>JAEEGF010505732.1_pt1 | contig 23110 bp, 18 predicted proteins | sample 9134171 | NCBI WGS metagenome assembly JAEEGF01 (sample SAMN16246542, study PRJNA631951) | gut metagenome | biome: gut microbiome; feature: rumen; material: AP-attached | host: Bos | place: Iran: Karaj | collected 2018-10
AAATCGGCATTGAGGAACAGAATGCACCGAAGGATTACTATATCATCCGCAAGAAAATTGAAGTAAAGGACGACAAATCCGGCTCATGCATTACAATTCTGCCCGACGATCAGTTCTCGCTGACAGCCATGTGTTCCTTCGAGTCAAAGTTCATCAACTCGCAGTTTGCGACGCTCGATGATCCAGCCAAATACGCTACAGAAATCGCCAGTGCTCGTACGTTCGTCTTCGTTCGCGACATCGAGCCCCTGCTGCAGGCAAACCTCATCAAGGGTGGTGACCTCGATAATGCTATCGTCATCTATGAGCGACAGACCACTCAGGAACGTCTCGACATGCTGGCAGACATGCTACATGTGGAGCATCGCGATGCCACCGACCTTGGCTATATTCAGCATAAGCCGTTGCAGTGGGAAAACGAGTGTACTCGCCATAAGTTGCTCGATGTTATCGGTGATATGGCACTGATTGGCAAGCCTATCAAAGGGCGCATTATTGCCACCCGTCCTGGTCATACGATCAATAATAAGTTCGCCCGTCAGGTACGTAAGGAGATTCGTAAACACGAAATACAAGCCCCCTTTTACGATCCCAATGAAGAGCCGGTAATGGACGTGAACCGTATTCGCGAGCTGCTTCCTCATCGCTATCCGATGCAACTCGTCGATAAGGTAATTGAACTCGGTGCCAACTACATAGTGGGTATCAAAAACGTAACAGGCAATGAGCCTTTCTTCCAAGGACACTTCCCACAAGAACCAGTGATGCCTGGCGTGCTTCAGGTAGAGGCAATGGCTCAATGTGGTGGCCTTCTCGTGCTGAACACATTAGAGAACCCAGCTGAGTGGTCGACCTACTTCCTTAAAATTGACGGTGTGAAATATCGTCAGAAGGTAGTTCCTGGTGATACGCTTATCTTCAAAGTCGAACTTCTGGCACCGGTACGACATGGTATTTCTTCGATGAAAGGTTATATCTTTGTAGGCGACCAGGTGGTAGCAGAAGCAACATTCACTGCCCAGATTGTAAAAAACAAATAAACTATGGCAAATCAGATACATCCATTAGCTGTCGTTGATCCCGATGCAAAACTCGGTGATGGCAATATCATCGGTCCCTTCTGCGTGATTGACAAGAATGTGGTCATCGGTGACAACAACCTATTTCTTAATAATGTGACTGTGCATTTCGGTGCGCGCATCGGTAACGGGAATGAGTTCTTTCCAGGAGCTAGTATCTCTACGAAACCTCAGGACCTGAAGTTTAAAGGCGAGGAGACCACCTGTGAAATAGGTGATAACAACTCTATCCGTGAGAATGTAACCATCAGTCGCGGTACTGCCTCAAGAGGCAAGACAGTGGTTGGTTCAGGTAACCTTCTGATGGAGAATATGCATATAGCTCATGACTGTATCATCGGAAATGGCTGTATCATCGGTAACTCTACAAAGATAGCAGGTGAGGTCGAAATAGACGACTTTGCCATCATCTCTGCAACCTGCCTGTTCCATCAGTTCTGCCGAGTAGGAAGTTATATCATGTTCCAAGGTGGAACCCGTACCAGTCAGGATATACCACCTTATGTAATCGCAGGAAAGGAACCCGTTCGCTATGCTGGTGTGAATCTGATTGGTCTGCGTCGCAGAGGTTTCCCCAACGAGGTGATTGAAGCTATCCATGACACCTATCGCATCATTTATGCTCAGGGTGTTTTGAAGGATGGTATCGCAGAGGCCCGAGCTAAGTATCCGGATGTGAAGGAGGTTGAGTATATCTGTTCCTTCATCGAGAACTCGAAGCGAGGTGTGATTAGATAAGAAGTTGGATTTGAGAGAAAAGAAACTGATTGTCTTAACCGGACCCACCGCCGTCGGGAAGACAGCCGCCAGTCTGGATATCGCCAGGCATTATGGCATTCCGGTTATCAATGCAGACTCCCGTCAGATCTATCGGGAACTACAGATCGGTACAGCCCGCCCTACTGAAGCGCAGATGCAGAATATCCCGCACTATTTTGTGGGATCACTCAGTCTCAACGACTATTACAGTGCCTCATTGTTCGAACAGCAGGTTCTTTCTTTGTTGAAAGAATTGATGACAAAGAGCAATTATGCTTTGCTGAGTGGTGGCAGTATGATGTATATCGACGCTGTCTGTGATGGGATTGACGATATCCCTACCATTGATGATGCGACACGCGCATTGATGAAACAGAGATTAGCAGACGAAGGTCTGGAAGCCCTCTGTAAGGAGTTAAAGCGACTCGACCCCGATTATTATGAAGTGGTGGATCTCCAGAATCCCCGACGCGTGGTACATGCCCTCGAGATTTGTACGATGACGGGCAAAACCTATACCTCGTTTAGAAAGAAAGAAAAGAGGGAACGTCCGTTCGACATCATCAAAATTGGTCTGAATCGACCACGCGAGGAACTCTATGATCGCATCAACCGCAGAGTCGACCAGATGGTGGCTGACGGCCTCTTGGAAGAAGCGAAAGCTCTCTATCCTATGAAGAGTTTAAATGCATTGAATACAGTAGGTTATAAAGAACTATTTGACTATTTTGACGGCCGTTGGTCATTAGATGAAGCCATAGAACGAATCAAAGGAAATACACGACGTTACGCTCGGAAACAACTCACATGGTTTAAGAAAGACGAACGTATAAGGTGGTATCATCCTGATGACCAAACGGCAATAATAAACGATATCGATGCCCTATGAAACAGATGATTAGTAAAGTATGGCAATGGTTTAAAGGCATATGGCCTTGGTATAAAGGACTCTATCAGGGACGTCCTTGGTATCTGAAAATCATTTGGGCCCTCGTTTCCTTGGTAGTAGCTTTCTTCCTTTACCTAGGGGCTGTGGACTTGAACTTCTTGTGGCTCTTTGGCAAGTCGCCCTCAATGTCAACTATTAAGAACAAACGGCCTGCCGCAGCTTCAATGATCTATAGTGCCGACGGTAAACTTATTGGTAAATTCTTCAGCGAAAACCGTACGCCTGTTACATACGAAGAAGTTAATCCAGTCTTCTGGAAGGCACTGATTGACACAGAAGATGAACGTTTCTATCAACATCACGGCATCGACTATACCGCCTTCTTCGCTGTGGCTAAGGAGTATATCCTTCATCATGATGCTCGTGGTGCATCTACCATTACCCAACAGTTAGCGAAGAACCTCTTCCGTACACGTTCAGAATACTCGACTGGCCTACTGGGAAATATCCCTGGAGTAAAAATGCTCATTATGAAGAGCAAGGAATGGATTACCGCCTATAAGTTGGAGTATTTCTTCACAAAGGAGGAAATCCTGACACAGTATGCCAACACGGTGGACTTCGGGTCTAATGCCTTTGGTATCAAGACGGCCTGTAAGACGTACTTTGGCTGTGCACCGAAAGACCTTACACCTGAGAACGCAGCAATCCTCGTAGGTATGCTCAAGGCCACCACCTATTATAATCCGCTAATCAACCCGGACAATGCCCTCAAGCGTAGAAATATTGTACTCGATCTGATGCGTTCTCACCAGCATCTTACTCAGGCTGAGTGCGACTCACTGAAGAAACTGGATATCAAACTCGACTATAGTGTGGAGTCGGCTTATGACGGTGATGCAAACTATTTCCGCGAGGCTGTGGCCGACTGTCTAAAAGACTGGTGCGAGGAGTACTTCGAGAATCGTAATGCCCTCTATACAGAAGGACTGAAGATTTATACGACTCTTGATTCACGTATGCAGAAATATGCAGAAGAAGCAGCCTTCAAGCAGATGAAACAGGTACAACAGACGTTCAACAACCATTGGGGAAGTACAAATCCTTGGCAGGATGAACGCCATATAGAAATCAAAAACTTTATCGAGGATATCGCTAAACGCCAGCCTGTATATAAATACCTTTCAAAGAAGTTTGACGGCAATGAGGACTCTATCAATTACTATCTCAATCTGCCCCACCCTGTGAAGGTGTTTGATTACGAACATGGTCGTGTCGAGAAAGAACTTTCAACGATGGACTCCATCCGTTATATGGTGCGCTTCATGCACTGCGGCTTCGTAGCAATGGAACCGCAGACCGGTCATGTGAAAGCCTGGGTGGGCGACATCGACTTCAAGTCGTGGAAATATGATAAGGTAACTGCAATGCGCCAACCAGGATCAACCTTCAAGTTATTTGTCTATACAGAAGCTATGAATCAGGGCATCACACCCTGTGACACACGTAAAGACGAGTATTTCGCAATGAAGGTGATGGATCACGGCAAGGAGGTTACCTGGGCACCAACGAATGCCGACGGCCGTTTCTCTGGAGCGTACATCACGTTGAAACAGGCATTTGCCATGAGCGTGAACTCTGTGGCTGTACGACTCGGTCAGGAGTGTGGCATCGAAAATATCGTCAAGACCGCACACGATATGGGTATCAAGTCAAAACTTGACGCTACACCTTCACTTACCTTAGGGTCGAGTGATGTGAACCTTCTCGAAATGGTTAATGCCTACTGCACACCAGTGAACGAAGGTGCTCAGATTGATCCTGTACTGGTTGCGAAGATTGAGGATCGTGATGGCAATGTGATTTTCGAGGCTCCTACAGAGACCAAACAGGTCATCTCGAAACGCTCTGCTTTCCTGGTACAGCAGTTACTTAAAGGAGGCATGAGTGGAACAAGTTCCCGCCTTATGGGTTTTGTTGGCTACGACAAAGCAGCAGACACTGACTTCGGAGGTAAGACTGGTACATCAAACAACCATTCTGATGCTTGGTTTATCGGGACAACGCCCAAACTAGTAGTTGGTGCTTGGGTCGGAGGCGAATACCGCAGTATCCATTTCCGTACAGGTATGCTGGGACAAGGTAACCGTACAGCCCTTCCTATCTGCGGCTATTTTCTGGGCTCGGTGTTGAATGATCCCCATTTCAAGAACTATCGCGCGAAGTTCCCCACACCGACTGATCCGGATCTTGCTGACGCGATGTACGACTGTGGCGGATATTACAGAGCGCCTGCCGATTCTGATTCCATCTCTGTCGATAGCTTGGATTCTGCGCCTGCTAATCTATATGATGACTTCGGCAATCCTTTACCCAGACCGAATATGGAGAATCATGAATCCGAAACAGTTTCCGAAGAGATGCCAGCAAACCATACATCCAAGGAAGCACTCAAACCTGAAGAAGAATGAAAAGAATCATTGCACTAAGCTTATTCGCCATCAACCTTACATGTATGGCGCAGCCGCAGAAAGGTAATATGCAGATGGGCGACTATGGCTATCTGTATTGTCATATGAACGATCAGGGAAGAGCCTGGACGGCTTATGCCCTGAGTAGAGACGGTTTCCATTATCATGACATCTTGAATGGAGATTCAGTCTTCAGTGATTCAGAACACGCTCGTATCGAAGGGGCTACCCGCGATGCATACATCTGCCGCAAACACGACGGATCAGGCTATCTGATGGTCTGCACTGACATGAACGTAGGAGCCAAGGATCGTTTAGGCAAAGTCGCAACATGGGACAACTATGGTATCGATCTATTGACAAGCGACGATCTGATCCATTGGAAATCTGTGACTTTCGACTATCGTAAGGGACCGAAGATTTTTTCAAACCCTGAGGCCCAAAGCGTGTATCAAGACTGGACAACTATCAACCGTGTTTGGGCGCCCCAGATAGTATGGGACGGAGATTATACCTGGCCTGACGGAAAGAAAGGTGGATATATGGTGTATTACTCCATGTGGAACAGGGGTGAAGAGCCGTACGACCGGATGTACTACTCTTACGCTGATGAAAGTTTCACGACTCTAACACAACCGAAAATGCTCTTCGACTGGGGCTATGCCACCATCGATGCAGATATCAACTGGGTAGCAGCAGATAATCTCTGGCACATGATGATAAAAAAGGAAGGAGGACAGCCTGGCCTCTTTACAGCGACAGCGCCCACACTGACTGGTCCATGGGGTAAACCTGTAGAAGATGACTATGTGAATTTTGAGGGAAATAAGAAATGTGAAGGCGTCTCTGCTTTCCAACTGGCAGGCGAAAAGACGTGGGTGATTGGGTATATCGAATACTCCTCAAATCCCAAGAACTATCGTCTTTGTCTCGCAGATGAGAATATGCGTAACTTCCACGCTCCCCGCAACATCGAAGGTGTGTTACGGCCTCAGCACGGTTCTTTCCTCCGTCTGACGAAAGAAGAGTATGAGCGCTTGGATGCGCTTCGTTAATCAGATTGAATCATAAAGCATGACGCTTGCTGGAACCATCATCCAGCAAGCGTCTGTCTTTTTTAATAGTGGATATCAATAACCGGACGGAGCCATTCTCCTCCCAAATTTGTACCACTATGCGTCTGAAATGTATCAGAGACGCGCTTAACATAGCCATACTTGAGCACATCTCCATCCAGACACAAGTATAAAGGAGAATTGCCTTCATTTGAAAAGATTACCATATTCTCATCTGAACAGAAAATGCTTAATTCAGCAAGTGTTGGCAATCGCCAGGTACCTTCAACTCCTACAGGTTTGGGCAAAGCACTCATCGCAGCATTTAAGGCACTTCGCCATTCTGGAGAGTCTGTACTACTTGCTGGCTCTGTATATTCCAAACGTTTCTTAGCCCATAATACAGCCGTTCTCGCACTCTCATTCACAGAAACCACATAATAGCCATTGCATTTCTGTCGGGCAACTGGCTCATAAATGTAATTCTGCTCATCAAAGCCAAAAGCGATGGTGCTGCTCTCGGCCCAATCCACTGCACTTAATGAGGCAGAAACCACTCCCCCTTGCATCGTTTCATAGGAACCACAAATCTTGTATTTGTGATTAGCCGACATGGCTTCTGAAGCAGTAAAAGAGAATTGCTGGAATCCTTTATTATCAGTAATCGTTATCTTAATAGAGGGAAGACCGTTTGAAGGGAACAACATCTTATTAGGTAAAGCCTTCCAGGTAGTACCATCATTCTGTACAGTCAGGGCTACTTGGTAGTTTGTCACAGAATTGTTTGGATAAGTACCATCTAACTTGATAGCATTGTAGAAGGAACCGATTTCCATACTAACATTGGTTGCAGAAACAGGCACACCAGTCACTTCCACACTCTCAATGCACGTCACTTTCCTTTCAAGTTCCATCGGTTGGTCCAATCTGTCACCATCAACGATTGTAACGTTCTTTTGCTTCATTTGCAGATCACTCATATTCTCACCCTCCTTCAAGGTTATCAGACTCTCAGTCGTCGTACCAGAGCCCGTCGGCAAATTGAAAACCGTGAGATGGTCTCCTCCAACAGCCGTTAACTGATATGTTCCGGCGGGAAGGTTAAATGATGCCTGACTGTTGCTGATTGCCTTCATTTCCACCAACGCACCTTGATGATTAAAGACATAGATGTTGCCTTGTGATACATCCTGTACAACATTATCATCATCACGGGTTTGCGACTTCACCTTCAGGTTCCCAAAACCTTCAGCTGGCTCAACAAATTTCTCACACGATGACATCAGAGTCATCACAACACAGCACATGCAAAGCATTGTCTTGTTCTTCATACTATAAAATTTAATGTTATATTTATTGCCTGCAAAGATAGAAGATTCTTCTGAAAACCCAATCGTTCCCAGTTACGATTTAACAATCTTTTAACTTCTGAGCAAGAAAGGAGACAATACGTGAACAGGCATGTGCATCACCATAGATGGAAACTGGTTGGGCTTTTGGGGCTGCAGTATCGAGCCAATCACTCACAGCTGCGATAATCTCATCGTGGTCGGTGCCTATCAATCTGACTATACCTGAAGCGAGGGCCTCTGTGCGTTCTGTCGTATCACGCATCACAAGCACAGGTTTTCCCAATGAGGGTGCCTCTTCCTGAATACCCCCACTATCTGTCAGCAACAGATAAGATTTTGTCATCAGATATACAAACGCATGATATGGCAACGGTTTCATTAAATAGAAATTAGGAAGCTCAGAATTCGATAATGTACCCAATATTTTCTGAAGCACTTCTTTCACATGAGGATTTGGATGATTCATGAAAACGAAATCTACCTGGGGATATTTCTCTGCCAGATGCTTGACTGCAGATATCATCGATTGAAGACCTTTTCCAAAATGTTCACGTCGATGTCCTGTCACCAAAACCATCCTTCGTTTCAAGCCTACATCCGAAATTCCATCTAATCGCTGCAGATTATAACCCGCATTGCAAAGAGTGTGCTGCAGTTCTTCTATCAGGAGAGGGTCAGATGCCAGTTTCCCAACCACCATATGCAAAGCATCAATCCCTGTATTTCCTGTTACAAGAATACTGTCTTCAGCAACACCTTCAGCAAGAAGATTTTGTTTTGCAGAAGCAGTTGGTGCGAAATGATAAGTAGCCATTCGGCCAATTATCTGTCTATTCACTTCCTCGGGCCAAGGATTGTAAGAATGATGCGTTCGTAGTCCTGCTTCGATATGTCCGATAGGGATTTGTTGATAAAATGCTGCCAGCGCTGCAGCCAAGGAAGTGGTTGTGTCACCATGTACTAATACGATGTCTGGTTGGTAAGTAATAAGTACTTTCTTCATTCCTGTCAATACACGAGTAGTCACGTCATATAGGTCTTGGTCTTCTGTCATGATGTCTAAATCAACGTCAGGGATGATAGTGAAGAGAGACAACACCTGATCGAGCAACTCACGATTCTGCCCAGTAACACAGACGATAGTCTTAAATTCCATTGGATATTGTTCAAACATCTTAAGAAGTGGAGCCATCTTAATGGCTTCAGGTCGAGTACCAAATACTAATAATACCTTTTTCATAAATAGATGATTTTCGCAAAATTGGAATCAATGACACGACGGGAGAATTGACTAGTAAAGACAGGACGATGAGAGAATTGCAATGGGCAGGACTTCAGTTGAGTTACCAAAGCATCAACATCTGTTGGAGGAAAGAGTATATGATTCGGAAGATATTGCTTGATGAATTCAGCAGCATAACCGCTTACTCCTGCTACGATCGGCTTGTCAAAAGCACCATATTCAAATAGTTTTGAAGGCAAAACTTTTTCAAAAGCCTTCAGATTATTCAAGTGAATAAAGAGATAGGTACTACTTTGATAATATTTTACAAGCTTTTCTCTGTCCATGGGTTTCAGAAGTTCCACATTTCGTACCCCAAGCGCCTGAAGGCTCGTCTCAAGCAAATGGCGGGCACCTCCATCTCCTATCACACGGAACTTGTAGTCTGTCCCTAATCGTCTGGCAGCCTCTGGAATGATCTTTTCCAGTCCTTGCCCAAGACCTATATTCCCAGCATAAGTAATGACGTAAGGTTTCTCGGGGCTATTGGAATCTGACTTTCCTGCATCGATGAAGAGATCATCGACACCATGCGTATATTCAGTATAACGTGGATAAGGATACTTCTTAAAGTAATTTCTAAATCCACCCGAGATCAGATTGATATGGTCAGCCTTTCCAAAAGAATAGCGTTCAATCTGACCTAATGCCCATACGACAGGTCTCTGTAGAACAATATTGCTATTCAAGTAATCCTTTATCGTATCAGCCAAAATGTCTCTAACATCGAGAATTAAACTGCAATGATTCTTTTCGGAACATCGTTTCCCAAGAAAAGCCGTCAATAACAAAGAAGATGAAGCAAACACCCGGTCGTACGATTGACCTTTAATCAATCGCATAGTTCCCTGATAATAATATGTGAAGGCTTTAACCTGTTCCAAGAAGCCGCTTCCATGCTGGGGAACTTCCACCCTGTCAATCCGATAATTAGGACCGCGCTCAACCTTCAGTCCGTCTTTCTGATACGACTGATAACGGTGTGGCGTAGTCGTGATGACGTGTACGAAATCATCATCATGGAGTTGCTCCAACAACGCCTCAAACAAGGAGGAATTCCTGAAGGCTCCAGCACCAAGGTCGGGCCTGAAATGAGATGTCAAGTACAGTATTCTCATCTGATTGTATATTTTAGATGTCCACGAAAGCGTAACTTCATTACCTGACCATTATGGAAGTGTTCAAACATCGTAGAATACTTACCATTTTCAATGACAATTTCAGAAGCACCATCTATCTCTATTCTTTGTTGATCAGTTCCCTCTGCCAGATGAATAAGGCTCACAGCTTCACCATCATAATAATCCTCAACGACAAAGGCTCCTTCTTTCATCTCAAAACGTCTCCGGCAAGGTTTCCCATAACCATTATGAGAAGCCTCTAACACATGTGGATTATTAGACTTCAGACTTACAGAGGCTCGTCTGCCCACTCGGAATCCTCCCCACACGTGGCTCGAATCCTGATGGTTCACCACAACCACATTATGGGCCTCCGACCCACGTTCAAACTGTCTGCGTGCCGTTTTCTCATACGTAGAACAACCTGTATCCACCACAAAGGGCTTTCCTTCTACTCTCAGTTCATAAGTCAAAGTATCAGCATGAGTATGTCCTGGTTGATAGGCAGCTTGCACATCGCCTACATCCACGATGGCCTCCATCGATGCGTTTTTCATTTTCCTATAGCCACAAGCCTTCATTGGTATTTCCTGCCAGACCAACTCCAGACGTTGGGCATAATCGAAAATATCGTTTGCGGATGGCGCTATTCCATAAACAGCATCGTTCAACAAGGGGATTTGCTGATTTTCCCAGATGACGGCCTGCAGATGGCCTAACATCAGCTGGGCTTTCTGCGACAGATATTGAGAGAACTCGCTCGAACCATCAAAAATGCCAGCATGTCTCAAAAAATTCAAACAGTCCAATAAGCGATCAAGAAGGATACAGTGATACATCGGCGACTGCTCGAAATGTGCTCCGTCAGAAAGGATTTGTTCATCAAGTTCCTTTCTTAAAAGTCGCAAAGTCTTGTGATATAACCTTTTGTCCTCAAAATACAGGCTGGCGACAAACAATGAGAAAGCATTCTCTAACAGATGATTGCCCAATAGGCGATACTCTAATTCTTTCTCAAGCAATAAGACCTGTGCGTACAATGAATCCTCACGTTTTTGATTGCGGCTCTCTCTATGTTGTACAAAGAACTTAATCCAGTTCATCACACGCAACGATGTCGGATAAGGCTCTTGCCCCACACTTTGTTGGGGAAGTTCCGTCATATAGGCATCAATCCGTTGTTCACAATCCGAGACGCTCATTCCTTCTTGTCCAATCTCATCCATATAATGGCGATGATACTCGCTCAGCCGTCCATGCTCGGATAAAGACACCGGGTGTTTCCAAATAGGTTGTACAATAGAAATAGAATGCTGATGAATTGGTGCGACAGCAGGTTTAAGCCGAGGTCGGTAAACCTTTGTCAGCACCTGATATACGACTTGTATCGGTTTCAGGTGTATCATCGTCTCCAGATACAGCCTAAACATCAATCCATTTCCTTTCCATCATCGACTTTATGGCTGCAAAAGAGGCCTTCGACGTGTTGACAAGACTCTCAAATGGTATTAGGCTCTCGCCTCCTTGAACTACTCTTTCGTTCAACAACCTAAATTCTGCCAAATGTCCCTTATCTTGATGCGCTTTCATCTTCGAGAATCCTTTCACTCCAAAACCTTCAAGTTTGCGCCAGTTGTCGAGCACGAGCACCTTTCCTTGTGAAAACACCTCAATCCTCTCTTTGGGATATGCTTTCGAGCCGTTGGCGAAATAATTAATAACTGCGTTCGTACCATTCTCATAACGCAATAAAATCGACGCATTGTCGATATTCATTTGTGGTGTCTCGCCCAAGCCATTCATACAAACGGTCCTGACCCGACTGTCAGCGAGATACGAGCACAGATCTATCAGATGACAAGCCTCACCAAGAATTCTGCCACCACCGATCTCCATATCGTGCACCCAGTGTGATGCGGGAACAGTCCCCGCATTCATCGTGACAACAATATTCATAGGACCAGACCCAGCCAATGATTTCATCTTTTTAGCAAAAGGAGAGAACCGCCGATTATATCCGACAGTCAGCGTCACGCCTTCTTCTGCGTTCCGATAAGCCTCTGTGATTTCATTTAACTCGTCAGAGGTTATGCATAGAGGTTTTTCCACAAATACACTTTTCCCAGCCTTCAAGGCCTCTATAGCTATCGACGCATGTAAGTGGTGTGGTGTAGTGATGAGTACAAGACTGACATCAGGATCCTTGAGGATTTCGCGATAGTCGGAAGTAGCCAACTCTGCCCCAGCCTTCTTAGACAAGATTTTTGCACTCAAGCCACCAGCACTGGCGATATACTTGATGCTGGCACCCGCTTTCAACATACAAGGTACGACTGTCGAAGCCGTATAGTGTCCTGCTCCTATAATGCCTATTTTCCCGCCACCTGCCGTCTTCCTAACGCCCTCTACGGCAATCACTCGCTGCAGAGCAACCTCCTCTGGATAGGTCAATATACAACCCATCATGTCTTTCTGATCCAGATGTTCATAAACCGTCTGCCAACCGTCCAATTTCAAGACTTTCGAAATCAGTGGTCTAACTTGCAGACTGCCTTGCGACATCGCCTCCAGCACTGCCTGGAAATTTCTTTTCTCAGTCCAGCGCACATACGCTGGCGGATAGTCGTGCCCTTTCTGTTCATAGTCGGCATCATAGCGTCCTGCTCCATATGAACAAGACACCTGGAACGTCAGTTCCTTCTTGTAGAAGTCATCGCGTCTCAGATGGAGTCCGACAACACCTATGAGGACGATCCTGCCTCTCTTCCGCGACATCTCACATGCCTGATGCATCACCGCGTCACTGGATGTCGAAGCAGTAATCAGAACACCGTCTGCACCCAGACTGTTCGTCTCTTCCATGACAACCTGGCTGGCAGCAGAACAGACCGCTGTTACACCAAGACTTTTTGCCTTTTCAACTTTCTGGGCATCAACGTCGATCCCGATGACCCGACAACCATTGGCTTTCAACAACTGCACAGCCAGGAGTCCAATGAGTCCGAGACCTATTACCACGATCGTCTCGCCGAATTGTGGCTTCAGGTTGCGGATACCTTGAAGGGCAATCGCACCTACCACCGTAAATGTCGCCTCTTCGTCTGTCACCCTCTCAGGTATCTTAGCCACCAGATTCTGGGGCACACAGACATACTCGGCATGAGGGCCGTTAGATGCCACTCGGTCGCCGACCTGGAAACCACTTACACCAGGACCTACGACCACCACTCGTCCCACATGACAATAACCCAGGGGCATGGGCTTTTCCAACTGATGGCGCACTGCATCGATCGTAGGTTGCAGACCGTCCGTCTTTATCTTATCCAACACCTGTTTTACTTTGTCAGGCTGTAGTCGGGCTTTGTCTATCAGGTTCGCTTTTCCAAAAGCCACGAGCATACGCTCTGTACCCAGTGAAACGAGGGTTCTGGTAGTCTTGATCAACAAGCACCCTGACTTCACCTGTGGCACAGGCACCTCTTCCAAGATGACGGATCCATGTCTGATGTCTTCAACGATCTGTTTCATGCCTTAGCATTATATATAATAGGCACCTGCCAACGGACAGATATGCCAACAGTCTAATATTACTTTCTCCTTTAGTTGCATCCAGTGTTGCCTGATATGATTGTGTCTCACCATAATCACCACGAGGTCAACCTGTTCGAGAAACTGTTCAAAATCCTGGTATTGGTTGTCAGCGATACTCAGATGTTCCAAAAAGGGGTCATAACTCTTCATGGCTGATGTCTGCTTCTGTTGCAGCAACTTCAGCGACGGACTACCTCGGAAATCATCTACATTCTCTTTATAGGTCAGTCCATAGAGCCCTACACGACTCATATCTTGAATACCCTCCTGTGCCATTACTTTCTGAATTCTGTGGAGTATGTGAGCAGGTTGAGAATCGTTGGTTTCCATCGCTGTTCTGATCAGGTCTGTCTGCTCAGGATAATCCCCCACCAGGAACCAAGGGTCAACGGGAATGCAATGTCCTCCGACACCAGGTCCAGGTTGAAGAATATTCACCCGTGGGTGCATATTCGCCAGTCTGATCACCTCATATACATCCATCTCTGCCTCGCGACAGATGCGCGACAGTTCATTGGCAAAAGCGATGTTCACGGCTCTGTAAGTATTCTCTGCCACCTTTGTCATTTCGGCTGTCTTGATGTCCGTCACGATAATCTCTCCCTGACAGAATCGGGCATAGAGTGCCTTTACACGTTCGCCTACTACAGGCTCGTCTGCCCCTATCACGCGATTGTTGCAGGTCAGTTCTTCGCGTGTTCTTCCAGGCATCATCCGCTCAGGTGCATGTGCCAGATTGACGTCTCTTCCCAACTGTTTTCCCTTGGCTGTAATCACGGGCTTGACAGACTGTTCGATAGTTCCCGGACTCAAAGTCGATTCTATAATGATGACTGCCCCCTGAGGACAGACCTCCAACACGTTCTCGACTGCAGCGATGACATATTGCGGATTAACCTTTTTCGACAGAGTGTCATATGGTGTAGGTACAGCAATCATATAGAATTCAGCCTGCTGACATGTAGTCGATACGTCGATGTCGGGCTGCTGGGCTTTCAGACGAGCCACGACAGCCGGATCGCAGTCTGTTCCCACGACCTCTATACCCTTCTCAGCCATCATCAAGGATGTCGGCCATCCGATATATCCAAGTCCTACGACGTTAACCAATGATTTCTGTATTTTTAATTGCTTCTGATTCGTTTTTCTAATCCCAGCCAGGTGAACACTTTGATACCCCATTGATAGAGGCCGCGCTGACTGCTGAACGTCTCCGTGCTCATAGGCATATCGTGCCATGCTTTCATTTGTTTTTCGCTGACCTCCAGTTTCTGTGCCACTTGTGCGAACAGTTCGCTTGCCTCTTCATCAGTCAAGGCTGGCTGTTGCATTATGACCTCTGCCTCCTCCTGCGTCATCTGTCCTGTCATCACCAGACTGGCAGTCTGCACCTCTCTCGTGTCGTATCCAAACCGTGTGGGATGCCACCAGCCCTCCAGAAATTTCGTGAGCATGTCCTCAAAGTGCTTCTGGCCGTAGGCCGTAAACCCATATTCATGGGTGAGAGTTTCTGTCATCTTGCGTTTAGTCAGCGGCACGAGGTTCAAAGGATTCACAGTCTTGATACCCCACACATAAGGCATCCATATCTTATGTTTCAGACCCGATGTGAAGACATAGTCTCTAATGGGGATAGCACAGTATTTCCTGCACACAGCCTTGACAAACGACCCATCACCCGCATAGCCTGCAGCCTGGAACCAAGAACGAGGATTGCTGAACAACTCTGTACATATGTTATACCCGTTCAGGATATATTTCACACCCAGCGTTCTGGCACATTCATCAATGACGGCTATAAAACAGTGATCCTGAGGATGATCCAAACAACTAAGGCCTGTTCTGAAAAATGCCTTCTGCATCTCGCGCATCTCCTCCCAGTTCATCGTTTTTACATGCAGTTCGATACCCAACTTCTCGCACACGCATCGCATGTTCTCCTGAGCCACAGGCAAATCCCATCCGCAGTCGATATGGAGCACATACGGTCTCAGTCCCCACGACTTGACAGCCAGATGCAGCATATAACAACTGTCAAGTCCACCGCTCAGTCCGAGGATACAGTCATAGTCCCTGCCCTGTCCTTTGCGCCTGATGTCACTCAGCAGATGCGCTAGTTCTGCTTCGTGTCCTTCGCCATAATTCCAGACCTGCAGTATGTTGTATTTGTCGCTCGTATCTATCATCTCAGACTTTCTATTAACGCATGAACATGCTTGAACTGCCTTACTTGGTCGAACATTTCGAGCGCTTCTTCCGTTGGTTCAAATCGCTCTGAGGTCTTGGCGTAAGCTGCATCTACGGCTTTGTCGAACCAGTCGGGTTCCTCCGCATCGGCTACCACGAGTCGTTGCTGCATGCACTTGGGCAGTCTCTCGTAATATGGGTTTCGCGCAATCACACACACACAACCCATAAAAACGGCCTCATAGACCACTCTTGGCGACGAATCGCTCATCGGAATTGAAAAAGCAATCTCCGACTGGTTCATCAGTCGGTACATATCTTCTCGTGAGAGGCGTCCCATCATCTGATCGCCTTGACGGATGGTCGTTTCGGTTGCCTTCAGATATTCATCTTTATAGTGGGGATAAATCAGGTTCATAGGCTGTTGACTGTAGTGTTTCGAACGGTTCCTCGCTGCTACCAGTTCTTGGGTGCGATACAGTGGTTCGATGCCTCTTACCGAGAGGAAGGGAGCCCCTTTCCTGACGGCCTGTTCGTCGTAAACCCGATGAATCGTCGCGAGGTCTATGCCATATTGGATCACGTGAGCCCTAACACCACAGAGTTGTTGGATTTTCTCTTGCATCAGCGTGGAATCTACCGTCACCGCTTTTGCCCCTAAGAGCGCTTTCGTAGCGAATCGGCAATAAGCCTTCGACTGATAAGGTCTCACAAGGATCTCGCTCCCCTGAGGCGTACCGATATAGGGCACGCGGGCCTGCTGTGCCAGTCGCATATAGTACATCCCATGGGCCAGGAAGATGGCATCAGGATGTCGTTGATAGAATCGTTTGAGTTTCCATGCCTGAATCGGCAATACGGCCATCTTCAACACGTTGCGCCATAGATCGGCCAGTCTGCAACGTCTCCTGATCAGGAAACGGTCGATGATGAGCAGTTTCTCTACGATATCGTCATCAGTGGCAAGCGACTCCAGTCCCTCTGCGGCCAGCAGGTCGGTCACCACCATTACCTGTTTATCCCGATATAGTTGCTTGGCGCTCTGATAGCAGTCCATCGCGTGGTAGTCTCTGGCTCCACACAGAAATGCATATACCTGAAACGCCTGCCCCATAACGTCTAATATTTGATACGTTTGATATGGAACAGTCCTTTGATGGCAAATTTCAACAGATTGAGCAGGATATAATAGAAGGTCTTGGTGGCACTCAGGTGATTATACTGTATCTTCAACGAGGCAATCACGCAGATTTTCTTCAGGTTGAAGAATTGTGCCTCGATGGCTGAGAATCCCGTCTGGTGGCAACGGTAATACACCAGTGGTTCCTCTATCAGTCGCATCTTATAACCTTCCATATAGAGTCGTGCCCAGAGCAGATAATCCTCGACAGTCATAAAAGTCTTCGACTCGTCGAAGAACACTTGCGGCCCCTTCCTGACAAGCACCGATGAGTTCATCACGTCGTTCTTTTTGAAGAAGTCGTAGGGCGAGGTCTTCTGGGCGCATTGCTTATAGCCCCATACTTTGAAGTCGCCCTCAAACAGGTGCATGTTCGTACTGACCAGGTCTGCCTGTTCGCTTTCCATCACGCCCATCTGTTTTTCCAGTTTCCTGGGGTCCCAGGTGTCATCGTCGTCACAGAAGGCCAGGTATTCTCCCCTCGCCTGTCGGATGCCAAAGTTGCGGTTAGCGGCAATGATGCCGTGATTGGCATTCTGGAATGCCCTGATCTTGTCTGAATGAAACGACTCGATAAACCCCATGAAGTCGTAGTTCGAACAGTTATCCACCACGATCAGTTCAAAGTCCCTATACGTCTGTGCCAGTATCGACTCGATCGTCTGCCCCAGAAAATCCTTCCGGTTAAACGTCGTCACGATCACACTCACCTTTGGCTCCATTGCTCAGTATTTAGATGTTTACCTTTTCCTTGTATTCTTTCAGGCTCATCAGTCCCTTGTCTTTCTCTGAGATAATCAGGTTCTCGATGCCTCCGATCTTCTCAAACGGCCACGCGATGGCAATATCGGGATCGTTATACATGATGCCACTGTCGCCCTCGCCATAGAACACCTCGCCACACTTATAACTGACGATGCTGTCTTCGATGACGAGATAGCCGTGCCCGAAGTACTGAGGTATGTAGAGCGTCTTCTGGTTCTCGCCCGTCAAGTCGAAGCCCTGCCACTGGCCGAAGGTCGGTGAGTCGGGACGCAGATCGACGATCACGTCATATACATGACCGCTGATACAGCGCACGAGCTTGGCCTGCTGCTTCACCAACTGGAAATGGGTAGCGCGAATCACACCCCGTTTCGAGATGGTGTAGAACACCTCTTTCAACTCGTGGTCAATACCGTTGGCCTTAAAAGTGTCGATATTATAGTCTTTCACGAAACCGCCCCGCTCGTCAGTCGCATAAAACGGGGTGATTTCATACGCGCCTTTCAGCGACGTCTCCTTAAATTCAAACTTCTGTATCATATCCTTAATTTCCTTGATTACTTAAGCACCGTCTGATACCTTCCTCGAACGACGTACTCACATACTCGCCGATGGCTGCTTTCAGAGCCGAGGTGTCAAACATATCCATACTGTATCTGATACCGTCGTCAGGACGGATGCCGATGCCTATCTTGTCTTTCTTGCCTGCCAGTTCACCAATCGTCAGCAGATAGTCTTTCAGGATGCGGGGCGATCCTGAGCCGATGTAGTAGCACGACTGGCTGGTCTCTGCACTGCCCAGACGATAAACAGCCTCCAGCAGGTCGTCCACGTAGATAAAGTCGTAAGGCTGGGCTGCAGGGCCAAAAGTGGCCTCGTTGCCCTTCTCAAGTTCACCCAGGGTGTAACTTACCAGATTACCAGTCTTGTTGGTCTCGCCGAAGATGTTTGAGAACTGCATCCATACAAACGGCTGCCCGATGTTCTTACAGTAGTCTTCAAGCATCAAGTGGGCACAATGCTTGGCCACACCATACATCATACCGCCACTGGTTTGTGTGAGGTTCGGCAGACTGTGTACAGCCTGTTCGGCAACTGTTCCTGCACACAATAATTTTTTGACACCGATTGTCTTACACAACTTCGCACAAGTAATACCCATATCGATGTTATGCAACTGTGTCTGTGGATCAGCCTTTGTCGGACCGTTCACGCCAGCCCATGCCAGATGGTACATCGCATCATATTCGCCTGCAGGAATCTGATCCATCAACTGTTCAGGAGCATCGAGTCCCATCGCCAGTTTCACAATATTATCAGAATCGGGTATCCGTCCTCCTTCAAACGTCAGGTCGATGGCCACGACATGCACGTTGTGCTCGACCAATTTCTTCACCAATGTACTGCCGATAAACCCATTGGCACCCGTAACAATCACATTTTTCATCATCTAAAAACTAAGAAATTCATTGATCTGCCGATCCATGCAGGCTCTCACATCGCCACCTGCCAGCCAGCACTTGCTCCATTCCACTATCTTGTCCATCGCCTCGTCGAGGTTCCAGTGAGGCTTCCAGCCGAAGGTGGTCTTCAGTTTAGAACAGTCGAGTTTCAGGAAGTTAGCCTCATGGGGCCCACCGTCATACTGGTCAATCCACTTCAAGCCCTCACCCCATTTCGATACAAACAGATCGACGAGCGCACCTGTCTGGAAACAGTCCACATCGTCAGGGCCCACATTATAATAGCCTGCATAGCGGCTGTCCTCATACTGTCGGGCAGCGATCATCAGATACGCATACAACGGCTCTAACACGTGCTGATAAGGTCTGGTGGAGTATGGATTACGCACCACGATAGGCTCACCTTTCTGGGCAGCACGAACAGAGTCGGGGATGATACGGTCGTTGGCAAAGTCGCCGCCACCAATCACATTACCTGCTCTCGCTGTTGAGATGGGGATGACGGGCTTTCCGTCCTTATCGGTAAAGAAACTGCGCTGATAACTGTGAGTCACGAGTTCTGAGCATGATTTGGAGTTACTGTAGGGATCATAGCCGTCGAGTTCTTCGTTCTCACGATAGCCCCAAGCCCATTCCTTGTTCAGATACACCTTGTCTGTCGTCACGTTCAGAAACGACCTGACGCTGTTGCTCTGTCTCACGCACTCCAGGATATTCACCGTACCCATCACGTTGGTCTCATAGGTATAGGCGGGATTCTTATAACTGTCTCTTACGATCGGCTGTGCCGCCAGATGCAGCACAATCTCGGGCTGAGCCTCGTCGAAGGCTTTTTTCAGAGATTCGAGGTCGCGGATATCACCAATCACGGAGTGGATATCCTTTGCCAGTCCGGCTATCTCGAACAGCGAGGGGGTCGTAGGCGGTTCGAGCGAGTAGCCCGTCACCTCAGCCCCTGCGTTGACCAGCATCTTACAGAGCCAGGAGCCTTTGAAACCCGTATGTCCAGTGACAAAGACGCGCTTGCCACGATAGAAATCATTCAATAGTGTTGCCATAGTCGCTTATTTATGTTTGGGCACTTCGCGGTCCCAGCGCTTCCAGGGAGCCTTGCCCTGCTTCAGCAGATTCTCCAGCATCTCCTTCTCGCGGACGTTGTCCATACACTGCCAGAAGCCTTCGTGAACATACGACATCAGTTGTCCGTCCTCAACCAAATTGTGCAGCGGATCGTGCTCGAAGATGCAGGTATCGTCAGTCAGGTAATTGAAGATCTCTGGCTGAAACACCATGTAGCCGGCATTGATGGGCACCCCGTCGTTGGCATTCTTCTCACGGAAAGCCTTGACCGAACGGTTCTTGCTGATCTCCAGCACACCCTTGTCCTGCGCCATCTTCACGGCTGTCAGCGTCGCAATCTTTCCGTGGCTCTTATGAAACGCCACCAACTTGTCGATCTCCACGTCACATACACCGTCGCCATACGTCATCATAAAGGGCTCGTTGCCCACGTACTCCTGGATACGCTTGATACGTCCGCCAGTCATCGTGTTATAGCCCGTATCCACCACCGTCACCTTCCAGTGATCCAGATGGCTGTGATGAACGGTCATCTCATTCTTGTCGCCTCTGAAATCGAAACTGATATCGCTGTTATAGAGGAAATAGTTCGCGAACCACTGCTTGATATACTCCTGCTTATAGCCTGCACAGATGATAAATTCGTTATACCCGTAATAGGCATACTCCTTCATGATGTGCCACAGTATCGGCATACCACCTATCTCTATCATGGGCTTGGGCTTAAACTGGCTTTCCTCACTGATTCTCGAGCCGAATCCTCCTGCTAATAATACTACTTTCATAACTCGTTTCTACTAATTGGCTGCAAAATTACAACTATTTTTCTACATCACCAAACTTCAGCCGTACAATTCTACGGCCTGATGATAAGTATCCAGGCTTCCGATGTCGAAACGGCCGGCACTCATAGGCCAGGCGTGCATCGTGGTGTGCTCCACCATATAGTGAGCCAGATTGCCCGGCGCATCCTTACCACAACCGTTCTCGACCGAATGGCGCACGAGTTCGAGATCTTTCTTCATGTAGATATAGAAAGGCGGCACAGCCCAGTGACTCTTGGGCTCCTGGGGCTTCTCTTCCATGCCCAGCACCTTCATCTGTGCGTCGAGTTCTACCACACCTGTGCGCTGCAGTTTCTCGATCGACGGCTGTTCATGACACATGATACAACTCGTCTGCTTTGCCTTGGCGAAATCCACGAACTCCCTGAACGAGAAAAACAGCAGATTGTCGGCCGCCACCACGAGCATGTCATCATCGATCTTCAGCTGATCCATCGCATACAGCAGGTCGCACACAGCCCCCAGCCTCGTCTCGTTGGTCTCTGTCCCGTCGTCGATAATCGTGATGGGCTTCGAGTAAGTCTGTTCGGCAGCCCATTTCTCGAAGATAGGCGCAAACTTATGGTTCGTAATGATGATGTGCTCCGTGATGTCATCGATGGTGTCAATGTCATCCAGCATACGACCTAATATCGTACTTTTTCCGATTTGCAACAATGGCTTCGGGAAGTTCTTCGTCAGTTCTCCCAATCTCGTCGCATAACCTGCAGCAATAACTATATTCTTCATAAATCCTCAATCTTCAATGTTCAATCCTCAAAACTCAATCCTCAAACCTCAATCCTCCACAAACCTCGCTCCGTCATCAGGCTTCACCCAGAACACCTGGAACGTCTTCTCATATTCAGGGAACTGTTCGAGATAACGCTCCGTCAGAGTCTTTTCGATGTCAGCCTTACGGGCAGGATCAACCAGTGCGATACAAGCACCCTTGAAGCCCGCACCCGAGAAACGACCACCATATACCCCTGGCAGACTGCGCATAATCTCATAGATGGCGATGAGTTCGGGCGAACCACACTCATAGTTATGAATCGAACTCTCACACGAGTCAAAACTCAACTTGCCGAAGAGTTTCAGGTTACCCGTCTCCCAGGCAGTCACGCCCTGCCTTACGCGTCTGTACTCCGAGTAGAAATGCTCCGCCCTACGGGCAAACCGCGCCGGCATCGCAATACGTGTCTTCTCGAACGTTGCCTTGGGGATATCACGCAAGAAAGTCTTGTCAAACGTCTTCAGGGGCTGTTCCGTATAGGCCAGCATGTTCCAGGCAGCCGTCTTACACTCATACACACGGAGGTTATAGTCAGAGTTCACCAGCGAACGTGTCAGTCCTGAGAAGAAGATACCGATCTCGAAATCAGCCATGTCGGGATGACGCTTGATGATACGCCAGTCGTTGGAGTCGCAGTCGAGGAACAGCAAACCGTCTTTCCTTCCCAGTGCGATGCAAGCCTGGTCGAGCAGACCGTTGTTCAGACCGATATACTCGCGCTCAGCCTCCGACGCAATCTTCACCACCTCAAACGGCTGCAGCGTGATATCGTTCGCCTTCGCAAAGGCCATCACATACGCTATCAGCACCGCCGCACTCGACGACAGTCCACCCACAGGCAGCGAGCCTTGAATCACGCCCTTGATACCACGCTTCAGTTCGAAACGCTTCTTCAGTGCATACTTGGCGCCTCGGGCATAGTCGCCCCAGTGGCGTTCCTTCACCTGCGTGGGGGCATCGATCTCGAAATCCACGATGCCCTCAAACGTTCTCGACTCCAGATGTACGTGGCCGTCATCAGAAGGACTCCACCACAGATCCACACCTTTGTTGATAGCAAAACCCGTCACCAATCCGTGCTGGTGATCTACGTGCGCACCCAGCGGACATACCCGATAAGGTGCAAAAATATGATACTGATATTCGTTCATGCTTGCAAAAGTACAACTATTTTTCCACACCACCAAATATATTTGGCAGTTTATCTCGTATAGAA
>JAEEGF010733904.1_pt1 | contig 23108 bp, 14 predicted proteins | sample 9134171 | NCBI WGS metagenome assembly JAEEGF01 (sample SAMN16246542, study PRJNA631951) | gut metagenome | biome: gut microbiome; feature: rumen; material: AP-attached | host: Bos | place: Iran: Karaj | collected 2018-10
TCCGTCCAGACATTTCTGGTTTAGAGCACATTATAAAAGGGCAGACCCTTATTCAAATATACGACAAATATTTCGATAATGCTGATGTGCGTGACAAGATAACATCTCGTCTTGATAACTTTGAACAGCAAATGACTTTCGATTATATTACCGGCTTTGTACCTTTCCTCAATGACCTTCGCGAGCATAGTATTAAAACGGCAGTGGTCACGAGTTCCAACATCTCAAAGATGCAGAGTGTGTATCGTCAGCATCCTGAGTTTAAAAGCCTCTTTGACGCGATCCTGACTTCCGAGGACTTTGAGTATAGTAAACCACATCCTGATTGCTATCTGAAAGCAGCGGCCAGATTTGGTGTCGATTCTGCATCGTGTGTTGTCTTTGAGGATAGCATCAATGGACTGAAGTCGGGTAATGCGGCGAACATGTGTGTTATTGGCCTTGCTACTACCAACGCAGCTGAGGTAATATCTCACCTTTCCGACTATGTGATTTCCGACTATAGCCATATGACATTTAAAAAAATCGAAAGGATTATGTCGCATTCTCGTTAATTCTTCGTAACTTTGCGCCCGGTTTTTAACAATACTTTAATATAACTATCATAAATGGCTGGATATTTAGTAAGCGATACGCGTAAAGTAACAACGCTTCGTCTCATGGAAATGAAACGTAACGGAGAGAAAATCTCTATGCTTACGTCATACGATTTTACGATGGCAAGCATTGTTGACAAGGCTGGTGTTGATACAATTCTCGTAGGTGATTCTGCATCAAATGTCATGGCAGGAAATGCGACAACTCTTCCTATGACCATTGACGAGATGATTATATATGCTCGATCTGTTGTCCGTGGTGTCAAGCGAGCGCTTGTAGTTTGCGATATGCCATTCGGTTCATATCAAGTTGACCGCAAGGAGGGCGTAAAAAATGCGGTACGCATTATGAAAGAGACAGGTTGTGATGCTCTCAAACTCGAAGGTGGCGTGGAGATTATTGATACAGTACGTGGCATACTCGAGGCTGGTATTCCTGTATGTGGGCATTTAGGACTAACTCCGCAAAGTATTAATAAATTCGGTACTTACGCTGTCCGTGCTAAAGATGAGGCTGAGGCTAAGAAACTCATCTCCGATGCACAATTGTTGTCGGAAGCAGGATGTTTTGCCATCGTGCTCGAGAAGGTGCCTGCAAAACTTGCTACAGAGGTAACTAAGTTGGTAACATGCCCAACCATTGGTATTGGAGCTGGCAGTGGTACAGACGGTCAGGTTCTTGTCGTTGATGACATGTTAGGTATGACCCAGGGATTCTCACCAAAATTTCTTCGTCGTTATGCCGACCTGAATGCCGTTATAACTGATGCTGTCGGCAACTATGTTACCGATGTGAAAAACGGTGACTTCCCCAACGAGAACGAAAGTTATTGATGGATACCCAGAATACGCCTGTACACGTAAGATTATGGCATAAGGATTTTTGGTTCCTGTCTATTGCCAACTTACTGTTATGCATGTCAGTCTACATGATGGTACCTGTTTTGCCTTCATGGCTTTATTCGATTGGCTTTTCCCATTTTGGGGTGGCTGCAGTCATGGGCGTTTTCGGATTGAGTATGTTATTATTCGGACCGTTCTGCAATTATTGGGTTCAGCACTATCGTAGGAACCATGTCTGTCGGATGGCTATTATATTAATGCTGGTGTCGTATATCGGTTTTTATACCTTGGGGCAGTCTTCTGTCGCTGTTTTCTTTGGAGCAGATACGATGCTGGCTATAATATGGGGTCTTCGCATAATTCTTGGCGCAGCATTTGGTCTCTCGCAAATGGTACTTTGCTCAACGCTGATAATAGATTCTTGTGAGTCGTTTCAACGTACAGAAGCTAACTATGCTGTTGCATGGTTCGGACGTTTTGCTCTTTCATTGGGGCCTCTCTCTGCTCTTGTATGTCAGCAATTAATTACTACCGAAACCATGTTTCTGGTTATGGGAGCCTTTTCATTTGTTGCCATTTTGCTTATTCAGATGATAGGATTTCCATTCCGTGCGCCAGAAGAGAATCAACGTGTTGTTAGTCTCGACCGTTTTTTCCTTCCTGAAAGTTGGCCGTTGTTCCTCCATCTCATGCTCATGACAGTCATTGTTGGATTGTTGCTTAGTGTTCCTCACAATGTGGCTTTCTATTCGATGATTATGGTAGGTTTTTTCTTTGCGTTATTGGCAGAAAAGTTCGTGTTTGCTGATGCAGATCTTAAGAGTGAGGTCATCAGTGGACTGATTTTAGTAGGAGTCTCATTTTTCATGATGCATCGTATGTTCGTTTCAGGCACACCTCTTAGTGAGTTGGTTCCGCCGGTTTTGTTCGGTCTGGGTATTGGTGTTATCGGCAGCCGCTTCCTGTTGTTTTTCATCAAATTAAGCCGCCATTGTCAGCGAGGTACGTCGCAGAGTTCATTCTTGCTCGCTTGGGAATTAGGCGTTTGTTTGGGTCTTTACGTTGGCTACGCACTTTTTCAGACTGGTCCAACAGGCCTTCGAACCCTATATCAAGTGGGTTTGGTACTCACTCTTGCCAACCTGCTCATTTATCATTTGTTGACCCACAGATGGTATCTTAACCACAAGAATCGTTAAGCCAACGCAAAGGTTTACGTTTTTTTTGCATACTTTTTGTGTAGAACCAATCATTTATTTTTTTATCTTTGCAAGCGAAAGATGAAGACAGGGGCTACTTTGTAGAAATTTTGTCGCATCACATTCCTATTTTAAGTAGGTGTATGAACTTAGAAAAACATATATAACTAAAAGCATAAAACAAATCACATGTCAAATTTAAAGTCTTTAAACAAGCAGACGGCTCCCAAGAGCACGATGCCCGAGAAAATTATTCAGTTTGGTGAAGGTAACTTCCTGCGTGCATTTGTTGATTGGATTATCTGGAACATGAACCAGAAAACCAATTTCAATGGAAGTGTAGTTGTTGTACAGCCCATTGAGCGTGGTATGGTTGATTGGCTCAATGGCCAAGACTGTCTGTATCATGTAAACCTACAGGGACGCCTCAATGGAGAGGCTGTTAATTCTCTCGAACGTATTGATGTAATCAGTCGTGCACTCAACCCATATACACAGAACTGGGCTTACATGGCATTGGCTGAGCAACCTGAGATTCGTTTTGTTATTTCGAATACTACAGAGGCTGGTATTGCCTTCGATGACACATGTAAGTTTACTGATGCTCCTGCCAGCAGCTATCCAGGCAAACTCGTTCAGTTGCTTTTCCATCGATATAAGACCTTCAACGGCGATCCTAAGAAAGGACTTATCATTATGCCGTGCGAGCTTATTTTCCTCAATGGCCACCATCTGAAAGAATGTATTTTCAAATATATTGAACTCTGGAAAGAGGACTTAGGTGCTGACTACGAAGGATTCAAAGAATGGTTTACCAAGTATAACTATGTGTGTGCAACACTTGTTGACCGTATCGTACCCGGATTCCCTCGTAAGGAGATTGCCGACATCCAGCAGAAAATAGGCTACAAGGATAACCTCGTTGTTCAAGCTGAGATTTTCCACCTTTGGGTCATAGAGAAAGCTGAAAACATGACATGTGAGGAACTTCGAGAAGAATTCCCCGCTGAGAAGGCTGGTCTCCATGTGCTCATCGCTGAAAGCGAGAAGCCTTATCACGAGCGAAAGGTAACTCTACTTAATGGTCCCCACACTGTACTTTCACCTGTTACCTTCCTCTCCGGTGTGGATATCGTACGTGATGCATGCAACCATGAGATACTTGGCAAATATATTCACAAGGTTCAGTTTGAAGAGCTCATGGAAACTCTTAATCTTCCAATGGATGAACTGAAGCAGTTTGCCACTGATGTACTTGAGCGCTTCAACAACCCATTTGTAGACCATCAGGTTACTAGCATTATGCTCAATTCATTCCCGAAGTTCTGCGCACGTGATCTGCCAGGAGTGAAGACCTATCTCGAGCGCAAGGGTGAGTTGCCACAAGGACTTGTCTTTGGTCTTGCTGCTATTATCACTTATTATAAGGGAGGCAAGCGTGTAGACGGTGTAGATATCGTTCCTAATGATGATCAAAAGATCATGGATTTATTGAAAGAACTTTGGGAAACAGGTGACACTAAGAAAGTTGCTGATGGTGTTCTTTCTGCTGATATGATATGGGGTGAGGATTTGCATAATGTAGAAGGATTAGCAGAATTGGTCAAGAAATACCTTGACCTCATCCAGGAAAAAGGTATGTTGGAAGCAGTGAAGACAATTATTTAAATAAACTGTTTGAATACCATATTTTACAAACGAGGAGAAGCTGAATGCTAATCCTCGTTTTTTTTGTTTAATGTGAGTGTGATGAGAAGAGATACAAGAGTGTGATATAGCAATAGTAATCAGAACTGTTTTAGTGGGACGATACTGGCGATATTATACTTTTTGACCTTTTTGAGTAGGAAATTCGATTGAGCAGACAACTGTTAAGCATTTAGTCTCCCCCAATAGAAATTGCTATTCATGATGATAAGGCTCTCCTTTAATAATAGTGCATGCACGATAAAGCTGCTCTGTAAAAAAGAGACGCACCATTTGATGTGAAAAAGTCATCCTTGACAATGATATTCTCTCATTTGCACGTGTATATACATCTGCCGAGAAGCCGTAAGGCCCACCTATTGCAAACACAAGGCGACGTGTAGATAATTGCTTTTTCTGAAGCCATGATGCAAACTCCACACTTCTGAACTCACTGCCACGCTCGTCAAGCAAAACTAATAGATCGCCTTGTTGTACAAAACGTAATATTTGCTCTCCCTCGAATTGCTTCTGTTGTTCTTCTGTTAGTTTCTTTGTGTTTTTCAATTCCGGAATGACAGTTGTTGTGAAAGGCATATAATGACAGATACGTTCTACATAATCGTTGATACAAGCAATAAAATGCTTGTTTACTGTCTTTCCAACAAGTATAAGTTCAGTCTTCATGAATAATAGTTTTTATGGATATAATTACGAGATTGGAGAAATCCATAGAGATTTCATAATCATTTATGTCAGTTAATCATGCACTGTGTATAGATGTCGCAAATGTACAAAAAAACTTGTGAAAAGCCAATTATTATTGTTTTTTTCTTCTTATTCATTATCTTCATTTGGAAATACATGTACTGATAATAGGTTTAGTATGCATAATGTGTTTACATATAAAAAATGTAAAATAGATGATTACAATATTCTTTTTTTGATTTTTTTTTCTATCTTTGTAAGCACTATACCGAGAAATCAGCATTAACAATTTAATACTATACAGAATTATGGAAAATAACGCAGAACTTATCGCTCAGTGCGAGAAAAGAGCAAAACAGTGGTTAACACCTGCTTTTGACGAAGAGACACGCAAGGCCGTTCAGGCTATGCTCAGTAATGAAGACAAGACAGAGCTTATAGATGCTTTCTATCGTGACCTTGAGTTTGGTACAGGAGGACTCCGTGGCATCATGGGAGCTGGTACTAACCGCATGAATAAGTATATCGTGGGCATGGCTACACAAGGTTTTGCCAATTATATTCTTAAAGCATTCCCCAACAAACAGTGTTCTGTCGTAGTGGGGCATGACTGCCGTAACAACGGACGCATGTTTGCAGAGAGTGTTGCTGATATCTTCTCTGCCAATGGTATTAAGGTGTATCTGTTTGAGAGCCTTCGTCCTACACCAGAGATCTCGTTTGCTATCCGTCAGCTTGGATGTCAGGCAGGTGTAAATGTGACAGCTTCACACAATCCTAGAGAGTATAACGGCTACAAGGCTTATTGGGATGATGGTGCGCAAGTGCTTTCTCCCCATGACACAGGTATCATCGACGAAGTGAATAAAGTTACAATTGATGATGTGAAGTTTGAGGGAAATAAAGAACTTATTATCCCCATCGGAGGAGAGATGGACTGGGATTACATTCAGGCAGTAAAAGAGGCAATGGTAGATCAAGATGTGATTCTCCGCAACAAGGATCTTAACATTGTTTATTCCCCGATGCATGGTACAGGACGTGTCATCGTTCCAATGGCACTGCGCTCATGGGGATTCCAGAATATTCACGTTGTGCCTGAGCAGATGGTCATCGATGGTAATTTCCCAACTGTGGTTTCACCAAATCCTGAGAATGCAGAGGCTATGACTCTTGGAATGAAACTGGGAACTCGTCTGAATGCAGACCTCGTAATTGCCAGCGATCCTGACGCTGACCGTCTTGCAATTGTTTGCCGCAACACCAAAGGTGAGTGGGAGATTTTGAACGGCAACCAGACCTGTATGATGTTCTCGTGGTATATCATTGCCAACAAGAAGAAACTTGGCCAATTGAAGGGGAATGAGTTCTTGGTGAAGACAATTGTGACAACAGAGGTGATAGCAGAGATTGCGAAAAAGAACGGAGTTGAACTGCGTGACTGCTACACTGGCTTCAAATGGATTGCAAATGAAATACGTAAGGATGAAGGTGTAAAGAAGTATATTGGTGGTGGTGAGGAAAGCTTTGGATTCCTGCCATTTGATAAGGTGCGAGACAAAGATTCACCCGCTTCAATCTGCCTCATCTGTGAGATTGCCGCATGGGCAAAAGATAATGGGCGTACATTGTATGACCTGCTTATGGATATCTATGCCGAGTATGGTTTCTCGCGCGAGGTAACAATTAATGTTGTTCGTCCTGGTAAGACTGGTGCTGATGAGATTAAGCAGATGATGACAGATTTCCGTAATAATCCTCCTAAAGAATTGGGCGGCTCGAAGATTTGCCTTTGGAAAGACTATCAATCACTTGAGGCACGTGATGCTGATGGTAATGTGACTAAACTTGATATGCCTGCCACGTCAAATGTTCTCCAGTGGTTCTGCGAAGATGGAACAAAAGTTAGCGTACGTCCTTCAGGTACAGAGCCAAAGATTAAGTTCTATACTGAGGTGAAAGATCCTTCATTTGAATGTGCTGGATGTTACGAGCGTTGTATGAAGGCTGCTGAGGAGAAGATAGCTGCAATCAAGAAGAGCTTGAATCTGGATTGAAATTTCCAATATCTTCGAAAATAGAGTAGGGGGTTGACTTATTGTCAGCCCCTTATTATTACCATGTGTTCCCAAACACTAACCCTATCAACTCTATTTTAATGGTGTGAACTAATATTTTTCATCTATTTTGAAAAATAATCAATAAAAAATTTGGTGGAATCAAAATTAACTATTACCTTTGCACTCGCATTTGAGAAACAATGCTTGGCAAAGCTAAAGCGAGCCCGGAAGGATGGGTGAGTGGCTGAAACCAGCAGTTTGCTAAACTGCCGTACGGGTAACCGTACCGGGGGTTCGAATCCCCCTCCTTCCGCCAGGGGGATGTTTCGAATAATGCACCATCAGTTGGTCGATTCATCTAATGGTTAGGATACAAGATTCTCAATCTTGGCATAGGGGTTCGATTCCCCTATCGACTACAAAAGGAGTGATATTTCGTAAGAAATGTCACTTTTTTCGTTAAATTTGTCGAAAAACATAACATTTTACTTGCATACATTCAACAATTCAATTAACTTAGCGGACAGATTTGTTTAATTAAATTACAATGAATATGAAAAAGTACATTTTATCACTTATTGCTGTGTTTTGCGTATCACTAAGCGCAACGGCTCAGAAAGTTTACATTGCTCCAAGCAAAAGTGCTATTGCCTATCATAAAAGCAAGGATTGTAGCTATTTGCGCAATTCGAAGAATGTGACAGACATCACCACAAAAGAAGCTAAGGAGATGGGACGACATCCATGTGTACGTTGCTATCCTGCTCAGGCAGAAGCTACCAAAAAAGCCATAGCAAAGGAGCAAGCAGAGAAGAAGGCTGCTACAACGAAGGCTGTTGCTGCAACTAAGGTTTATGCAGCTGCAGGAGGAACAAAATATCATAAGACGAATAGTTGTACCGCATTAGCAAAAAGCAAAAATGTTAAGAGTCTTACTCTTGCAGATGCCAAGAAAGATCTGACTCCATGTAGTGTATGCTATGCTGTAGCTAAGAAGGCGGCTCCTAAACCTGCAACTACGAAGAAAGTTGAGGCTGAAGATGTAAAGAAAGCACAAGAAGATGCAGCCAAGAAAGCTGAAGCAACAAAGGCAACAGGTACATCTAAAGTTTATGTTGCTGCCGGTGGCGCAAAATATCATAAAAAGAAGAGTTGTACTGCATTGGCTAAGAGCAAGAACATCAAGACTGTTACTCTAGCTGAGGCAAAGGCAAATATGACTCCATGCAGTGTATGTTATACTTCAGTGAAGAAAACAGCAACAAAAGCTTCAACTACCCCAAAGAAAGCTACAGAGAAAAAGGCAACAGAAAAAAAGACTACAACTAAGAAAGCGGCATAATTTTGAATCTGATAATCAAAAATCTCTCTTTGCATCTTATGCAGAGAGAGATTTTTGTTCCTTGTCAATTAATACAATACAGATGTTATTTCACTTAATACTGTCTGAGAGCGGAAAGCAATTCATTGTTTTCACTCTTATTTCCAATAGTGATACGCAGACAGTTATTACATAATTGTACACGAGTACGATTTCTTACAATAATTCCACGGGCAACCAAATAATCGTAAATGCGCTGAGCGTCAGTCATCTTGGCTAGGAAGAAATTCGCATCTGTAGGATATACTCTCAAACAGCTAGGTAACAATTTGAATGCTTCAACCATTCGGTTGCGCTCAAGGAGCAAGGTTCTAACCCATTTGGTTACTTCATATGGTTCTTTCATTGCTTCAAGTGCTTGTTGCTGGGTAAGCAGATTCACATTGTAAGGATACTTCACCTTGTTAAATAGCTGAATGATCTCTTTGTTAGCAAATGCCATTCCCATACGTATGGCAGCACATCCCCATGCTTTACTGAAAGTATTCAAAACAATCAGATTGGGGTGTTTACTCAATTCTGTCCGGAAAGATTTTTGGGAGGAAAAATCACCATACGCCTCATCTAACACAACAATTCCCTCGAATCTTATAATAGTTTTCTCGATTTCATCGCGAATGATGCTATTACCAGTAGGATTGTTAGGTGAGCAAATCCAAATCAATTTTGTGTGATTGTCGGAGGCAGCTAAAAGACGATCTGCTGTTATCTGATACTTCTCATCTAGGAGTACAGGACGGTATTCAACATCGTTAATGTCCGCACAAACCTTATACATCCCATATGTAGGCTCAATTGCGACAACGTTGTCAATTCCAGGACGGCAGAAACAGCGATAAGGAAGATCAATTGCCTCATCACTACCATTACCAATGAAAATGCATTCTTGAGGTACTCCCTTTATTTTTGATAATTGTTTCTTTACTTCACGTTGAAGCGGATCAGGATAACGATTGAGAGGAGCATTATATGGGTTCTCATTAGCATCGAGAAACACTCGTGCTGTATGGCCGCTATACTCATTACGGGCACTGCTATACGGTGCAAGCTTCCATATATTGGGACGGGTGAGTTCTTCTAAAGTTTTCATGATTCAAGTGATTTAATTCTAACCGACATGGCATTTTTATGAGCATCTAGTTGTTCATTCTCTGCCATGACCTCCACGGCACGGCCAATAGAGCGAATTCCTTCTGCGGTAAGATGCTGGAAGGTAATCTTACGGTTATAACTGTCTAAGTTAACTCCATTATAAGCAAGGGCATATCCATGAGTAGGGAGAGTATGGTTGGTACCACTCGCATAGTCACCGGCACTCTCACATGCATAATGGCCAAGGAAAACGCTACCTGCATTAATTACTTGAGTGGCCAATTGCGCGTAATCATCAGTTGCTATAATCAAGTGCTCAGGTGCATATGCGTTGCATAACTGCATTGCTTCTGTTTTTGATTTTACGAGAACCAATTTGCTATTTTCTAATGATCTGATAGCTATATCTTTACGATATAATTTCTCAAGTTGTACATGAATCTCTTTCTGAACCTCTTCAAGTATCATTTCGCTTGTTGTAATCAAAATCACTTGTGAGTCTGTTCCATGCTCGGCTTGAGATAACAAGTCTGCTGCAACAAATTCTGGATTACTTGAATCATCCGCAATTACACACACCTCACTGGGACCTGCAGGCATATCTATAGCACAATCATGCAATGAAACTTGTTGCTTTGCTGCCATCACATATTGGTTGCCAGGCCCAAATATTTTATAAACTTTTGGAACGCTCTCAGTCCCATATGCCATTGCTCCTATTGCTTGCACACCACCAGCCTTGAAAATCTTGTCCACTCCAGCTATTTTTGCAGCAACCAGAATGGCGGGATGCACTTTACCTACGCGGTTGGGAGGTGTACAAAGAACGATTTCCCGACAACCCGCTATTTTAGCAGGTGCACTCAACATTAGAACTGTAGAAAACAATGGGGCAGTACCTCCTGGAATATATAATCCAACCTTCTCAATGGGAACACTCTTCTGCCAACATGTTACCCCAGGCTGAGTTTCAACTTTGCTACTTGCAAAGCGCTGAGACTCATGAAAAGATACAATATTATGATGAGCAAGAAGAAGAGCGTCGCGGAGTTCTGGTGAGACGATACGCTCAGCCTCAATCATTTCATTATCTGTAACAGACAACGACTCTAACTCTACGTGGTCAAACTTTCTTTCATATTTTATGACGGCCATATCGCCATTCTGACGCACATCATTCAAAACACTACTCACTATAGTGTTTAATTGGGAGACATCCAGACACGGACGTTCCGCAATATAGCTCCAGTCTTCTTTCCGCGGGAAACGTATTATCTTCATTTCTTATTGCAGACTATTCCTAATTGTAATGTAAAGCCCTTCTTCTTTTTATAATATCATTTTTTCGATAGGAGTGACGAGGATACCTTGGGCACCAAGTTCTTTCAGTTTTCCAATAATCTCCCAAAAACGTTTTTGGTTGAGTACTGTGTGGACTGAGCACCATTCCTCATCAGCTAAAGGGATAATTGTTGGACTTTTCAATCCTGGTAAAACCTCAATAATCTCATTAAGCCGAATTTTGGGAACATTCATACGTACATACTTCTTGTCTTCAGCTTCACGCACTGCGGCAAAACGGAATAACATGGCCTCAAGATATGCTTTTTTCTCAGCACTAAGATGTTTGTTGGCTATCAGCAGAGCCTCGCTCTTCATTACGGTCTCAACTTCATGTAAATTGTTGCTTACCAACGTTGAGCCACTGCTCACAATATCGAATATACCGTCAGCTAATCCAATACCAGGACTTATCTCTACGCTTCCTGTAATAACATGAATCTCTGCATTGATGTGGTGCTTATGTAAAAATTGCTTCAAGATATATGGATAAGAAGTGGCAATCTTTTTACCTTCAAACCACTCTATTCCTGGATAGTTGATCTCCTTGGGGATGGCTAATGAGAGGCGGCATTTACTGAACCCCAGACGGTCGACAATTTCTGCATCCTCATTGCGCTCAACAAATTCGTTTTCACCTACTATACCTAAATCAGCCACACCATTTGCTACGCTTTGAGGAATGTCATCGTCACGAAGATACAGCACCTCTAGAGGAAAATTGGAGGACTGAACTAATAGGGTACGCCTGCTGGCACTAACCTTAATATCAGCCTCAGATAGCAAATTCATCGTATCGTCAAATAAACGACCTTTCGATTGAATAGCAATACGTAACATAATATAATTATCTATATTTTCTTAAAAACCGAGTGCAAAAATACTCATTTTTGTGAGAATGTGCAAGAAAATGATTACTTTTGCATCCGATTCTGATAGAATTAGCCGGAATCCGTATAGAATTGAGAATAAAAGCGTATATATATGCATTGACACTCATGGTGTTGTTTGTTTCATGCATTGGCAGGAAACAAGATGAACGTATCATCACACCATGGGGCGAGATTGCAGAGGACTCGATTCCGACGACAGACGATTTTACCATGACAGACATGGTGACTAATGGTGAACTGATAATGTTGACTATGACTGGACCTGAGACATATTACGACTATCATGGACACGGAATGGGAACTCAATATCTTCTTTGTGAGAGATTTGCACAGAAGCTAGGAGTATCTGTGAGGGTGGAAGTGTGCAAGGATACTCTCGAGATGGTTAATAGGCTCAAACGAGGTGATGCAGATATCATAGCTTTTCTCTTACCAAAGCGTATTACTATAGGTGATAGTCTTGAAGCATGTGGCGTTAAGATAGACTCGTTAGGTTTGTCATGGGCAGTTCAAAAAAACAATGTAGAGTTGGCTGATACACTTAACCGTTGGTATAAGCCAACTATGATAGCAGAAATAAAAAAGGAAGAGGCTTTTTTGTTGTCAGCTAAAAGTGTGAAAAGACATGTTTTTGCTCCGATGCTTAATAGGGCTAAGGGCGAGATATCACGATACGATAAGTTTTTTATGACATATGCGCCGATGGCGCGTCTTGACTGGCGTCTGATGGCAGCTCAATGTTATCAGGAGTCAACTTTTGATCCAAATGCACGCTCATGGGCAGGGGCTTGCGGTCTCATGCAGATTATGCCTGCCACCGCAGACCATTTAGGGTTGCCGCGTGAGAAAATATACGATCCGGAGGCAAACATAGCTGCGGCTGCAAGGTATATGAGTGAGTTGATGGGATATTTTAATGATATTCCTGCTCCAAATGAGCGAATCTATTTTGCTCTAGCATGCTACAATGGAGGCTATCATCATATTCGTGACGCTATGGCTTTAGCTCAAAAAAACGGACGAAATCCAAAGCGTTGGAATGATGTGGCAGAATACGTTTTGAAACTCCGCGAGCCAGTTTTTTACACAGATCCTATCGTGAAACATGGCTACATGCGCGGAAACGAAACGGTTGATTATGTTGACAAAATTCGTACCCGATGGGCTGATTATCGAGGCGTGGCTCGTCCTGGGGTAATACGTAAAGGTGATGGTTTTGGAGGTCGCACTCCTCAGAAGGCAAAACGCAAATATCGTTTCCATGTTTAAGATGGTGCGGAAGCAGGGCATGATACTAGTTCTATAAAAGGCGAGGCATATAATGTGCGAAAAAAGTGTGGAAATAATTTTGTCATCTGAAAAGTTTGTTTTATCTTTGCATCCGTTTTCAGACATCTTATGGAATAATAAGTTGTAGGAATGCCGATGTGGCTCAGTTGGTAGAGCAACGCATTCGTAATGCGTAGGTCGCGGGTTCGAGTCCCGCCATCGGCTCTTTTCTCCATCATTTTTTTGCGGAATTAGCACATCGGTAGTGCATGGGCTTCCCAAGCCTAGGAGGCGGGTTCGACTCCCGTATTCCGCTCTATCATTTACTAGAAAAACTCATTGGAGTTTATCTCGTAAATATTTTCCTGTAATACTTGATTGGCATTGGACAAGTTGTTCGGGAGTTCCTGCAAATACCAAATCGCCACCTTTATCGCCACCATCAGGTCCTAGGTCTATCACATGGTCAGCACACTTAATGACGTCCATATTGTGTTCAATGACAATAATAGTATGTCCACGGTTTATGAGAGACTCGAAGGCAGTCAATAGGCGCTTGATATCATGAAAATGCAATCCTGTTGTCGGCTCATCAAAAATAAATAGTGTAGGTTGTTGCTTCTCTTGGCCAATGAAATAAGCCAGCTTGACACGTTGGTTCTCACCTCCCGAGAGAGTTGACGAACTTTGTCCGAGTTTGATGTACCCTAATCCGATATCATCGAGGGGCTTTAGACGGTCTGCAATGTTTTTGGCTAAATTATTTGCTTTATTTTGGACAGCCTGGCTAAAAAACTCTATGGCCTCATTTACAGTCATGTTAAGAACATCATCAATATTTTTCCCCTCAAAACGTACATCAAGGATGTCACGTTTAAAGCGGTGCCCGTGACAAGCCTCACACTCTAATTCAAGGTCGGCCATGAATTGCATCTCAACGGTAATGACTCCCGCTCCTTTACATTCGTCACAACGTCCACCGTCTGCATTAAATGAGAAATACTGTGGTGTAAAGCCCATCTGTTTTGATAGGGGCTGTTCTGCAAAGAGTTGTCTAATTACATCATATACTTTAATATAAGTGGCTGGGTTAGAGCGCGTTGACTTTCCGATGGGGTTTTGGTCTACAAACTCGACATGAGATATCTGTTGCCAGTCACCCTCAAGCGCTATATATTCGCCAGGGGTATCTGCCACCTCGTCGAAATGGCGTTTGAGGGCAGGGTAGAGTATACCTTTTATTAATGATGACTTGCCTGATCCGGATACTCCCGTCACAACATTGAGCACATGAAGTGGGAACTTAACATCAATGCCTCTTAAGTTATTCATTCGACATCCCTTAAGTTCGATGAACATATTCCAAGGACGTCGGCTTTTAGGAACCTCAATAGTATCAGTATGGGTCAGGTATCTGACCGTATAGCTTTGTGGATACGTACTTAATGATTCTGTCGTAATGTTATTCGCATTACCCTGGAAGACAATCTCCCCACCAAGACGACCTGCATTCGGACCAACGTCAATAAGATAATCTGATGCACGCATAATGTCCTCGTCATGTTCTACAACTATGACGGTATTGCCCAACGACTGTAATTGTTTAAGTACATGGATTAGCCGGTAAGTGTCTCGTGAATGCAGCCCTATACTCGGTTCGTCCAAAATGTAAAGAGAGCCTACTAAAGAACTCCCTAAAGATGTTGTGAGGTTTATTCGTTGGCTCTCTCCGCCACTAAGTGTATTTGAAGGTCGGTTGAGTGTAAGGTATCCAACTCCAACATCCACAAGAAATTGCAAACGATTATTGATTTCTGTAAGTAATCTTTTTGCTATTTTACTCTCATGCTCATCAAGAGATAGATGGTCAAACCATGATTTAAGTTGGGAGATAGGTATCTCCACTAAATCGCTAATGCTTTTGCCTTGAATCATCACATAGCTCGTCTCTTTCTTGAGGCGTGTTCCATGGCATTTTGGGCAGAGTGTTTTACCGCGATAGCGGCTCAACATAACACGATATTGAATCTTGTACTGGTTTTCCTTTATCATTTGGAAAAAGGAGTCTATTGAAACCTGATCATGTATGTCGCGATGCTTATCGCATGGGAGTCCATGCCAAAGCCAATCCTTGTGTTGCCGTGATAGGGCATAGTAAGGCTCAAAAATAGGGAAATCATCTACAACGGCACGTCGACAAAACTCATCTTTCCACATTCCCATTTTCTCACCATGCCAGCATTGAACACACCCTTCGTATACACTAAGCGATGAATTCGGGATTACAAGTTTTTCATCTATGCCAATCACACGTCCAAATCCTTCACAAGTAGGGCAGGCTCCGACTGGTGAGTTAAAAGAAAACATGTTATCTGATGGCTCTTCAAACTTCATCCCGTCTGCCTCAAAACGAGTAGAGAAATCATAAGTGATATTTGAAGGTAGAAACATAAGCCTACATTCTCCGTCACCTTCATAGAAAGCTGTTTCTGAAGAATCAACAATACGGGCTAGAACGTCTTTGGAATCATCTACAGAAAGGCGGTCAATAAGTAGGAAAATATCTTTTGCCTCAATTTGGGAAAAGTCTGCTTGGCTTAAATAATCATCAATACGGACGGGTTTCCTATTATGATAAATACGGGAATACCCTTCTTGAATCATCATCTGTAATTGGCGTTTGATCGTACGGCCTTCGGCAACATGGAGAGGGGCAAGAATCACAAATTTAGTACCTTTTGAAAAGGTATTTACGCAATTTAGAATATCTTCGGTTGTATTCTTCTTCACTTCTTGTCCGCTAATTGGCGAATAAGTTCGTCCAATTCGTGCAAAAAGCAGACGTAAATACTCGTAAATCTCTGTAGTTGTTCCTACGGTAGATCTGGGGTTCCTGCTAATAACTTTCTGTTCAATAGCAATGGCAGGTGGAAGACCTTTGATAAAATCACACTCAGGCTTACTCATTCTTCCCAAAAATTGTCTGGCATAAGAAGAGAGACTTTCCACATATCGTCTTTGTCCTTCAGCATAAAGAGTGTCAAATGCAAGGGAAGATTTTCCTGAACCAGAAACGCCTGCAATCGTAATGAATTTATTGCGTGGAATATCGAGAGAGATATTCTTCAGATTATTCACACGAGCGTTCTTTATGATGATACTTTCACTCATTATATATTATATTTAATATTGAAAGGACAAAGGTACAAAATTTCCTTAGAATAACAAATACTTCTCGTTTATAAATGTTTATTACAATCTTTATGAGTCAATAAAAACTCAAAACTAGCAATTAATAAGATAATCAGTATTATGATAAATAAAATACATGGGTGAATGATGCTACTATCGTTATTAACGTTTTTTAAATAGAAAATTATACATAAAAATGTACAACTTATTCATATTTTTTGTAATTTTGCATCGCTTTTAAAAGCTAATTCTATTTATATATTTGATTATCAATCAATTAGTACGGTTTAAGGTATCAAAGATGAGGCAACTTAAAATTCAGAAAAGCATTACGAATCGCTCAAGTGAGGCGCTGGATAAGTATCTTGTTGAGATTGGACGTGCACCGTTGATTTCTATTGATGAGGAAATTGAGCTCGCTCAGAAAATTAAAAAAGGAGGACGTGAAGGTGAGATAGCTAAAGATAAACTCGTCACAGCTAATTTGCGATTTGTGGTTTCTGTGGCTAAACAATATCAACATCAGGGATTGACACTTACAGACCTTATTGATGAGGGTAACATTGGCTTGATTAAAGCAGCTCAGAAATTTGATGAGACTCGTGGCTTTAAATTTATCTCTTATGCGGTTTGGTGGATTCGTCAGTCTATACTGCAAGCTATTGCCGAGCAGAGTCGTATTGTGCGCCTGCCTTTGAATCAGGTAGGTTCTTTGAATAAAATCAACCACGAGATCAATAAATTCGAGCAGGAGTATCAACGTCATCCAAGCGTTTCAGAGCTTTCAGATGCCACAAATCTCGATGAGGAGAAAATTGGACAGAGTCTGATGGCTGATGGTCATCATGTGTCTATTGATGCTCCTTTTCAGGATGGTGAGGACAACTGTATGCTAGACGTAATGGCAAGTGGTGACGATTCACGTACAGATCGTCAGGTTGATCACGAAAGTATGGCTCAGGAGCTGAATTCTGTACTTAATAAAGTACTGAAAGAGCGTGAGATCACTATCATTCGCGAATGCTTTGGTATAGGTTGTCATGAGAAAGGCCTCGAGGAAATTGGCGACCAGCTTGGTCTTACTCGTGAGCGTGTTCGTCAGATTCGTGAGAAGAGTATTGCCAAGCTCCGTGATAGCGGTAATGCCAAGATTCTGATGAAATATCTTGGATAAGTGATATTGAAGGACTTAAGCTATATGCTAGAAAAATGATATAGAGTCTATAGGGGTAAAGTAAGCAACGCTTCTCCCCCTATCCATTTAAAAAAACGCATCAACCACATTTTCCCTCTTCCAAAATTTTTGGGAGAGGATTTTTTTTACTATCTTTGGAGCCGTGAACTATACTAAGTCAGGAACACGGCGTATACTATTGATTATCATGATGTTAATGATCAGTAGTGTTTTATATGCAAAGTACAGGCCATTACCGCTTACTCTGCACAGGCTTTTTGACTATAAAAGTGGCATTCATGGAGATGTCCGTGGTACGGCCACAAATGTTTACACCCGCTATACCCTAAGTACAGACCGTCGTAATCCTATTCTCATGTCGGTTCCGAGCATGCATTTTATCAGCAGGGGAAGGCGACGCGAGTTTATTGGCGAGACCTATTCACGCATGATGTTCAAGGATATTGACGATTATGATGCATTCCGGCAAGTGATAGTTGGAACAGTTCCTCGTCATCGGCGCATGTTACCCACCATGGTCGCCTATTTCACCCCAGACCTCTATAGCGTAACGTTGATTCAAGACCGTATTCTCTCCCCTTTCCATCGGAAAAATCATCAAGTATATAAATATAAGGTGGTGTCGGAGACGGATTCGACGGACCGTGTCACATTTACTCCCAAGATAACAAACACGCAGCTGGTGAAAGGCTATGCCCTTGTTGATAGACGGACAGGCAGAGTGTGTTACGCAGAGATGAACGGTGAGTACGACATGATATTTTTTAAGTTGGAGGTGGAAATGGGTTCCTCGGGCGTCGGGTCGTTGCTCCCATTACGGTGTGATGTCTCGGGCAGATTCGGGTTTATCGGCAACCGGCTTCGATTTAAGTTTCATAATGTTTACGGCCTTACCACATTCCTTCCAGACAGCATACGCGATAGTCACGATCGACAACTGATGACATCGTTGCGTCCAGATAGCTTGTCAGACTATGAAAAGGCTATCTACCACAAATTCGACTCGATTGAGGCAGAGAGAGAGGCACAAAGGCAGGCGGACACCACTACCGTGGAGAAAAAGAAGAAGAACAATTTTGCGAAGGATGTGCTATGGGACGTTATTGGCGACAATCTTGTTAACCGTATCAAAGGCTCGTTTGGCGGAAAAGATAAAGGCTCATTTCGTATCAATCCTATCTTGAATCCTCTCTATTTCGGTTATAGCGGCAGGAAGGGCTTTGTCTACAAGTTTGATGTCAGGGCAGGTTATAATTTCACTCCCAACCGCGACCTGTCGATGCGTTTCAAGTCTGGTTACTCATTCAAGCAACGCCAGTTTTATTTCCGGCTTCCCGTCGTGTTCAACTACAACAAACGCCGCCATGCGTTCTTCCGTGTAGAACTAGGAAACGGCAACCGCATCTCCAATTCGAGTATCCTCGACGCTATCTATCGTGATTATGAAGACCATCGCCTTCCAATAGACACAGCCTATATCAGCAAATTGGGCTTGGATGAGTTCAAGGACACCTATGTGAAGCTGGAGAATAACTACGACATCTCCGACTACTGGTCTATACTTGGCGGATTTGTCTACCACCGTCGTTCTGCCGTTAACAAGGCCGGGTTCCGAGAGCTTGGGCGCTCATACAAATACCACACCTCAGCTCCTGCCCTTCAGTTGCAATTCCGTCCGCGCGGATGGGATGGTCCCTACTTTACCCTAAATTGGGAACGTTCTTTCAAAGGCCTTTTCAATAGCGACTATGAATATGAGAAATATGAGTTTGACGCCTCGCTCATTCGTCAGTTCCATCGCCTACGCTCATTGTCGCTTCGCTTTGGTGCCGGAGCCTATACGCTGAAGAACTCGAAATCCTACTTCCTCGACTATAGTAATTTCCGCGACGAGAATATCCGCGGTGGATGGAAAGACGACTGGAGCGGCAACTTTCAGGTATTGCGGAGCCGTTATTTTAACTCTTCCGACTATTACGTTCGAGCCAATGCCACCTTTGAGTCGCCCCTGATGATCTTGTCTCGTCTTCCTTTCATCGGTAAATACTTTGAGATGGAAAGAATCTATGCCAGCGGCCTCATGACCCAGAATCTCAAGCCCTATGTGGAGATGGGTTACGGCTTTACCAACCGTATCTTCTCCTTGGGAGTGTTTCTCGGAACCCGGAACGGCAAGTTCGACGGTATCGGATGTGAGTTCGGCATTGAGTTGTTTGACAAATGGTGAGCAGAGCATTAAGTTATCCATCCAGAGGAGCCCTCCCTGCTCTCAGAAGGCGCTTCTACTGATTTGCAAAGGCCTTCTACCCTGCCCTACATATAATTAATGACACGCTTAAAACTATATACATGACTCCTTTAATCGTTTACAAGGCCAGCGCCGGTAGCGGAAAAACATTCCGCCTTGCCGTTGAGTACATCAAATTGCTTGTCCAGAATCCGATGAGTTATCGCACCACTCTGGCCGTTACGTTCACCAACAAGGCCACAGAGGAGATGAAGATGCGCATACTCAGTCAGCTTTACGGTATTTGGAAACAGCTGCCCGATAGCCGCCCCTATCTTGAGCGAGTGTGCGAGGAACTTGGCATCGATGAGGAAAAAGCCTCCCGTCAATCCGGTATTGCGTTGAGTAACCTCATTCACAACTATAGTCATTTCCGTGTCGAAACCATCGACTCATTCTTCCAGTCCGTGCTTCGAAACCTTGCCCGGGAACTGGACCTTACGGCCAACCTTCGTGTCGGACTGAACGACTCTGATGTAGAGGAGATGGCAGTCGACCGGCTCATCGAGTCGTTGCAGAGCTCTGACAGGATTCTGATGTGGATTATGAGTTTTATCACGGCCAATATTTCCGACGACAAGAGCTGGAATGTGATTGGGCAGATCAAGAAGTTCGGCAGAACCATCTTCAAGGATTTCTACAAGGCCGAGAGTGCTCGCCTGAACGGTATCATCAACAAAGAAGGCTTTTTCGACGACTATATTCAAGAGCTGAAGACCCTCCGTCAGCAGGCCGACGATACCATGAAAGGATTTGCCGATAGTTTTTACCATACATTGGAGGAGAACGGACTTTCGCCCGACCATTTGAGAAACAAGCAAAAGGGCATCAGCAGTTATTTCAAAAAATTGTGCGGTTCAGAGTGGAGCGACGCCAAGTGTCTTACGGCTAATCTCGCATCATGTCTTGAGAGCGCGGAATGCTGGACCACCAAGACCTCTCCCGACCGGGAACATATTATTGCCCTTGCGGAAGATAAGCTGATCAACCTTTTGAGCGAGGCCGAAAACCGTCGTCCCCGCATGTGGCGGGTCAGGCAAAGCGCCGAGCTCACCTTGCGTCACCTCACCGAGCTGCGCCTCCTGAACAGTATTGAGGATAAGGTGCGCGAATTGAACCTCGATGCCAACCGTTTCCTGCTGAGTGACACCCAGCAGCTCCTCCATTCGCTTATAGAGGGTAGCGACTCGCCTTTTGTCTTCGAGAAAATTGGCGCCCAGCTGGAGCACATCATGATTGATGAGTTTCAGGACACCAGCACCGTGCAATGGAAAAACTTCAAGGTGCTACTTCAGGAAGCGATGAGCCGTAGTGGAGGAAACCTCATCGTGGGTGACGTAAAACAGAGCATCTACCGTTGGCGCTCCGGCGACTGGCGGTTGCTCAACGATATTGAGAACGAGTTCCATGCCGGGCAGTTGTCTATCCGAAAACTTGACTTCAACCGCCGCTCCGAGTATAACATCATCGATTTCAACAACGCTTTCTTCGTCGAGGCGGCCAAGTTGGAATACCTGGGCGAACAGGAGAAAAGCCCCGACCACGCAAGTCAGCTCAGCAAGGCCTACGAGGATGTTGAGCAGAGGAAACCCGACGGGAAAACCCCTGCCGGACTTGTTGACGTGACGCTACTTCCAGCCGAGGATTATCAGGAGAAAACCCTGATGCTGACGGCCGGTTACATAGAAACGTTGATGGCCGAGGGTGTTCCTGCCAATAAGATTGCCATTCTCGTGAGGGCGAACAAGTACATTCCGCTCATATGCAACTATCTCATGGAGAGAATGCCGGAAGTACGGCTCGTAAGCGACGAGGCCTTTCGTCTTGATTTCTCCACCTCTGTCACCATCCTCACGCAAGCTATGCGCCTACTCATCCACCCCGACGACATGCTCATCCGCGCTAACCTGGTAAAGTTGTATCAGCGTCAGGTGGTTGGATGCGTTGAGGACGACAACTACCTTTTTGCAGATCTTGAGCGGTTGAACGACCTGTTGCCAGAGGCATATGTGAAAGACGTGGGCCACCTGGCTCAGATGCCTCTTCTCGAATTGGCGGAAAGCCTATACGACATTTTCGGCCTTGCCGTGCTGGAGCGTGAGAGTGCCTACGTGTGTACCTTCTTCGATTGCATCAGCAACTTCGTTCAGGAGAATACGGCCGACCTGACCAGTTTCATTACGGAGTTTGACGAGACGCTCTTCAAGAAAACCATTCAGAGCGACGAGATTGACGGCATCAGGCTCATCAGCATTCATAAGAGCAAGGGACTGGAGTTCGACAATGTCGTGATTCCCTTCTGTGACTGGCGGCTCGAGATGACCGACAACACGATATGGTGTACGCCTCAGGAAGAGCCTTTCAGCCGCTTGCCGCTCGTTCCCATCGACTATAGCGGCCGCATGCTCGACACCATCTACGCGGGCGATTACCGCGAAGAGCATCTGCAGAATACCGTCGACAACCTGAACCTGCTCTACGTTGCTTTCACCCGTGCAGTCAAGAATCTCTTCGTGATCGGACGTAGGAATATGCCGGGCTACCGCTCTGCCATTATCGAGCAGGTGCTTCCCTTGCTGACCGACCAGTTGACTGGAAGCTTGCTCGAGGGAATGGAAGATGCTGAGGCCCCGATGCATTTCACGTTTGGCACGTTGAGACTTTCGGACACCGATAAGGAGAAGAAGACTGACAACGTGTTCCTTCAGCCTGTCGCCCAGAAGAAAATCCGCATCGAGACCTTCCCCAACCCCGTAGAGTTCATGCAGAGCAACCGGAGCCGTGATTTCATTCATGGAACCGACGAGGAGCCGACCCAGCAACAGACCTACATCAAGATGGGAAACATCTTGCACAATCTCTTCTCCTCCATCCGCACTACGGCTGATATTCCGCAGGTATTGCGACGACTCGAGCTCGACGGCGTGCTCTACGATGATGACATTTCTGCCGACCGCCTACGCGCCATGCTTGAGAAACGGCTAACGAACCCGAAGGTAGCCGATTGGTTTAGCGACCGTTGGCAACTCTTCAATGAGTGTAGCATCCTACATGTCGACCCCGTGTCAGGGCAAGTGGTAGAGCGCCGCCCCGATCGCGTGATGACCGATGGCAAGGAGATGATTGTCGTGGATTTCAAGTTCGGCCGCCCGTACGAGGAGCACCACTGGCAGGTAAGCCAGTACAAGCAACTGCTCGAGGGCATGGGTCATCAGAACGTACAAGGATATTTGTGGTATGTATATAGCAATCAAATCGTTACCGTATGAGGATGTTTGTTTCTCGTAATCAAATCGTTACCGTATGAAATCGTTTCTGGAATATGTAGCCGAGGATATCATTGCCAAGTATGGCAATAATCTGGCA
>JAEEGF010135347.1_pt1 | contig 23105 bp, 17 predicted proteins | sample 9134171 | NCBI WGS metagenome assembly JAEEGF01 (sample SAMN16246542, study PRJNA631951) | gut metagenome | biome: gut microbiome; feature: rumen; material: AP-attached | host: Bos | place: Iran: Karaj | collected 2018-10
AGGCTTCCGAAGAATGACATAGCGGCAGCCTGCGTCAGGGAACTGAGAGGCTTCGGAGTCGACACTTCCGATATAGTTTACGGCGGCGGACGCATCGGCATCTACTTCCTCGAGACAGGGGCCGTGAGCCGCGGCAGCAAGGTCATCTATGACCGCGCCAACTCTTCGATAGCCGAAGTCAAGCCCGGAATGATCGACTGGGACAAGGTGCTCCAAGGCGCCGGCTGGTTCCATTGGACCGGCATCACCCCTGCAATCTCAGAAGGTGCCGCACAAGTATGCCTTGAGGCTGTAAAGGCCTGCAATGCAAAGGGCATCACCGTTTCCTGCGACCTCAACTACCGCAAGAATCTCTGGAAATGGGGCAAGAGCGCGATGGAAGTAATGCCCGAGCTGGTAGCCTGCTCAGACGTCATCCTCGGCAATGAGGAAGACGCATCAAAGGCGCTTGGCATCACTCCGGAAGGTGTTGACGTTGCTGCCGGCAAGGTAGAGGCTGAGGCTTATCTTTCCGTTTCAAAACAGATAATGGCCCGCTTCCCCCGCTGCAAGAAAGTGATTACCACACTTCGCGGTTCCATCAATGCCAACGACAACACCTGGGCTGGCGTCCTCTACGACGGCAAGACACTGTTCAAATCCAGGGAATACCGCATCTCCCACATCGTCGACCGTGTCGGCGGCGGAGATTCGTTTATGGGCGGCCTGATCTACGGCCTGCTGAACTATGACAGCGACCAGAAAGCCCTTGATTTCGCAGTGGCCGCATCTTGTCTTAAACATACCATCTACGGAGACTACAACCGCGTCACCGTAGAAGAAGTGGAAAAACTTATGGGCGGCGATGCCTCAGGGCGTGTTGCCAGATAAAATAAAAACTACGATTATGAGCAGATTCAAAAGGCTTCAGGTTTTCAATACCTTTATCGAGACAGGCATCGTTCCCCTTTATTACAACTCAGACGTCGAGATCGTCAAGAAAGTGGTCAAGGCTTGCTATGACGGCGGTGCACGCGTGTTCGAATTCACCAACCGCGGCGACTTCGCCCACGAAGTGTTCGCTGAAGTGAACAAATGGTGCGCGAAGGAATGCCCCGAGATGATTATGGGCACCGGATCAGTATGCGATCCTGCTACTGCCGCCCTCTACATCCAACTCGGCAGCAACTTCATCGTCTCTCCCAGCCTCAATCCCGATATGGCAAAGGTCTGCAACCGCCGCAAGATTGCGTGGATTCCCGGCTGCGGTACTCTTAGCGAAATCAATCTGGCCGAGGAACTCGGTTGCGAGATTGTCAAGATATTCCCCGGCGGGGAGGTCGGAGGCCCGAGTTTCGTGAAGGCTGTCAAAGGCCCCTGCCCCTGGACTGAACTTATGCCCTCAGGCGGTGTGACACCCGAGAGGGACAGTCTCGAAGCCTGGTTCAAGGCCGGCGTGGCCTGTGTTGGTCTCGGCTCGAAACTTACTCCCAAGGACGTCATCGCCAGCGGTGACTTCGGTTTCATCGAGAAGAAAGTCCGCGGAGCTCTCGCAATCGTAAAGGAATTAAGATAGCACGCTATGGTAAAACTGGAAAAAGCCTGGCGCTGGTTCGGCGACAATGATGCTGTGACGCTGGACCATCTCGTCCAGATGGGCATCGAAGGTGTCGTCACCGCTCTCCACCATCTTCCTACAGGCGTAGTATGGCCCAAAGACGCAATTCTGAGGCGCAAGCTTCAGATCGAGTCCAAGGGTATGCGCTGGGCCGTTGTCGAGAGCGTGCCTGTTTCTGAAGACATCAAGACAGGAGGCAGCAGGCGTGACGAGCATATCGACAACTACCGCAAAACCATCCGCAACCTCGGCCAGTGCGGCATCGACACGGTCTGCTACAATTTTATGCCGGTGCTGGACTGGTGCAGGACAATCCTGGACTACCCGTACGTCGGCGGAGGCATCGGACTGTGCTTCGACTATCCCACTTTCGTGGCTTTTGACGTTTTCATCCTCAAAAGGCCCGGAGCTGAAAATGATTACAGCGAAAAAGACCTCTCCGACGCAAAAAAGGTCTTCGCCGCCATGACTCCCGAGCAGGCCGAAACACTCTGCCACAACATCATCGTCGTTACGCAGGGTTTCATCAACGGTGCCGTAGACAGTTCTGCCAGCGACTACAGGGAGATTTTCCTGTACTACATCTCCCGTTACAAGGACATCGACAAGGAGCAGTATCGCGCCAATCTCAAATATTTCATCGACGCGCTGATTCCTGTCTGCGAGAAATACGGAGTCAATCTGGCCATCCATCCCGACGATCCGCCCTACCCCATCCTGGGAATGCCCCGTATTATGGGATGTGCCGACGATATGGAATGGCTCGAGAAGGCCAATCCTTCTACCCGAAACGGCATTACTTTCTGCACGGGTTCACTTTCAGGCCGCCAGGACAATGATATGGTGGCGATGGCTGAGCGCTTCGCCGACCGTATCCACTTCCTGCACCTGCGCAATACGCGGTATATAGGTAATTCGCGCAGTTTCTATGAGTCAGGCCATCTGTACGGAGACCTTGACATGCCGGCCATAATGGAGGTGTTCATGCGCGAGCAGCGCCGCCGCATCGCATTGGGCCGCAAGGACTTCCGTATGCCGGTGCGTCCCGACCACGGCATCCGCATCCTCAATGACCTCGACGCTGACAAATACAACATAGGCTACCCGCTCAACGGGCGCCTTCGCGGCATCGCCGAGCTCGACGGCCTGATGGTCGGCATCGACAGGATGCTGTCAAGGGAATAATTTCACAGGTATTTACTGCAAGGCAGTCTGCGCTTGCAGTAAATCAGAAGACATACTTTATGATGTCATAGAGCATTATGCCGCTCGTTATTAGCTTGGCACCGGTGCCTGACATAAAACCAAGGAAGGCTCCCAGACTGGCTTTGAAGGAGTCCCAAACACCTCGTTTCTCGAAGAAGAACTCACCGATAAAAGCTCCGCCGAGCGAGCCTACGATGATGCCGAACGGAGAGAACATTCCCACAAAAAGGCCGACAATAGCGCCTACGCTGGCTGCTCTGTGGCCTCCAGTCACTTTAGTGAACCAGGCGGGCACAAAATAGTCGAAGATGGTCACTACGATCGTAATGATCAGCCAGATAATCAGGAAGCGCAAAGTCATCGGATCGGCAACGCCCCTTTGGCCTGAAAAATAGACAAGCAGCAGGCCGGCCCAGCTGAGCGGAGGTCCGGGAATACCAGGGACGATGCTGCCGGCAATGCCGACTAGCCCAAGGATCAAAGCGAAAATACAAAGTGCATCCATATAGTTATTCTGCAGGCGATGCTGCCCTTGATTTGTTCACAATCCAGACTCCGGCGAACACCAGCACTATCGCGAGCACCTTCTGCCAATTAAGAGTGTCCATTCCGGCCAATATGCTCACCACCACTGCGATGATGGGCTGAAGGTAGGTATACATACTGACGATGGTCGGCCTGAGCCTGCGTTGTCCCGCAGGTATCAAGAAATAGGCCACGAACGTCGCCATCACTATCAGATATGCAATCTCAAACCAAACCTTCGGTGTTATGGATGCATAATCCACAGACAGGATAGGCTTCAGGCTCATCGGCAAGGACACCGCCATCGCGAAGAAAAACATCCACTTCATCAGCGTGACAATGCCGTATTTCTGCGTGAGCGGTCGGAAAATGCCCAGATATGCACCAAAAGTGAAGCAATTGGCCACCAGCAGCGCGATTCCGGCCGGAGTCGAACTCTGCAGCCCTCCCTTGAAGTGAAGCGAAGTAAAAATCAGAAGCAGCGCACCTGCTAGTGAAGTCACTACGCCCAGAACCTTCTTGCCGGTAATAGGCTCCCCAAGGAACACTGCCGCGAACAGCATCGCCCACATCGGAGTCAGTGAACCAATGATCGAACAGTCAATTGACGAAGCCATCGTGATGCCCTTCAGGAAAGTGTATTGCGGCAGCGCCAGGCCGATGATGCCGGCAAGCCCCATCAGACACACATCCTTGAAAGGCACCTTCTCAGGTTTGGCAAAGAGCGACAAAAGCCAGAAAATGGCGGCTGCAAGGATCATCCTCGCTCCGAACAGTGCCTCTGGCGACACGGTCTCAGCATTAGCTATATCCTTGCAGAACACGATGTTCAGCCCGAATATGCCATACGCCGCCGCGCACGCCAGATGTCCCGCCAACTTTGAATTCATACGCCAAATATAATGATTCGTTGCAAATTATATGTTTGTTATCTTTGCTATGAATCCAGGCTGGCACGATTATCGCCTTAAAGCCGACTAAACCATCATAATTATGAAAAAAATGTTTGCTCTTACATTTATAGCCGCTATGATGATGACTACAGCTTGCGACAAGAACGAGCCGCAGAATACAGAAGAGAACGTACGCCACGATATCGCTTTGACAAAGGCTCAGTCAGAACTCAGCAGTCTGTCGAACGATTTCACTTTTGATTTCATGAAGATTCTGGCGACCAAGGAAGACAAGAACGAGAATCTGTTCGCATCACCCTTCAGCCTCCAGACAGTCCTTGCAATGACAGCCGAGGGTGCTGTCGGAGACACCAAGACCGAGATGCTCAACGCACTCAAACTGTCAGGTTACAGCGAGGAAGATATCGCCGGATACTTCAGGACACTCATCCCCGCCCTGGAGGGAGTGGACAATACGACTGTGATGGAGATTGCCAATTCCTTCTGGTCAAAACAGTCGATTGCCATCAAGGATGATTACGCTGCCAGATTGAAAGCCGACTACTATGCCGAGTGCCAGACTCTCGATTTCGACGGAAAGGTTGCTGCAGGCGCAGTCAACGGCTGGTGCAGCGCCAAGACTCACGGAATGATCAACAAGGTTGTTGACGAAATACCCGATGACCAGATGGTCGCTCTCATCAACGCAATCTACTTCAAGGGCGAATGGAGCGACAAGTTCAACGAGAAGAACAATTATGACGACAATTTCAGCAACTACGACGGCAGCACCAGGAAAGTAACCCTGATGAGCAGAGGCGCCACGATGAATGTGTTCGTCGGAGAGCGTGCTTCAGCTCTTAGCCTGCCGTATGGTAACGGTGCATATGCAATGACTGTGATACTGCCGGCCAAGGGCGTTGACGTGAACGATGTAGTCGCAAGTCTTGACGCAGAGACCTGGAGAGAATACCGCCACGGCGGCGACAGATATGAAGTGTCGCTGTCCCTGCCGAAATTCGAAACAGAATACACAGCAGCAGACGTTTGCATCAACACCCTGAATGATATGGGAATGAAGAACGCCTTCACCCGTGCCGCAGACTTCACAGGCATCAGCGACACCAGGCTTTTCATCGACCAGGTGATCCATAAAGCCAAAGTCATAGTGAACGAGAAAGGCACTGAAGCAGCTGCCGTGTCATATGTCGGCATGAGACTGACAAGCGTAGCCGCTCCTCTCCGTCACCTTGACTTCAAGGTCGACCGCCCGTTCATCTACGCCATCAGCGAAGTAAGCACAGGAGCCATCGTCTTCATCGGCGTGCAGAGAAATTTCTAGACACTCTCTTGCAGTAAAAATAAAAGAGGGGCGGAAAAAATCCGTCCCTCTTCATTTTATTCCACAGATTCTAGAATCCGAAATAGGTATTTGCATTGTTGTAAGAGATGTCTGAAACCATCTTGTGGATGAACGGCATCTCGCTGCGAGGCAGTTTGCCGTCCTCGATGTCCTTGCCGAGCACGTCGCAGAGGATGCGGCGGAAATAGTCGTGGCGGGGATATGAAAGGAAACTGCGTGAGTCGGTCAGCATACCCACGAAACGGCTGAGCAGACCGAGAGAAGACAGAGCGTTGATCTGCTTGCGCATTCCGTCCTCCTGATCGAGGAACCACCAGCCGCTGCCGAACTGCATCTTGCCGGGAACGGTACCGTCGTTGAAGGTATATGCCATCACCGTCAGCACTTCGTTGTCCTTAGGGTTGAGGCAGTAGAGAATGGTCTTGGCCAGAGCGTCGTTCTTGGCAAGACGGTCAAGGAACTTGTGGCCGGCCTCAGCCATCGGCAGGTCGTTGATTGCATCGAATCCTGTGTCGGGACCGAGTTTCTTGAACATCTTGGTGTTGTTGTTGCGAATCGGGCCTACGTGGAACTGCTGTGTCCAGCCACTCTTGGCATCCATCACGCCGAAGTCGAACATCAATGCGCTCTGGAACTTGTCGAACTCCTTCGGAGTCGGCTTCTTGCCGGCGAGGGCATTCTTGAAGATACGGTTGATTTCCGTGGCAGTATAGTCTGCGGCGTGGAAGGTGTCCATTCCGTGGTCACTCAGGCGGCAGCCCATCTTCTCGAAGAAGTCGTGGCGTTTCTGCAGGGCCTCAAGCAGGTCGCGGTAGCTCTTGATTTCCATACCGGCTGCCTTCTCCAGTTTGCCGATATACTCCTTGTATGCTTTAGGGTTGTCGACACCGAGAGCCTTGTCGGGTCTCCAGGCTGGAAGCACCTTGGTTCCGAAAGGATGCTCAGCAATCTGTTTGTGATATTTAAGGTCATCCACGGGGTCGTCGGTGGTGCAGACGATCTTCACGTTGCAGCCCGTCATCAGTTTCTGGGCGCGGAAGTTTTCAGTGGCAAGCTTTGCATTGCACTCTTCGTAGATTTCGCGGGCAGTTGAAGGATTCAGGACCTTGTCGATACCGAAGATGTGGGAAAGCTCAAGGTGTGACCAGTGATAGAGAGGGTTACGCATTGCATACTGCAGTGTCTCAGCCCATTTCTCGAATTTCTCCCAGTCGGACTTGTTGCCGGTGATGTATTCCTCGGGAACGCCGTTGCCGCGCATTGCACGCCACTTGTAGTGGTCTCCGCCGAGCCAAACCTCAGTCATATTCTTGAACTGGGTATTCTCGGCAATCATCTGGGGAACCAGGTGGCAGTGGTAGTCGATGATGGGCATCTTCTCGGCGCTCTCGTGATAAAGTTCACGGGCAGCATCCGTTGTCAGCATGAAATCTTTTGTGATGAACGGGGTCATGATATTCGTATTATTAAATTAATATTTATCGATTCTTACAAATTTATTCAAATTATGAATATCAGGCAAGACAGAAATCCAGTTCCTCGGTGAGTTTTTCGCGGTCGAGATGCTGTCCGATGAACACGAGCTTTATCATCCTGTCACCGCATTCGTCATCCCAGTCCATCGCAAGTGTGGGATCTTCCATCATAAGCTGCTCAAGTTCTTCTGCGGGAGCTGTGGCATACCACTGTCCTATTTCCCTGAGTTGTTTCTGCTTCCCGCTCTGCTCGAATATGTATGACATATCATTGTTGTCGGTGAACCAGCAGATTCCTTTAGCACGGATGATGTTGGCAGGCCAGCGCTTTATCACGAAACGGTCGAACTTGTTGACGTCGAACGGGCGGCGACGGTAATAGACGAATGTGCCGATGCCGTATTCTTCCTCTTCCTCGCTCTCCTCCTCGTCCTCGATGGGTTTGCCCAGTTCCTTGATCCAAGCTGCGGACAAGCTGGCCTTGTCGAAGTTGAAGCTGTGTGTGTCGAGAATCTGCTGCAAAGGCACGTCGGAGAACGTGCATTCCACAATTTTAGCAGTGGGCTGGATGGCACGCACCACGGCCTTGATCTGCTTCAGCTCCTCTTCAGACACCTGGTCTACTTTGTTGAGCAGTATGATGTCGCAGAATTCGATCTGCTGGATAATCAGGTTCTCGATGTCCTCATCGTCGATATTGTCGCGGGTAAGGTCCTTCGCGCAGGCGAATTCATCCCTTAGCCTGAGGGCGTCCACCACAGACACGATGCAGTCCAGCCTGGGAATCCCATATTTGGTATACTCCGGAGGCATGCCCGGTATTGAGCAGATGGTCTGCGCAATAGGCACCGGTTCGCATATGCCGCTGGCCTCTATGACTATGTAGTCGAAGTTTCCTGACTTTACCAGGTCACACAGCTGGTTGACGAGATCCATCTTCAGGGTGCAGCATATGCAGCCGTTCTGCAGGGCCACCAGGCTGTCGTCCTTCTGCTTGACAACTCCGCCCTGCTGTATCAGGCTTGCATCTATATTGACTTCCCCGATATCGTTGACGATAACGGCGAAGCGTATGCCCTGCCTGTTGGTGAGGATCCTGTTGACGAGAGTTGTCTTTCCGCTGCCCAGATATCCGGTGAGCAGCAATACCGGAGTTTCTTTCTGATTCATCATATCAATGTTTTCTCTGCAGACAAAAATACAAATCAATTGCGGATATTATCCGACTAAAATCTGTAATCCGAGAGATTTTTTATGCCGGGCCAGGAACCCATATAATTAGCGACCTTGCCCCTCAGATATATCTTCTTGTATTTGAGCTGGGGATTGTCCACGAGGTTGAGTTCAGTGCGCATCGCAGCCTTGCTCAGTTCCACAGCCATACATTCAGACCTCTTCGATGCAGACAGCGAGGCAGCGATGGCGATGTGGGTGGAGGATGTTATGTCCTCCGTGAAGAAATTCACGTTGCTTGCGGTGCAGTCGCCTCCGACTATATAACCCCATACCCATACCGTATCGCCCACGTGGCGGGCCGCCGAATCGATGCAGAAAGCAGTCTTTGGCGTCAGGCCATCCTCTTCGAAAAAAGTACCGTCGGTCAATATGTCTTCTGTCTCATAAATCGCATGGGTATCGACGGTCACCTCGAATATCGACTCCCCGGAATCTGAAGAGGCATCAAGATTGATGGTCAGGTTGACTCCAGAGCGGAAAGAACGCTTGAAGATCGGTTTTGTTTCGGTATCTGTGACTATCTCAAAGAGAGCTTCTCCTGGCGGGAAATAGGCATACCTTTCTTCTCCAACCGTATAGAGCAGGCTTTTGTCACCTTGCACAATTCGCAAAGGGCTCGTCCCGAACAGTTCACGGTACCGGTTCCCGAATTTGATACGGATTCCCGCATTGATTTGGGAACACTCCAGAAGAACCCGTGAAGTTTCGTTGGCGATTATCTCAACCAGCACTTCTGCGCCCCACTGCGGCGATTCAAATACAGGAATTGAATAATCAGCCGAGACTAGCGATACTTCATAGGTTCCTTCCGACAGCAATATCGATTCCGGCCGTTCACCATACAACCCATAGTAGTACACCTTCCCCTCAAGGTCGGCGACAGTCAGCACGAATGAATTTGTGTCGGGGAGTGCGGTTGACTTGAGCGCAGGGGCGCCTCCATAGAAATCCGCAATCCTCAGCACCAGTCCTCCCTTGCGCAGCTGCTGGTCTTCCCCGTCCGGCAGCACGTGGCAAGCCGTGGCAATCATTGCAATCCCCAAAAAGATTGCTGCAATTCTTTTCATTTCTTGGTCCTCCATGTTTTAAATGTTAGCTGGCGCAATGTAAGCCGCGAAAAGTTTCCAATCCATTTATAAACATTTATATACGTTTAATTGTTGTTTTGCCGGCTAAAAATATTATTTGGAGATTACAAAGGGATTGCATACTTTTGCAGTCCCAAAATAAGGGTCTTGACTCGTTAGCTCAGTTGGTAGAGCACAGCACTTTTAATGCTGGGGTCTTGGGTTCGAGCCCCAAACGGGTCACTAAAAAAACCGCAACCTTCGTTGCGGTTTTTTTGTGACCCCGGGTCGCCCTTTTCTGACCCCTCCTTTAATGGTTCCCTCAGGGAACCAATTGTGTCAGGATGTTGCGGCTTTTTGCGTACCTTTGGTATTATGAAAAAGATTGTCCTCCTGGTTTGTGCCTTTCTGGCGAGCACTTTGGCACTGGTGGCGCAGAACCCTGTCCTGCTGCATTCCCACAACGATTATGAACGCACTACACCGTTCTGGGAGGCATACAACGAGCATTTCGATTCTATCGAGGCTGACGTGTACTGCATAGACGGCACCTTATTCGTCAGCCACGACAAAAAAGGCATAAAGCCGGAACGCACTTTCGACGCACTCTACCTGCAGCCTGTCCTGCAAGTCTTCGGGCAGAACGGCGGCAGGGCCTGGGCCGGAAGCGGGCAGACTCTTCAGCTGCTGATCGACATCAAAGAATCTACGGAACCCACTTTGGGCACGCTAGTGAAACTACTGGAGAAGCACCGCGACGTCTTCGACCCTACGGTAAACCCCTATGCCGCAAGAATTGTAATGACAGGCAATGTGCCGGCCCCTTCTGATTTCGGCAATTATCCCGACTATATCTACTTCGACGGCAACCTCGACCTTGAATATACGGACTTGCAGCTGCAGCGCGTAGCCCTATTCAGTGCTCCTTTCTATAAATATACCCTATGGAGAGGCCGCGGCAAGGGGAGCAGGAAAGGTTGGGAAAAAGTATCGGACGCAGTAGAACACGCGCACGCCCTCGGCAAACCCATCCGTTTCTGGGGAGCTCCGGAGAGCAGAAAAGTCTATCGTGCGTTCTTTTCACGTGGCATCGACTATATGAATTCCGATTACCCTGCAGAGTGCGCACAGTTCTACAGGTCCGACAAGAACCTGTTCCATTAATAACCGAACTCAGGAAAACCGCTATTCGCGTGAGAATGAATACGGCAGATCGCCTTCTTCCGTACCGCGCTTGTAGTTCGGTTTGTCGGACATCCTGACTTTGACGGTTCCTCCCTTTATGAGGTCGAAGTGGTCGAAGTAGTTCTTTGTGTAGTTTTTGCCGCGGAATGTCATAGCATCGATATAACAACGGTCAGGGCCGTTGTCAGGCGCTGCGATTGTCAGGTCGTTGCCGTTTTCGAAGTGCAGGACCGCATTCTTGAACAAAGGAGTACCTATGATATACTGGTTCGTGCCGGGAGCCACGGTATAGAAGCCGAGAGCCGACAGCACATACCAGGCAGAAGTCTGTCCGTTGTCCTCATCGCCGCAGTAACCGTCGGGAGTGGCGCTGTAAAGCTTATCCATAGTCTTCCTTACCCAATGCTGGGCCTTCCAGGGTTCTCCGGCATAATCATAGAGATATATCATATGCTGGGCCGGCTGGTTGCCGTGGGCATAGTTGCCCATATTCATCACCTGCATCTCCCTGATCTCGTGGATCACACCGCCATAGTAACTCTCATCGAACAAGGGCGGAACGTTGAACACTGAGTCCAGCATTGTTACGAAGTTCTCACGTCCTCCCATAAGGTCGATGAGACCCTGAGGGTCGTGGAATACGCTCCAGGTGTAGTGCCAGCTGTTGCCCTCGGTGAAAGCGTCACCCCATTTAAGAGGAGAAAAAGGAGACTGGAAACTTCCGTCTGCGTTGCGTCCGCGCATCAGGCTGCTTTCCTTGTCGAACACGTTCTTATAGTTGAGAGCACGCTTCGCATACAGTTGCACTTCTTCATCCGGCCGTCCGAGAGCTTTGGCAAGCTCGTAGATGCACCAGTCGTCATAGGCATATTCCAGTGTACGGGCTACGCTCTCATTAATGCCGACATCATACGGAACATATCCCAACTCGTTGTAGTACTGCCAGCCGAGACGGCCTGTCGAACTTACCCTGGGGTGGACAGCGTTGCTGCCGTGGAGCAGACCTTCGAACATTACATCAGGCTCAGCCACCTTGAGTCCTTTCATATATGCATCGGCCAGCACCGCTGCGGAATTGTTGCCGACCATGCAGCTTCGGTGACCCGGAGAAGCCCACTCGGGGAAGAAACCGCTCTCTTTGTAAACGTTGATCAGACCTTCCTGCATCTGCAGGGCTTCTGTGGGATACATAAGGTTGACGAACGGGAAGAGACTGCGGAAAGTATCCCAGAATCCCGTGTCGGTATACATATATCCTGGCAGCACCTCACCGTTGTAGGGACTGTAGTGCATCACCTGTCCGTCGGCCGTAATCTCATAAAGCTTGCGGGGGAACAGCAGAGAGCGATACAGGCAGGAATAGAATGTACGCATATTGTCCACATTCTCCGTGCTGACCTCGATGCGGCCCAGAGCCTCATTCCAAACCTTCTTGCCATCGGCCATTACTTCATCGAAACTTCTGTCGCCAAGCTCCTTGAGATTCTGAAGGGCCTGAGCATCGCTGATAAATGATGAAGCAACCCTTGCATGGACAACCTCGCCCTTGCGTGTTGCAAAACCGATCACGGCACCAGCGTGCGCAGCTTCAGCTGAGAGAACTCCTTCCGACAGTACGCCGTCGGCAAAAGTCGCCTTGTAGGTGAAAGGCTTGTCAAACTCTATCACGAAACGGTTCTTGAAATTTGCAGGCACACCACCCCTGTTCATTGTCGAATATCCGACGATCTTGCGGTCGGAAACTATCTCGATTCCGGATCCTCCTTCAACTGCGTCTATGACTACAAAGGCACTGTCAGTTTCAGGGAAAGTGAAACGGAACATTGCAGCCCTCTCAGTAGGAGTTATCTCAGTGGTGACGTCGTGGTCGGCCAGATACACACTGTAATAGTATGGCTTTGCCGTTTCACTCCTGTGGGAGAACCAGCTGGCCCGCTCGTCCTGGTCGAAAACAGGGGTTCCTGTAACAGGCATAAGAGCAAACTGGCCGTAGTCTCCGATCCAGGGGCTCGGCTGATGGGTTTCCTTGAAACCGCGGATCTTGTTTTCGGTATAGACATAGGTCCAGCCGTTACCGATTCGGCCGGTCTGCGGAGTCCAGAAATTCATTCCCCACGGAAGGGCGATTGCCGGATAGGTATTGCCGGTGGAAAGTGAGTAAGAAGACAAAGTGCCGACCAGCGGGTTTACGCAGTCGGCATAATCTATCTTCTCCGGCGAAGAGCATGCCGCCATCAATGACAGCAGCAATGCCGGAAACAGTTTTTTTATCATAAAATATTATTTGGTACGGATAACTACCACGCCGTTGGCGCCTCTTGAACCATAGCCGACACCGTCCTTGATGATCTCGACGCTCTTCACGTCATAGATGCTGACGTCCAGCACTGACCCAATCTCTTGGTTGTTAAGGAGAATCATTGCATTGTTGTTTGCGACAAGGGACCTCTGACCTCGGATGCTGACACTTCCGTCGGAGCTTACGTTGACATTCGGGACGAGAGCATTGATTGCCTCGGCAAGATCAGTATATCCTTTGAGATTCTCTTCTGTCAGCCCCGATGCACTGCCGGTAAACTCACGCCTCTTCACATACATAAAGCCGAAATCCACAAGTTCGTCATCCTGTGAAGCCTTCCACTCGTCTGTATTCTCAGAAGCCATGACTATCCTGAGACTCTTGGCTTCGCCCACTTCTATCTCGTGGCGGATCCTCTTGATGGAAAAGACCAGTGTATCTTCGGGAGTCAGGTTGGTGAGCCCGAATCGGCCCTGCTTGTCTGTCTTAGTATAGCGGCCGTCATTCTTGACTTCCACTTTGACGTTTTTGATTCCTTTTCCGGCAACATCTACGATGATTCCGTTGAATGGCACCGACCCCTCGTTCTGAGCCAGAACGGGCAGGACTAATAGAAGGACTACAATGCTGCTGAAAAACTTTTTCATCTTGTCTGATTATTTGGTTGAGAACTTATAGACAGCGTTGTGAACATATTCCGTGCCAGGGCGCAGTATGGTGTCAGGGAACTCGGGATGGTTGGGAGCGTCAGGGAACTTCTGGGTCTCGAGAGCGATGCCGCTGAAACGGTGGTGCACGTCGCCGCGCTTGCCTACGTCAGTGCCGTTCATTGCCGGACCTGAGTAGAATTGTATAGCAGGCTGGTCGGTGAAAATCTCAAGGAAGATTCCGGTAGCCGGCTCGTACATAGTTGCACACGGTCTGCTCATATCGCCGGGATGGTTGAGGACATAGTTCTGGTCATATCCGCCGTTGGCGATGTTGATGGCCTCGACACTCATGTCAGGTCTGCTGCCCACCTCTGTGGGAGTGTTGAAATCCATTGCAGTGCCGGCAACGGGAGTAAGTTCACCAGTAGGGATGAGAGCCCTGTCTGTAGCAGTGAAAGTGTCTGCATCGATGTAAAGGATGTGGCTGTTCGAACTAACCTCGCTGGTGCCGTGCAGGTTGAGATAGGGATGGAAAGTCAGGTTCACCGGGCAGGCCTTGTCGGTAGTGGCCTTATGGGTGATGGCAAGCGAGTTGTCATTCTTGACTGTATAGACCACAGTGATCTTCATATTGCCGGGATATCCCATCTCACCATCGGGGGAATTGTAGGTCATCTCGACTACGGGTTCGCCCTGGGCGTTCTTGTATTGCTTGCAATCCCAGACCACGGCATAGATACCTTTCTTGCCGCCGTGCAGGTGATTGCCGTTTTCGTTCTGGTCCACCTGATATGTAACGCCGTCAAGAGTGAACTGGCCCTTAGCGATACGGTTGCCGTAACGGCCTACAACAGGACCTGAGAACGCATCACCGGTGAGATAGCCTTCGATCGAGTCGAAACCCCATATGACATCCTTGGGTTCGCCGTTCTTGTCGGGGACAATGATGCTGACGACGCGGGCACCGTAGTTTGTGAACTGAACCACCATGCCGTTGGCATTTTCAGCAGTATAAAGATGCACGTCCTTGCCGTCTACTACAGCTTCGAACAGTGCGGGATCAACTTTGAGGGACTCTGCTCCCTTTTTGCCGGTACAGCTTGCAGCAAGAACCATCACTGCTGCCATTACCATCAGGAAAGACTTTTTCATATTGTTTCTGTTATTTCTTTTGTCCATAATAAGCTCCCGGACCATGTTTGCGGTTGAAGTGTTTTTCTATAAGCAGGTCGCTCATCGTGAGATTCGGGTTCACCGAATATGAAATGAACGCCATTTTGGCGACTTGCTCCATAACCACAGAGTTTTCTACAGCTTTGGCAGCAGTTGCGCCCCAGGAGAAAGGGCCGTGGTTGCGCACCAGAACGGCGGGAGTATGCTCGTAATTGTAATTCTTGAAAAGATCGACTATCACGTTGCCGGTCTCAAGTTCATAGTCACCTTCAACCTGGGCTTTTGTCATTGTGTCGGTGCAAGGGATGCAATCGTGGAAATAATCGGCGTGAGTGGTGCCGATATTGGGGATAGCCTTGCCGGCCTGCGCCCAGGCTGTGGCAAAGGTGGAATGGGTGTGGACCACTCCCCCGATCTTTGGAAAGGCCTTGTACAGGGCCACGTGAGTCGGTGTGTCAGATGAGGGACGAAGGTCACCTTCGACAACCTTGCCGTCAAGGTCGACGACCACCATGTCCGACGCCTTCATAACGTCATAGCTGACTCCTGAAGGCTTTATGACCACAAGTCCGCTGGCGCGGTCAATGGCGCTGACGTTGCCCCAGGTAAATATCACCAGTCCGTGGGTGACGAGGCTCAGGTTGGCTTCGAGGACTTCTTGTTTGAGTGCTTCTAACATACTACCAGAAATAGATATAGAATGCTACTGTGATACCCAGGATGACGCAGGTATGGAAAATATCCCAGCCATTCCAGCTGCGGCGTGTAACAGCTTTCTGTTCTTCAGTTGCCGTGCCGAACACGAGACCCCTGATTTCCTCTTCGGGTTTCGGTTTGGTGCAAAGGCTGACGACGATGCAGACAAGCAGGCAGACAGCCAGCATGCAGGCGCAGAAGTAGAGCCAGTTGAAATCATAGAATACCGTGCGGAACAGGCTTGAACCCATTCCCGCGCCCCAGGATGTGGTGTAGATGATCTTCGCGCCGAGACGGACGAGACCGATTACAAGGCCTGTGATCAGAGCCCACTGGCCGCCCTTGGGAGTGGCCTTCTTCCAGCATACACCCATAAGGAATGCGGCTGCGATGCCCGGAGCCAGCACTGACTGCACGTCCTGCAGGTAGAGGTAGAGCACGTCGCCGATGCTCTTCATCACGGGAATCCAAAGGATACCGAGAGTTACGATTATGATTGTAGCCATACGGCCGACTTTCACGAGTTTCTGCTCAGAAACCTCGGGATGCTTGGGCTTGTAGACGTCGATGGTGTAAAGCATCGCTGAAGAGTTGAACAGTGAAGCAAGAGAACTCATCAGGGCTGCGAGGATACCGCAGACAACGACTCCCTTGAAACCGGCGGGCAGAAGTTTGGCAACAAGCAGAGGAAAGGCCACGTCACCGTTGGTGAGGACCGGTGCAAGCTGACGGCCGAGCTCGCTGTCGAGAGCTCCGGTAGCAGCTCCGCGTGCGAGTGCGAAGGCGATCATTCCGGGGATGAGGAAGAGGAACACGGGCAACAGCTTGAGATAAGCTCCGAAGATGGCACCGCGGCGGGCCTGCCGCTGGTCACGGCCTGAAAGGACCCTCTGGACAATGAACTGGTCAGTACACCAGTACCAGAAGCCGATGATTGCTGAACCCAGCAGGGCACCGAGCCAGGGATACTGAGGATCGCTGAGCGGCCTCATAAGGTGGGACATAGAACCCTGAGCACCTTCATATGCTGGAGTGACGTTGCAGAGGTCAAGCATATTCTGCCAGCCGCCGAGCTCCTTGAAGCCGAGGATGAGGATCACGATGGATCCCAGCAGCAGGATGGGCGTCTGGAGCACTGATGTCTTAAGGACGGACTCCATACCTCCGATAACAGTATAAATAGCTGTCAGCACCACAAGGCCGATGGCGGCAACCCAGAAGAAGTCGACGTTGGCTCCGAAGATACGGATGCTTTCGATGCCGAACACCTGCTGGAACACGAGACCGCCGGCATAGACTGTCACGGCCACCTTGGTGAGCACGTAGCTGATGAGTGAGATATAAGTCAATATCTTCCTTGAGCTGCGGTTGTAGCGTTTCTCGAGGAACTCAGGCATGGTGTAAACCATACTGCGCTCGTAGAACGGCACGAACACCCAGGCCAGAATCAGGATCATCCAGCCCTGAATCTCCCAGTGGGCCATTGCCAGACCGCTTGAAGCGCCGCTGCCGGCCAAGCCGATGAGGTGCTCCGAGCCGATGTTCGAAGCGAAGATGGAAGCTCCGATGGCGATCCACGTAGCATCGCGGCCGCTCAGGAAGTAATCAGATGAATTGTCTTTTTTCTTGCGGACTACCGACATGATAATCCATACCATAGCTGCGACGAATATCGCAATCACTATCCAGTCAAGTAAAGCCATAGCAGTTTAGTCAGGTTGAATTGTTGTACTTAATACGCAAATTTAATTAAATTTGTAAGAATCTCTAACAGACAATATCATATAACTAAAATATACAATTATGCTTTTTGAAAATTATGAAGTCTGGTTCGTCACCGGAGCCCAGCTGCTCTACGGAGGCGACGCCGTTGTACAAGTAGACGGACACTCAAAAGAAATGGTAGAGGGACTCAATGCCTCAGGCAACATCCCCGTGAAAATCGTTTACAAAGGCACTGCCAACAGTTCGAAAGAAGTCGAGGCCGTGATGCTTGCCGCCAACAACGATGACAAATGCATAGGCATTATCACCTGGATGCACACCTTCTCACCCGCGAAGATGTGGATCAAGGGTCTGCAGCAGCTGCAGAAACCTCTGCTCCACTTCCACACTCAGTACAACGCCGAGATTCCCTGGAGCGAGATCGACATGGACTTCATGAACCTCAACCAGAGCGCCCACGGCGACATCGAGTTCGGTCATATCTGCACCCGTATGCGCATTCCCCGCAAGGTGGTATGCGGATACTGGAAAGATGAAAAGGCACAGAAACAGATTGCAGTATGGGCACGCGTCGCAGCCGGCGTCCGCGATGCACACGACGTACGCTGCCTGATGTTCGGTATGAATATGAACAACGTGGCCGTCACCGACGGAGACCGTGTCGAGTTCGAGCAGCGCCTCGGCTACCACGTAGACTACTACCCTGTCAGCAACCTGATGGAATATTTCAAGAAGGTTACCGATGCCGAAGCCGACGCCCTCGTAGAGGAGTACAAGAAGCTCTATGAGATCAAGATCGACGAGAGCGGAGAAGATGTATACTGGGAGAAGGTGAAAAACAGCGCCAAAGCAGAGATTGCACTGCGCCGCGTGTTGAAGGACGAAGGCGCCACTGCCTTCACCACCAACTTCGATGACCTCGGAGATGCAGACATCAACGCTCCCGACTTCTGCGGTTTCGACCAGATTCCGGGCCTTGCATCGCAGCGTCTGATGGCAGAAGGCTATGGATTCGGTGCAGAAGGCGACTGGAAGACCGCCTGCCTCGTACGCACCCTCTGGGTGATGCAGCAGGGCCTTCCTAACGGATGTTCATTCCTTGAGGACTACACGCTCAACTTCGCAGGTGACCGTTCATCTTGCCTGCAGAGCCATATGCTCGAAATCTGCCCGCTCATCGCAGTCGAGAACAAACCGAAACTCGAAGTCCATTTCCTCGGCATCGGCATCCGCAAGCAGTTCACCGCCCGTCTGGTGTTCACATCCAAGACCGGCCCCGGCATCAAGGCCACTATCGTAGATCTCGGCAACCGCTTCCGCCTCATCTCCCAGACCGTAGAGTGCATCAAACCCAAGCCGATGCCTAACCTGCCCGTGGCAAGTGCCCTCTGGATTCCCCAGCCTACTTTCGAAATCGGCGCAGGCGCCTGGATCCTGGCCGGTGGTACACACCACAGTGCCTTCTCTTATGACATAACCGAGGAGTACTGGGATGACTTCGCCGAAATGACCGGCATCGAATATGTCCGCATCAACAAGCAGACCGACATCGCCGGCTTCAAGCAGAATCTCCGCAACAACGAAGTATACTTTATGCTCAACAAAGCCCTGAAGTAATATGGACGCAAGAAGAACCATCGAATCCGGGAAAGCCATCCTCGGCATCGAGTTCGGCTCCACCCGCATCAAGGCTGTCCTTATCGACCCTGAGAACAAGCCCATAGCACAGGGCTCCCACACCTGGGAGAACCAGCTTGTCGACGGTCTGTGGACATACAGCATCGAAGCCATATGGACCGGCCTGCAGGACTGCTACGCCGACCTTCGCAAGAATGTTAAGGCTGAGTACGGCTGCGAAATCCAGACGCTGGCTGCCATCGGCTTCTCCGCTATGATGCACGGCTATATGCCCTTCGACAAGAAAGGCGAGATCCTGGTCCCGTTCCGCACCTGGCGCAACACCAACACCAGCAAGGCGGCAGCCGAGCTCTCTGAGCTTTTCAACTACAACATTCCGCTCCGCTGGAGCATCAGCCACCTGTACGAGGCCATCCTCGGCAACGAGGAGCACGTGTCGAAGATCGACTTCCTCACCACTCTGGCCGGATACATCCACTGGAAGCTGACAGGCGAGAAGGTTCTCGGCGTGGGCGACGCATCGGGTATGATCCCGGTGGACCCCTTCACCAAGACCTACGATGCGACTATGGTCGCCAAGTTCGACAAGCTCATCGAGCCGCGCGGCTTCAAATGGCATCTTCTCGACATCCTGCCGAAGGTCCTTGTAGCTGGAGAGAACGCGGGCGCCCTCACTCCGGAAGGAGCAAAGATGCTCGACGTGAGCGGCCACCTCAAACCCGGCGTACCGGTCTGCCCTCCCGAGGGTGACGCAGGCACCGGTATGGTTGCCACAAATGCAGTCCGCCAGCGCACCGGCAACGTCAGTGCAGGCACCAGCTCCTTCTCTATGATTGTGCTGGAGAAGCCTCTGACTAAGCCTTACGAAGTGCTCGATATGGTAACCACTCCAGACGGATCGCTCGTGGCTATGGTACACTGTAACAACTGCACCAGCGAGATCAACGCCTGGGTGGGCATCTTCAAGGAGTACCAGGAACTGCTGGGAGTGAAACAGGATACGAACGCCCTCTATACCACGCTCTTCAACGCCGCCCTCAACGGCGACGGCGACTGCGGCGGACTTATGGCATACAACTACGTATCCGGCGAACCTGTCACCGGACTGATGGACGGCCGTCCTCTCTTCGTACGCTCGGCGGGCGACAAGTTCTCGCTGGCTAACTTTATGCGCGCCCAGCTCTACGGAGCCATCGGCGTGCTGAAGATAGGCAACGACATCCTCTTTAATGAGGAGCAGGTCAAGGTTGACCGCATTATGGGCCACGGTGGCTACTTCACTACGCCCAAGGTGGGCCAGAAGATGCTGGCCGCAGCCCTGAACTCGCCCATCTCCGTGATGGAGACCGCAGGCGAAGGCGGAGCGTGGGGCATCGCCCTGCTCGCCGGCTTTATGGTGAACAATCCTTCCGGACTGCCTCTGCCCGATTACCTCGACACAGTAGTGTTCGCAGGCAACACAGGCAGCCAGATAGCTCCCGACCCCGTCGATGTGGAAGGATTCAACCGCTACATCAGCAGTTACAAGGCAGCCCTCCCCATCGAGCAGGCCGCCGTGCAGCACAAGAAGTAAGTACGCTAGTAGATCCCGACGTTGTCGAGCGCTATGCAGGCCTTTGAGGCCAGGATATTGACCCGGATGGCATCAGCCATGACCGGGTCAAATCTTATTATGCGCTTGTAGCCGATGGTGGTCTGCTCGTCCAGGGTCTGCCACTGGCCGTCTACCATCGCTTCGACGCTGAAGCGCTGCACCCTTTGGCCAAGGGCGATATGTTCCTGCAGTACGACTTTGCTGACCGTGACCGGCTTGCGGAACGAGGCTGTCAGCGTGGCCGTCGTCACATCGTCGTCAGTTGCCCAGTAGCCTTCTCCTGCCACTTTCGAAGCGGCGAATCTGCGGGACTTGCCGCGCACGTTGGTCGCCTTGAAACGCGCTTGATCAGCATAGTTGTGGGCGAATTCCTTTTCGATGACTTCTCCGAAAGCTATGAGGTTCGCCGAATCTATAGGATGAATGAGACCTCGGCGGTCTGGCGGCACGTTGAGAATCAGGTTTCCGTTTCGGCCAATGGAATTGTAGTATATCTCCATCAGCTGATCTACACTTTTCACGCGGCTGTCCTCCCGCTCGTGGTAGAACCATCCCGGACGTATCGACACGTCCACCTCGGCAGGCAGCCAGTCGGTGCCGTCCTCCTGGCCGTGGTTGAGTGCATAGGTGTCGGCGTGTCCCGGCGCGAACTCGGCCTTGTTGAGCGTGCTCCAGTTGGTTTCTCCGGCATAGCCCGCCTCGTTGCCAACCCATCGGCAGTCGGGGCCGCCGTCGGAGAACATCACGGCCTGCGGCTGCTTCTCGCGGACTATCTCCCAGGTCACGGGCCATTCATAATATGTGAGATTGTCTATAGTGCGGCGCTCGTCGGCACCTCCGTACCAGCCGTCACCGCCGTTAGCACCGTCGAACCACACTTCGAAGATGTCGCCATAGTTGGTCAAGAGCTCAGTGAGCTGGTTGCGGTAATAGTCGACATAGGCAAGAGTGCCGTAATCTGCGTGGTTGCGGTCCCAGGGTGAAAGATAGATTCCGAACTTGAGACCGTATTCCCGGCAGGCGTCGCTCACTTCCTTCACAAGGTCGCGGCCGTACGGCGAATTCATTATGTTGTGCTCCGTGTACTTGGTGTCCCAGAGGCAGAAGCCGTCGTGGTGCTTTGCGGTCAGGACTATGCCTTTGAAGCCGGCCCGGCTGATGATGTCCGCCCATTGACGGGGATCGCAGGCAGTTGGGTTGAATGTTTCCTCGCTTTCATTGCCATAGCCCCACTCCAGGTCAGTGAAGGTATTCGTAGTGAAATGTATGAAGACGTAGCGCTCGAGCTGATGCCACTGCAGCTGCCGCTCGCTCGGCACAGGCCCGCAGGGCGCTGGCTCGCTCACTTTCGTGCACGCCGCAGCCAGAACAGCCAGCGCTAACATTAAGAGTGTTTTTTTCATAAGGTCAGGAATTATTCTCTTGCTAAGTTACGAATAAAAAACAAGTAAGGGCCGGCTCGTTATGGCGAACCGACCCTGTCCCTGACCTAAACTAAAACTATGATAAACTTCGATGTGAAAATAAGCAAAGACTGTGCCACAATTAGTCACGAACCACACGAAGTTTTGCAAATTTTAGCAAAAGTGTCTTTGTACTTCCGTCTTCGAACCTGACGACAGCCTTAAGTCCGGCACCTTCACCGTCAAATGAGAGAATCTTGCCGTAACCGAAGCGGTCGTGTTCGACTCTCTGGCCCACCTGGAGAGATGCGACAGGATCCGGAGTGAAACCGGGATTAGGTGCATGTGCAGCCGGACGGGACGGCGTCGGCTGTATTGGACGTTGCTGGACCGGCTGGGTTGGTGCGGTTTTGCGAGGATAACTCCACGCAGGGCGGTCGCCACCTCCCGTAGGCCTGTTCTGGCCATATGAAGAACCACTGCCATAACGAGCCCCGCCGAACTGCCTTGCGAAAGCTGCACCCATTGCAGCATTGCTTGCAGCCCTGGCTCCGGAGCGCATCGGAACCGAACCAGTAAGGAACCTGCCGTCTATTTCCCTGATGAAGCGGCTCACATCGTTGCTCTCGCTCTTTCCCCAGCGCATACGGTTGCTTGCATACGACAGAGTCACTGCTTTTTCGGCCCTGGTCAGAGCCACGTAGAACAACCTGCGTTCTTCTTCTATATCCGAAGGAAGAAGATCCGACCCCGACGGGAAGAGATTCTCCTCCATTCCTATCACGAATACAAACGGAAACTCCAGGCCTTTGGCGGCGTGGACAGTCATCAGAGAGATCTTGTTGTTATTGTCATCGTCCTGGCCGCTTTCACGGTCGATTGCGGCGAGCAGAGTTATATTCTCCACATACTCGGCAAGCGTGACGGTTATGCTGTCGTTGGCAACATCATTGTCGTTAGCCCTATTATCAGTCTCTTCATCCACATAGTCCTTGATGCTGTTGTACAGCGCTTCGACGTTCTGGAACTTCGAAAGGCCCTCGATCGACGTATCAGACTTGAATGCAATCAGGGCTCCGGACTGGTTGCCGATTTCCAGTGCAAGTTCATAAGCATCTGAGACTGCCATCTTCTGATTCATCTCCACAATCATCGCGGCGAATGACCTCAGCTTGCTTATTGCCGCACCTTTGAGGCCGGATCCGGCGAGGTCTGCGTCGGGCAGCATCACGCTGTCCAGCATCGAGATACCCTTTGCCGACGCAAGCGCTGCAAGATGGGTTAGAGTCGTGTCGCCTATGCCGCGGGCAGGGAAATTCACCACCCTGCGGAAAGCCTCGTCATCCATAGGGTTTATGACGAGTCTGAAATAAGCCAGCA
>JAEEGF010806081.1_pt1 | contig 23096 bp, 14 predicted proteins | sample 9134171 | NCBI WGS metagenome assembly JAEEGF01 (sample SAMN16246542, study PRJNA631951) | gut metagenome | biome: gut microbiome; feature: rumen; material: AP-attached | host: Bos | place: Iran: Karaj | collected 2018-10
AAAAATTTATACTTTTTTTAGGCAATTTGTTTATATTTAATCATCCGTTTATTTGCCTATTTTTTCCCTTATCAGATCCCCTGTTCTTCTGATCTCTTCCCAGAAGTCCCTGGCGGATAACCTGATTGCCCCACTTCCCATGACAATTACCTGTTCTATGGCATCAGAAGTGGCCACGGTTACCTTGTATTTCCTGCTTATCTCATGGGCAGCTTTCTCAATATACTGATCGGCGGTCTCAGCTTCTTTTGTATAAATAATCATAAGTCCGCTCTTCTCTTCTACGTGTTCCCTTCCACCGGGAACCTTGTACGCATCAAATACCAGAAGAACCTTCTCTCTTCTGAAGCCCTGGAAATTCACAAGAGTATCGATCAGAGTGTCTCTGGCAGCTTTCAGATCATCCCTGGCAAGCGCTGCCATTTCCGGAGATGCGTAAATGATATTGTAGCCGTCCACCAGAAGATATTCCTTGTATTCATCCGGGTTCTGACCTTTTGTATTCTCGTACTTTTCGCGCTTTTTATTCTCGACCTCCAGGCCCCTTCTGGCTTCTTTCTCCTCGGGAGTCATGGCGGTGTATGTGGTGGCAGTTTCAACGTATCTTGGCTTAACAGCCCCGTAGGTCCGCTCAAATATTGCCTTTAATTCCTTATCTTCCATGCGAAGTCTTTCTTCTATTTCGTCAAAAGACCTCTCGCCATCATCCTGTTTTCTGAGCCTTGCCTGAAGCTTCTCCAATGCTTCCATATCAATGCTGTCGGAGAGATCAGTCTTTTTGCCGGTCCCATCGGGACTCCATCCGGAATCCACATGCATGTAGTTTCTTACTTCACTCCAATGGATAACGGTTCCGGCTCCGTGCATGCAAAAGACAGAGTCGGCTGAGTTATCGATATCAAGCTCGGGGTCATAGCTTGTTTGTTCAAGTACCTCTTCCGTATTATGGCACGGTGCATAACCGCTAAGGGTAGTGAATATCCTGCCCTCACCTCTTGTGTAAGAAGAAAGCGTTGTACTGTAATCGCCAAGACAAGCTGCCGGAACTGTTCCTGTAAGGATGGATTTCCCTCCTTCAATATCAGGAGATGAGACCGTTCCGTTCATACGCTGCATATCGCTGAGCGCTCTTCCCACGAACTCCTGGGGCAGTTCAATCCTGTAGTCAAATACCGGCTCAAGGAGGATACTGTTTGCTTCCATAAGTCCCTGCCTGATGGCGCGGTAAGTAGCCTGCCTGAAGTCTCCGCCCTCTGTGTGTTTCTCATGGGCTCTTCCTGCAAGAAGTGTGATCTTTATATCTGTGATCTCAGATCCCGTCAGGACTCCGAGATGTTTTTTCTCCGTAATATGCGTCTGAATAAGCCTCTGCCAGTTAAGGGCAAGGTCATCTGTACTGCATACGCTGTCAGTTACAATTCCGCTTCCGGGCTCTCCCGGCTCAAGCAGGAGATGTACCTCAGCGTAGTGCCTAAGAGGCTCATAGTGTCCAACACCTTCCACGGGTGCCGCTATTGTCTCCTTATATACGATGTGTCCGGGGCCAAATCCCACATCCAGATCAAAACGACTCTTTATCAGATGTTTCAGGATTTCCTTCTGAACTTCACCCATGGTCTGAACCACAATTGACTTTGTGGACTCTACGTAATTGAGAAGAAGCATCGGCTCCTCTTCCTCCAGAGCCTTAAGTTTGCCGTATACCTGTATTGCATCGGCTTCATCCGGAAGAATGAGCGTTGAAGAAAGGATAGGCTGAAGAACCTCTGTTACAGTCTCTCCTTCCAACGTTCCAAGGCCTTCACCGGCTCTTGTGCCCGTCAGTCCTGTCACAGCACAGATCATTCCGGTTTCTGCCTCTTTTACAGCTGTATACTTGTCTCCTGAATAAAGCCTTATCTGATCTATCTTGTCATCACCTATCTGGTCTCTGACCTTAAGGCTTCCGCTGATGATCTTCATATGAGTCAGCCTGTTGTTGTTCTCATCACGGCTGATCTTAAATACACGGGCCCCGAAAGCTTTTGAAATGCGATTTTCAAAGTTCTCATCCGATGCGGGAATATACGCTGACACCAGGTCCAAAAGCTCTTTTACCCCATCCATCTTAAGGGCAGATCCAAACCTGCAAGGGAAGCACTTTCGCGCCCTGATCAGACGAATGATGTCATTCTTATCAACAGCTCTGCCTTCCAAGAATCCCTCAAGCAGCTCATCATCGCAGACCGCAATCTCCTCCTGGGTCTCAGCATCTGAAACAGAACCGGAAAAATCCACAACATGACTGCTAAGATCACTCTTAAGAGCAGCCATGATATCGTCTTTACTGATTCCCTGAGCATCAGTCTGATCCATTTTATTAACGAAGATTATGGTGGGAACCTTATAGTGAGACAGAAGCTTAAAAAGTAGCTTGGCCTGACTGGTAACCCTGTCCGGGGCACTAATGACAAGAACTGCCACATCAAGAACCTGAAGAGTTCTCTCCATTTCCGGAGAAAAATCCGCATGTCCCGGCGTATCAAGAAGAGTGAAATTTATTCCTTCATATTCAAACATAGCCTGCTTGGAAAAAATAGTTATCCCGCGGCTTCTCTCTAATTCATATGTATCAAGGAATGTGTCCCTGTGGTCCACTCTTCCCATATTTCTTATGGCTCCGGAGAGGTACAAAAGTCCCTCACTGAGCGTTGTCTTACCGGCATCAACATGTGCGAGAATGCCGATGGTTAAATTCTTATGCATACTCTTTTACTCTCTGACAGGTTCTACTCCAAGCTCTGCAAGTATCTTGTGCGCGCCTTGGATCTTCTCCTTATACTTTGTTAAAAATGCTCTTCGGAGCACAGCACTCTCTTTCTCAAGACCAAATCTCTTCGGAATGTCATAGGTTACTTCTATTATGTCCTGCGCAAGTCTGGTGGCCGCACCGGCTTCACTCATTGACATTATTCCGAACACAGCCGTTGAATATGCCTTTGAGGAAAGACATGAATCTATAAAAAAGTCAGCAAAGCTAAGAAGCTTCTCGCCGGCATCCCCATCAGGTCCAGGCATCGTAAGAACATCCAGGTTCTCTACCATTTCTCTTTTGAGCTTTCTGGAGTTAAAAAAGTTCACGCTGGTTCTTCCGACAACCTGTATCATGAGCCATGCTTTCATCTCTTCTGCATATTTATTATCAAGTTCGTTGTTATTGTTCATACGCACCTCTCTAAATCTAGTTGCTTTGAAGTCTATTATACAATATGTGTGCCCGATTCTTAAAAGAATATAAATTGTAACGAAATATGGATTATTTGTGTTCGCTCAATGCTATAATTATTGGTACTAGCTTATACATTTTTTATTATGTCTTTTTGAACAGGAGATGAAAAAAATGAGTGATAATGAGGCAAAAACATCTGCAACAACTTCTGTGACGAAAAAGAACAAGAAGATCAGTACCAAGCTCCTTTCGTACATTCTTCCTGTTGTTATCATCACGGTAGTAGCTCTGGTAGTCATCGCGGCTAATGTTTCCAAGAACAGAATGTCTGAAATGGCCACCGAGACTCTGGAGTCCTCTATCTCTAACCAGGCGGACAACATCGACGCATGGTTGAGCGATAACCTTCAGTACTTCACAACTGTAAAGCACACTATAGAAAGCCAGAATCCAACAGAGGCAGAACTCGTTCCGATTCTGGATACTTACTATGGATACAACACGAACGCTCCTAAAGGCTTCTATGTCGGAACATCTGACGGCAAGCTCTATAAAGCTACAGAATCCGACATGACAGAGAGTAACGTTCCTGGCGCCACATGGTTTAAACAGGGCCTTAGCCGTATCAGAATGGCATACGGTACAGCCTATACAAACGATGCCGGAGAAACCGTTATCAGTGCTACAGGTATTCTAAACGATGGTACCGATAATATCAAAGTCATCGGCGCAGACGTTACCCTCAATAAGATAATGATCATCGTTAACTCCGGTGTAAAGATGGAGGATGCAAGTTCATTCCTTGTAGATACCAATGACTACAAGATCCTTGCACACAGAGACAACACTGTTGTCGGCACAACGCTGGCAGACACAAACTCAAATCCTCTCCTTGCCGGAGCTGCCAAATCTATAGTAAGCGGTGATTACACCAGTAAAGAAATTGCAGATAACATGGTTGCCTTCAAAGAGATTCCGGGAACCGACTGGGTGCTTGTATCATATATCCCTACAGCCATCATCCTCAAGTCTGTTTCACAGATGGGAATGCTATTGTTCACAGTAGGCGGCATCGCTATTGTACTCATTATCATACTTATGCTATTTGTTGTAAGAAGAGTTATTGCACCACTTGGCAATATTTCAAACAACATCACATCTATGTCAGAGGGTGACTTTACAATCGATATTGATCACTCAAGCAACGACGAGATCGGACTTATGGGAAGTAAGGTTTCAGAATTTGTTACTTCCATGAGAAACATGCTCTCACATATCAGTCAGGAATCAGACAAGCTGCAGGAAGAGTCGGATAACTCGGACAGAGTTTCAAAGACCATGTACGAAGCTTCCCAGTCACAGGCTGAAGCAATGCAGCAGCTCAATGAAACCGTTGACCAGCTGGCAACAGCTGTTAACGATATCGCTCAGAACGCAACAACACTTGCACAGGTTGTTGCCGATACAAGAGATAACAGTGATAAAGCAAATGAAAGCATGAAAGAAACAGTCGGTATCTCCCAGAAAGGCCGCGAGGATATGGAAAAACTCAGCGTTGCCATGGAAGGTATTTCCGATGCCAACGAAAGACTTGTTGAATCCATCAACAAGGTTGGATCCGCATCTGAAGAGATCACCAACATTGTCGGCATGATCGGTGAGATTGCCGAGGAGACAAACCTCCTTTCACTGAATGCTTCCATCGAGGCTGCACGAGCAGGCGAAGCAGGAAAAGGATTCGCAGTTGTTGCTACACAGATTGCGAAGCTTGCCCAGACTTCTGCTGAGAGCGCAAACAATATTTCAGCTCTTATCGACGAGGTTCACAAACTTATCGGAGATGCTGTAGGCCAGGCACATGCAAGTGCTGACAGCATAAAAGAAAATTCCGAGCTTATTCATGTTGCAGTCGGAACCTTTGATCAGATCTATAATAACATTCAGGAGTCTAACGGACTTATCGAGGCTATGATTGATGACATCGAGAAGGTTGATGACGTTGCCACTAACGTAGCTGCTATCTCTGAGGAGCAGGCAGCCAGTGCTGATGAGATCCTTGCAACCAGCGAGAACATGGTTGAGATGGCTAACAATATCACAAAGAGCAGCCAGGATGTTGCGGACAATTCACACGAGCTTGCATCTACATCGCAGACTCTTACATCCTATGTTCAGAAGTTTAAGATTTAAGGAGGCATGGAATATAATGAAGAATACAAATTTTAAAAAATTATTTGCATGTCTTTTGACAAGTATACTTTTGGCAGTTGCCATTGCCGGATGCGGAAGTTCATCCTCAGGTGGCGGCGGAGGAACATCCGGTGCGGGAGTAAAGATCTATTTCTCGACCATCACTCTCGACGACTTTAAAACACTGGTTATGAACGGCGTTATCGATGCCGGTGCTAAAAACGGTGTCACCGTTGATTGCGGAGACCCCTGTGATACAGTTGATGCTCAGGTTGCACAGATTTCACAGGCTGCCAAGAATGGATATGATGTTATCGTCTGCAACCCGGTTAACGTTGAAACCGCACTCCAGCTCGAAGTGGCAGCCGGAGATACTCCGATCCTGTTCACGAATTCAGAACCTGATGCAGCTTATCTGAAACCTGATAAGTATATGTATGTTGGCAGTTATGAGATTGATGCGGGAATGATGCAGGCAGAATACGTCTGGAATAAACTTGGAAAACCTTCCAGCATAAACATATGTCTTTTCTCAGGCGATCCCGGACATCCGGCTGCTGCAGGAAGAACAAAAGCTGTTAAGAAATATTTCAAAGAACAGGGTGTAAATGCAAACTTCGTATTTAACGATACTGCTTATTGGGACACCCAGAAGGCATGTGATGAATTCAAGCTTTTCCTTAAAACAGGTCAGCCTTACGACTGCGTGATCTGCAACAACGACAACATGGCTCTCGGCGTAGTTCAGGCGATGCAGGAACTTGGAATGGATCCTCAGGCAGTTCCGGTTGTGGGAGTCGATGCAACTGTTCCCGGCTGTCAGTCAATCCTTGACGGCGGTATGCAGTTCACAGTACTTCAGGATGCTGCAGGTCAGGGCGCTGCCTGTGTGGAGACAGCCATCGCCATCGCCAAGAAAGGCTCCGCACAAGGTGTTACAGGTCTTACAAGTGACGGGCTCTACGTTTGGGTTCCCTTCTCACCTGTAGATAAATCAAACGCAGCAAACTACAAGTAATTCGTATTAAATAGCAGCTCTAACGACTGTCATATTATTCATTTGATTCCCTTTGGCGTCTCACCATTCTCGCAGGAAGCGAGACTTGGTGAGGCGCTTTTAATATGCGAATCACAGCAGATCTATCAATCCTTGGAGGCCCTTCTTATCGTAATTACACCCCGGACTATAGTTTTCAAGACCTTTTCCAATATTCTATAACTGGATTTTGGTTAGGATCGCTCAGTTATACTAGAATACTTGATTTTTCTCTTCCCTCTATAACACTTTTTCATCTATACTACTGCTGCTGTACTAGAATCTCTCCATTTCTTCAACTTTCTATAACAAATCCCAATCCGACCGTACTAGAAGATTTCAATAATCCACTTTTTCTATAGCAAACTCTAACAAACACTCATCCGGACGTACTAGAATATTCGAGTTATTAACCTTTTCTATAACACTTCCTCTCACATAGCTTCCTATGCATACTAGAATCTCAACGTTTTCTCAAGATTCTAGTACATCCCTTCCCAATAGCCCCCTCCTGCCTTCCCCCATAGCCCACCCAAATACACAAAACGCCAGGTCATCAAGGATGCGCTGCAATGCAGCGCACGTTAGCTTGTCCTTGATAGCCTGGCGTTTTGTGTTATAATCCCCTATCCGGGGAAGGCAGGAGGCTGTCGCCTCCATCATATTTAATTCAGCATGCAAATTACAACAAATCTATCAATCCCTGAATTCCCTTCTGCTCATATATCTTTCTGTAATATGAAACCTCATCCTTGATGATGAGATCGATCTGCTTCATTCCAAGAAGCTCTACAGGAGCCTTGTCATCTGTCATTATGTGGCCTTTTCCAACATAATTCTGCCCTGTACTCATGACCTTCTGCATCATTGCAGTAAGGTCTGGATTCTCCTCCATGTTTGCATTAGTTCCGAGTCTTACCATGAAATCATCCGCGTCTGTCGCAAAAAGTTCCTTATTAGTTGCATTCGGGACATCTACAACCGTCACGTTATTAAACACATGGCTGATAGTATCCGCAAGATAAGTATTGATGCTTGCTTCCCCTGCATCAGTCTCCCCATCAAATCCTTCATCACTGTACATGTTCATGTTTACAACCATAACTCCGCCGGGTGCCAGATGCTCCTTGACCATGGTAAAGAACTCAACCGAAGACATCTGGAAAGGAATTGTGATGTCCTGATATGCATCGACCATGATCACATCGTACAGATCCTTGTCAGCAGCAAGATATGCTCTACCATCATAGGTTGTAACCTTGGCATCCTCCGGAAGTTGGAAGTACTTATGAGCAAGATCAGTGATCTTGTCATCAATCTCAACTCCCTCAACATTTACATTGTCAAAGTATCTTGAAAGCTGAGTAGCGTAGGTTCCGGAGCCCATGCCCAGGATAAGCACGTTACAGTCCTCTCCTGCTGCCTGTTTCTCTTTGACTCCTGCCATATACGGTGCAGCCAGCGCATAATCATAATACATTCCGGTAAGTGCTCCGTCCTTGATGAGAATGGACTGAACACCGAAAAGGACATTTGTTGAGAGAATCACGTTTCTGTCTGTCTCCTTGACCTGAAGATAGTTGTAAACCGACTCACCTTCGTAGGTAAGCCCGCTCTCCCAAAATGCAAAGCTGGTATTGTGGCCAAAAGCGATGCAAAGTACAAAAACCAGGATACCAGCTATGATCCTCGTCATATCACTTTTGGCCAGAGATTTTTTTCCTTCAGCCGGGCTTAAAAAATACACTACAACAAGCGCAAGTAAAACGCCTGCAAAGATCAGGAATGTCACTGCAGTTCCTACCGCAGGAATGGTAACAAATGTGGGCACGAAAGTACCGATGATGCTTCCTACTGTGTTTGACGCACCAAGTGTTCCGATTATCTTACCGTTATCGTCAAGTGAGTCCGTTGTGTACTTGGCAAGAGACGGTGTTACCGTACCAAGCAAAAAGAGTGGAAATACAAACACCACCATGCATGCTGCAAAAGCAGCGATCACTAAAAAGTTGCTGTTTACAGTAAAGATGATAAGTGCAGAAATACCGATAATAATATACTTACCAACCACCGGTATCAGACCGATCCAGATAGCTGCAACAAGAATCCTTCTGTACAGTTTGTCAGGATTCGGATCCTTGTCCGCCTTTCTTCCGCCGTAGATATTTCCAAGTGCCATGGCGATCATGATGGTTCCTATGATAATCGTCCATACAATCTGTGATGAGCTGAAATACGGTGCCAGGAGCCTCGATGCCCCCAGTTCCACTGCCATAACGGACATTCCGGCAAAGAACTCCGTCAGGTACAAAAACAATTTGTTCTTTAAAATACTTCTGTTGTTCAAAACAATAACCTCCCCCTGATTTGGGCTAATCTTTCCTCGAATATTTATACCATATTTGAAGTCCAATTAAAACCTGCTCAGCCCAAGTATTATAATAGAATTAACAACATTCAAAGGGGGGCAAATATGAAAACAGGTTCAAAGACAAATCCCGTATCATTCTGGATACTGGTATGGCTTCTGGGTCTTGCCGGACAGCTGTGCTGGAACATTGAAAATCAGTGGTTTAACACCTTCGTGTACGCCAAAATTGCCAAGGATCCCACCATAATATCCTGGATGCTTGCAATATCAGCTCTTGCCACCACGATCTCAACATTCCTCTTCGGTTGTATCTCCGACAGAAAGGGCAATCGTAAGACCCTCATCTCGCTGGGATACATTTTCTGGGGTGTTTTCACTATTCTCTTCGGAACAACTGAGTTTTTGGGCAAAAGAAATATCGACACAGCAGCTTTTGTCGGAATAGCTTTCGCTGTAATAGCCGCCGATGCCATAATGAGTTTCTTTGGTTCCATGGGCAACGACATTGGTTTTAATGCTTGGATCAACGACCATATGAATCCTGAAAATTCAGGTTCTCTCGGCGCTGCTCTTGCAGTACAGCCTGTCATCGGAACCATCGCAGGAACTGTTCTTGGGGGATTATTAGTTGGTGCAAACGACAACTACATGCGCCTGTTTGTTGTGATAGGCGGGAGCGTGATCGTTCTTGGACTTGTATCTCTCTTCGGAATGAAGGATGTCAAAACTCTGCGTCCATCAGTAAAAGGCAGCTTTGGTCAGCAGTTCTTTTCCATATTTAATGTAAAAGAATACTTAAAGCACCGCGAGCTGGTATTTGTAAACCTGATGCTGGCAGTATACTTTATTTCCTTTAATGTATACTTCTCGCATCTCGGAAATTTCATGATCTACTATCTCGGTTTCACGGCAGATACCATGGGTCTTATTGAAGGCGTGGGACTTTTACTTGCCATGTTCACATCAATTCCTGCCATCAGATTCATACGTAATGACAAGTCCTCTTTGATCATTCTGTTTGCTGTTGTGATAAACGCTATAGGCCTTCTTGTTATAGGTCTTCTGGTTTCTCCTGAAAACGTAAATCCTTCTACCATCTGGAATCCCGTGCTCCTTATCGGAGTCCTCCTTGTGGGCATCGGCTACATTCTCTTTCTGCAGACAATTACCGTATGGTCAAAAAGACTCTATCCCGAGGACGCCAGAGGTCAGTTTGAGGGAATTCGCATCATCTTCTACGTACTGGTTCCCATGGTGGTTGCACCTCTCATATCAAACCCGATCATCAAGAACAATGGTGAGATCATCGATGAAAACGGCTTTACTGCTTATCTTCCCACGAATACGCTGTTCCTGGCAGGCGTTGTCATCGTGCTCCTCACCCTAATCCCTCTCTGGGCTGCAAATAAAGCACATAAGTAATTTTTTATCCTTCTTTAAGTTTGGATTTAGGTTGTCATGCCATAATGATTCCAGAAAGAGAGGGAAACTAAAATGATTAAAAAAGATAAAATTACCACAGCCCTTATGACTGTATTCTTTGTAACAGCACTTACACTTACAGCATGTTCTTCATCAAATGTAAGCGACATGCTTTCATCAACAACCGCAACTGAATCCACAACCGACCAGGCAGAGCCTTCTTCAGGAAAAGAGCTCTCGGAGTCCGTAACGAATACACAGGATGAAAATCTTTCTTCCTCATCTGCTTCAGCCAGTTCAGATACACTGCTGGATACTTCGGATCTCTTTTCCGAAAGAGACCTTGAACAGGAAGCTGACCTTACAGATGCTTACTATATGACACTTGAAAGCGGCGAAAACATCAGCATCACGCAGGAAGGTGTATATGTGATCAGCGGAACAGCAACTGATGTTACCATAACCGTTGAAGCTGCGGATACAGATAAAGTGCAGATTGTACTTGACGGAGCAAGCATCACAAACACAACTTCACCTGCCATCTACGTAAAGAGTGCAGACAAGGTATTTGTAACAACTGATGGAACCAGCACTCTCAAGGTCACAGGTACCTTTACCGCTGATGGAACAACAAACCTTGATGCAGTTATCTACTCAAAATCAGACCTTGTCCTCAACGGAACAGGAACACTTAACATTGAATCATCAGCCAACGGAATTTCAGCCAAGGACGATCTCAAGGTCACAGGCGGAACCTACAATATCACAGCAACAGAAGACGCAGTAGAAGCCAATGACTCCATAAGGATCTACGACGGAACATTTGACATAACAAGTAAAAAAGATGCTTTCCACAGCGAGAATTCAGATGACAACACTCTCGGCTATGTATATATCCAGGGCGGAACATTCAAGATAAATGCCACTGACGACGGTATTCAGGCTACAACAGTCCTCATGATAGACGGCGGAACCTTTGATATCACTGCCGCTGAAGGTCTTGAAGCAACTTACGCGCAGATCAACAACGGAACTATAACAATCGAAGCTTCTGATGATGGAATCAATGCAACCCAGAAGAGCACAGCTTACGATGTTGTAATCGAAGTAAACGGCGGAGACATCACAGTAAACATGGGCGCCGGAGACACAGACGGTTTTGATGCCAACGGAAATATCTACATCAACGGCGGAACAATCTCTGTTACCGGAAACTCAGCCTTTGACTGGGACGGCGAAGCTCTGTTAAATGGCGGAACAGTTACAGTAAACGGCGAAGAAGTGACAGAGCTCACCAACCAGATGATGGGCGGCATGGGCGGATTCGGCGGAGGCCCTGGCGGAATGGGCGGACAGATGCCGAATGGCGAGATGCCTGAAGGCTTTGATGGCCAGATGCCTCAGGATGGTCAGATGCCCGAAGGCGGACAGATGCCAAACGGCCAGTTCCCCGGAGGCGGAAAAGGCGGCAGAATGAACGGCCAGATGCCAAATAACCAGAACACAACAGAAAGCAGTTCAAGCAGCAGCCAGGGCTGATCTACGACAAAAAAGGTGCCTGCCCTCTTTGGGGCAAGCACCTTTCTGATAATTCACATATTGTTTTAATTTATCAATTACCTTCCGCAGTCATTCCGAACTTATTGCCAAGGTACATAAATCCTGCAAAGCCACTCTCATCAAAAAGTGGTGTCAGGTCTGTTCCTGCAGGAATGGTAAATGTATATGGATTACCTTTGTGTCCCTGGTCAAGGAAGCTCACCTCAACAGTCACATCCTTGCGCTCTGCCAGAGCTTCTGCAACCATCTTGTGGAAGGATATCCATCTTCTGGTCTCGATCTTTACTGTCTCTCCCTGCTTTGCAGCTCTGATCTTCTCTGTTGTCTCCTTATTGAAGATATAGTAAGCGGATATCGGGACTCTTGTCTGGATCATTCCGCACTTTGTACACTGATATCTCATTTCACCATCAGTATCTGCTGTTGCATTCCTTGTATCCCATGCAAATGTGTGAACATGTGGCTGTTCACTGCTCTCCTCGCCTTCAGGCACATCCGGAGCCGCATCATCTGTATAAGCTATGGCGTAGATCGAGAAAAGATCTGTCGATACATCTACAGCATCTCCTGATCCCGAGCCAAGTTCTGTGACATTAGATCCATGGTAACGGAATATCTTAAATAATCTTCCTGCTTTCTGAAGACCTGCCGGAATCGGGAACTTAACTGTAAGTGGACGTGCTGTCTGTGATATCTGTCCGCTTGATGTTATCTCTCCATTTGCGTTTTTGACCTCATAGGAAAGTGTCAGATCGACAAATGTTCCAACAACAAGGCCGCTTCCTTCTGCAGCTCCTTTTATGGCATCTACTGCCTCTTTTTCCTCACCTGTAACACTGCCTTCATCCCTGCTGTCAGTTGTAAGGATAAGCCTTACTGTATCACTCTCAGTCACTCCGCCGGCTGCATCACCAACGATATCTCTTACTACAGATGGCTCACTCTCAACTTCTGTCTTCTGATCGTCAGGTGCAGAACCATCTTTATCAACAATGGTACTTCCGGCCTGTACTGTGATCGACATCTCTTTTGATGCACTGCCATATGTATTGGTAGCAGTTACGGTAAAAGTACTTGTACCGGTTGATGTTGGTGTTCCACTTATCTTACCTGTATCGGACTCAAGAGAGAGTCCATCCGGAAGTGCACCTGCTGTAATGCTCCATGTGATCGGCTGCGCTCCGCTTGCAGTAAGAGTGTAATTATAAGATTCACCATCAATTGCATCAGGAAGGTCACCTATCGATATGACAGGATCCGTATCACTTGGTTCCTCTGCAGATATTGTAACCTCGATAGCCCTAGCTACTGAGTCTGTGTGATTTTCATCTCCAAAAGCTTTGTACCATACATAGTATGTACCTATGTCAGTTGCCGTAAGCATTGATTCACTCCAGCCATCTGCAGGCTCTGTAGTAGAATCTGTCCCGGCAACATATTTTAATGTTCCACCTGTAGTTTCTCCTGTAACGGTGACAAGTGGTTTATCAGTTCCATCGTAAACTCTGTTATTTGCGGCAACAGTAGCCGGTACAGCATTCGCTTTACTGATCGTCACTGTCACATCTTTGGTTGCCTGAACATAAGTCTGGGTTTCAGCTGCTGTAACGGTAACATAAGCTTTTCCGTCCGCAGGGACCTTTTTGATCGTCAGCGCACCGGTTGAAGCATTCACATCGATGTAATCCTCACTACCGTTCTTTACAGCGTAGCTGATAGCTCCATCACCACTTGTGGTCGCGCTAATGCTCTTATCCGTATCACCATATGTAGCAGTGACATCTGATGCTGTAATAGTCTGGGTTCCCTTATCAGCAATCGTCACAGTGATAGGTGTTGCTGCCAGTGCCTCATAATTATTGTCTGCCGCAATCGAAACATTGACAGTCACTGTGTCCAAAACATCACCTGAAGTCAACACACTGCCATTTAGCGAGCAGCCCTTCGCATCACCGCTGATCTCATAAGTGACATTTCCTGTTGCACCGTTCAAGGTGATGTTATCTGACAGATCGACTGTGTTCCCTCCTTTGGTAACAGCTGCTGTGCCATTCACTGTTGCGGGGTTAGCTACCTTACCAACAGATACTCTTACACTAACATCATTCTTGGAATTGTAGTTATTTGTATCCGTAGGTGTAAAGTTTGCTTTGAAGAAGTGATATCCTGCATCACCAACACTGGTAGTTCCTGCGTCCACCCAAGTCCATGTACCGGGGGTATTGCCGGTAGGGTTGGTAAGCGTCACATCTGCAAGGGTCTGTCCGTATGTAGCCGAAGCACTAGGCGCCGTTGCGATAGGGTCAGCCTTTGCAATAGTATATCCGACAGCGGCTGTCACCGAGCCACTTGTGCTTTCAGCAGTTTTTACGCCCGTGATCACAAGCTCTGCTACATAGTCACCTGCGTCTGTTGGGGCTGAGGCAAGTGCTGAGCCCGTTTTTGTATAGGTAGTTCCACTTTTGGTTGCCTGATAGTAGCTAATATCACTTGTACTGATTGTTTTTCCTGTTGCTGAGTTAAAGGCGCTAAGGCCGTCAAGAGTTGCTGACGCACTTTCTGTGCCACCGTAGGTGGTTCTGACGGGAGCCACAATGGTAAGTGTTGATTTGTGATCATCAAGAGAACAGTTTCCGTCCGTATTAGCGCATGTTGCTGTGATGCTTGCATTGCTTCCTGCATATGTAAAATCGTGGTCATGAGCAGGGAACTTAACTCTTTTGTAACTAAAGGTCTGCCCTGAAGTACTGATAGGAATAGGTGTACCTGTTCCTGTTCCACCTACATTATCCCAACCGATACCGGGGATAGAATTGAACACTTTGCAATCAGTAGCCGTATAACTACCAACCATAATAACATTGCCACCCGTAATAGAAAGCGTCGTTGTACCGTTTGTAATAAGTGTCATCAAACCTGATAAGTTTAATTCTCCGCCAGATATTTCAATGCCATTTATCGCTCTTATTGCAGTCATTCCCACATTCGCATTAATTTTTCCACTTGTTACCCGTATTGGTCCAAAACTTTCTATGCCATATGTATCATTAGTGGCAGAATTAACCAATGAAAGACTTCCTGTACCAGTAAAATTCAACTGTGTATTGTAGTAACTCCTTATACATCGGCCCTTGCTGGCGGATGTCATGGTAATACTATTTTCTCCTACCAAGTTGATTGTAAGAGTAGCATTACTTATAACATTATAAATACCATAGGATTCACCATCACTAGTACTAGTTCCTTTCCCTTCATACTTATAGTTTGTTAATGTTAATGTATTTGTACCCGGATCGTAACTTGCAGTCCCTTCTTTTGTACCATTTGCTACTGGTATATCAGTTTTATTGTCATCAGTTACTTGCGTTCCACCGACATAGAGATTATAGCTAGCTGCTTTAACTGTAATCTTCGTCCCCGGCATTAGTCCCATCACAACAGTCAGGCTGAGCAAAATGCCAAGCAATCTCTTGATCAATCTTTTCTTTTGATTCATCACTACCTCCTCAAATTTCAAATTTGATATATAAAAAAACACCACAAAAACAGGAATCAATCCTGTATCTTGTGATGTTTAGTATTTATATATTCACTTATATACTTCAAACAAGCATAACTCAGGTCATGTCTGTCTGTCTGTCTGTCTGTCTGTCAGAGATTATATTTCCCAGAATCATATGATACAACTCCTCAAATAAAAAGCCTTATGAATATTATATCACAGATTTTGATTCTATATTAAGAACATTAATGAGTCACCGGGGACGTTTCATTTTGACTCATTTGCTTCCACTCTTCATATATCTCTTCTTCATCGTAATCAGGAAGGTGCTTCTCAGCTATTGAACAGATTCCCTTTACATATTCTTCATCTTCCTCAACTTCAGATGCTATGATACCTATACTTTTCCCTTTTATAAGCTTTTTGCAAATAAGCCCAATGAGGCTCTGTTCTTTTCCTATTTCTTTTCCCTCGTCCTTGGCTTCCTTAGCTATAATTCTTTCTCTATCCCATTGTTGCATATACTTCTTGGTTACCTCCGGTCTTTTATTGATCTTTGATACGACTGTTTCGAGGTTGTTTACTTCAGGATTTGATGCGCTTATCTTCTCTCCTGATACTATATATTTGAGTCACCGGGGACGTTTCAGTTTGACTCATTCTGTTTCCATTCTTCATAAATCTTCTCAACATCATAATCAGGAAGATACTTCTCTGCTATTGAACAGATCCCCTTTACATATTCTTCATCTTCCTCAACTTCAGATGCTATGATACCTATACTTTTCCCTTTTATAAGCTTTTTGCAAATAAGCCCAATAAGGCTCTGTTCTTTTCCCTCATCCTTGGCTTCCTTAGCTATAATTCTTTCTCTATCCCATTGTTGCATATACTTCTTGGTTACCTCCGGTCTTTTCTTAATCTTTGATACGACTGTTTCGAGGTCATTAACTTCAGGATTTGATGTATTTAGCTTTTCTCCTGACACTATATATTTTAACACTTCCATAAGGCGTTTTCCATGCGATGGAGACAGTGGTTCATTGATCTTTCCATTGCAATATAAGTATAAATGAGATACTCCATCCTTATATTCAATATTAGGATGAGTTGTCAAAACTGTACTTGCTTCATAGTAGATATCTCCTGCATCAAAAGGATCATAAGATAGAATTGTGATTGACACAAAGTTAGGTAAATTCTCGTAGTCGATACCGGATTCAAGTTCTCTGCTATCTACTAATGAATTATAGAATCGCAATCGCTTAGGCAGTGACGCTTTATCAGCAATTCTGTTCTCCATTTCCACGTCATATATTGTTGCACTTACCTTCCCGTCTTCGTCTTCTGTCACATGAGCATCCATCCTGATACCATGGTATTTAGTAGCAATAGCCTGGAACTGTTTTTGTGCAGTTACCTTAATATCTTTGATTTCCCTGTCAAAGACTGTTCGTAGTATCGCACCGATAACCACTTTTGCATCCTCCTCATTCTCAATAGAGCTGTCAAATAAGAATCCATCAATGAGGTTCATGGATTCAATAGCTTTTCTGGCATCAGCGTATGAGATGCCAATTTCCTGCATTTGGTCTGCAGGGATCAATTTGTTGTTCATAAAACTTTCCCTTTCTTAAATTGGATAATTTCAGCGAAATGCTGATGCCTCTGTGAATACAGACGGCTGTACTCAGAACGAGCACGAAGATTATATTAGCATCAAATTCTTAAGATTTACCGTCGAAATTTCTTAAGATTTCTTAAGAATTAAAAAAAGGTAGAATCAGTAACTGCATGTACTAATTCCACCTTTTTTTCGTATATCTTATTCAATTTATTTATCAAGCTGTTCTAAGAAGACCGATGGCTCCTACGATCAGCAGAATCGGCAGTGCTATAAAAGCAAATCCGTACGCAACCATTCCCACAAGAATGAATGGAAGGAACACAATGTAGAACATGAATTTCATCACGCCCCAGGTTGCTTTGAATGCGAATTTAAGCAGTCCGCCGAAGATCATGAAGAACAAAACAAAGAATATGATTGTCATCATATGCGTTCACCTCCTTTTTGTTTTCTCCAGGTTCCTATCTGTTGATATGAGTTTACTTCAGACAGGCACAAACAAAAATATCCGTTTTGGAGAAAACGAGGAGGTTATTTTTCTTTTGAAGAAAATGAGTCAATCTGAAACGTCCCCGGTGACTCATTGATTTTCAAACACATTATTGTTTATGACCACATAATAAGCTCCGTCAGTATCCACATACCCGACGTGCTCATCACTGCCGGCAAAATAGATCATACTTCTGACATTTGTGGCAACTGTAGTCTTTAAAGATCCGTCCTTATTCATACTGATGAGCTCTCCGTTACAGGTGTAGTAGCATTTCTCGAAGATCTCATCCCACAGCACTTCGTCATAGTTTTCATCACCGCAATCTGCCATGAAAACATCCTCTTCACCCTCTTTAAAATAATAGAGTTTGAAGTCATCACCGCTTTGATCATATTCATATTTTTTCATGAATCCGTCATAAAAATCATCTATATAAACAACAGAATTCAATACTGAATACTGCTCAACAAGGACTGTACTCTTAACCTCTCCGAACTCATACACGGCTTTATAAATGCTGTCGTCATGCTCATATATGCAGGTTGGCCCGTCTATAGTCATTGCATATTGAGCTGCATAACCATTATCCCTAAGCTGCATTGCCAATGTGCAGTCTTCGTTCAGGCAATAGCCTTCCCGTCCACCATTAATGATCACTGCATCTGCAAGATTATCTGCATCAACAATTGCACTGTGCCTGTATTCATCAGTATAATCTGCCTCTGCATCTACAATGAGTATCTCGCATGTGCTATCCATGCTTACAAGTTCCACCGGTTCATCAAGTTCCGGAGCATAATACCACGCCTTCTTATTGTCTGTATATACTATCTTCTCACAGGATCTGTTCACATATTTGTAAGACATATGATCCTTGGATAGTCTTTTTACCTCTCCATTGCTGTAGCAGTACAGACCGTTATCATTACCCGAATAGATTTCATAGTATGCTGTATTACCATCGTTGGAAACTGCCACAGGTGAGATCATTCCATTTTCTCCGCCATCAATGACCGTTCCTTCTTTTCCGATGCCGCCTATGATTGCAACTTTTCTGTTTTTCTCCGCGTAGTCATTATAGATTATAGTCTTTCCGTCAGGAGAAAGACATGCCTTGTAACATGCATCAGAAATCAGCGTCTCTTCACCGGTCTCTATATCATACAGCATCAGGCCTGTCGAAGAGGAACTGTAATAAACCTTTGTACCGTCATAGTTTATACCTGCATATGAGACATTACTTGCTATCTGTTTATATGACAGATCCGCTTCTATCAAAAAGCAATTGTCATTGCTTAGAATAACTCCGTGTTTTCTGTCTCCGTCAAAAAAGACATTGATCCCCAGACCATAATTCAGATGAAAATTAGTCAGAACCTCTCCCGCATCATTAAAGATATACTCAAGACTCTCGTAGAGTCTGTTACCGGCTCCGGACTTTCTATCCGGTTTGGCCTCCACAATTTCAATTCCGTTTTCCCTCTCCGGGTAAACTACCTCTTCCGGACCATTTTCAGGCACTACATCCGGATCGGGCGGAGTCAGATTTATTCCCAGTGTCTCCTCAGTCTTATCCCTGGCATCACTAGCCACATCGTCAATTCTTTCCGCAGCCACCGGATTAAACGTCTTAAGGAATCTGTATCCCAAGAACATTGAACCTGCCATGACCGCCAGCATAACTATTGTTGTCAAAAGACCTCTAAGAAAATTACTACCTTTTTTCATCCTGATCTATCACCTTCATCCCCGTAGTAAATGCGAAAGGATACATGAATATCTTCTCGTCTCCGGAGTCAAACTGTACTGTAAATTTTGTGGGTATATCATCGTCATCCCACCTGACATCTATGATCGTGCCCTCGCCGTATCTGCTTTGGATTATCCTCTCACCTATTACAAGGTTCTCAGGCACACCCTTTTCATCCTCAACTACCTTCTTTTTCTTAAGAAGAGGCGTTGGCTTTAGAAGCACATTCGCTGCCTTTTTCTTTGGCTTCTTTTTCTCGCTCTCGGGCTTATCTTTTGTCTTACTCATCTCAGAGACAAATATAGACGGCGAGTCGGAATACTTCAGGATATACAGATTGTCTTTTGCCCTGGTCATGCCAACGTAATAGATCCTACGCTCTTCCTCGTAGTCCTGCTTCTCCTTGGGAGTTGCCTTCTTGAAGTTTATCACCTTGCCCGGAAGCACACCGTTTATGACATCCATCAGATAGACGGTATCGTATTCAAGGCCCTTGCTGGAGTGGATCGTGGACAGGATAAACCTGCTCTTGTAGTTCGGCTTTTCCTCAGTAATGGTCTGCCTCAGCATATCAAGCCTGTTAAGGAACCCTTCGATTGTCGGCTCGTTTTTTGCAAGACACTCCAGGATAAAGAGCTTTCCCGAATCCATATTGTTATCACTGAGATATTCGCCGTAACCCATGTACTTATCAAGCCTGTTAACAGCCTTGTAGGTCGTCTCTCCTGCCATGTTTCTGAAATGTGTTCTGAGCGCCCTGACGTTGCCGAGGACTCTTTTACCGAGATCTGCGTACTCAGCGGCATCCAGAATACCTATATGCCTTTCATCTGCAATACGGCACATGTTCTCCGCATCCGGCTTTCTGAGAAACGTCTGGAACTTGAAGTATATCTTCATGAAAAGCTCCGGATCGTATGGGCTTAAGCAGAACCTGAGCATGTTCACGACATCAACCACAACCCGATGAGTAAAGAAAGCCATGTCGGCGCTCTTGATCCTGTAAGGAACATTCTCACGCAGACACAGGTCCACCAAAGGAAGCACGCTCTCATTATCGCGGTACAAGACAGCCGTCTGTGACTTAAGGTCCTGTGCCACCTCCAGCAGATACTTATATTGATCCTTCCTGCTGCCAAGCGTGATAAGACCGACATCCGACTGTTCGTCCCTGGTAGCCTTCATATGCTTTTCGTGGCGATTAAAGTTCTTTTGAATAAAGACATCAGCAGCCTGAACAATTCCGACACATGACCTGTAGTTCCTGTTCATCACAAGCACTTTAGCCCCGGGATGTTCTTTTTCAAAGTGCAAAAGAGCTTCCGGATAAGCCGCCCTGAATCCATATATGCTCTGGTCTTCGTCCCCGACCATAAACAGGTTCCCTCTTTCTCCGGACAAAAGAGCTATGATCATGTGCTGCACTTTCGAGGTATCCTGGGCTTCATCGACACATATATATCTGTATTTATCCCTGTAGAACTCCAAAAGGTCTTTTGACCCCTTGAGCATCCTGTAGGCATAGATCATCTGATCATCGTAGTCCATGAGACTCCGGGCTTTGAGCTCTTTGTTGTAGCTCTCGTAGATCTGAAGAAGTTCCAGTCCTTCGTTCTCGCCGAGCTTTCTGATCTCATATGCCTCAAGCATCATGTTCTTGCAGTAGGTGATAAGAGTCCTTACTGTCTTGATGTCACTCTCTGTGGGGTATTCCTTCATCACCCTCACAAAGATGTCGGTCAGGATCTTGCCCGAGAGCTTCTCGTCTGTGATCAGGTCAAAAGAGGTTTTCCCGATAAGTCTCCCATAGTGGCTGATTATCTTGGCGCAGATTCCATTGATGGTCCTGAATTCAAGTCTCTCGGACACATCCTCGCCAAACAGGCTTTTGAATCTGTCAGCCATATCTCTTGTTGCAGCAACCGTGTAAGTAAGCGTAAGGATGCTTTCCGGATCTATCTCTTTTACATAAAGCATGTACCCGAGCCTGTGCACAAGCACCGTTGTCTTGCCGCTTCCGGGCACTGCCAGAAGAAGCACCGGCCCATCTACAGTCCTGACAGCCGTAAGCTGTTCATCATTTAGTTTTGATCCGTATTTATCTAAAAATTCCTGTTCTGTCATTTTCTTTTTCTAAATCTCTTTTCCCCGTGTCAAAACACCTAAAGAGTATACCTTATCACTACCGAGAAATCCAATTAAAAAACCGGCGGAGACTTTCTCTGGCCTCCACCGGCTTCTTAAAATAAAAACATGGCTTCTTAATTACTTGTTTGCCTGATATGTGTTGTAAGCATCCTGCTGGATCTGGATGAAATCGTTATATCCCATTGTCTCAAGAGTAGAGATATAGCCATCCCACTGCTCGTTTACACCGCCCTCTGTTACCCATGTAGCTTGTGATGCGGTTACATAAGCATCAAGGTCTGTGAACAGAGTTGCAAGAGTTGTAAGCTGGTCTGTTGTGTAACTTACGTTAGGATAAGCCTCTTTTGCATACTTGCTCATTTCCTTATCAAGGGCAAGCTTACTTGCATCGCCGTTTGCTCCTGCGTACTTAACCTTGTCATTGAATCCGTCAGCCACATACTTAGGTCCGAAATCACGAAGTGACTGGATCCATGCAAATGTATCGGCAGAGTTTCCGTCGTCGGGCTCAAGAACTGTGTATGTTCCGTCATCTCCCTTAGAGATTGCCTTGTCAAAAGAGCCATAGAAGTTCTGGATTGATGCATCATCAGTGTAGAACTTGTCTACCCATGCAAGGAGTGGACCGGGGTTCTCGCACTTGTTTGTAACAACGAACTCATATCTTGAGTAGTTCCAGTGCTCGGGATCTGATGAGATGTACTGCTTGCCGTCAGGACCTGCAAGAGCGGGAAGAGCAACATACTGACCTGCATTTGCACCGAAGGTTGAATCAGCTGTCCATCCGGGAGCTGCGCCAATGATAGGTGTCTCGTTCATGAGCTTTGCATCACGCATTGAAGAATCTTCTGTGAAGAGCTCAGGATCGATAAGTCCCTTTGCGTAGCAGTTGTGCATCCACTCGATACCTGCTTTGTAGCCTTCTGTAACAGGAAGGTAAACAGGCTTTCCGTCCTGAACTGCCATCATGTATGTTCCGTCAGCACCGATGGTTGTTCCGAAAGGCAGGCAGAAGAACATAACTGAATCAGCATATCCCTGTCCGAATGGGATCTCATCGTTAGGATCACCGTTTCCGTTTGCATCCTGCTCCTTGAATGCAGTAAGAACATCCTCAAACTCCTGATATGTTGTAGGAACTTCAAGTCCCAGGTTATCAAGCCACTGCTTGTTTATGAACATCTGGTTTGCAACGATAGGTCTGCAGGGCTTCTTGGATGGAAGTCCGTAGATATGTCCGTCAGCAGATGTAGCAAGAGCCTTCATTGTAGGATCTGCTTCCATGATAGCCTTGAAATTAGGCATATACTCATCTATATACTCATCAAGCGGAATGAATGATCCTGTGTTTGTGAGAACATCTGACTCTGAGAAACAGATTGATCCCATGAAAGCATCAGGAAGATCTCCTCCGGCAAGAAGAACTGCCTTCTTGTCTGCCCAGTCTGAATTAAGGATTGTATCCCATGTCAGGCTGATTCCTGCTTCCTCAGCAGCCTTGTCAGGGAATCCAAGATGATAATCCTCACCCCAGTCAGCCCATCTTACAGTCGCAACTTCATAGGCGTTATCTCCGCCTGCGCTCTCAGTCTGAGCTGCAGGTGCCTGAGCAGCCTGAGTTGCATCTGCAGTTGCGGTCTGAGCAGCCGTATCACCTGCTGCACTTCCGCAAGCAGTAAGGGCAAAACTCAGTGCCAGTGCGCCAGCCAATAAACCATACTTTTTCTGCATTTTCTCTCTCCTTCTCATAACTACTATAATTGTATACTATTTATCCCTTCACTGCTCC
>JAEEGF010121228.1_pt1 | contig 23088 bp, 20 predicted proteins | sample 9134171 | NCBI WGS metagenome assembly JAEEGF01 (sample SAMN16246542, study PRJNA631951) | gut metagenome | biome: gut microbiome; feature: rumen; material: AP-attached | host: Bos | place: Iran: Karaj | collected 2018-10
AAAGTGCGGAAAGGTTTCTAAGGGTTCCCATACGTCTTGCTATCATATCGCCTTCCTGCTCGAAAGAAAGGATCTTTAAAAGAGAAGTGATAGCGGATTCATAATCACCCATGTTCATGTAGCAGGCAGCTTTGTAATCAAGGATGCTTATATGGAAAGCAAGAGGAATGGAATCCTGCTCTTTTTCGTATATCTTCTCAAGAGAGTTAAGAACGTCAAGGCAAAAGTCGTATTTATCCTCCTCTTTCCTTATTATTGCAGTAAATGCCTTGCCGTAGTTAACTATGGATTCTTTAAAAGGCTGCATAAAACCACCGTTCATTTCTGAAGCACACTTGTTAAAAAGATCAAGGTATTTGTCTATCCTGTCCGTATAGCCTCTCTGAAAAAGAAGAATGATAAAAGTTGAAAACATTTGCAGAGTGAGCATAGAGCCCCCAAAAGAAAGGTGCCCTGCATTAGCATCAATAAATTTTTGCAAAACAACTATAGTCTTTTCGGTCTCGCCAAGGAAAAGATACTCTGAGATCAGATCATATCTTTTTCTTTCCATGTCCTCAAAGACACTGTTTTTGTCCTCCTTCTCGATCTCTTTCTGGAGGGCATTGATTTTTCTGAATGATTCAAAGAAACTGTCTTCTAGTCTGGTATCCATAATAATTCCCCCAATATCAACTATACATATTTTTATTTTATCAGATAAAAACATTTAATCAATACCACGTCAGGGAGTTTAAGACTCATTCGCAAAGAGAGAACATAAAGTTTTAGCTTTTTATGCCTATGCACATACCTATATATGAACTTTGTTCAAAAAATGAAAAATATGTAAAAAAAGGATTGATACTATCTTAACAATATGTTAAAATGAACTCGTGGTATTACCAGAAGAATATGGAATAGAATATGAAGAAAAAACAATTGTAAACGGAGGTAAAATATGGAAGCAAAGAACGATCCTCATTACCCTCTCAGACCTGAGAGTGCAAACGTGGACGGACCATTCAGAGAGCCTATTGCAAAGCTCGGCAAAATGATCACAGACAGGATCCCCATAAAGCTTGGATTGCATCAGATCACAAAGGATGATCCGGAGTATTGGGCAGTGGCAAGACTGTGTACCGATGAAGAGGCTGAACTTGCCTTAAAGTTTGGAGGTATCAGAAAGCCAAAGACATTTAACGAGATACAGGCTATGTCAGGTCTTCCTGAAGAAAAGGTAAGACAGATGCTTGAACATATGTCTTACACAGGCCTTCTTGAGTGGAATTATGAGAATGACAAGCACGAAAAACAGTGGCTTGTACCTATGTTCGTACCGGGTTCCGGTGAGTTTTCAAATATGAACAAAGACCTTATTGAAGAGCACCCTGAGCTTGGCATGTTCTTTGAACATATGACAAGACTTCCGCTTGAAAAGGTAACAAAGATAGTTCCTCCGGGAGGCGCCGGCATCGGTATGCACGTTATCCCTGTTGAGAAGGCTATCGAGATGAATAATGAAGCCATCGGTATCGAGAAGATATCCCACTGGCTTGATAAATATGAAGGAAAATACGCTAAGTCTCCTTGTTCCTGTCGTCGAAGCCGTAAGACTTTTGATGAAGGCTGCGGTGATGAGGAAGAGGGCTGGTGTATCGCTGTGGGCGATATGGCAGATTACGTCGTTGAGACAAACAAGGGCGGCGTATATATCACAAAAGAAGAGGCTCTTGAGATATTTAAGAAGGGCGAGGAGAACGGTTTTGTTCACCAGATCACCAATATCGACGGAGAAGACAAGATATTTGCAATCTGTAACTGTAACGTAAATGTCTGTTACGCTCTTCGTACTTCTCTCCTTTTTAATACACCAAACCTTTCACGCTCTGCTTATGTGGCAAAAGTTGATCCTAAAAACTGTGTTGCCTGCGGAAGGTGTGTGGAGTTTTGCCCAAGCGGCGCTGTAAAGCTTGGCCAGAAGCTTTGCAAGAAAGACGGCAGCGAGGTTAAGTATCCAAAGCATGACCTTCCTTCCATGAGAAAATGGTCTGAAGCTGATTGGGACTGGGATTACCGCAACACAAGCCGTATTGAAAGCTACAGAAGCGGTACTGCACCTTGTAAGACAGCCTGCCCTGCACATATCGCTGTAGAAGGCTATCTTAAGATGGCAAGCCAGGGCCGTTATCAGGAAGCACTTGCTCTTATAAAGAAAAACAATCCGCTTCCTGCGATCTGCGGACATATCTGTAACAGAAGATGCGAGGATGCCTGCACAAGAGGACGCATTGACGAGGCTCTTGCCATCGATGAGGTAAAGAAATTTATCGCTATGCAGGACCTTAACGCAGAAACAAGATATATTCCAAAGAAAGTTATCCCTAAGGTAGACGGAGACTTTTCAGCAGACAAGGTTGCCATAATCGGAGCAGGTCCTGCAGGTCTTTCCTGTGCATTCTACCTTGCAGAAAAAGGATACAAGCCTGTGGTATTTGAGAAAAATAAAAAAGCAGGCGGCATGCTTGTATACGGAATCCCGTCATACAAGCTTGAAAAGAACGTTGTAGAAGCTGAGATCGATGTTATCAGAGCTATGGGTGTTGAGATCAGATGCGGCGTTGAAGTCGGTAAGGATATTACACTTGATGAACTCAGAAGCCAGGGCTTTAAGGCATTTTATATTGCCATCGGCTGCCAGGGCGGAAGAAGCGTCGGAGTACCGGGTGAAGATGCTAAGGGCGTTACCACAGCGGTTGATTTCCTCCACGAAGTAAACGAAAATGAGCGCTACGACGTACTTGGCGATATCGTAGTAGTAGGCGGCGGAAATGTTGCGGTTGACTGCGCAAGAGATTCCGTTAGAGTCGGCGCTCCTAAGGTTACCATGCTTTGTCTTGAGAGCGAAAAAGAGATGCCTGCAAGTGATGAGGAAGTTGCAGAAGCTACAGAAGACGGTGTAGAGATTAAGTGTGGCTGGGGTCCTAGGGAGATACTTAAGGATGAGGCAGGCAACGTACGCGGTATCGTATTTAAGAAATGTGTATCTGTTAAAGATGAGACAGGAAGATTCAACCCTAAGTATGATGAGAACGAGACCATCGAGATCCCATGTAAGCATGTGGTACTTGCAGTAGGTCAGAGCATTGTATGGGGCGACCTTCTTAAGGGTTCTAAGGTTGAGCTTGGAAGAGGAAACGGAGCAGTTGCAGATCCTGTTACATATCAGACTGCAGAGCCTGACGTATTTGTGGGCGGCGATGTATACACAGGTCCTAAGTTTGCCATCGATGCCATTGCAGCAGGTAAAGAAGGAGCCATCTCTATCCACCGTTTCGTACAGCCTCATACCTCACTTACCATCGGACGTAACAGAAACGACTACGTAGAGCTTAACAAAGACGATGTTCTTTTTGAAAACTACGATAATTCAAAGAGACAGATACCGGGTAAAAAAGAGGGCGCGCCAAAGAACTTCAGAGACATCAAACTGGTATTTACAGAAGAACAGGTTAAGAAAGAGACTGCAAGATGTCTTGAGTGCGGTGCTTCTGTGGTTGACGAGAACCATTGTATCGGATGCGGTATCTGTACCACAAAGTGTGAATTTGATGCGATCCATCTTTTCAGGGAAAATCCTGAATGTTCTGTAATGCGCAGAAGTGAAGACAAGATGAAGTATATCCTTCCTTACGCTGCTAAGCAGGCGATCAAGATCACATTTGGTGGCAAAAAGAACAAATAAATAAGCAAAATGGCGGAAAGGGTCGTAAAAATGCACGAACTTGGAGTTGTTTTCAAGGTTATAGACAATTTAAAAGAGGTTGCGGCAGAAAACGGGATAGAAAAGATAGACAAAGTTAAGATAGGTCTTGGCGAAGTCTCTACGGTTATCCCTGAGTATCTGCAGGACTGCTTTAAATGGGCGAAACGAAAGTCCCCGCTTGTAGAAGACTGTGACCTTGAGATAGAGACTATTCCGGCGGTTTCTTACTGTGAGGACTGCGGGAAGGAGTATCCGACTGTAGAGTTTGCAAAGATCTGCCCTTCCTGCCACAGCGAGCACACCTATCTTTTGCGCGGCAACGAGTTTGTTATAAAAGAGATAGAGGTGCCATAAATAGATATCATCTAATAGAAGAGGAGACTTAATTATGCTATTTCAGTTGTATGGTGATACAGCATTGTATCAGTTACTTGGCTGGTGTCTGGTTTTTGTAGGTCTTATCGTAATGAATGAGATCGGAAGAAGAACCAAACTTGGCGGAATTCTTGTATTTTTTATTATTCCTATTGCTCTTACTGTTTATTTTATTGCAGTTGCCGTTGCGGCAAAATCGGGCGCAGCCTGGGCAGTAAATAACTCAACCCATGTATATATGAACGGCTGGTTCCATTATGCCAAGCTTTATGCGGCAGATATCGGCTGTGTTGGTTTTATCATGATCAAGTACGGCTGGGGTATCGGCAAGAAAGACTGGTTTAAGCCTTGGCCTTTCGTTATTGTTGCAATCAATATCCTTATCGCTGTTGTTTCAGACTTTGAGTCAGCTGTTAAAGGTATGGCTGCAGGCGGTCTTGCAGGCGGCTGGTGGTTCTCAAGTGAGAACGTATGGCTTTACGGTGGATGGTGGAATATCCTTAACGGTATTGCAGGTATCCTCAACATTTTCTGTATGACCGGCTGGTGGGGCATTTATTCTTCAAAGAAGAACAAAGATATGCTCTGGCCTGATATGACAATATGGTTTATCATCGCTTATGATGTATGGAATTTCCAGTACACCTACGCAAACCTTCCTACCCATTCATGGTATTGCGGTCTTGCGCTTTTACTTGCTCCTACATTTGCAAATGCACTTTGGAACAAGGGCGGCTGGATCCAGAACAGAGCAAACACACTTGCAGTATGGTGTATGTTTGCACAGGTATTCCCACTCTTCCAGCTTGCTAAGCCATTTTCCGTACTTCCTTCACTTTACAAGGGCGCAGGCGCTATGACGGCTCTTGAGCTTTCAAACATTACTTCAGTAGAAGGTCTTGCTGCTGCAGGCATCACAGCAAATCCTGTACCTCAGGGTGTTGTAGCTATAGCAGCACTTGCAATAAATGTTATCTGTCTTGCAGTTATAATCAAGAGATCCTGCGAGCAGAAGAAGAACCCATATAAGAATGAGATCTTCGTTGGAACAAAAGATTTTGAAGCAGCTATGGCAAGACGTGCATAAAAGTGGTACAATCTAAGGGACTTTCACCCGGGGGCAGGGCCGTATCGCCCTGCCCTTTATTAAATCAGGGATAAAGATTAATTAGGGATAAGGGTAAAATAATATGAGATTTGAAAAGATCAAAGCTCCTTCCCAAAAGGAGATGTTTGTAAAAAGGATACAGGAGATGATCCTTTCGGGGGACCTTCCCGCAGGGACTTATCTTCCGCCTGAAAGAGATCTTTCAGAACAGATGGGGGTCAGCCGTACCGTAGTAACTACAGGTATAGCCATACTTGAAAGCCAGGGGTTTATAAAAGTAATACCCCGTCAGGGAAATGTAGTGGAAGATATCAGAATGAACGGAACCGTAGAGACTCTTAACGCCATGCTAAAGCTTAAGGGGGATATTCTTACGGATAATGATATACGTGCGATACTTGAGATCCGCTGGGCGTTAGAGCATCTTACCATGAAAAATGCGATAGAGCGGATCACAGACGAAGAAATAGAGGCTCTTCGCCTCATTACAGAAAAGATAGGGGCGACAAAAAGCCCTAAAGAGGCGGCTGAGCTTGCCATGGAATTTCAAAGGCAGCTTTGTCTTATAGGAAAGAACCAGATGGCTCTTCTTATAATATCTTCCTTCAGACTGCCATGCGTAGCCATGTGGGTAAGATTTTGCAGGATCTACGGCATTGAGATGCTTTACAAACATACTTACAGGTCCTGGGAATATATAAAAGACAGAGATTATGAGGGCGCGGCAAAGTGGATAGAAAGCTTTATGGCAGATGCCATAGACGGCAGCTACACGCTGTACTCAGATGATATTATAGGCTGATATATGTTAGATAACGCGGAGGTAATATGAACGAACGCGAAATAGAGATACTTGAAACAAAGGAAAATGTACTGGCAGATAACGACAAGGTGGCTGCGCAGGTAAGGGCTCTTTTAAAAGAGAAGAAGGTGTACCTTATAAACCTTATGGCATCTCCCGGAGCCGGAAAGACAACCACCCTTGTGCGTGTAATAAATGCACTTAAAGAAAAATACCGCATCGGAGTTATGGAAGCTGATGTAGACAGCGTAGTGGACGCCATGACGGTAAGAGATGCGGGAGCGCAGGTCATACAGCTTCACACAGGCGGAGCCTGCCACATGGACGCAGATATGACTCTTCGGGGCCTTAAGAAAATGGACCTTGATAACCTTGATATCGTGGTCCTTGAAAATGTGGGCAATCTTGTGTGCCCTGCAGAGTTTGACGTAGGGGCAAACAAGAGGGTAATGATACTTAGCGTACCTGAAGGAGACGATAAGCCCCTTAAATACCCGCTTATGTTTACTGTAAGTGACGTTATGCTTATAAATAAGATAGACGTAAAGCCTGTGTTTAACTTTGATGAGGCTGCCTGCAAGGAAAGGGTGCTTAAACTTAACCCTTCTGAAAAGATATTTGCCCTTAGCAGCAAAACAGGCGAGGGTTTTGAGGCGTTTACCGATTATCTTGATAAGGAGGTGGCGCAGGCATGAGAATAATAGAACTAAACGAATCCATTACAGATTCAAATGATAAAGATGCGGAAGCCTTAAGAAGCCTTCTTAAAGCTCAGGGTACATTTCTTATAAATATTATGTCATCACCGGGCTCAGGAAAGACTACCCTTCTTGAGCGCCTTATTACAGACCTTAAAGAAAAACACAAGATAGGTGTTATGGAGGCAGATATAGCCTCAGATGTTGACGCTCTTCGCATAGAAAAGCTTGGGGCAGCAGCTATTCAGGCCCACACCGACGGAATGTGCCACATGGACGCAGGTATGACGCAGCGTGCACTTATGGCTATGGACAGTAAAGACCTTGACCTTGTTTTCCTTGAAAATGTGGGCAATCTTATCTGTCCTGCGGAGTTTGACACGGGAGCAAATGCAAACGTAATGATCCTAAGCGTGCCTGAGGGAGACGACAAGCCTCTTAAGTATCCGCTTATGTTTGAAAAGAGCGATGCCCTTGTTATAACAAAGACAGATACCATGTCTTATTTTGATTTTGATCTTGAAAAGTGCAAAGAAAGAGTCTTAAGACTTAACCCTCATATCAGCATTTTCCCTGTATCAGCCTTAACAGGCGAAGGGATGGATGCCCTTGAAGAGTGGATAGAAAAACATATGTAGATCGTAAACCGGCAGGTTTTTTCCTGTCGGTTTTTTATTCTGAACGCCTTCATTTAAATGAATCGCATATGAATTTTTATAATATTTTTCTTTCCTTTTAGCGGCTTACATGTTATAATGTTGCAGCAATAATCAACCTAAAAGGAGGTAATTTATGAAGAAACTTATTGCACTTGTTCTTGCAATGGTTATGGTTCTTTCACTTGCTGCTTGCGGTAAGAAAGAAGAAACTACATCTGAGAACCAGACACCGGCGCAGACAGAAGAGACCGGCAAAGAAGCTACTGGGGAGCCGGCGGACGCTAATGCAGAGCAGACAGTAGTTAACGGTGAGGCTGACGGATTCGGCGGCGTTATCACCGCAACAGTTACACTTGAAGGTGACAAGATCGTTGATCTTGTACTTGTTGGTGAGAGCGAGACACCTGAGATCGGCGGAGCAGCTCTTCCACAGCTTCAGGAAGCAATCATCGCAGCAGGAACCATTGACGGTGTAGACGGCGTATCAGGCGCTACATGGACAAGCAATGGTGTATTTGCTGCTATCAAGAACGCTTTAGGTATCGAAGAAGCTCCTGCTGAAAGCGCAGGCGCTGCAGAGGTAAAGGCAAGCGGACTTAAGCAGGGTCTTGGTATCCATACAGAAGGCAGACTCGGACCTGGTTCAGATAACACAGAGACTCCTGTTTATTCTTTCAACAACGTAATTGCTTATGTAATTACAGACTCAGAAGATCGTATCGTTGATCTTCAGGTAGATATCCTTGAGGTTATCACACCTAACCACGACTCAGCAGAAGACAACATGATCTCAGGCTGGCCCGGTTCTTCTTACAACTGGGATAAGGACGGCGACGGCACTGTAGACGGTCTTTATGAAGAGACAGATGAGACATGGGCTGCTGACCTTCCAAACTTCCTTACAAAGAGACAGAAGGGCGACGCTTATAAGATGAACTCCGGAACCTGGACACAGGAGATGGACGCATACGAGGCAGTATTCGTTGGTAAGACTATCGACGAGGTTAAGGCTTGGGTTGCAGCTTATACATCAGATGTAAACGGAAGAGCACTTCACGGTACATCAGATAAGCCTGAAGATATTGAAAAGTATGGTGCTCTTACAGACGATGAGAAGGCTATGCTTGACGGTATCTCTACTGCTACTATGTCACTTACAGACTCACACGGAAACATCATCAAGGCTATTGAGAAGGCTGTTGCAAATGCAGAGCCAATAAACGCTGAGGCCGGTACTATCACAAAGGTAGGTCTTGGTGTTACTACAACAGGAAGAGTTGGCCCGGGAGCTGACGATCAGGGTGTTGGTGTATACTGCCTTAACACTCAGGCAGCAGGTGCTGCTTACGATGCAGATGGCAAGGTAGTTGCTATCATCACAGATCTTCTTGAGATCATCTCTCCAAACCATGACGGTGCTCATGACAACCAGTTCACAGGCTGGCCTGGACAGAGCTACAATGCCGATACAAATGCAGACGGCACTGTAGATACAGTATTTGAGCAGACTCCTGAGAGCTTCCTTGAGCAGCTTAGCACCTACAAGACAAAGAGAGAGCTTGATACAAACTACAAGCTTAACTCGGGTACATGGAAGGGTGAGGAGCTTATTTTCGAGAATGCCTTCACAGGTATGACAAACGACGAGATCCAGAACTTCTTTACAACATCATTCTCAGACCTTAACGGACGTCCTCTTAACGGAACATCTGACAAGGACGAAGATGTTACAAAGAGAGCTGCTCTTAATGAGGATCAGCTTGCAAAGATCGATTCACTCTCAGGTGCAACCATGAGTATCAAAGATGGTCACGGCGATATGATCGGCGCTATCAACAACGCATGGGTAAATGCAGTAGAGGCAAATATCGTTATCGAATAATCAGTTATCGAAATTTGTTATAATAAAAATCCTTCTTTTCCCGGTTTTAAGCCAAAAACTTAGAACCGGGAAAATTTTTTTAAAAAAGGTGTTGACAAATTATATTGAATCAAATATAATCTAAACCAACAAGAGATCAATGCAGAAAATCAAATCAAAAATCATCACACAAATCGTTTTTTAAACAAGGAGGATTTATACTATGGGTTTTTACGATCAGAAGGTTACAGCTGCTGATGGCGCAGAAGTATCAATGGAAAGCTTTAAGGGCAAGGTTGTACTTGTTGTAAATACAGCTACAGGCTGTGGCTTTACACCTCAGTACAAAGATCTTGAAGACATGTATGAGAAGTATCATGAGGCAGGTCTTGAGATCTTAGATGTACCTTGCAACCAGTTTGCAGGTCAGACACCTGGTACAGACGAAGAGATCCACGAGTTCTGTACACTTAAGTACAACACACAGTTCCCTCAGATGAAGAAGTCTGATGTAAACGGTGAGAACGAGCTTCCACTTTACACCTTCCTTAAGAGCGAGAAAGGATTCGAAGGATTCGGAAAAGGACCTAAGGCAATGGCTATGAGCATGATGCTTAAGGGTATCGACAAGGATTACAAGAACAACCCTAACATCAAGTGGAACTTCACTAAGTTCCTTGTAGACAGAGAAGGAAACGTTATCGCACGTTTCGAGCCTACAGAAGACATGAAAAAAATTGATGAGGCAGTAAAGAAGTTACTGTAAGAGGCAAAATATGAGTGATAAAATTATTTGCGGGTATAACCCGGATGAGGCTTTAAAACTTGATAATCAGCTGTGCTTTCCGCTTTATGCGGCCGCAAGAAGGATCGTTAATGAGTACACACCTTTGCTTAAACCGCTGGGGCTTACATATACCCAGTATATAGCATTTATGGTACTCTGGGAAAAAGACGATATCACCGTTGGTGAGATGGGTCAAAGACTTCATCTTGACAACGGTACCATCACTCCGCTCCTTAAAAAGCTTGAAAAAGACGGATATATTGTCCGCGAAAGAAGTGCAGAAGATGAGCGTGTGGTTAAGATAAAGCTTACTTCAAAGGGCAAGAAGATGAAAGAAAAAGCAGCAGAGATACCTCTTAAGATAGGTACCTGCGTAGATCTTACCCCTGAAGAAGGCGCAAAGCTTTATGAGCTTCTTTATAAAGTTATTAACATGTAGTTTAGTTTTCTTCATATTCCATTCATTTATATAGGCGACGCAGTGGTTAAATCCGCTGCGTCGCTTCTTTTTGTGCTCTTCAAATAAAACTTTATACTTGAATAAGAATGCTTACAGGTGATATAATCACTTGGCAAGTCTGTGAACGAAGGGAATGGCACTATGGAAGCAAATTTGATCTTTCCGGAATATATAAAATCCGAGTGCATAAAGAAAAACTTATCATTTAGAAAACTGTGCGAAGGTGTTATTAATGCCTCCTCTATAGAAAGATTTTTTGATGGTGAGTTGGATCTTGATTTTGATAAACAGATTAGACTTCTTAGCAGACTGGGATATGATCATCAGGATTACGAAAAATATGTTTATAAAAAGACTTTTGATAAACTTAGAGTAAGGGATAAAATTCTTTCACTGATAAAGGATAAGAATAAGGAGAGACTTTTTGAAGAACTTGTAAAATATAAAGAGAAATATTATAAAGAGTCGTCCGTTGACAAACAGTTTTATCTTGCTATGAAGCTTCAAGAAGACCGGATGAAAGGTAAAGATGACGCAGATCTTTTAAGAACAGCTGTTGAAGCTTTAATTCAAACGGTACCCGGTTATAGTGAGCATCATATTGATTTGGAGTATTTATCAATAGAAGAGACTAATTTGTTAATAGAAACATTAATACTAAATAAGAACGATAGTTCAAAAGAAAAACTTACAGAGCTAAGGAAGTTATTTGAAAGCATAGATACAAGAGAGGTTTCGTTGAATTTCAAAGCAAAAATAATGCCCAAAATAGCCTATCACTACATAAATATATACATGGAAGCTATCGATACTCCAATGGACTATATTAATCTGTTAACACTATGTAATAAAGCTATTGAAACACTTAGAAGTTCAAAGTATATGTATTATCTCTATGAGCTGCTTAATTTTTCGGAGATAATAAATGAAGCGCTTGCAATAAATGAGATAGAGGTTCCGAACATCATAGAAAATGATTATGATATAGCAGTACTTAAAGGAAGCCTTGATTTTTTGGCTGAAAGATATCATAAATCTAAACACACGGATGATTTTTGCTACATTTACGATTGTTTTAATTACTATTGCTTAGGTGAGACTGTCCGCGCGAGAAGAAAGATGCTGGGTTTGAGATTATCTGATCTGAGTAAAGATGAGGCTGTTCAAAGAGCTATTGGTAGATTGGAACGAAATGAAAGAAAAACAATAAGGGATACCGTTAGAAAAATTCTTTTAAGCCTTAATCTTTGCACGGAATTTTATAAATTAAGAATAGTTACCGATGAAAACAATGTCATAGAAGACTATATATCTTGTGTACGATTAATAAATGGTAAGCAGTATAGCAAAGCTTATGATATGTTGAAAAAACTCGAAATAGAGCTTGATTTGTCAGTGCTTGTCAACAGGACTGAACTTATGTGGAAAAAGCTTTGCATATTAAGAGGATTGGGAGAAATAAGTAATGCTGATTATGCGAATAAGTTGAAAGCGCTACTTCTGGAACTGATTCCGGGTATAGATTTGGAATGCGTAAGTAATAAAGATTATTATTTTTCAATACAGGAACTTACAATGATATACAACATCGCGCGATTCGGAGAAACAAAAGATAAAATAATAGATTTCATATATAACTATATTCGGACCGAAGATAGTATTTTTAGATCTCGAGAGGAACTATGGTTTTTAAATGCAATAGCAGATATGTATGGAGATTGTGAGAAGTACGAAAAATCGCTAGAGTTAAGCGAATTCGTGTTAGAGAGTGCTTTTGATATGAAATCAGCCTCTTTTATTCAAGAATCACTATATGGGATTTTTTGGAGTGATGCCAGATATAAGCATTTGATTGACAAAAAATCCCAAACAATGATCCTGAGAGCATGTTATGAACTAAGCGTCTTTTGTATGGATGATTACAGCATATCTTTTTACAAAAGAAAGCTGGATGAGCTGTAGATTCTTTTTCATTTTCTGTCCTCCTGTTCTATTAGGCTAAAAATGATAACACAATCCTTGGAGAAAAACAGCCGTCAAGTTACGCAACACTTTTAACTGAGTGTTGCGTAACTTGGCAGCTGTTTATAATTTGAAGGAGTGGTAAACTACAAAGTATTAATAACTGCTATAATAGTTATAATAAAATGAGTGTGTGAGGTGATATTAGTGGACATTTACAAGCTTGAAAAGGTGAGAAATTTTAGCATACTTCTTAGCACTTTGGCTTTGCTGGTAGCTGCAATATCGATATTTGGTGAGCATACGTCTTTGGGGCAACTTATATTTGCTCCTGTTTATTATCAAGACAGTGATTTGTATTATTCTATACCGCCAATAGTCACGGTTATATTTGTGCTTTTGTCGTTGCTTTTTGGATTGATAGCTTATATATTGCATACATTGATCCATAGCCATTAAAAGATGTTGTGATTATTTGGCTGTTAGCGAAATATGCTAACAGCCAAATAGTGTTGTTGTGAGAAAATATCGGAGAAAAGTATTTGAAAAAGATAATCGCGCGTTTTTGGTGGATTGTTCCACTAATTTTGTTAATATGTTTTATTAAGATTCCTGTCTTTATTAATGTCGATGGCAATGCAGTAGGTTTTGACTGGCATACCGAAGAATATGTTAGTGATCATACAGTTAAGATGAGAGGAACTCTATGGCTTAGTGTCCTTGGCGATGATAAGTTTAAAGGATACTGCTTTATCGATTCGGGAATGCCGAGTGTTGAGTATCCGGATAGATTCTTTTATGGATATGTGCACAATTCAGACATAGTAAGAGGCAAAGATATTAATCTAGTTAGATATACTGACACTTTTTTGCCGGTGGGGCGTGTTTTTGTGACGGGATATTTTAAAAATGCGGCCATTATGAGAAATTACTATGTAGAAGGGTCGGCAGATAAGGAAGATGAGATAATTGTCTTTAATACGGAAACGATAGAAGAAGCAAAAGATGTATGGCATAAGATGCTAAAAAGCGAATAGAAACGTTAATTTAGTAAATGAGCTTTCTTAATCAGAGAAGGCTCATTTTTTTAAGTTTTTACAAAAAACATCCTTGACATTAATGTTAGAGCGTGCTAACATATAGCCGAAAGAAGGTGGCTTTATGAGAAAAACAATAGTAAAGCGAATAAAAACCATATCAGAAGTTATTGATAAAATAGCCAAAATTAGTGCACATAGCGTGCATAACACGTAAAAGCAGTAGTTTTTTATTTTACACATAGTGTTAGCAAAAACTAACACTATGTTGTTCATTAAATTAGATTAGACTAACAATACCGAAAGGCAGGAGGAAAATATGATGCCTCTTATATTTGCACAGGCGGGACAGCCACAGATAATAAGAAAGATTGGCGGAAGTCCTGAGGTTAAACAGCATTTAGCCGATCTTGGCTTTTGCGTTGGCGGCGAGGTAAGTGTTATAAGCACGCTTGGCGCAAACATGATAATAAAGGTCAAGGAAAGCCGCGTTGCAGTAAGCGAAGAGCTTGCAAAGAAAATTATGATCTAAACAGCTTTTAGCTGCTTATATATTTATTAAGGGAGGAAACAGACTGTGAAGACACTTAGAGACGTAAAGATCGGCGAGACAGTTACTGTTGTTAAGCTTCATGGCGAAGGCGCAGTAAAACGCAGAATTATGGATATGGGAATTACCAAGAACACATCCGTATTTGTCCGCAAGGTAGCTCCGCTCGGAGATCCGATCGAAGTAACGGTAAGAAATTATGAGTTGTCATTACGTAAGGCAGATGCCGAAATGATCGAAGTAGAATAATCGAAAGGAATATGAAGAAAATGAGTATACGTATTGCACTTGCAGGTAACCCGAACAGTGGTAAGACAACACTCTTTAATGCACTTACCGGTTCTAATCAGTTTGTTGGAAACTGGCCGGGCGTTACAGTTGAAAAGAAGGAAGGTAAGCTTAAAAAACACGATGATGTTACCATCACAGACTTACCCGGTATCTATTCACTTTCCCCTTACACACTTGAAGAGGTTGTAGCAAGAAACTATCTTATAAACGAGCGTCCTGATGCTATCCTTAACATCATCGACGGAACCAACCTTGAGAGAAACCTCTATCTTACAACACAGCTTACAGAGCTTGGTATCCCTGTAGTTGTAGCCATCAATATGATGGATATCGTAAAAAAGAACGGAGATCAGATCAATTCAGAAGAGTTATCAAGATCACTTGGCTGTAAAGTAGTTGATATCTCAGCTCTTAAGGGCGACGGTATCTCACAGGCAGCAGAAGAAGCAATAAAGGCTGCACAAAACGGCAAAACAGTACCGCTTCATACATTCTCAGGCCCTGTAGAGCACGCTATCGCGCACATTGAAGAGGCTGTAGTTCAAGATAAGCCTGAAGAGCAGCAAAGATGGTATGCTATAAAGATCTTTGAACGTGATGACAAGGTTCTTGAAGCTATGCAGATCCCTGCAGAGACCATGTCACACATTGAAAATGATATAAAGGCAGCAGAAAAAGAGCTTGATGATGATGCAGAGAGCATTATCACAAATGAGCGTTATGTTTATATCGCAGAGATCATCAAATCCTGTTACAAGAAGAGAAATCAGGGAAAACTTACCACATCCGATAAGATCGATAAGATCGTTACAAACAGATGGCTTGGTCTTCCCATCTTTGCAGCAGTTATGTTCCTTGTATACTGGATCGCAATGGTTGCAGTCGGTGCTCCTGCCACAGACTGGGCAAACGACGGACTCTTTGGTGATGGCTTCCATCTTTTCGGTATGGACGGCGGATATGAGGAAGTTGCTGAAGAATATGGAAATGCTTCAGCAATCGTAGACGGTTATGACGTATACGTTGAAGAAAACGGAAGTGCTCCGACCGGAGATTTCCCTTATGAAGTAGAAGATGAGGAAACTCTTGAAATAAGTGAAGAGACAGCAAGCCTTGCAGATTATGAAGAGGCTGTTGCTACTCTTGAAAAATATGGTGATGAGCCTGATCCTGCAGATTACGGTACATGGGTACCCGGTATCCCTGCACTTGTTGAGTCTGCACTTGATGCAGCAAATGCCGCTGACTGGCTTAAGGGCCTTATTCTTGACGGTATCGTGGCAGGTGTCGGAGCTGTACTTGGTTTCGTACCACAGATGCTTGTACTTTTCCTTATGCTTGCATTCCTTGAAGCATGTGGATATATGGCACGTATCGCATTCGTACTTGACCGTATCTTTAGAAGATTTGGACTTTCAGGTAAATCATTTATCCCAATGCTTATCGGCGTAGGCTGCGGCGTACCGGGTGTTATGGCAAGCCGTACCATTGAAAATGAGCGTGATCGTCGTATGACTATCATGACAACAACATTTATCCCTTGCGGAGCTAAAGTTCCATTTATCGCCATGATCGCAGGTGCGATCTTTGGAGGTTCAGCATGGGTATCAACATCAGCATACTTTATCGGAATGGCTGCAATAATCATTTCCGGCGTTATGCTTAAGAAGACAAAGATGTTTGCAGGAGATCCTGCACCATTCGTTATGGAGCTTCCTGCTTACCATATGCCAACACTTGGCAATGTACTTAGATCCATGTGGGAGCGCGGCTGGTCATTTATTAAGAAGGCCGGTACCATCATTCTCCTTTCAACTATCGTAGTATGGTTTACCACATATTTCGGCTTTACAGAAGATGGATTCAGAATGCTCAGGGAAGAAGAGCTTGAGCTTTCTATCCTCGCAAAGATCGGCAGCGCTATAGCGTGGATATTTATTCCTCTCGGATGGGGTAACTGGCAGGCAGCCGTTGCTTCTATAACAGGTCTTGTAGCTAAGGAAAACATCGTAGGTACCATGGGTATCCTTTACGGCGGCGGCGATCAGACAGCATGGCAGGCACTTTCAGCTGCATTTACCGGAGTTACAGGATTCTCATTCCTTGTATTTAATCTCCTTTGCGCACCTTGCTTTGCAGCCATCGGTGCTATAAAGAGAGAGATGAACAACACTAAGTGGACATGGTTTGCCATCGGTTACCAGTGCGGACTTGCTTACATAGTGGCACTTATGGTTACCCAGTTTGGCTGGCTGTTTACAGGAAATGTAAATATTTTTGGTTTGATAGTTGCACTTGCTGCTCTGGCATGTATAATATATATGTTATTCTTTAAGAAATACAAGGAAGCAAGTAAGCTTACCAAAGAAGTATAATTAAGGAGACGTTTTGATGATCGCATTGATTTCTGACAATTTAGGCACAATAGTTGTGTCACTTATCCTTGTCCTTGCTGTAGTTTTAATTATCAGAACAATGATAAATGACAAAAAGCAGGGAAAGTCAAGCTGCGGTGGAAACTGCGCTAACTGCAGGATGTGCACTTCCGGAAAGGCGTTAGAAAAGAAATAAATAGTATTTTCCTCATCTTTTAGGCTTTTCTTGTAGTTGTAATATTCTGTCAAATGTTATAAAATAATAGAAAGCTGTATTGAAAGATTCAGATGAGGTGATATTATGGCAATGCTTGAATCCGGTGAGGATTATATAGAAACAATATATCTGCTTAAAAAGAAGGGGGCAGTCTATTCCATAGATGTAGCCCGTGAGATGGGATTTTCAAGGCCCAGCGTAAGCCGTGCTATGGGTATCCTTAAAGAAAACGGATATATAACCATGGATGAAAAGACCAAAGAGATCAACCTTACCGAGGCAGGTAAAAAGAAGGCGTCAGAAGTTTATGACAGACACAAAACACTCACTACATTCCTTATGAAGACGGCGGGAGTTTCTGCCAAGGTGGCAGAGACAGATGCGTGCCGAATCGAGCACATCTTAAGCCCTTCCACATTCAAAGGTATTAAAAAATTCGTTAAAGAATCAAAGTAACATAGTTTAGTCCTTAGATCATAATAGAATATTGACTGTCAACAATAGTTAGAGAGGGTAACCGTTAGGTTGCCCTCATTTGCATTATAGTGATATAATCGTTTTTAGAATCATTTTTTGAAAGGATTAGGTATGAAAGAAAGCAGCACCGCAAAAAGCCCGCGCAGAAGGAAAGATTCCATTTCTTTTATCTTCTCGCGGCATCAGATAATAATGTTTCTTATCATCAGTCTGTTTTTCCTTGGAAACACACTGGTGCTTTTTGCAAATGAAAGAAAGAGTGTTATCAGCGAGAGAAATTTCCAGATCAATTATGCGGCGGAAAAAGCCGAGTCCCGCATGAAAGGATACGAGAACAATCTTCTTGATACCCTTACAACGGTGTTAAATAATTACAACGGCCTCTGGTCAAATGAGAACGGAAAAAAGAGCTTTGATAAATACAAACTCAATCAGCTCCTTATAAATAAACGCCGGGCTGGGGGTGCTCCTCTATATTATTTTGCCAAGCAAAAGGGTGACTTTATCGTATTTCAGGGCGGAGACAGCGAAGCCATAGAATCAAGGCTTCCTGTTAAAGACTATATAGAGGAAAATGTAGAAGATATAGTTACCGGCACAAACGAAAGAGAGTGGAAATTCAGAGAGATAGACGGCCAGGTATACTGCTTTTACTGCTACTATGTTTCCGCAGATATTTATGTGGGCGTAGTTCAAAAACCTGAGGTTCTTTTTGAAGAACTCTATAACCTTGCCGGCAACTACAACGGCGCTATAGAGATAAAAAGAAACGGAGAGATCTTATACAGTTATAAAAGCGGAAAGATCACAAAGGGCAGCTTTGGCGTAACTGATTTTAAGGACAGAGCCTTAGGCTACGGCATGAGTACGGATGCCACCTTTAAGATCCAGGCAGCCACATATTTCAGGATAAATATCATAACCATAGCCATACTTGGACTTATACTTTGTATACTTTTGGTGCTTTTTTCAAACAGAGTACTTAAAGAAAAGATAATCGATCCTGTTAAGTCGCTTTCTGACGCTGTTGGCAGCATTGACGAGGTAAATGAGACCACATCTGTAAGCGCCGACACAGATGTCTACGAGATAAGACATCTTGAAAAAGGTATAAACAGCCTGCTTTCAGACGTTATATATAACAGGATGGAGGCTTACCTTGCAGAGCTTCGCAAAAAGGAACAGGAGCTTTCTTCCTTGCGGAGCCAGATAAGACCGCATTTCTTTCTTAATGCCATAACCACCGTAAATGCCATGACCTATCAGGACAGGAACGAGGACATAAGGAATTACCTTATGAGACTCTCTGATTTTATGCGCTATATAATCGACGATTCAAGTGAGATGGTGCTTCTTTCTGAGGAACTTAATAATGTAAGCAATTACTGCAAGATGCAGGAGATAAGGTTTCCGGGGCGTGCCTTTTTATTTGCGGAAAGCACTGACATCGCAAAGCAGATAAGGGTGCCGCGGTGCCTTTTGCTTACAGTTGCCGAAAACTCTTACAAATATGCCATGGGTGCAAGCGATGTACTCCAGATCTTTCTTGACTGCAGAGAAGTTGAGGAGGAAAATTTTGAAGGCGTACTGATAAGTCTTGAAGATAACGGCCCCGGCTTTAGCAGGGAGCAGCTAAATTACTATAATGACGAGAGCCTTGCAGACGGCTCGAAAAAAGGTCATGTGGGTTTGCTTAATATTAAAGAGACACTTAAACTTACATACAAAAAAGAGGGACTGCTCAAACTTGACAATGCTGTGCCGCAAGGCGCAAGAGTTGAGATACGTATCCCGTATCCTTCGGAGGAATAATGAAAGTACTTATAGTAGATGACGATTATAACATAATAAACATGATAAAGGGCATGATACCCTGGGAAAACCTTGGTATAGATACCATCCTTGAGGCAGAGAACGGTAAACTTGCTCTTGATGTTGTAGGGAAAGAAGACCCTGACATAATCATTTCAGATATTGAGATGCCTGTTATGGACGGGATAGCTATGGTAAAAGCTCTCTCTGAAGACGAGACCCATAACCCTGAGCTTATCTTTCTTACCTGCCATGCGGATTTTGAGTATGCAAAGATGGCGGTGCATTACGGAGTCTGCGAGTATCTTTTAAAGCCATTCCCTGCAGAAGAGCTTATTGCGGTACTCTCTAAGACCATTGTAAGAATAAAGGAAAAGAAAAAGCCTGAAGAATCAGATACCAATGCGGTGGCCGGCGAATACGCCATAAAGGGCTTTATCCGCGACCTTCTTGACGGAAATGCATATACACAGGGCGGTGATATAAAAGGGCTTGCCGCAAAATACGGTCTTGAATTTGAAAATGATATGCCTTGCCGCATCATAGCTTTTGGTATGGATTTTGGCATGGCCCCGCCGGATTTTTCAAGAAACGATCTTACCTTTGTATTTAAAAATGTGGCAAATGAGGTGCTCTTTGGTACGGTAGAGGAAAAGGACTTTAATTTTACTGAGTACTACCTTGCAGATTATTATACCGCTTACCACATCTTAAATGAGAGGAATTACGACAGAAACGATCTTAACAGCAAGATAAGAAGAATAGATGCTGTACTTAAATCTTATATAGAGGTTGGTATAACAGGCGTGATATCGGGCGAGATATTGCCGCCTGATATAGCTAAAACAAAGCGTGAGATGGAAGAAGTGTTTATAAGAAGCGTAACCACCTCAGGCGGCATATATGAACTTGAAGATGCCGAAAAATCAACATCCTACACAAAAGACAAACTTGCCCTAAAAGAGATCGAGGGCTACGTAAGAGACCGAAAAAAGAACGAGTTTCTTGTATATATGAGAAACTATCTTGAAGGAAACGGTGCCACCTTAAGTCAGACAGAGCTTAAAAAACTGCAGCATGAACTGATGCAGGTATTTTACGGTTTCTTTTCTGAAAGCGGTATCAGCTCAGGTGACCTTCTTGATGATGAGACGGGAAGAAAGCTTTATGGTTCTGCCTGCCTTGGCTCCGTATACATGATGAAATATGCAAGCTACATGTACGATTACACTGTAAAAGAGATAGACAAGGTAAGAGAATCAGGCTCTGTAACCGATAAGATAAAGGAATATATAAGAGAGCACTTTGCGGAAAATATCGGAAGGACGGAGATAGCTGAGTACGCGTCCCTTGCTCCTAATTATCTTTCAATGATATTTCATAAGGATACGGGCATGACTCTTCGTGAGTACATAAACAGATGCCGCGTGGAAGAAGCGAAAAAACTTATGGACATTACAAATCTAAATATCACAGAGATCGCTCTGCAGGTAGGATTTGAGAATATTTCATACTTCTCTACCGTATTTAAGAAACTTACTGATGTTTCACCCGCAGATTACAAAAATAAAAGAAAAGCAGACGAATTTTAAAGAACTGTTGCACCTCCTTAAGTATAATGGGATTATGAAAAAAGCGGTGGGCCCCCGCTTTTGAAGTATCGACACATTACTTAAGGAGGTTTTTTTAATGAAAAAATGTAAAATCTTAAGCGTTCTTCTGGTGCTTTGCTTAAGTCTCGGACTTATAGCCTGCGGCAGCAAAGAGAGCGCAGGAAATGATAATGCAGGTTCAACTAAGGTTGAAAACGGAAGCAAAGATTCCGCAGGAAGCGAAACCACAGCTTCTAAAGACCCTGTTACCGTAAAAGTATCTTACCCTTGCCTCGTTATTGTTCCTTCAGAGGATGCAGTAGTGGGAGTTGAGGAAGTTATCAACAAATACCTTGAAGAAAAGGGCTCAGGCGTAAGACTTGACCTTGAAGCAGTAGATGCAAACAACTATAACACCACTATTGATATGAAACAGATCGGCGGCGATCAGGTAGACCTTTACATGTCACTTGGCGGATTTGCAGATCAGGTTAATTCCAATAAGGTTCTTCCTATAACAGACTATGTTCACACAGCTCTTCAGCCTACTATCGACATCACAGGTGAAGAAATCCTTGGAGCTACCACATTTAACGGACAGATCTACGGTATGCCTGTTTACAGAACCGATGTATGTACATACTACTGGATCCTTCCTACAACTATCGCAGAAAACGATCTCGGATTTGAGGTAGGCAAGACAGTTACCATAGACGAGCTTACAGGCTATCTTGATGTACTTCATCAGAAATATCCTGATCAGATCGCTATGGCTGTAAGACCGGGTATGAACGGTATGCCTAATAACTTCTGTCTTTCAGCTATAATGGGCGGACCTGAGTATTACCTTGTAACAGACCTTGGCAGCGGTGTCGGTATTGAGGGAAACAACACTACAGTAGTTAACCTTTATGACACAGATTATTTTAAAGATGTATGCCAGACAGCATATGACTGGAATCAGAAGGGTTATGTAAACAAAGACGTATCTGTTGTAGCAGAAGAGGGCTATGACCTTATGAAGGCAGGCCGTGCACTTAGCTACATTATCGGATACGGCGGATGCAACCCACAGGTTACAGATGAATCAGATACAACACATGGTATGAGCGTTATGTACGTTCCTATCGCTCCTGCCATCAATATGCCATCAGGTCTTAACTGGTGCGTATCTTACGGCTGCAAGAACGTAGAAGCAGCCTGCGAGGCACTTAACCTTTTCTATACAGATCCTTTTGTTATGAACTCAATCCTTTACGGTGTTGAGGGCCGTGACTACGAGGATACAGGCCTTGGAAACGGTGAGGACAAGATCGTTAAGCTTCCTGAAGGAAAGACAATGTTTGATGTTCCTTACTATGCATTCTTTACCTGCGGTATCATGGGTAACGAGTACATTGACTGGGTAGCACTTCAGCCTGACGGAACTTATGAAGACAGACGTGAAGCAAACAAGGAATTCCAGAGAAACGCTGTTTCTTCACCTATTTACGGCTTCACTTTTGACACCGCAAATGTTAAGAACGAGGTTGCAGGCATTTCTACAGTAGAAAGCCAGTACCTTAGCGGACTCCTTTCAGGTGAGCTTGATCCGAACGAGTATATTCCAAAGCTTGTACAGGCTGTTAAGGATGCGGGACAGGATGCTGTTATCGCAGAAGCTCAAAGACAGATCGATGCCTGGAGATAATCTGCAAGCCAAATTACGATAGACCCTAAGCTATGCCGGAAAAAGATTTCCGGCATAGCTTTTAAAAAGAGAGGTACCTTAGATGGAAAGCGTTAAAAGAGCGAAAAAAAGAAGAGTAAACTATCTGCCGCTTATTCTTATGATGCTGCCGGGCATAGCTTATATGATCGTAAATAATTACCTGCCTATGTTCGGTATTACCATAGCATTCAAGAATCTGGATTACTCAAAGGGAATATTCGGAAGTGAATGGGTCGGACTTAAGAACTTTGAGTTCCTGTTCCGTTCCAAGGACTTCTTTATGATAATCAGAAACACCATACTTTATAATATCGTGTTCATACTCGGAGGAACCTTTGCATCACTTGCCATAGCCGTTATGATGACAGAACTTGGCAAGCACAGGATAGCAAAAGTCCTTCAGCCTATAATCTGTTTCCCTAATATGATCTCCATAGTCATCGTTGCATACCTTGTATATGGATTTCTTGGAGGAGACGGCTGGATCAACAACACTCTCCTTAAAGGAGACGGGATCAGCTGGTATTCAAAGCCGGAATACTGGCCGTTTATATTAACACTTGTTCATT
>JAEEGF011577631.1_pt1 | contig 23086 bp, 16 predicted proteins | sample 9134171 | NCBI WGS metagenome assembly JAEEGF01 (sample SAMN16246542, study PRJNA631951) | gut metagenome | biome: gut microbiome; feature: rumen; material: AP-attached | host: Bos | place: Iran: Karaj | collected 2018-10
GAAGGCCGTCCACCACAGATGCCCGTACAGAGAGAAGGAAAGGAAGGGGTACGCCTATATAGAATAGGCGTATCCGCATTCCCCGAGACTCTCTGTAACTACTGTTAGTTTGGTGGACTGTTTTCGTTAAAAGCCTCTTCGAATTTAGATACTGCTATCTAATTTCCACAATGTTATTTGCGCTCATGATGAGTACCAAAAGCGTTGCAAGTTAGCGATTCAATCTGTAACTAACAAGCATTCACTTCTTTTTTTCATCTTTTACGCTTATTTCAGTTAATTTGTAGTCAGAATCATCCAGCACAATATCACACTCTTTATACTTCTGCCACACTTGTCGGATAGCGTCCTCTTCATTCAAGGCCTCTACTTCCACAATGCGACTAAGCACCTCCAACACTTCTATGCTGTATTTCTTCATACATTATGCAAAATAAGCTGAAATGAATGATAAAAACTGTATTTGATCAAAAGTTAACAAAAAAGATCAAAAAAGATCAAATATATTTTCCTGTCACTAATCGATCTTCTACCTTCGCATCATAAAACTATGGAAAGAAAATGGATTAAAACAGAGCAAATGCTCGAAGCACTTCAAAACGACCCTGATAACGAACAAGAGTATTGTCATCTCATTGGAGGTATTCTCCGTTCCACACATTGGCTTATGTATGATTCTGAGAAAAATCTAATCGGTAATTCAACAAACTGGAACGAATACGACTGGTACACAGTAGAAGAATTCCTAGAGATATATGCAGACAACTGGTGGAGAAGAGATGCCTGATACTATCATTTTTTTCTTTCAAAAAATGTGTTCATGACATCAGAGGTTACTCACTTACAACTTACTCACTTTAGACATTTAGGTTTTTCGATTTCATAAAATAGAAGAAAGAGAGTAATTATAATTTAATTAATAATTATAATTACTATATATATTATATAAATATAATATATATAGTAAAATTCCTGTTTCAAGTTTTTCCAAAATACAGATGTCTAAAGTGAGTAAGTTGTAAGTGAGTAAGTAGGTGCATTTTTTTCGAAAATAATTGCTGAAAAACTTGACTTCGCCTCTAAAATTTTGTACCTTTGCAACGTTGTTGCAAAACCGGTAAAATACAACACTTTTTGCTACATAACTATATAACAATTTTTTCATAGTTTAGAAACAAAAATTTCATAGTTATAGCAAAAAAACACACGATTCAAGGAAGAGGTTTTAAGGACGCGGTTATGATTTTTCATCCTTAAAATTTTTTATTTTTATGGCACTTAAGATTAAGGCAGTGGAACGACTGCTTAAGTTTGACAAGGAATCTACAGGCAAGTACCGCTACGTGATGAAGCCTGAGATGTACTCCAGTCTGAATCAGAACAAGGTGATCAAGGAGGCTGCTCTGCGCAGCGGTGTGAACCAGGGCGTGATGAAGGCATGCTGGGATGCAGCAGGCGAAGTAATCAAGGCATGGGCAACAGAAGGTCACTCAGTGGCACTGCCAGGACTCGGCAACATGCGCTTCGGACTCCGTTCGAAGTCGGTAGAGAACGTAAACGACGTGAAGGCGTCTCTCATCACAAGCCGACGCATCATCTTCATCCCTTCTGTAGATCTGAAGGACGAACTGGCTAAAACGGCAGTTCAGATTACCTGCTACGACCGCAACGGCGAGCTGGTAAAGCGCGTGACTACCGATGCCGGTGAAGTCGAAGACCCAGAAGGTGACGAGACTGGCGAGTCTGACGGCAAGACCGATGGTTCTAACGAAAACCAAAACCAAAACGAAAACGGTTCTAACCAGAACCAAAACCCTGAACCAGAAACCGTGAACCCTGAACCAGGCAATGGTGGAGGAGGTGGCACCGAAGATGGCACTGACGAGAGCTAAACGATGTGAAAGGTGAGCCCTTCGGGGCTCCCTTTCCTCTAACGAAAGACGAATGACGAAAAACGAAAAACCTGTAAACAGTAAACGGTAAACAGTAAACTAAACATTATGAAACGCGATATTCTTGAGACAGTGGTGAAGGTAGTAGTAGCCGCACTCACAGCATTTTTGACGGCAATCACAACTACAAGTTGTATGGGACACGGACCGCTTTAACTAATGCATAATGGCGGAAATTAAAAATGAAGAATGAAAAATGAAAAATTGGGGAGAAAGCCTTGCTTGGGCTTCTCCCCTTTTTTTTTACCGCTACGCGGGAAATATTAATTTCTGCTCATCGCTATTCGCTATCCTTTGTCATCTTAACACCAATTTCATAGTATTTCCCGTTTTGGAATTTGTACGGATCCTTGGTAAACGAATAGGTTTTGCCACCTACGACAGCAGTAAGAGTCACAGATGTAGTAACATCCGCGTCTTCCATCTGCTCTTTGGTTAAAGCTGGAAAAGCCACAAAGAGCACACCATTTCCGTTGGTGGTATAGGTTGCAGCAGGAATCTCACTCAAAACGATGTTTTCCGAATTGTATGCAACGGTGAACGATGTAGGATTGAGCAACGTAGTTCCATCAGCCTTGTCTTTCAGTGTGAATTTTACGATAGCCTGTTGACTATGGAACGTCGCAGCTGCCACAGCACGGATGTGGTCACCTTCAATATCGAAGGTTACGTTTTCAGCCACAGCATAGTCGTAGTTCGCGGATACATCCGCTAGGGTTCCTTTCTGTCCAGTATAGAGTCTGAGGCCTGCTTTAGGAAACTGAAGTGTCAGATTGTATGGTTCTGGGACATATTTGCTGATATCACCACCTTCCCATGTACCAGGAAGACTGAGGGCACCATTCAACTGGGTAGTAGTTCCCGCTGACTTTGCCTCCAAATAGCCACTAAACCAAAATTTATATGGTGTGCCATTAGCAGCATATACATACACTTTCTCTCCAATAGCCCATGAGGCAGTGAGCCTACTTCCGTCAAGCGATAACGCACGAGTTGTACGTGCGTTGTCATCATTCGACTCTTTCGCTGCATCAACTGTCATATAGAAGGTTCTGACAGGCTCCTTTACGGGCTCCATACTTTTCTGTTCAGGAGTATCGTCCGACGAACATGCGGCGAGCATCAGCCCCGCCAGCACAGTTGTGAAATATAGTTTCTTATTCATTGTCGTTTCTCTTTAATTTAATACCAATCATCTTTGATGGCCTCACCATATTCATCGTCGCGAATGCCAGTTTGGTCCTCAGAACCACTGGCTTGCAACATAGCAGTCTGCTGGCAGAGCATGACAACCGTTATTGAGGGTTTTAAATATATCTTTCTCATATAATTGTCACTTCTGTTAATTACTCGACAAAGGTTGGTTTATAAATACCATCCGTTCCTGTTGGAGCCGTATTAGCATCGAAACTAGTCCAATTGATAGTGAAGATACGGTGCAACTTATCGCAGTAATACGACAGTCCTACCATCACATTTGCTTCGCTACTGCCCACTGTCAGAGGGAACACCACCTGTCCGTCGTCAGTCTGACGTGCAGTTGCTATACCTCTTACTTCGTTGCCTATGGTAGCACAGAGCAAGTCTTTATCCGAAGCATACTGCACGAGTACATCCTGCAGCAGGACATCAACACTCATGGTCTGTTCGTAGAGGTCATAATTTGGTGCTGTCCATGTAGGACGGGCATCAGTACCCGCAGGGATGGGCTGAGGCTGTGTTTTATCATCACTGCTTGAGGAGCAGCCCCACGCCATAAAGGCGAGGGCTGCAACTGCTAATATAATCTTTTTCATATTCATCTTATGGTTTAATAATTTGTACCTGTCCGTTGAAAATATACATACCAGCGCGAGTCGGTTTCTCCTGGAGCATAATACCTGAAGTGGTGTACCACTTGCCGTCGTGCGGCATCTCGTCGAGTGCCGTGAAGTTGATGGCAGTAGGTTCTTCAGGAGTACCAATCACCTTGTTAGCAGCATAGCTGATGTGGCTACCTGTCATAGCAATGGTCTCACCGTCACGCTCTATTGCGAAGGTCAGCGTCTCACCGTTGTTAGCATCACTACCGATGTTCAGGTAGTAGTTCTGCTCCTCGTCGCCGGTAGCCTCTGCCATGCGTTCAGCACCGCAATATACTACCAGTCGGTCTCCGGCTTCGGTTTCGATGCCTTCCACTGCAGCCACTACGTTCATTGTCGTAGCTGTGCTTACAAAGCGCTTAACCATAGAGACGTTGTCACCGCCATACTTGTTGTCTGAGAAGTACAGAGGATAGGTGAACTCAACATTGCTGTCGGCCTGTCTCTTCAGCATATAACCCTTGCCGACCTCCATGTACTGCAGCGTACCCTTCCAAATCAGTCCGGTATTGCTGCGGCTTGCAACGGCAAATCCGTCTTGCGACTTCACAACGTCACCCTCCTGAGCTTTCTCTGTGTAGTCAGCCAATGCTTGGGCGATAGGCAGGTTGATAGTCGGAGTATAGGCAATTCGGTTCCAATCCTTATGCAAGGCAATACTACTATAATAGTGTGTACCTTCCAGATAGATTGTCTTATCGCTCTTCGAGTAGATGTTATACATCTGTGTCGGGTCGATATTGATAGGCTGATCCTCATTATCCCACTTGTATCCGCGAGGCAGTATCTTGTTCTGACGACAAGTGTACTCCTGCTTAGTGGTACCCTTTACAGTCATAATCTTGTCACCGATCTCCCACTTAGTCAGTCCGTCGAGGAACTCGCCTACGGTCTGGTTTTGAGTCGTTACAGGGATGCTCACCCAGTTCCAGCCCTTCTTCAGGTTAATCCACCATATAGCGTGCCATGGATCATCCTCCAGTATTACAGGATTGTCGGCAGAACCTACCAGGGCATCCTTAGTGAATGTATAGACTGTACCGTCACTTGGCTCTACCTTGTAAACGCTACCTGTATTAGCTTTGTAGAAGCGGAAGTTCAGTTTCGGATGCGAACCGTCAGGATTGGTGTAGCCGTAGATAGTCAGATAAGCGAGTGCCTCGTTGGCGTTATTCTTCTGGTTCAGCTCTACATGTGCCACACCCAGAGTCTGCTGGTAATCGTCGAAGACAGCCAGTACGTCATCCTTCAAGCTAGCCACTACGCCGTCAATCTTCACACGTGCCACCATCATCATTGTCTGGTTCAGCTGCTTCAGCTGGTCGCTGACAGCCCATTCCGGTTCGTCGCCACGAACAGTCAGTGTGATAGGCAGCGGTTCTGTCATCTTACTGTCTCCAATGAGAGAGATCTGCTCGTTATATGTACCGATATTGATATATGGTGAAACAGTGAACTTGATTACCTGTTCGTCGAGAGCGGCAATAGTACCGCTTGTATGTGAAGCAGAAATCCATACTGGAAGGTCTTCCAGTGAGTAGTTCTGAGTCACACCGCTCAGGTTCTTCACCGTAGCCTCTATGGTTACACCCTCGCCATACTTCACTTCCTTCTCAATACGCTTCACATTCCAGCGCAGCGGATTGCGATATACGAAGAGGTTCAGCGTGATAGGTGAAGCCATCAGGTTACCCTGCAAGTCAGGCACTTCCTTCACGGTGACGTAAATATTAGTCTTCTCCACCATGTAGTCAGGCTCGTTGATGCTTATGTACAACTGGTTGTCGTTCGATACGAAGTTGTAGTTGATATTCTCCAACTGTGCTGTGCTCAGCATTGGAGCGTAGAACTCCTTGTCAGAGAATGCCTTCACTGTCTCGTCCGATACCAGGCTGTCGCGGCGTGCCTGTACCTTATTCTGATTGTCCACATAACGCTTCAGACTGACACCTGTAGGAACGAGTTCCTGAGTGTTGTCATCAGATTTCTTCGACTGTTCGAAGCTCAGGTAAGCCATCAGCGGAACTGTCGTACCCAGTGGTGTGTGGGTAGCATACTCCTTGATGAGGTTCAGTGGCAGTACGCTCTCGAACATAGCCACCTCGTCGATGTTACCATGCATCACATTTGTTTGCTTGGTTACGTCAACGAAGGTAGCACCCAGTGCGATGCTGTCGCCCTTGATACCACTCAGGCTGTCGGCAGCAAACGAATCAACAAGATGTTTGTCAATATAAATGTTGGCTACGTTCTGCGGACGTGATACGGTCATGGCGAAGTGATGCCATGAACCCTCGTTGACAACGGCATCCGTTATTCTTTCGAAGCCTGATGAGCGAACATAGAGGTTATAGTCTTTTATACCGATGTTAATCTTGTCAGACTGACCGCGCAGAGCCTCACCGTTCGAGAACAGCGTCGCATTGTCGTCGTTCGTACGGAACCAGAACATAAGGGTGTAGTCATGGATATCTCTACGATAGAACTGGTTAGGATCAAGCAGCAGACCCTTGTCACCCTTCAGGGCGATTGACAGACCGGAAGGACGTTTCCAGCTTGTGCCTATCAGCATGAGGTCCATGCTGCTTGGAGCCTTGTCGTAGCCCCATTCGTTTTCGCCTTCATTCAGTGGGTAATAGTCTAACAGACCTGTCTCGTAGCCTGTCAGCTGCTTTCTGCCATACGTGTCGAGTTCGTTGCCTGTCAGGACTCGGTTCCATAGTCGCAGCTCCAGCATGTCACCCTTATAGTTATTTTGCACGTCATAACTGTAACCTACCATCATAGGTGATGAGCCTTCATACTTGTCTGCCAGTTCCTGCTTACCGATGAGCTTATTCTGGTCGAAGAAGCTTACGGTCATGCCGTCACCCGACTGGTCAAGTGTATAAGCTACTTGGCGCAGGACGTGGTTGAATGGCACTGCCTGGTCTGACTCTATCGTCTTTCCGTTGATGGTAGCCGACAGCTTACGGTCAGCAGTGAGTCCGAAGATCAGACCCTTCTCCGTGCCACCATGCGAGAAGACATCCATAGGTACTGCATCGTCAGCAGGATCAAGCATCACGTCAACGGTGAAGCTCTTGCCCGCCAGGTTGCGGTCGCCCTGAGTCATAGCATAGCTATTACCACTGAAGGTAAGCGAAGTAAAGGTAGTCAGGTCGTTGCTGTTCTTCGTACCCAGCATTTCGAAGTTGTTAATCTTACGCAAGTAGTTGCCTGCAATAGGCTCTGAGAACTTAATGACAATATCGTCGCCGATACCCAGAATACCATTCGTAGGCTCAGGGGTACCGAAGGCTACTGGCAGACGAGTGTCCTTGATACCAGTCAGCACCTCTGACGAACGTGTCAGGAAGCCATTTCCGTGACGGCAGTAGTTCACGGCACGGATGTCGTAGTACTGCTCTATCGGGTCAATCTCGCCATAGAATGGAGCAATGATGGCTCCGTTGGCAGGAATGGTGTCAGTCACACCGCTGGCCTTTGCCCTCAGTGCCTCGTCAGCATAGTACGAGCAGACGCTTACCCAGTCCTTTTCGCCCTGTGTCGATAGTTTATATTGCAGTTCAATATGGTCGAAGCCTCGGTAGTTGGTGTCAAAGCCGTCAATCTTCACTGGCAGATACCATGCCTGACGCTTACCGTCGTACGAACTCTCGGTATTTACTACCCATTTATCGCTTGGTGTACTGATGTTCACCTTTCCGGCTGTAGGTACGAAGTGGGCAGAGATCGTGCAGTTGAATACACGGTTAGCATCTTCGGGGTCGTACAGGCCGAGTACCAGGTTTTCGTAGTCGAAATCCTGACTTGGATAGAGCTCCAGCTCCTTAGTGAATATCGTTACCTCATTATTATTGTCACGACATGGATACAATGTGATGTTCACACCCTGCGAGTTGACAGGTGCACCTTCCACAAAGAGCTTGGCGCCCTTCGGGTTACTGTTGGCAAGCAGGAAGTATGTGAATACCAGCGAAGCTCGCTCAGAATAGTCACTCTCGTTAGCCATGTGCAGTATGAAGCGGGCAGGTTCGTCAAACGGTACATTGCTGATTACTGGCTCTTCAACCCAAATCTTTGGCTTGTCGGCAGGTATCGTAGCTGCGTCAATGACAGTACCTGGCATATACCACTTCGATACGTATTCTTTCTCGTAAGGTCCACAGGTCACACCACCACGTGTGCGGTAAACGAAGTTAGAGTAAACTGTTTCGTTCGTTTCCAGATAGTCGGTGGGATTCGAGCCAAGCTTTCCATGGCGAAGCATATCCAGCATCTCAAGAGTAGCGTTGTTGAATGTGGTGTTTTTATCCAGCGTCAGCTCAGTGGCTGTGCGATAGACATCGACTGTCATGCTCGACTTGCTGGAAGCAGCCAGCGTGAAGCCAATCTTCTTCGAGGTGGTCTTCGAAGTGCCGCTCTTGTCGGTGAAGTTCAGTGAAAGGACTGGCTCGAAGTTCAGGTCCATATAGGCACCGCCACCCGCTATTGAAACTGATTTATAATCATCACGTTCTTTTATATAATAAGCATCAGGTTTGTTGCTGGCACCCTGTCCTTTAGCCTGCATGGATTTTTGGGCTGCTTCGATAAATACCTTTATGGCGGTCAGGAGTCCATCTGTCACCTGCCCTGCGTCGTTGATGCCCGGATAGCGCAGGCTGCGGGTTTCAGACTGTACGTTCGAGAAGGTTTCGCTATACTGGATATTGGCAGCACCGTCGAAGTCGTAGCGCTTCACCAGGTTGCTCTCCTGTACAGTCAACTTCTGGCGCTCGTTCTCTGCCAGCATCAAGAGCCAGGCCTCAATAGACGTGTTCAGCGACATGATGCTGTCGCCGGCCAGACTGCCTTCAGGGACATAGCGGTCATAGTAGCCTGTATGGCCAAAACAGATGTCGTTTTCAGGCACCTTACTGATATAGGTGCAGTAACCCCTCTTATCAGCAAGCTGCTTGGCATATAGGCTATCTGTTCCCATAGGCAGAATCAGCGAGTTGCGCAACTTGATGATGTCAGGAATCAGCTCGTTCTCGATATAGTATTGCGAGTGAGCGAAAGTGGACTGCAGTTTCGGACCTACGGCCATCACCTCATCACGAATCAGATAGACTGGCTGACCAGTGTCGTCGACACCCTCCACCAGAACCCTGGCAGTACCTGTTGGCACCTTGAAGGTAGCGCTGTTGCCCTCGCTGTCAGTAACCTTGAAGGAACCGCCCTCGTTGGTCTTGTAAATCTGATACATGCTGTCGGGCACCACGCGCAGGGCAATGGCGTCCTCGACTATCACCTCGGTAGTCATACCGATAAAGACGTCGGCTCTTGCACCTACCCACTTCTTGCCGGTCTGCGTCTGAATGCGCTGGGTGACGTCGAAGTTGTAGCTGAAGGTCCATCCCTGGTTATAATAGGTGATGGCGTCGATCTTCATAGCATCCTTCTTCTGTGAATTTATATAAGTACCGGCTGTGGTACCTTGACCAGTTGCTGGTACGACAACGCCACCTGTATAAGTGTTATTAGCAGATCCTTTGATAAGGTGGAAAGTCAAACCTGCTGCACCGGCCAAGTCAGCATTATACGAATAGCTCAGTTTCGAACCTTCCTCCAGATAAGCCGAGCTGGTGGCTCCGGGCGGGTCGCGCAGGACATCGACGAGTTGCGGAATACTGGTAGAGACAGATTTGCGGCCTTCGGGCTTGGCGACGGTAGCCATCACATAGCCCTGGAAGATGTTGCCATTCATGGGCTTGATATCAAAGAAGGTGTTGTCGTATTCCAGCGTGATGCTGACGTTCATCAGAGCTGACTCTCCCGTCATCACTGGGGTAGTGTTCTTTGGAGTAAAAATGTAAGAGGCACCGCCTTCGTCATCAAGTGTCAGCTCCTGGTTGTCAGTAACACTGACCATGCCGTTCTTGATGGTCACCTTGCCACCCTTCAGTTTCACGATATCGGGGTCGTCGTTCGGGTTGTTGTTATAATAGTATTTCTCGCAAGCCTGCAGTATCCAGCCGTAAGGCGAGCCGGACATGAAGACCGGATAACCTAACGAATAGACGCCGATGCTGTCCTTGTTCTCCAACTGCTTCCAGTACCAGGTATTGATGGTCGCCTTCTTGCCGAGAACGTCAGCAGCTGTCACTTTCTTGACACCGAAGTAGGGCTCATCGCCCACGTTGTACTGCTTCACGTCCACTGTAGGCATGGAGTGATAGATGCGGTTATACTCGCAGGTATCGCCCTGCACGTTGAACGTCATGTCGAGGGTTTCTCCCACCTTGCCATCCTGGAACAGGGTGGCATAGCCCTGTGCAGAGATCTCTATCACCTTGTACTTGGCAGGATGCAGGGCAAGCTGGTATTCGCCCGTTTTATTGTCAGGACGGATGGTTATCATGTGACGTGTCACGTGGACATTCGTGGTGTCACGGTTGTCCAAACCGTAAGTATACTGATAGTCGGCAGTCTTCACGGTCTCGTCGTCCTGCTTGCGAATCAGGTAGGAGGCGTTGTCACCCTCCAGCTGCATCACAATCTTGATGGAGTCGCCCAGGTTGTTGACGGACATCGACTCGCCCAAAGGCAGTTTGCCCTGGTCGTCACCACCTATCACGCGGCCACGGAGCACCACGGTGGTAGAGTCCCAAAGAAATACGTTCGACACATTGGTATTGAAGTTATAGTCTCTCTCACGACCAGGAACGGCATCTTTATTGATGAGGTAGCCGTCGTTGGCGAAGAAGTGACCTTCCTTCACGGCCTGCACGCTGTGGGTACCGGCAGGGATGCTCAGTGAGAAGGCACCCTGAGTGTCGGTAATGATTACGTTCTGGTTGGCATCGTGCATCAAGTTGCCGTCGAGCTTGAACGATACACCCGGCACAGGAATGGAAGTGTCACGGTAGAAGACATTACCCGAATATATGTAGTAATTGTCCATGTAGTAGTTGAAGCCCTGAGTCCAGTTAGAGTTCTGGTTGAAGATGACCTCTCCCATCTCATTAGGACCTTTATAGCCAGGTTCTCCGATAGAAATGTTATAGCTACCTTTGCCCTGATAAGGCAGACCACTGAATTCGAAGAAACCTGCCTCGTCGGTTTGGGTGGTCTGAGTAATGCCGCCGATGATGCCTTCGCCGGGCGTACAGGTCACTCCGATACCGGCCATGGCAGTACCGTCGGCCATGCGTACATAGCCGCTGATTCTACCGGTAGGCTCACACTCGGCACCCTTCAGTTCAGAAGAGGTGATGTGTATACCCTCACACTGCAGCACACTCTCTACACGGTAGTCATAAGCCTGCTGCACCAGCATCTTCTTGTCCTCATAGAACTGCTGTTGCAGGTTGGTTGCAATGGTGTCCGTCCATTCGGCATTCTCATCGTTGGTGTGCTTGCGGCGCAAGACGCGGTAGAAGTCGCTCTCGCCTCCGGTGACCTCCCAAGCCAGTCGGACGCTGCTCTGCTTCCTCTCGTAAGTAACCGACGTGATATTGTTCAGGTTCATGAACTTGTAGGAAGGATTGTCAACCTCAACCTTCTCCACGGCCTTTGCCAGCGTATCGACGGCACTGCCGGCAATCATCATGGGTGAGCTGCCACGCTTCACGACGAGTTCGAATTCGTACTCCACGCACTTGCGCGTCAGGTCGTGGGTGAACGTATGGTTCTTGATAGCATTCTCGTCGGCCGACAGATCTACGATTTCGGTGATGATGCCGTTTTCACCCTGCATCTTCTTGTAGAGCATGAACTTGGCGCGATTGTCCCAGATGTTGATGCAATAAGCATGGTCCTCCGACGTTTCCTGCACGGGTTGCAGCACGCCGTCGCTTTCATACCACTGGTCATCACCGAGGGCTGTCTTCAGTTCTGCCATCGACATATGTGTAGCAGAGATGCCCTGTTGGTAAATCCCGCCTGTTGGCAGCGATGGCACGGCAATGTCTCCAACCAGATGCCATGCGCCGGCTCTTTCATTGTTCATCAGTTCAACCACTTGGTCTTCGTCATGAATATCATGATAAGGTACGTTAGGCCAGGAATTATGCGTCATGGTAAGAGTGCTTTGAGGATTGCCGCCCCAGCTTGTCCAGGTGCCGCTCTGCGTATCAATACAGTAGAAATACCAATGCACGTCAGTATTGACGGTACTGGTAGTGTGGTCATAGACGCGGTGGAAAACCCATGGTCCGCCACCCCATCCGATGATGGCACCGGCAAAAGACCCATCTGTTCCATTGGTTACCAGGTGGCTGCCGACACGCGTGTCGCTGATGTTTATAGCAGCCCCCTCTGTATGTCCTAAGATACCGGCAACATGGGTGTCTGTTGTTTTCACGTTAGCTGCCCCCCACACTTTCTCAACATTGACAGTGCAATCACCGTTGGCGGCAGCACCGATGAGTCCTGAGGCATGCCTGCCGCCCTTGATGTCACCGGCTACGTGCAGGTTCTTGATGGTGGCATTGCCTACAATACGGAAAGGAGCAGCAGCCCATAGGTCGGTATTGATATTAGCGGTTATCGTGTGTCCGTAACCGTTAAAGATGCCGTAGAAGGGCTTGGCATCAGAACCGACCATATTAGTAACGGTAATATCTGCTGCCAAGATGGCGCAGAGCTCAGTACCCTTAGGAGACTGCTCTACCAAGTCAGCGAAGGACTCCCAGTCCTTGTTTGAATTAATAACATAATACGTCTTGCCATCAATGATGTAATTTGAATACAACTTTGTATAGTAACAGTTGTCGAGCGTTACCGTCGTAGTGTTGCCGTGACAGACAAAGGTGGCACAATCCTTCATGTTGAAGGGCAGCGTGACAGGAGCGAACAGGCAGTTGCTCATCTTGACATCACAATTACTTCCTACATCTGCGATGAAACCGCCGTTGTTAATCGTGTTATCGCCAAGGATTGAACCTAAGAAGGCTGAATTGGTGATGGTGATTTTTGAAGCATCTTTCATGCGACCGACAAATCCTCCATAGTAGGTATAATCGCTCAGGAGGAATTTAGATACAAAGTCGACCTTCACGACACAACGATCGATAACAGCGTTATCAATAACCATGCCCACCAGACCACCGGAATTCTTCCACTCATTGGTAATCTTACCGGTGACAGTCAGGTTTTTAATGGTTGCACCTTGCACAAAACGGAAGGGAGCTATATCTGCCACTTTGCCTGTTAAGTTGATGGTCAGTGTGTGACCAAAGCCGTCAAAGGTGCCTTTATAATTAAGTTTTTCACCAACCTTCTTCTGAATGTTACCCAGGTCTATATCGCCCAACATGACAGCATTCAGACTAGCAGTTTTATCATTGTTGGTACGATCACAGAACCTCACCCAATCGTCCTCGCTGAGAAGCGTCATGACGGCTTTGTCATAAGTCAGTTTGCCATCATTAACTAGTTTCTGCAACTCGTCCCAGTCATTGTCATTACGCACAATGAAACGGCCTTCGCGGTCGTACTTCGTACCTGAGACGTAGTCGAACTGCACCTTGTGCAGCTCGTCGTTCCAGGTGGTGCGCTGAACGTGTGCCTCGTGGATTCCGGGCAGTGCCAGTACTGTCGGCACCATATTCATGGAGACACCGGAACCGGGAGCCCAGCGCCACGTGGCAGCACCGGTACGGCGCACGCGGTAAGCCACGGGCTTGTTCTTATAGCGGTCCAGCAACGTGTTGTCGGTGAAAGAATACTCCGTCTTTCCCTTGATAAGGGACTGATCCATGGCTATCGTCGTCCAACCTTCGTCGTTCGCGTCGGTGGTGCCGTTGACGTTGCGCTGAATCTCAAAATAGTCGCTGTCATCAAAGTCATCCAGCTGTGCATTGTCTATCGTCCACGTCAGCAGAACGCTTCCCAAGGGCTGGACGACAGCCTTCAGTTTCTGCGGGAAGTGCATCATGTTAGTGCTAATCTTCCCCGATTTTATGTTAACGGTATTATTACCAGTATCAATCACATCCGCATTGATATAGATGTCCTTCCACGGGCGGTCAATGGGGAGATAAGCAAAGTCAACAAGTTTTGTCGATAACTCCTGCGTGAACGACTCGTTTGTCAGCGCATCCGTATAGTAAAGGGTGGCTTTTGTTACCTTCGAGGCCTGAATGTTATAAGGCAACATGAGCGTACCCGGATGGTCTGTGCTGTAAGCTATCATGGGATCGTTGAGCGTTACCTCGACCTTGGGAGGGGCAGGACAGTCAAATTCACCCATATTATACGTATCAGCAACAGAATAGACTGATTCAACACCATCGGGAATAAACCAATGTGTGTTTCTGTCATCGATGCGGCAAAAAAGACGGAATGTGAATTTATGGCCGCGCAACTCGTAGGGAATAGTCCAGTCTACCACGGTAGTATAATGGTCTTCGTTGTCATCGTTGGGTCCTACCGTGAATGTAACATCACTAGTGAAGTACTTGTAGCCTCCTTTCGTCTTACCAACGAGTTGCCATGTGCCACCTTTGTACGGAACTAAACTGATTTTTCCACTCTCATGCTTGTCCGTAAATTCGTTGTAATCTGAGCCAAGACCCCACGTCAGAAGTGATTCTAGTCGTGTATCATCATCAATGGTGTAATTAATATGACCGTAACAGATACCCTCGTTCGCAGTATTGCTGTCAAACTGGGTTGGTAGCGTAAAGCGAACTTTGTCAATGCCTATTGGAATGGCAGTATAATTCGCTGAATTCTGCATAAAGTTATCAGCCCAGGCCTCCTGGACAGAAAACAGCATGCACAACACTGCCAGATACGTACATACATAAGTACGTCCTCTGCTAAGATAATGCTTGATTTTTTTCATATAACTTAAAGTATTTATTGGGATAATGTTATTATTTTCAATCATTTAACATAGTCAGGGTCGAAGTGAGTTGAATACTCCAGACTCTTCTGACGGTAGAGTTCATACGTTGCAGCACTGGCAGTGTCGGCACGCATGATTTCATAATATTCATGCAACATGGAAGGTTCCTGACCAGATGTAGTGCGAATGACATTATAAATGGAATCACCAAGCACTGAGCGGCAGACAGATTCGTACTGTGTAGCATAGAACATGCTGTAGCACTTTACCTGTATCTCGGTTTTCAAACCCGGGAACTGCATATTGAACAAGTCGCCCCAATAGCCGTAGTCGCTTGTCTGGTGCTTGTGTCTGTCAAACTTATTGCGTTCCTTCATCGTATTCTCCAAGTCACTCATTACACTTTTGAGAGAGTCGTAATGGCAGATTATCATCGTACGAGCCAGATCACTTATTTCAAAAGGACCATGATGATCTGTACGGCATTTACGCTCAGTACTCTCACGCGTTTTGTAATTAATCGTTGTGTATAGCCCCTTATGCCTACTGGCTATCAACTCAGCTACTTCCTGTGTCTCAGGACCATAGAGTTTAGCTAATGACAACGCTTCGTCTAACTCCTTCTGGAATACTGCCTCCGGATCTGTTGGATTGGGAGCAGGATTGTCATCAGAAGAACATGCAAACATAATACAACTGAACAGAACGCTCAGCATTACAACTTGAAAATTGCAAAATAGAAATTTAGTTTTTTTCACAACAGTACTTAAGCATTAATTTTATAATTGTGCGATACCTAATTGTAAATGATAAAGTAAAAGAATACCAAATAATAATTTAGGGGTATAACTCTTCCATCATATGCTGCAAAGATATAAATAAATTCGTTTTCTTTATGCATTAATGATAACTTTTCTGCGACGTCATGGACATCATGGCCAATGCCGGCTATAAGACCTATGTGAACGGTGGTGCTGTGCGCGACGGCATACTCGGCACACCTATTCATGATGTAGATTTCTCTACAGATGCCACTCCTGGGCAGAAGCTGACACTCGCCTCTCCAAATATGCCAAGTTCTGGTAAACCTCGTCATCCTCGCCAGAAATACCTACTGACTGTGAAAGGCTTGGCACTTTATAATGAACTGGCTACCACATCGGAATAATTAAAAAAAACTGACAAGGCTCACCGCCAGTCAGCTTTTTTCATTCTTAATTTTTCATTTTTCATTGTCTCACAGTCTTATGCCGAAGAAGCCGCGGGCACGCCATTTGTTCTAGGCGTTCGTTGAATATCATATTGAAACGGACGTGTTCGGCTTTCTCCGAAAAAATCCCCGCAAATCTCAACAAGGCATCTTAGTATAACTGCTGGGCTGACCCGGTCGTCCGAAGTAAAGTTGTCCATTCAAGTAGAACGTAGTCCAGTTACCTGGTACATTGTGGGATGTTCCGACTGAGCCTGCTACGGGGGCGTAACCAGACGGAATGGATGTGACTAAAATAAAGAATGTGAGCAAGGGGTGTTCGTCGAAGAAATGAACAAGGAAACTGACAATAACAATAATCCACCCCAAACCTGCCAGGATGCTAATCAGCACGTAAAAGGGGGCTTTGGTAATGCTAAGAATGAATTTGAACTGGGAGAGTCCGTAGCCTCCAATTAGACCGAGCACAAAGCCTGAGATGATGATGTCGACAAAAACGAAAAACCAGCCTACACGATCGATGTCGAGAAACCATGTAACATGGTGACCGTACATGGTATAGACGAACCAGTGAAAGATACTGATGAATTCAGCCACACGAATAGAATAGGCTGCAAGGTCCTGAGATTGAGGATTGTTTTCGCGTAAATATGAGGCAGCAATACCAATAGTTAGGAAAGTAATGCCTAAGCAGTACCAAAAGTTCCATGCACTATAACTATGGAAAGGCATGAGTGCAAAAACTTGATCGGGACCATACATGGCAACAAGTACCATAACGACAGCCATGATTATGAGTATGATAAGCCGCGTGTATTTCATAATATTGGGGACTTTATAGTTATCAATTACAAAATTACAAACTTTTTCTAAATTCTTCATCTTGAATTTCTACTGCTGGCCAACCGTAGTCTTGGTAGAATTTAGCATTCAGGTCATGCTCCTTTATATAGTAACGGAGCTGACTTTTGCGCACTTCCTCGCGTATGCGGTCGTTGGAGTGAATGGCTTCATAGATGTCGTAATAGCTACCGAATATCTTGCGGCTGCTTGTTTCGTTCCCTGCTCCATCAGCGGTCTGTTCAAACGAGGTCACAATCCAGTCGTTGCCAACCTTCTTCAACATCATAGTGCCTGCGTGATTGCCACCCGAAACACATTTCAACGTGTCGCCTGCCTGTCGATACCAATACACCCAGAAGTCGCCCATAAAGAGTTCTTCCTCCTCATGAACCATCATCAGCGCAGGCACACAAATGTCGCCCTCGTCCTTGGCATACTGTTCGCCAAACTCCTTCACGAGATAGTCACTAATGGCTTGCCTGACGGCTTGTTCCTTATGGTTTAGTGCGATATGTCGCAGACAGTCCTCCTTGTGGCCGTCGAAGTCGGCAATTAGCCAGTCGCCATCGACCTTCTCCATCGAAAGCGTATGTTCCTCTACATCCGTATTCTCGTCAAACGAGCCGTCTTCCCATTTCTGTCTCACGCTGATGGTTGCTACGGCATGGGTTTTATCCGTCAGTTCTACGCTCTTAACTTCATAGTCGGCTATAGTACCGCCATTGCCAGTAACGAAATAGTAGAGCCATTCGTGATCCATCGCTTCAAACTCCGGCAGGTGGTTGAACATGGTGTCGAGTGCAGCATAGAAATCAGAAGTCATATATGGTTTCGATTCCTCCTTCAACTCATGGTCGGGAATGTAAGCACACAACTCCTCTGCACGTTCGCGCAACTTTTCTTCAGTATCTCCACATGCCGCCAGCAACAGGGCAGCAATAATAAATGTCAGTAGATGTTTCATTTTAAATATTATGTTTCGCAAGCATTATTTTAATTTCCAGATATTGAGGATTAACTCCTACAATCGCATGCCGAAGAAGCCGCGGGCACGCCATTTGTTCTGGTTGATGATGACGTTGCTGTCGTCGAAGACGGAGTTGTTCATGACGAGGGTGGCACCCACGAAGAAACGTGGGGAGATGTTGAAGACAACGGCAAGACGTTCGTTGAATATCATGTTGAAACGGACGTGTTCGGCTTTCTTGCGTTCTCCGTTTATTGTCAGGTTGTTGCGGTTGAAAACTACGAATGTAGGCATGACGGAGAGATGGAGGAGCCATCTGCGACCAAGTACCCAGTTGTAGCCGTAACCGCCTCCGATGCCGACGTGACCGAGGTAGATGCGGACTTCAGGAGATTGCGGATTGCGAGATTTGAGGGCGTCGGTAGTCTTAAGGCTACCTCCCTGGTAACTGAGGCAGGCTAACCAGGAACCAGCAGAACGGCGCTGGATGTAGCTCTGGGTGAAGGCTGCCTGATAGGAGAACTTACGATGGTTGAAGGTGTAGGTGGCAGCGAAGTTTACCATGTTCATTTCCACATCGTCTTTTTCCATTCGTAACATGGTATCGCCACGACGTATGTCGCCAGAGAGGGACTCTGAACGCTGATAGCTGAAGTCGAGACTGAATCGGCGACTGTAGAAGTTGAGGTTGAATTCATAGTCTTTATATATGCCTCCCCACTTGGCAGGGTTGATAGCGAAGCCGACTCCGATGCCCCGATAGATGGCTGCGACGGCAAAGGTTGTCTTATGGCTGGTGGCAAGGTCGGCTTTGGAATAGACGTCACGAATGGTTCCCTTAGCATGGAAAGTGTTGCCTGTCTGGTTTACACGAAGTTTAAGTGTGACTTTTCCTATAGGACGTATAACATATATGGAGTCGAAACGAATTTTGTAGTAATTAGCCGTTAACCGTTGTCTCACACGTTCCCTTAAACTCAGTTCCTGAAATGCGGAATTGGCAGTTGCTGTGTCAACAACGGTAGTGTCGGGAGTATCATATATATATATTGTATCTATCGATATTGTATCAATAGATATCGTATCGTCAGCCATTGCGGTCAGTGACCCCATCAGCGCTATAACCAGAATAAAAAACTTTCTGTACACTAACTCTAAACTCTAAACTTTCAACTATTTCTGTCCTGTTGCCTTACGGTATTCCAGTTGTTTGGTTTGGAAGAGGGCATAGGCATCGGTATAGCGGTCGCGTGCCGACTGATACTGTTCCTGTGCTTTCAACAGGTCGCTCATATTAGTCTGACCCACTTTATAGTAGTCTTTATGTAGGCGCAGGTTTTCGTCGGCTTGGGCTATAGCATCGTGAGCTATAAGCAGTTTCTTGTGACTGCTCTCAACTGCTGCCCAGGCATTATTCATGTGGATGATGAGTTTCTCGCTACTATCCTCAAGTTGTTCTTTAGCATCTTCGTAAGCCAACTTCTGACGTTTGATAGCATGAGAACCGCCCCACCAGTCGCTGATCGGTATGGTTACTCCGGCAAAGAGAGCTCCAGAACCGCGTCCCTTGTCTATGAGGTTATTATAACCGTAGCTGGCACCAACACCAACCATTGGCAGGTTTTCGCCTACCTTCATCTTATGTTGCAGGCGCTGACTCTCCACGTTTTTCTCCAGAAGACGATATTGCGAAGTGGAAGTAACGGCAGTCTGGTGGTCGGTCTTGATAGACAAAGGAAGTGCTACGAGCGAACTGCGAGCCTCTGCCCCACCCTCGAGTTGGGTGTTGAGTTCGGCAGGCAAAACCACATCTACTGCCTCGCCAGCCTTGCCTACGTGCTGAGCCAGGAGTTGAGAGATGGTGGAGAACTGATTATCCACTTCTATCTGGGCACTTTCTATCTCGCCCTTACGGAGTTGCACTTGCAACAGGTCGTTGCGATTGGTAACTCCGGCACGAACCATATCGCCTACTTCTTTCTCCAACTGCACGAGCATATCGTGAACGCTACGTAGGGTTTTCTGTTTTTCCTTTAACGAAACTGCCTGCCAGTAGAGTTGTTCGGTTGTCATCTCTACTTCATCCTCCTGGTACTCGAGTTGGATTTCGCTGGCTTGCAGTCCTACCTTAGCCAAACGGTTGCCGTTGATGATTCTACCACCCATGAAGACTGGTTGAATAGCAGTTACAGAACCCAACACACCACTCTTTATCAGTTGGATGTTCGAAGGTATGTTCACGCCTGGAGGCAGGATATTCTGTAATGCGGCAGGCATATTAAGATCTACATCAATCAGGTGTTTGTTGAATGTGACTGCAGCACCAGTAGCTGAGACAGTTGGGAAATACTTGGTGAAGGCTTCACGCTGCTGTTGTTTGGAACGCTGAATGGCGTTTTGGGCAGAATGAAGACTGTAGTTATTCTCTACGGCAAACTGCTTGAGTTGGTCGAGAGTGTAGGCTTGCTGTGCAGTAGCCGAACTACACAGAGCAATACCGAATATGAAGGAAAATATATGTTTCATTTCAAGTTTCAAGTTTCAAGATTCAAGTTTCAATAACCAATAACCACTAACCAATAACCACTAACCAATAACCATTACTCACTTCTTCCCATAACTTTCCAGTAAGCGATAGGCATAACGGTAAGGATGAGCAACATAGTAATGAGTGTGCCGTAGCAGATAACCGCACCCATAGGCATCCAGAGTCCGCTACCACCAAGAATCATTGGAACTACACCCATCGAGGCTGCGGCAGAGGTGAGGAAGATAGGGCGCATACGACGTTCGGCTGCCACATGGATGGCATCTTTGAGCGAGAGGTGTTCGAGTTCGCGCACCTCAGCTGCATAGTCGAAAAGGATTACTCCGTTGCGCACGAGGATACCCATAAGGGAGACGAATCCAAGAACACTGGTTATTGATATGTCGCAACCCTGAATGAATGCACCCATTGCAGTACCGATGATACAGAGCGACAGACAAATCATGATGAGTACTGCCTCGCTGATGTTCTTGAAGTGCCACAGGAGTACGAAGAAGATGATGAATACGGAGATGACGAGTGCTCCGGCAAGCTGAGGTGTTGTTTCGTTGTCGGACTCATACTGTCCGCCATATTCTATCTGCACGCCCTCAGGCAGTTGCACGTCAGAGAGTGCGTCCATTATGTCTTGGGTAACCCAACCTGTATTCAGTCCGCGACCTATCTCAGCAAGAATGCTAACAGTACGAATACCATTTCTGTGACATATCTGACCATATTGCCAGGTAGGAACTATCTCGGCAAACTGACGGAGAGGCACACTTGGTAACGCTTCTCCTGCGGTATGCAGACTGAGCAGAGTAGAGAGGTCGGTAGGTATAGCTGCGGAAATACCGATAGGGATGAGTTCGTCCATCACATCCTGTGGTGTGGCATGGTCGGCGTCGTCGGTTTTCATCTTCACATTTACGTCGTAGTCACCCTCCCAGGCAGTACTTACGGTGAGTCCCTCGCCATAGCGGAATGCCATCTGGAGTTCTACCGTTTCGTTTGTAATACCCAGTCGGCTCGCTTTCTCATCGTCAATCTTGATGCGAACGGTAGAGAGGGGTTCGAGCATATTGCTACGCACCAGACTCAACTGAGGCATACGGCGCATGATGGCTGAAACGGTGTCGGCAGCCTGAGCAAGGAGACTGAGGTCGTCACCTTTCAGACGCACTTCGATTGGATTCAAGCAGTCGCTATAACTCAACTGCTTTATCTTTACATAAGCATCCGGGAAGTAAGTAGTGTATTTCTTCGTACACTCCTCTACGAGTTCTACAGTTGCTTTATTACCCGTCGTATTCACGATGAATTGGGCAAAAGTCTCGTCAGCAAACTGTGGAGCATAGGCTGTGTGGAAACGAGGAGACGAACATCCCTTGAAGGATGCAATAGATGTGATGCGTTCGTCCTTCAGCAACATATGTTCCAACGAGTCGGCTATCTGAGCCGTGCGCTGCACTTCTGTACCGGTAGGCATGAAAATCTCTACGGCAAACTGATTGCGTTCTGCGTAAGGCATCATGCGTTGTGGCAACTGGAGGAAAAGCAGACAACCTATAATCACGGAAGCTACACCACTTGCCAATGTGAGCCACGGATGACGGAAGCAGACATTGAGCAGTTTCTTGTAGTACTTATCCATAATGTCGAGCAGGTTGAACGGTTTTCTACCATCCTTAGGACGAGCTGCTGCGATAGGTTTCTTTATAAAGGCATACTGCAGGATAGGCAGCAGAGTCTGTGCTATAATCATAGAGATGAACAGCACGATGCTTATTGCCCAAGGGAAGGAGAGCAGGAAGTCGTGTGTCTGTCCCTTCATGGTGACGAGGAACGGGAAGAAAGTGACGGAGATACAGAGTGTAGCCGTGAAGATAGACTTCAGGAAGTGTACCGTAGCATCGATACTTGCCTTCATACGACTCTTTCCCTCTGCCATCATCTCCATATATGAGTCGATAATCACGATGGAATCGTCCACTATCATACCCAAGGTGACGATGAGTGCGGCAAGAGTTACTGTGTTCAGTTCGAGTCCGAACATATAGAATGTGCCCAACGAGATGAATATGGTGATAGGCATAGTACCCGCAGCCACTAAGGCTACTCGCATAGGCATGATGAGGATAACCACGAGGATAACTGTCGTGATGGCTATCATCAGTTCGCGGAGGAAGTTTGAAATAGAGTCGTCAACTACCTGTTTCTGATCGGTTATAGTAGTGAGTTGTACGTCGTCGGGGATGGTCTTCTTGAAGTTTGCCAATTTCCTGTTCACTTCAGCTCCCATCTTGGAGACGTCCTGCCCCTTCTTTATCTCCACACTCAGGAGGATACACTTGGTACCATTGTTTGAGATGAACGACGAAGCCTTTACGTATTCACGTTTCACGGTAGCGAGGTCTTTGAGTCGCACATTATTACCCTCAGCATCGGTATACACAAGTGTGTTCTCTACGTCGTATATCTTATTGAGAGCATGATCAACATAGATAGGCGACTTATAACCGTTGGCTTTCAGTCTGCCTGCAGTAGTTACGAATCCCTTTGCCTTCAACTGTTGTGCTATGAGCAAGTGACTGATGCCATAGTGGGAGAGTTTGTCGGAATTGAGATAGATGCTTATCTGTTCTTTCTGCAATCCGTGAACACTCATCTTTCCCACACTTGGAACCATTCGCAAGGAGTCGATGAGAGCATTCATGTAATCGTTCAGTTCGCGATAGGTCTTATCCTTCGATTCCATCGAGAGCAGAAGCGCAGAAGTATCACCGAAGTCATCGTTCACAATGATGGCAAGCACACCTTCCGGCAGGTCACCCTTGAACTCCTGCACTCCATGTTTGAACTTAGACCAGAACTCATCCTTG
>JAEEGF012196416.1_pt1 | contig 23086 bp, 18 predicted proteins | sample 9134171 | NCBI WGS metagenome assembly JAEEGF01 (sample SAMN16246542, study PRJNA631951) | gut metagenome | biome: gut microbiome; feature: rumen; material: AP-attached | host: Bos | place: Iran: Karaj | collected 2018-10
CTCGACTGCGAAAGGGCGACGGACAAGCTGAAGAAGGAGCTGTCGAGCGAGGTGGACGCCAGCAGGCTCTCTCGCATCAAGCCGCCGCCAACGGCGGAGCTTCTCGAGGCCATCGCGGCGACGAACGCGCCGCCAGCCGCGGCTGAGGCTCCCGGCGCTGCGGCACCTGCGGCCGCGGCAAAGCCCGCGGCGGCCAAGGCGGCTCCCGCGAGGCGCGCAATCGTCGTCCCGAAGTTCCGCGATCCGACCGACGCCGAGGCCGACACGGCCTCGCCCGAGCATGAGGAGTATCTCAAGGCGAAGGCGGCGTGGGAGAAGGAGCAGAAGGAGAAGCTCGAGCGCGAGGAGGACGAGCGCATAAAGGCGGAGATGGCCGCGGCCAGCGCGGTCGAGGCCGAGCAGGACGCTCCCGCCGACAGCGGGGACAGTCCCGAGCTCGCCGCGATCAAGGCTGGGTTCAAGACCAAGATCAACGAGATGCTCACAAGTGCTACGATCAGCATGAACGAGCTCTGGGGCCGTGCGTACGGCTGCAAGGCCGCATCTCTGCGCATAAGGAAGCGCATTGACGACCTCGTCGCAAAGATCGACTCCTTCAGCATGACCGAGGAGAGCATGGAGGCGATGAAGCGCGCGGGCGACTTCAGCATCGACGTCAAGAGCGAATACGACGCGATCAAGGCCTCCGAGGACGTCTCGAAGGTCCAGAAGGCCGGCAACTACATCCGCCAGCGCGGCGCGAGCACCATTCAGCAGTCCGTCAACCAGATGCTCATCGCGGTCAAGGAGATGAAGCGCGAGATCGAGAAGCTCGAGGAGGCCGAAAGGGAGAGGATCCGCCAGGAGCAGCTCGCCAAGCTCAAGGCACAGACGATCGAGGAGGACAACAAGAAGATCCGCGAGAAGTTTGACTCGCTCGTCGAGGCCGGGACGTTCCGCCAGCTCAACTGGTCCGGCGCGATCCGCCAGCTCCAGGCGATGCATGACGAGTTCAAGTACTCCGAGAGCCAGCTCTTGGCGAGGACGCTCATAAAGAAGGTCGCCATGATGGCCACCGTGCAGGAGGTCTTCATAGCCAACTGCAAGGACCTGAAGTTCCAGCGCTCCAAGCTCGCAGGCTATACAATCACCGAGATCAACGAGAAGGACGGGCTCAAGCTCCTCAAGCCGGACGGCAAGACTCCGATGAAGATGACGTGGGTGAAGTTCTACCAGCAGTACCACGGCAACCTCAACGAGCTCATCGTCAGGTTCATCGAGAAGGGCAAGGACGTCAGCAAGCTCAAGGACGGCAAGCGCCTGAGCCTCCAGCCCTGGGCGGACGCCATGATGGGCGCTGCGCTCACAATGCAGATCATCTGCGGAGACGATCCGACCGCCGCGGGACGCGCCGAGCAGATCGCCAAGGCTGCGGTCAAGGCTCTTCCGGAATATCTCAAGCACGCGCAGGAGATATTCCCGGACTTCACGTTCGACGAGACGCCGGAGGAGTAAGACGATGAGCAGGGAGAACGCCGCGCCGGTCGTGCCGCGGGGCTTCGTCGCGATCTTCGCGATGCTGACGAGCTGCTTCGCGCTGTGGGGGCTCCTCAACAACATGACGGACAATCTCGTTCCGTCGTTCCAGAGGATATTCATGACGAGCCAGTCCACTGCTGGCTTCGTCCAGATATCCTTCTACGGAGCCTACTCCGTGATCGCGCTCCTGGCGTCGTTCCTCATCCAGAGGGCGGGCTACCGCGTGGGCGTCCTTGCCGGACTCGGTGTCTACGTCATCGGCGCGCTGCTGTACGTGCCCGCCTGCGTCATGCAGAGCTTCTGGACGTATATCGTCGGCATCTTCATCGTCGCCGGCGGATGCGCCGTCCTTGAGACGACGTGCAATCCGTACGTGCTCGCCCTTGGCGACGAGTCGACTGCCGTGAGGCGTCTCAACTTCGCGCAGATGTTCAATCCGCTCGGTTCGTTCGTCGGCATCATCCTCGCGCAGCAGCTCATCCTGTCGCATCTCAATCCTGCGACGACCGAGCAGCGCCTCACGATGCCGCCGGAGGAACTCGCTGGAATCGTCCACGGCGAGCTGTTCTGGGTGTGCGTTCCGTATGTCGGACTCTGCGCCATCGCGGCCGCGATATGGTTTTTCTTCTTCTTGTCGAAGCCGACGGACGTTGACCGTCCGGAGTCCGATCCCACTCCCGTACGCGAGGTCCTCGGAATCCTCATGCGCTCCCCGCGCTGGTACTGCGGCGTAATCGCGCAGGTCTTCTACGTCGGCGTCCAGATCGCGGCTTGGACGTGGATGAACGTCTACTGCCAGAAGGAGCTCGGCGTGACACCAGAGCAGGGCGCGTCGTACTACCTCGTCGCGCTGTGTCTCTTCATCGCGTGCCGCTGGATCTGCACGTTCCTGATGAAGTGGTTCAACCCCGCGAAGATGATGGCCGTGTTTGCCGTCTGCGCGATACTCTCGAGCTTCGGCGTTATGTACCTGAAGAGCGACGTACTCTTCACCGTCGGCTCGCTTCCGTTCTCCGCGAACGTGCTGTGCCTCTGCTCGATGAGCGGATTCATGTCGCTGATGTTCCCGACGATCTACGGAATCGGCCTCGGCGGAATCGATCCGCGCGCCCACAAGCTCGGCGCGGCCGGGCTCATCATGGCGATCGTCGGCGGCGCGCTGCTGACGCCTTGGATGGCCTCGATAATTGACAACCCCGGCTTCTGGGCGAATCTCGTGCCGATGTTCGACGCTGCGGTCGATCCGAACCTGCACGCCTCCTCGGCGTCGCTCCGTGCGTCCTTCATAGTCCCGGCGATCTGCTTCGCCGTGGTGCTCGCCTACGCGCTGGCGTTCCGCTCCGCCAAGCGCGACTAGGCGTCGGGCTGCTTTTCGCTGCCAGCGTCGGCGTCGGATCCGAGATGGCGCTTGCGCCATTCGCGCATCGTCATCCCGGTCCGCTTGCGGAAGTAGTGCATAAGGTGCGTCTCCGACCTCCATCCGCAGAAGTTCGCAATCGGGCCTATCGCCTGGTGCGGATCCGACAGATGCTCCAGCACCTTCGCGAACCTTACTTCGCGGATCTCCGCGGCTATTGAGGTCCCGTTTCTGGCGAAGGCGTCCGTAAGCTTCGTGCGCGACACGCCAAGGGCGCTCGCCAGCTTGTTAACGTCGAGCTTCGTGGCGTCCGCGCGTATGAGGTCCATCGCGCGCCGCACGAGCAGCGGCTTGCCGCCTGACGGACGCGCCGACTGGCGCGCGACGATGCGGTTGACGCTTTCCGCGACCTTGAGCTCGCGCGGGGTGCGTCTGCCGTCCATCATGCTCTGCAGCGTGGCGGCGGCGATGAATCCGGCGCCGGCGAAGTTCGGCTCTATCGTGGCTATCGGCGGACGGGTGTGTCCGCAGATGAGCTCGTCGTTGTCGATGCCGAGCACGGAAAGCCTCTCAGGGACGTCGATACTTGCCTCCGCGCACGTCTCCACGACGAGCAGCGCGGTGAGGTCGTTCGCGGCGAGGACTCCGGTCTGCGGAGGAAGCGCCGCGAGCCAGGATGCGAGCGTGCCGTCGGATGGGCCGGAATAGACGTGCGCCGCGAGCGAACGCTTCTTTGCGAGCTTGACGAAAGCCTCCTCGCGCGCCGTTGACCAGGCTTCGTGCGAAGGGTCCGGAACGAACGCGACCTCCGCGCCGGGGATGGTCTTCTCGAAGTAGTCGAGGCCCGCTGCGACGATTGCCGCCGTGTCGAAGCGAACATAGGAGAAGCGTCCGCGCCTGATGCTCGGCTCATGGTTGTCGAGCACCACGACCGGCACTCGCGCGTTAGCAAGCAGGTCGATGATTTCGCTCTGGCGTTTCGGCGAGGTGATGCTGAGGAGAAAGCCCTCCGTTCCGTCGTCCAGCGCCTTTCGCACGGCGTCGGGCGTCAGGTCGGATGCGGAACGCGCGATTCGCACGTCCCACACGTGTCCCGCGTCGAGAAAGCCTAGGATTCCGGACAGGTGCTCGCGCCCCGCCTTGCCCTCAAGCTTCGGCGAGATGAGCACTTTCCTAACCCCGGGATGTGTCTGCGACTTCTTCATGTTGAAATTATAGCAGAAATACCTTTGGATGTGTAGGCTGAAGAGTTGTTGCTTTACTGGGGACGCATGGCACATTTGGCGCTTTTTTGGTATAATGTAGACATATGAGAATTACATTCTACGGCGCGGCGCAGACGACGACCGGCTCCATGCACCTCATCGAGGCGAACGGGAAGCGGATACTGCTCGACTGCGGACTGTATCAGGGTCACCGCAAGGAGGCGTTCGAGAAGAACCGAAACCTCCCCGTCGATCCGGCGAAGATCGACTATGTGATCCTCTCACATGCCCACATCGACCACTCCGGCAACCTGCCGCAGCTGGTGAGGCAGGGCTTCCGCGGGCGCGTGTTCGCGCGCCAGTCGACGACGGACCTCTGCGACGTGATGCTCAGGGACTCGTGCTTCCTGCAGAAGCGCGACCTTGAGTACATCAACAAGCGCCGCCGCAAGGAGGGCAAGAAGCTCTTCGAGCCGCTGTACGACGAGAGCGACGTCGACGCCCTCATGCAGCTTTTCGTGCCGACGCACATGCACGAGCCGCGGGAGATATGCCGCGGAGTGACGCTCGAGTTCTTCAACGCCGGGCACATCCTCGGCTCCGCGCTGGTGCAGCTCGACATCCACTCGGACCACGGACACAACCACCGCGTTCTGTTCTCCGGCGACCTCGGCCAGCCGAACCAGCCGATCATAAGGCACTACGAGTATCCGGCCGGCGCGGACATCCTGATAATCGAGTCGACGTACGCCGACAAGTTCCATCCGAGCGCGGACGACGTCGAGCTGCGGCTCGAGAAGTACCTAAAGTACATCGACCGCCACAACTCGAAGCTTCTCATCCCCGCGTTCTCCGTCGGGCGCACGCAGCAGATCATATATTATCTGAACAAGCTGCGCGAGCGCGGGAAGGTTCCTAGGGAGGTCAAGGTGTTCATCGACTCCCCGCTTTCGCAGAAGGCGACGCGCATATACGCGAAGCACCGCGAGGTGTACAACGACGAGGCGAAGCGTATGCTTCAGGAGGGGAAGGATCCGCTCGAGTATCCGGGCATGGTCTTCGTCGGCACGCCCGAGGAGTCGATGGCGCTCAACGACATGCCGGGTCCGATGATCGTCATCGCGGCTTCGGGAATGTGCGAAGGTGGACGAGTCCTCCACCATCTCAAGCACTGCGTCCAGGACGAGGACAACATCATCCTCATATGCGGCTTCCAGGCGGAGAACACGCTCGGAAGGCGCATCGTCGAGAGGCGCGAGACGATCAAGGTGTTCGGCGAGGAGGTCCCGCTGAAGGCGAAGGTGGAGATCATAAACGCGCTCTCCGCCCATGCAGACCGCGCGGGGCTTTCGGAATGGATCGGCGAGGTCAAGGACAACGTCAGGCAGGCCTTCGCCGTCCACGGCGAACCAGAGAAGGTCTCGGCCATGGTCGAGCTCCTCAAGGAGAAGGGCATCGCGAACTCCGTCGCCCCCATGCCGGGGCAGACCTACCAGTTCGCGTAGTTCCGCCCACGGGCGCGGATTTTTGGTATAATATCTCCTTAATGGCAAGGAAAGGCAAAGATCCGCGTCCGAGCTGGGACGAGTACTTCATGGAAATCGCGGCCGTCGTCGCGAAGCGCAGCAACTGCCTTCGCAGGTCGGTCGGCGCGGTGATCATGAAGGACAACCACATCCTCTCCGCCGGATACAACGGTACGCCCAAGGGCGTGACGAACTGCTTCGAGGGGGGCTGTCCGCGCTGCGCCGGAAAGGTCGCGAGCGGTACGCACCTCGAGGAGTGCCTCTGCACCCACGCCGAGCAGAACGCAATCTGCCAGGCGGCGTGCTACGGCAACTCCATCGCCGGCGGGACGATCTACATAACGATCTCCCCGTGCCTCACGTGCGCGAAGCTCATAATCAACTCGGGGCTCAAGGAGGTCGTCTACGGAGGCGACTACGCTTTCCTCGACACCGTCAAGAAGATGTTCAAGGCGGCGGGAGTGAAGCACAGGAAGTTCACGGGCTCAAAAGTTGAAGGTTGAAACGACCCAAGAGAATTTTAGGAGAAACACAAAAATGAGAACTAAAATCATAGCAGGAAACTGGAAGATGAACGTCAAGCCGTCGGAGACCGCGGCGCTCGTGAAGGCTGTTGCCGAAGCGACCGCGCAGTACGCCGACAAGGTCGAGATCGTGTGCTGCACGCCCGCGATCGACGTTCCCGCTGCGGTCGCGGCCGCGGCCGGCACGAAGGTCGGCGTCGGAACCGAGAACTGCCACTGGGAGGACCACGGCGCGTTCACGGGCGAGATCTCCACGGGCATGATCGTCGACGCGGGGGCGAAGTACGTCATCACCGGACACAGCGAGCGCCGCCAGTACTTCGGCGAGACGGACGAGACGGTCAACAAGCGCACGCGCGCCGCGATCGCCGCCGGACTCACCGTCATGATGTGCGTCGGCGAGACGCTCGCCGAGCGCGAGGCCGACCTCGTCGAGGAAGTCGTCGGACGCCAGCTCAAGATCGGACTCAAGGACGTCACCGCCGCGGACACGGCTAAGCTCGTCATCGCGTACGAGCCCGTGTGGGCGATCGGCACCGGCAAGACCGCGACCCCCGAGCAGGCGCAGGACGTCCACGCGTTCATCCGCGCGACGCTCGCGAAGCTCTTCGGCGCCGAGACGGCCGAGACGATCCGCATCCAGTACGGCGGCTCGATGAAGCCCGGCAACGCCGCGGAGCTCCTCGCGAAGAAGGACATCGACGGCGGACTCATCGGCGGCGCGGCGCTCAAGGCGGCCGACTTCGCCGGAATCATCCAGGCCGCGGCCAATGCGTAACATTGCCGCATACGCGCTCGTCGCCGCGCTTGCGGCGACGGCGGGTTGTTTCGACGAGCCGGAGCCGGCCTACAAGACCGTGCCGGCCGAGGCTCGCGCATACCTTCAGGGAAGGGGGTTCGCCGACTTCGCGTCGGCGGCCTCCGGCCTTGACGCGGAAGTGGTCGACTACATCAACCTCGACCGCAACGCGATCACAAACCTCGACGGAATCGCGGCGTTCAAGGGCCTGAAGTGGCTCAGGCTCAACGAGAACAAGCTATCGTCGCTGCCTTCGCTCGACTCCCTTTCGTCCCTCCGCCGCATATACCTTCGCGACAACGCCTTTACCGAAGTCCCGGAGCAGCTCAAGGACCTTTCGTCGCTCACCGACATCGAGCTGAGCGGGAATCCGATCAAGGAGGTGCCGGAGTGGCTCGCGCAGAAGAAGGGGCTTGAGTTCCTCTCCCTCTCGCGCACGCTCGTCGAACGGCTTCCCTCCGACCTCTCGGCGTGGAAGGGCATGAAGGCCCTCCAGCTCGGCGAGCTGAAGATGTCGCCCGAGGAAATGGCCCGCATCCGCAAGGCCCTCCCCGATGTCGCGATCGTCTTCTGAGATCGCGGAGCTTGCGTCCGGAAGCATCGGACGCGTCCTTCTGAAGTATTCCTGGCCCGCGCTCGTCGCGATGACCCTGAACGCGCTCTACTCGGTGGTGGACCGCGCGTTCATCGGATGGTGCGGAGTCGACGCGATGGCGGGGCTTCAGATCGCGATGCCCGTCATGATGCTGCTGACTGCGTTCGGTCCGCTCGTCGGCGTAGGGCACGCCGCGGTGCTATCCATCAAGCTCGGCGAGAACGACCGCGTCTCCTGCGAGAAGCTTGTCGGCGAGACGGTCGCGCTCAAGATTGCGTTCTACGCCGTCCTGATTCCGCTTCTCTACGTCTATATCGACCCGCTCCTCTCCGTGTGCGGGGCGGACAAGGTGACGGCCGGCGCGAGGTCCGCGGCGAAGTCCTACCTCGAGATCGTCCTCTTCTCGCATCTCTTCTCCCATCTCGCGTTCGGACTCTCCGCGCTGCACCGAGCCGAGGGCGGCGCGATACGCTCCATGATGTGCATGGTCGTCGGCTTCGGCGCGAACATGGTGCTCGATCCGCTCCTCATCTTCGGCTTCGGAATGGGTATCGAGGGCGCCGCGTGGGCGACGGACGTCGCGATGCTGCTTTCGTGCCTCTGCGCGTTCTGGTACTACTGGAGCGGAAGGACCGTCATAAGGCTGAGGCTGAGGCGCGTGTGGATATATCCGAAGCTCCTCGTGCGCACGCTTGCGATCGGACTCGCCCCGTTCCTCCAGCAGCTCATGAGCGCCGTGATAGTCGCGTCGCTCCAGATCGCGTTCGCGAAGTGGATGCCGGACGAGGCGGCGCGCACGGACGAAATCGCGTCGCTCGGCGTGTTCAGCTCGGCGCTCATCCTCGTCTTCATGCCGATACTCGGCTGCCAGCAGGGGCTTCAGCCGCTGTTCGGATACAACTGGGGCGCGCGGAACTTCCGCCGCGTCCTTGCGACGCTGAAGACCGGCTTCGTAGTCACGAGCGCACTTACGTTCCTCGCCTTTGTCGTGCAGGTGGTGCCTCCGTTCCCATATCTCCTCGCGCGGCTGTTCGTGCATTCCGGCAGCGAGGAGCTCGTGTCGCTCTGTGCGCACGACCTTGCGCTTTCGAACTGCATGATATGGACGATATCGGTAAACGTCCTCGCGACGACGTATTTCCAGTCGATCGGAAAGCCCAGGGTGTCCATTGCGCTCTCGATGCTGAGGCAGGGCGTGGTGCTGCTTCCGATAGTGTGGTTCCTTCCGCACTTCATGGACGACAAGCCGTTTGCGATATGGCTGTCGATGCCGGTTTCCGACGTCCTCTGCCAGCTCGCGACGATCCCGCCGCTTCTCCTTCACGCCCGCTTCCTCGCCCGCGTCAGATTGCGCAAGGAGATTCTTGCGTAAACCCAGTCAATCTGAAAAGACGATTGAAGAAAATCCGAAAATATGGTAGTATGTTGGAAAAATATTACCTGGATAAGGCTGTTTGACGGTCAATGTTGGAAAAATTCCATAGTTTGAATGAGATCATCGCGGGATCATCACGTCCCGATGTGGCAAGGCTTTTGTCCCGGTTGAAGAAGGAGGGCAAGGTCATTCGGATTGCCCCGCGGGTTTATACGACGAATCTGACGGATTCTCCCAAGAACATCGTGCGCCGCAACATCTGGGCGATTGTCGGAAGCCTTTGGCCCGGCGCGCGGCTTTCGCACAGAACGGCGTTTGAATACGCGCCACATGAAGGTCACATCTTTCTTGGCTACAAATACACGCGCAAGGTGCGACTTCCCGGTGTGACGATCCATTTTCTCGCCACTCCGGATTCCCTTGAGTCGGACTATCCGTTTCTGGAGCATCTTGGCGTCTCATCCCATGCCAGGGCGCTGCTTGAGAATCTTGAACCCGACAAGACTCAGGGCGGCGTTGAAAAGTGCCTTGGAGTCGAGTCTCTCGAAGAACGGCTTGAGGCGGAGTTCGGATCTGGCGGTGAGGCGGCGCTCAACAGGCTTCGCGACGAGGCCCGGAAAGTGGCCGAGGCGACGGGACACAAGAGCGAGTTTGCGCGGTTGGACAGGATGATCGGTGCGCTTCTCTCGACACGGCCTGCTGATGTTCTGACGTCCAGAGTGGCCCTTGCCCGTGCGGTCGGTGAACCGTATGACAGCGCGAGGCTGGAGCTGTTCGGCAAACTGCTTGCAAGGCTCGACGCGGCGGGATTTCCCGACTGTCCCGATCAGAATGCATCGGAGTCGTCGTTCGCCATGTTTGCGTTCTTCGAGAGTTATTTCTCGAACTACATCGAGGGAACGGAGTTTGAGCTGGACGAGGCGCGCCGGATCGTAGAGACTGGCACCGTCGTGCCCACTCGCGACGCAGACAGCCATGACATACTTGGGACGTATTCGATTGTGTCGAACAGGCGGGAGATGTCGCGTAAAGCCACTACAGCAGACGAATTCCTTGACATTCTCCGCGAGCGGCACCGGGTAATACTTTCCGGCAGGCCGTCGAGCGCGCCGGGGCTTTTCAAGACTCGGGACAACAGGGCCGGGGAGACGCACTTTGTCTCGTATGACCGCGTCCGCGGGACGCTCAAGAGGGCGTTTGACATGTCGCGAGCGATTCGCAGTCCGTTTGCGCGTGCAATATTTGCGCTTTTCGTCACGAGCGAGGTGCATCCGTTTGCGGACGGCAACGGGCGCATATCGCGGATTATGATGAACGCCGAACTTGTTGCGGCCGGACAGTCCAAGGTCATCGTGCCGACGGTATTCCGTCCCGACTACATCGGCGCGCTGCGGCGTCTGTCGCGAGACGGGGATCCGGATGTCCTCGTCAGCGCGATGACCAGGTTGCGCGACTTCAGCAGGACGCTGACGGGCGACGACTTCGAAGCCATGCGCCGCCGCCTCGAATCTTCAAACGCCTTCAAGGACGAGGAAGGCTTCATCCTGCGGTTCTAAGAGGAGCGCGAGGATATACGGTTATTTGTTGCCGTAAAGGGCGGCAAGTCCCATGCGGTTCTTCAAGGTCGGGGTGGAGAAGAAGTAGCGCGGAACGTGCGGGGTGAATTATGGTATAATGTCGGCATGGACAAGTTATACAGAAGTTCTGACGAAAAGGTCGTTGCGGGTGTGTGCGCAGGGCTTGCGCACAAGCTTGACTTGAACGCGAACGGTCTGCGCTGCGTCGTGGTGCTCGTCACGATTTTCATGACGGGGATTCCGCTGTTTGTGTATGCGGCGCTCTGGATGATTCTCAAGGAACGCCCCACGGGCGGCGGAGTGATCGACGTGTGACGCGCGAGACGCGGAGGTTCGTTGATGTCCCTCGCCGACGCATTCGGCGGACCGCTTCATAATAGCAACTGCGATTGTCGGCAATCTGCCCGTTGTCACGACTTGGCCTGTTGCACGCTCATCACCTGGGCGTCACTTCTGCGTGATGGCGTGGGAGAGGACGGCTAGGGACTGCGCGAGGTCGACGTTCTGCACCGTGACTCCCTCGGGGACGGCGAGCTGGACATTCGTGAAGTTCCAGATGCCGATGATGCCGGCGCGCACCATGAGGTCCGCGCACTCCTGCGCCGCCGAGCTCGGGACGGTGAGGATTCCGAGCCTGATGTTCAGTCGGCTCACGAGGCGTGGAAGGTCGGTCGGGGGCCTGACCTTGACGTTGCGGATTGTCAGGCCGTTGAGCCCGGGGTTCGAATCGAACGCGACGGCGATGGAGAGGTTCTGCTCCTCGAAGCCGCAGTAGCCGAGAAGGGCCTGGCCGAGCGAGCCGACGCCGACGAGCGCGGCGTCGATGACGTTGTCCCACCCTAGCGCGCGGTTGATCGCCTCCTCGAGGTCCTTCGCAGGGTATCCGCGGCGCGGCTTGCCGGGGACGCCGGCCATCGCGAGGTCTTTGCGCGCGAGCACCGGGTCGAGCCCGAGCTTCTCTGCGAGGACCGCGCTTGAGACATGCAGCGCGCCCCTTGCGATCATGGAACGGATTTCCCTCAGGTAGATCGGATATCTCCTGATTGTGGGAAGCGGCATCGGACTGGGGCGTTCTTGCTGTTTCATTTGCATACTAGTATACCATATTTGCCCTACGCCTGTCATTGTCGCGTTGGGCAAAGTCCGCCACGGACCCTCAAGATTTGGTATAATAGCGGGTATCGGAAAAAGCTAAGGAGCAAAAATGAGCTACAACTGGAAATGGTTTAGGGCCGGGCGTATGAGCCAGGTCTCCCTGAAATGCGGCGCGGACGTCGCCGCGCTGGCGGAACTCGACCGCAAGCAGTGGATTGCCATCTCGATGCCCACGACGGGCGTGAGGTTCGACGCGCGCATGCTCGAACTCATGGACACCGACCACGACGGGCGCATCCGCACGCCGGAGGTCCTCGCCGCAATCGATTTCCTCAAGGCCAAGAAGGTCGACTTCGATTCCCTCTTCACATCCGGCGAGGCCGAGGAGAAGGCCCTCGCGGACGTCACCGCGAAGCAGTCCGACCTCGCCAAGCTCGCCCCTTCCGCCGCCGACAAGCAGGCGCTCGCCGACTGGGAGGCGAAGGGGAAGGACCCCGAGGTGGCTGTCGCGGGAGACGCCACGGCCGACGCCAACGCGGCGCTCGCTGCTGTCGAGCCTGTCGTCGACGCGTTCTTCCTTCCGCCCGAGGACATGCCGCTCGTCACCGAGGAGGCGGACAAGGTTCTGCCGCTCAGGGACCATCTGAATCCGAAGCACCTCGAGGCGATCCTCGCGTTCGCGGAGAAGTGCGTGAAGCCGGTGCTCGGCGAGAAGGACTCCCTCTCGCGTATGGAGTGGAAGAAGGTCAAGGGCGCGTTCGCGGCCTACCGCGCGTGGGCTGGCGCGAAGCCGGTCATGAACGCGGGCAAGAAGGGCGAGCTTGACGACGAGGAGCGCGTCCTGCGCTACAAGCTCCACCTCGTCGAGTTCCTCGAGAACTACGTCAACATGCGCCGCCTCTACGACCTCAAGGAGCTCGCGATCTTCCAGACGGGAACGCTCCGCATCGACGCGAAGGAGATGAACCTCTGCTTCCACGTCGAGAGCGAGGCCGCGCACTCCGCGCTCGTGGAGAAGTCGAACTGCTGCGTCATCTACCTCAAGCTCTCGCGTCCGTCCGAGGGTGCCACGCGCCAGATATGCGCCGTCGTCACGGCAGGCGCGGTCGCGCAGCTCTACGTCGGCCGCAACGGCGTGTTCTACGACCGCGACGGCAAGGACTGGGACGCCGTCGTCACGAAGGTCGTCGAGGCGCAGGTGTCGCTCGCGGAGGCCTTCTGGGCCCCGTGGCGCAAGCTCGGCGAGGGCGTCGCTTCGTCCGTCAAGAAGTTCCTCGGCGACAAGCAGACCGCGGCGCAGAAGAACGTTGAGGCGGGGACGCAGAACGCGCAGGCGGGCGGCGCCGCGATGGCGAGCTCGGTTGCGGCGATCGGCATTGGCGTCGGCATGGTCGGCGCGGCCGCGGCGTCGCTGATGGCCGCCATTTCGAAGATGACGGCGCTCCAGATCGCGATCTCGGTTGTCGCGCTCATCCTCGTTGTGTCGCTCCCGAGCGTGATCCTCACGTGGTTCAAGCTCAGGAAGCGCGACCTCGGCGCGATACTCAACGCGTGCGGCTGGGCGGTGAACCGTCCGATGCGCTTCTCCATGAAGCGCGCGCGCGCCTTCACGATCTGCGCGCCGTGCCGCTGGTGCCGCGTCGTCCTTGCGATCCTCGTCGTGCTGGTCGTCGCAGGCGCCGCGTACTGGTATTTCTGCCCGTGCAGCAAGGACTGCAAGGCAAAGGAGCAGGCTCCCGCCTGCGCGGTCGAGGCTCCGGCGGCTCCTGCCGCCGAGGCGCCGGCCGTTCCCGCGGAGGCTCCAGCTAACTGAGTGTGTGGACAGAGGTAAGGGAAAATGTCAGAGATTAGGGTTCGTTTCGCCCCGTCGCCGACGGGAAAGGTTCACATTGGCAACATTCGCGCCGCAATCTACAACTGGCTCTTCGCGCGCCACACAGGCGGGAAGTTCCTGCTGCGCGTAGAGGACACGGACCTCGAGCGCTCCACGCCCGAGGCCATCGCCGTCCTCTTCGACTGCATGAAGTGGCTCGGCCTCGACTACGACGAGGAGGTCTTCTACCAGACGAAGAACGTGAAGCGCCACCTCGAGGTCGTCGACCAGCTTCTCGCGAGCGGCCACGCCTACAAGGTCGAGAAGACGTCGCGCGACGGCAAGACCGGCGTCGTCACGATGTTCAGGATGCCCAAGGAGGGCGTCATCGAGTTCGACGACATCGTTAAGGGGCACATGGCGAAGAAGGCGGAGGACATACAGGACTTCGCGATCGTCCGCTCGGACGGATCGCCGATCTTCCACATCGCCAACGTCGTAGACGACATAGACCAGCGCGTAACGCACATCATCCGCGGAGACGACCACGTCGAGAACACGTTCAAGCACATCTGCATCTTCCGCGCGCTCGGCGCGGAGGTGCCGAAGTACGGACACCTCTCGATGATCGTCAACCAGCAGGGCAAGCCCTACTCCAAGCGCGACGGCGCTGCGTTCGTCGGCGAATACCGCGAGCAGGGGTACCTGCCCGAGGCGCTGTTCAACTACCTCCTCCTCCTCGGATGGAACCCCGGCGACGACCGCGAGGTGCTGACGCGCGAGGAGATGATCAAGCTCTTCGAGCTCGAGAAGGTGCACGTAACGGCGGCGATGTTCGACCCCAAGAAGCTTGCGTGGATGAACGGCGAGTACATCAAGAAGATACCGCATGACGAGTTCGTGAAGGAGGTCAAGTCCCGCGCAGGCGAGGCCCCTGCCCATGACGACGCATGGTGGTCGTATCTCGCGGACCAGCTCCAGGTGCGCACCAAGTTCCTCAACGACATTCCCGCCGCTGTGAAGTGCTTTGTCTCGGACGACTTCGAGTTCGACCCGAAGGCCGTCGAGAAGCGCCTCAAGAAGCCGGGCGTCAAGGCGACGCTCCTCGACCTCGTAGAGCGCTTCTCGAAGGTCGAGGACTGGTCCGCCCCCGCGCTCGAGGCGCTCGTCAAGGAGCTCTCGCAGGGCAACGGGATGGGCCCGTGGGTGCATCCGATCCGCGTCGCCGTCTCTGGCCGCGGCGAGGGCATCGGCCTCTTCGAGATGCTCCAGCTCCTCGGAAAGGAGAAGACGCTCTCGCGCCTTCGCCACGCAGCGGAGACGCTGGCGTCCTGACAGTTGCCATGATTACAAGGGCTACACTTGCGTTTGCCGCGCTTGCGGCGTTTGGGGCTTTTGCGGAAACGGTGACGTGGGACTTCCCGCGCACCGGCAGCTGCCACGAGGGAATCGCGTTCGGCGACGGAAAGACGGGCGTGCTCGTCTGGGGCGCCGGCAGCGAGATACGACTCACCGTCGGACGCTCCGACCTTTGGGACCACCGCGGCGGGTATCCGTGGACGGACGAGCAGAGCTACACCAACATCGTCGCCGCGCAGAGAAGCGGAGACGTCGCGCGGCTCCGTGCGCTCTTCAGGAAGGACACGCCTGCGGGCGAGCCGCGCAATCCGTACATGCTTCCGCTCGGACGCGTCGTGATCACGCTCAAAGAGCCCTGGACGCTTGATTCCGGATCGCTCGACACGTTGACCGGCATCGGCAGCCTCAGGCTTAAGAACGGACGCAGGGGGCTGACGATTCCGATGGCGATGGGCAAGGACAGCCGAGTCTTTGCGCTCGAGATATCGGACGGTTCTGTTCCGTTTGATGTCAAGACCGTCCCTTCGACGGACTTCCCGGTCTATGAACGGCAGCTGAAGCCGCTCGGATTCGAGAAGGCGAGGGTGATCGACGGTGCGGCCCCTGATGTCGGAGGCTTCATGTGGAGGCTTCCTGCGGACGAGCCGGTGTGGCTGTCGTGGACGCGGAAGGACGGCGTGGTGGCTATCAAGACAGGTAGAGGGGACAAAATGGTCGCGGATGCGCGACTGGATGTTTTCGACACTGTCGCGAAGGAGTCGCGCGAATACTGGGCGAAGTTCTGGGCCGAGAGTGCGCGCGTGAAGGTGCCAGATCCCGTGATCCAGCGAATCTACGACTATGGCATGTACCGCTTCGGTGCGATGACCGACCCCGACGGCGTCCCTGCCGGACTCCAGGGCGTGTGGCTCGAGGACGACAGGCTTGTTCCGTGGAACGGCGACTACCACTTCAACATCAACGTGCAGGAGTGCTATTCGCCCGCGTTCCGCGGCGGGCACTTCCGGAACCTTCTGCCGCTCTTCAAAATGGTTCTCTCTTGGCGTCCGCTCCTGCGCGAGAACGCGCGCAAGTTCGTCGGTATCGACAACGGATACGTGCTGCCCCATTCCGTCGACGACCGAGGCGTGTGCATCGGCGGATTCTGGACCGGCACGATCGACCACGCCTCCACGGCATGGGTCGCCGCGATGATGATGAAATACGTCCGCTATTCTGGCGACGTTGAGTTCCTGAAGGACGGAGCGTACGATTTCATGAAAGGCGCGATGAACGTGTACCGCATGATGATGGAGGAGAAGGACGGGCGCCTGTCGATCCCGCTCGCCCCGTCCCCCGAATGGTGCGGCGCCGACGTGAAGCGCGCTGTCGGGCGCGATCCGTCGTTCCAGCTCGCGGCGGCGCACCGTCTCTCGCGCGACCTTGTCGATGCCGCGAATCTCCTAGGCGAGGAGCCGGACGCGATGTGGCTCGACGTAGAGAAACGTCTGCCGCAGTATACGGCGGGTCCGAGCGGAATCGAGCTCTTCCAGGGACAGGCCCTCACCGATTCCCACCGCCACCACTCCCACATGGCTGGGTTCTATCCGTTCGACACTCTCGACCTCTCCGATGCGTCCGTGCGCGACGCTGCGGCGAAGACGTACAACACATGGGTCTACCAGGGGACTGGATGCTGGACGGGATGGTGCGTCCCCTGGGCGTCGATCCTGAACACGCACGTCGGCAACGCGCAGGCCGCAGCCGAGCTCCTGCGCTCGTGGGACGCGTACTTCTGCAATCCGGGCCACGGTTCGCTCCACAACGCCTACGCGCCGGGATTCACCACTGCGACGATCTTCGGCAGCTTCGCGGGGTCTGGGGACGGACAGATCATGCAGATGGACGGACAGTGCGCGGCGGCGACGGCGGTTCTCGAGATGATGGTGCACGAGGTGAACGGGAAGGTCGAGTTCTTCAAGGGCTGCCCCGAGTCCTGGCGCGACGTCTCGTTCGAGAACGTGGCGCTCTCCGACGGACGCCGCGTGAGCGGACGCCGCGTCGGCGGCAAGGTGTCCGTTACTCCCGCGCAGTGAATTAGGATAAATTGCGGCGGCGGGATGTTGCCATGTTGCGCGGCCAGTTGGTATAATATGCGCATTATGGACAAACTCGGATTTTCCTGACAGAGATGAGGATCCTCACGGTTCTCGTTCTGCTGCTGCTTGCCTTTGACGCATCGGCCCTCGATGTGTCAAACCGCTATCGCAGTCCGAGAAACAGCGAGCGCAAGGTCCGCGCCTCCACCGAGCTCATTGTCCTGCACACGACTGAGGCCCCCGCAAAGAGCTCGCTCAACAAGCTGTGCGAGCGCGGGGAGGCGCACTACTGCGTGACGGAGGAAGGGACGGTGTACCGAATCGTCGACCGAGACCGCGAGGCCTTCCACGCGGGGCGCTCGATGTGGAACGGAAAAGAGGACGTCGACAAGTTCTCAATCGGCATTGAGTGCGTGGGTTACCACGACAAGGCGATGGGCATAGTCCAGATACGCGCGATACGCGATCTCGTCAAGGAGCTTCAGCGCATGTACAAGATCCCAGACGAGCGCGTGGTGTGCCACAGCCACGTCGCGTACGGCGCGCCGAACAAGTGGCAGAAGAAGAACCACCGGGGACGGAAGCGGTGCGGCATGCTCTTCGCGATGCCGACCGTGCGCGCGCAGCTCGGACTCTCCCGGCGCCCGGCGGTGGATGCCGATGTCCGCGCGCGCCGACTTGTCGTTGGCGACGACTATCTCAAGAACGTGCTCTACGGGAAAATCGACACCATGAAGGGCAAGTACGGACCGGAAGTCGCCAAGACGGAGTCTAAGAGCGCTTCCGGCGGATTCTTCTCGTGGCTCAGGGGCGGGAAGGCGCCAGAGCCCGAGCCGCCTCCTCCAAAGGCGGTCATTAAGGCGAAGCCGGAGCCGAAGGGCGCTGCCCAGACGCCGAAGCCGCAGCCGGCGAAGACCTCTCCACCGAAGTCGATATCCGAGCTCAGGGCGCGTGGATACGTCCAGAAGGGTACTGTCACGCGCGGTGTCACCGCCAGCAAGATAGCGGGATCGAAGTGGAATTCCTCCGACACGTACTACACGATAAGGGACAAGGTGATCCCCGGCAGCTCCATCGATCCCGCACGCATCGAAAAGGGAATGTGCGTGTGGATGAGGAAGTGACGCCCGAATTTATGATATAATATACCCTCAATGGCAAAGATTAAGCTCACGAAGACGGAACTGAAGGCGCAGTCGGACGCCTTGAAGCGGTTTCAGCGCTTTCTCCCGATGCTGCAGCTGAAGAAGCAGCAGCTTCAGGGGGAGATCGCCGGCATTACCGCCAAGGCCGAGGAGTCCCGCGCCAAGGAGCGCGCCGTCCGCGAGAGCCTCGATTCATGGGTGGGGCTTTTCGCGACGGATGAGAGCCTTCTGTCCGGTCTTGTATCCGTCAAGTCCGTCAAGACGGGCACGACGAACATCGCAGGCGTCGCAATCCCGACGTTCGAGTCCATCGACACCGAGGTCAGGGAGATCGACGCCTGGTCGACGCCCGCCTGGGTCGACGACGCCGTAGAGGCGACGACGAAGATTCTTTCCCTCCAGTGCGAGCGCGCGGTCTACGAAGAGCAGCGCCGTCTCGTCGCGGAGGAGCTCAAGCAGACCTCCCAGCGCGTGAACCTTTTCGAGAAGGTGAAGATTCCGCAGTGCAAGGAGGCGATTCGCGTCATCAAGATCGCTCTCGGCGACGAGCAGACCGCGGCGGTGACGCGCGGCAAGATCGCGAAGTCGCGCGTGCCCGAAAGCGAGGTGGCGGCATGATAGTGAAGATGCTTCACCTCGACCTCGTGTGCCTCGCCGCGGAGAAGACGGCGACGCTCGAGAAGCTGCGCGACCTCGGAGCCGTGCATCTCGACCTCGCGTCCGCGCAGGGCGCGTCCGTCGCTGCCGCGAAGGGCGAGGCCGCGGACGCAGAGCAGGCCGTCCGCCTCATCCTCAAGGCGCGCGGAAAGTCGACGGATTTCGACATCCACGAGCGCACGGTCTCCGAAGTGCTTTCGATCGCCGCGGACCGCGAGACTCTTAAGACGGCGAGGGAGGAGCTCGAGCGCGAGATCCGCGTGTACGAGCCGTACGGCGACTTCGATCCTGAACTCGCCGAGAAGCTTCTCAAGGAGGTCGACGGTCTTCGCGACGTTGCGGAGCTCCCGGAGAAGCTCCCCGCAATGCGCCTCTCCAAGATGCGCGAGAAGTTCGACCGCATCGAAAACAGGATCCGCATCGACGAAGACAAGCTCGCCGGATGCGACGAGAAGGCGATTCTGAGGAAGTTCCCCGCTCTCGCGGACAGGATCGCGTTCGAGGAGGCGAAGGAGCTCGTTGGCGAATCGGGGGAGCTTGCGTATGTCTCGGGATGGATTCCAGAGCCTGCGCGCGGCACATTTGCCGCGGCCGCCCACGAGAAGGGCTGGGGCACGCTTCTGCGCGAGCCGGCCGACGGCGAAGTGCCGCCGACGCTCGTCGAGCCGCCGAAGGTGTTCCGTCCGATGAAGGCGCTGTTCCAGGGGCTCGGCATCGCGCCTGCGTATACCGAGGCGGACGTGTCGGTTCCGTTCATGTGCTATTTCTCGCTCTTCTTCGCGATGCTCGTAGGCGACGGAGCGTACGGCGCGATATTCCTCATCGGCACGCTCGCGATGAGGAAGAAGCTTCCGAAGAGCTGGTTCATCCTGCTGACGGTCTTCTCGTCCGCGACAGTCCTCTGGGGGCTTCTCTCCAACACCTGGTTCGGCGCGGGTATTCCGTGGTGCGCCGACTGGCCGACGGTCAAGTGGCTGGCAGATCCGAGCTACCACAACATGATGCTCCTCTGCTTCACGATCGGGGTGTCGCACCTGATGCTTGCGCGAATCTGGAACGGCATCTGCCGCGCGCCGGATTCGACGTGCATAGCGGAGTTCGGCTGGGCGGGGATACTGCTCTTCATGTACCTCGTCACGAACTCGATCGTCGGCATCTTCCCGGGGATCCCGCAGTGGGGCTTCTGGGTGCTTGGCGTTTCCGTCGTCGCGGTGTTCGGCTTCTCCGTGAAGCCGTCCGAGCTCAAGACGCGCGGCGCGGAGCTGGGGATGCTTCCGCTCAACATCATGAGCGCGCTCGGCGACATAATCAGCTACGTCCGCCTCTTCGCAGTCGGCCTCGCGTCCGTCAAGGTCGCGGAGAACTTCAACTCGATGGCGACCGGGCTCGTCTCGTCCGACCACGCGCTTTGGCTGAACGCGCTCATGTGCGTCGCTATGGTAGCGATACTAGTCGTCGGGCACGCTCTCAACCTCGCGATGGCGGGGCTCTCGATCCTGGTGCACGCGGTGCGCCTCAACACGCTTGAATTTTCAAACCACAAGGGCGTTTCCTGGTCGGGATATGCCTTCAATCCGTTCAAAAAACACTAAGGAGCAAACAATGAGTGATGCAGCAATGATTGTCGCAGGCGCGATCGCCTGTCTGGGACTCGCGGGCGCGGGAAGCGCGTTCGGCACGGGATTCGCGGCCTCCGCGGCCGTCGGGGCGTGGAAGAAGTGCTACGCCGCGAACAAGCCGGCGCCGTTCCTGCTCCTTTCGTTCGTCGGTGCGCCCATCACGCAGACGCTGTACGGAATGATCCTCATGTTCATCATGCTCGGCAAGGTCGGCAAGGTCGCCGCGGGCGCGGGAGTTCCGTGCCTCGTAGCCGGAATCTTCGCCGGACTCGCCATCGGCCTCTCGGCTCTCTTCCAGGGACGCGCCGGAGCGGCTGCGTGCGACGCCCAGGCCGAGACGAACCAGGGCTTCACCAACTACCTCGCAGCGCTCGGCATCGTCGAGACTGTCGCCATCTTCGCGATGGTGTTCGCGCTTATCGCGCTTGGAAGCATCAACTAAGATGCGCATCAACCCTAAATGGGGGTGGTTCGCGGCGTTCACGGCGGTCTTCGCCGTGTGCGCCGCTGTCGTTTTCTGGGGGACATGGAGCACCGGCATGGCGCCGGTTATGCCCGACTGCCCGACATCGTACTCCACATACTGGTTCCGCGACTTCCTGCGCGGCTGGCTCGAGAACGGAAAGTTCGCCCCTGCCGAGGCGATAAACTGGATTGGCAGTCCGTACATCTGGACCGAGTTCCAGTATGCGTTCGCCGCCTACATGTCCGCGCTCGGGATGGTGTATTTCCTTCGCGGAAGGGATCTTCCCCGCGTCGCGGCTTACGGCGCGGGACTTCTTTTGGCGTTCTCCGGCTACTGGTTTACGCTCTTTTCCGCAGGGCACCTCGGGTGGTTCCAGTGGATGACGTACGGAGTCTTCGTCTTTGGACTAATTGACCGTGCGCTCGAGAAGGGGAAGCCGCGCCACTGGCTTCTCCTCGGCGCATGTCTTGCGTGGGGATCAATGAGGCAGGCCGATCTCTGGCTGCTTTTTTCTGTTTTCTCGGCGGCGTATTTTGTATTTAGGTTGATTTTCGTCCTTCTTGGCATGACGCGCGACGCGCGTCGAGAAACGATTGTCAAATGGACGAAGGGCTCCGCCCTTGCGCTCGTGGCGCTTCTCGCAATTGGCGGCGCGAGCTTCAGAAGCGCCTTCGTGAACGATCTTGCCGGACGCGACAAGCAGATCGAGGAGGGACAGACCCTCGGCGCAAGCGGCGCGAAGGACGATGCCGAGAAGCGCTGGATATTCACGACCAACTGGTCGATGCCGCCTGAGGCGACAAAGGAGTTCTGGCACGCTGGAGTCGAAGGCGACACGAGCTGTCCGTATACGCTTGCGATCGGGCAGAAGCGCGGCAATGGGATTCGTCAGTATGTCGGACGTCTTGGCCGTCCGCTCGGAGCGACGCAGGGCAACTACCGCCAGCACTCGCTCTATGTCGGGTGGGTGACGTGCCTGATGGCGCTGGTGGGCGTGGTGACGCTTTTTTATCGCAGGAGGGACGAGGGACAAGAGACGGGCGACGGGCGACGGGCGGCAGGGGACAGTCTGTTGAAATCAAGCAATTCAACAATCATCTTCTTCGCCGTTTCGGCCGTTGTTTTCTGGCTTTTTTCGATGGGGCGCTACTGTGAGCCTGTCTACCGTCTTGTCTACGCGATGCCGTTTGGCGACTACCTGCGTGCGCCGGTCAAGTGGCAGCACCTCACTGAGTTCTGCCTCTGCGTTCTGGCAGGCTATGGGCTTGCGGGAATATGGAGAATTCTGAATCATAAATTGAGAATTTCGGATTGCATGAAGTCCGATCCGCCAATTCATCATTCATCATTCATCATTCATAATTTGTCGATTGCGGTTCCTGCAGCGCTCGTGGTGGTAGGGGTGATCTGCCTTGTGTCGAATGCCCGCCTCTATTGCGCGCCGCATCGCGCCGACGCTGACATGCAGTTTGTCGACGGGCGCATCACGCAGGATCCGCGAGGCATCGCGCAGCTAAACCAGATGCGTGCGCGCGTGTTGGGGCAGTACGGCAATATGGCGCTCGTCGAGATTCCCCACGGACCGAAAAAGGACGAGAAGCCCGAGATGCCGAGTCCGCAGCCGATTACCCTCGCGCTCGGCATCCTCTCCCTCGTCGGCACGATAGCCGTCGGCGCCTACGGAGCGAAGAATTCATGAGAAGCAGGGCTTGCGAACGGCTGTGCGTCGTCATGCCTGTCTACAACGAACAGGACGCGATAGGCGCTGTCCTTGAGAAGTGGGATGCGGCGCTTAATGCATTGGGCGTAAGCTACGAAATCCGTCCGTACAACGATGGCTCGAAGGATGACTCCCTCGATGTGATGCGCAGGGTTGCCGCGTCGCATCGTGCGATTAAGGTTGTGGACAAGCCGAACGGCGGACACGGGAATACCGTTTTGACAGGCTATCGCGATGCCGCCCGCGATGGATTTGACTGGGTGTTTCAGGTGGATTCTGATGACGAGATGGGACCGGAGCGATTTAATGAGCTCTGGCGGAGACGGCGCGACTTCGATTTTCTAGTGGGCACAAGAGATGGCAGGGTCCAGTCGCTGTCGCGAAAGATAATAAGCTTTGTGTCTCGGCTTTGCGTTCGGCTTTTCTACGGGAAGGGAGTTTGGGACGTAAATACCCCGTACCGGCTTATGCGCGTCTCCGCCTTTAGGGATTTCTACTCGTCCATACCTTTGACTACGTTTGCTCCGAACGTCATTCTGAGCGGTCTTGCCGCGCGACATGGACTACGGTGCTTTGAAGCCAATGTGCCGCAGCGGGATCGCACGACGGGTGAAGTGAGCATAAGGAAATGGAAACTGTTTCGGGCGGCGCTAAAAAG
>JAEEGF010757376.1_pt1 | contig 23071 bp, 19 predicted proteins | sample 9134171 | NCBI WGS metagenome assembly JAEEGF01 (sample SAMN16246542, study PRJNA631951) | gut metagenome | biome: gut microbiome; feature: rumen; material: AP-attached | host: Bos | place: Iran: Karaj | collected 2018-10
CATTATTCTTCACTGTACTTTCCAATCCACCAGTATTTCTTCGGTGATTTCCACTTTATTATCTGCTGGAATTCTTTCAGCAGACCCTTTTGATATGCTATCTGACCAAGAAACTCTCCATTTTCATTTGCTTCCATGACTATCCATTTTTCATCCACAGTATAAACAAAGTCCCAACCAATGTAATGTAATGAATCAAATTTACAAGCAAGTTTCCTAGCAAGATCACATAATTCTTGCCACTTTGGAATTCTTATCCCTCGTAGAGGAATACCAGTATCCGGGTGAACCACGAAATGATCGGCCCACTCATTAAATCCATCCGTTTCAGTAATTCCAGATTTAGGATTAATCCCAGTTAGAATACTCCCAACTGCTCCACTACACAAAAACTCCCCACCCATACCGATGCGAAGTACCGGATAAAAAATATAAATTCTTTCATCTTGCCTTATTGTTGTAAGGCGGACACTATTGATAGATGCATTATGTAGTCTGCTTAGGGCGTCGCCTTGTTGTATAGTCTCCTCAATTATAACTCCGTTTCCACGCGCCCATTTATAATGAGATTGAATCGAAGAAATCTCTGAAAGAATAGACCTGAATGCAATAAGCGCATCGTTTTTATAGTCTCCTCTTGATACCTTTTTAACGCCAATAGATGTTGCCATTCCGATTGGTTTGATTACAAATTCTTCGTGTTCCGAAAAGAACTTTAGAAATTCAGAATCGTCTGAGTCGGAATCAATATATATTACCTCTCGTCCATAGTGTTTCTTCAGAAGATTATATGTCTCGAATTTATTAGTCAAAAAGTGCTCATCTTCGGAATTATTTAGATAATGCATGTAGTTGATGCGACCCATATGAGAGATATATTCTTCTTTTTCACTTTCCGTCTTATCAAGTAAGCTCAAATAGAATATTTCTTCCGTCGTAAAACCATATAACCAATAGTCATATATAGAAATATAAAGTATTTCTTCAGAAGAAAGACGTACGTTGCCTTTAAGTCTATTAATTATTTGAGAAATCGCTTCTATTGTTTTGTCACTGTATACATTGAGGTGCTCCGAAACTATCTTCTTCCCAATCCTGATTTGTTCTTTTATATTATCAGTTTTTTTTAGTTCCATTTTCTTCACCTCCATATAATACCTCTTAAACTTCCATCAGGACATCTCACGTTAATTTGGAGGACTTTCTGAATTATTTGTATATTCTCCTCTAGCACTTCGCGGCTCTTTCCACCTACAAGAAGCGGTCCCTTTCTTGCTCCCTTATAGGTCATCGGTTGAGTATGCTGGCCTACTTTAATATCGTCAATATAAGCTTGATGTACAAAGGGAAAGCTTTTTATCTCATCCACGCCATTGATTGCCTCAACAACTCCATCGGGTAGGTAAAAGCATACATAGGCGGATGCTTTATCTTTTCTTTCTTTAAACACAGCATCAACATCCACATCAATCCCCCTTGCCTTCTTTAATAGTACTTCGTTAATATCAATTCCAGTTGCCATAGGGATCAGATCTGAAGAAATATATACACCGCCACCTCGTAGAGCGCTTTCAACAATTCTAATCTCTCCGCTTTCCAAGTTCACAAGATACTCCGCGTGAACGATAGCAAAAGCAGGTTGCATAAAGGCAGCAAGTCTTGTTTCATATTCTACAATTTTGTCCAGAAGTTTCTTTTCTACCGTTGAAGGGAAAATGGTCTGACTAGGAATTAGCAATTCTGGTAGATCAAAATATTTTCTATCAGCAAAGGCAAGAAGGTAATATTTTCCATTATTAATGAATCCCTCACATACGATTTCATGGCCGAAAAAGAATTCTTCTACAATAGCACTATGCGTCGGTGATTTACTCAAAGCAAAATCGAGGGCGGGCAACAGCTCTTCTCTACTGTCTATTCTTTGAACACCAATACTCGACTGTGAGTCTGCAGGCTTCACAATCCAAGGCAACGGACAATCAAAGGTCGAAAAATCATAATCTATGGAATCAACAGCGATATGTTTTGGGACTGGGACTCCAGCCTTTTCACGATTATCTCTAAATTGGTTTTTATTGCAAAAAGACATAACTGTAGAAAACCCATTCCCAGGAAGCCCAAGTTTTTCAGCCACATAGGCTACAGTAGGGTTCATCAAATCGTTCTGATCGGAAATTACAGCAGTAATCCCGCGCTTTCTGGCTTCTTCAACAATACCTTCTCTATCATAAATATCCTTATAAATAACGTCATCGGCCATCGTAAGACACGGATACTTCCCAGGTATCGTTGCAACCGTAACGTGAATCCCCTTGCCTTTTGCCCGTTCTACAAGAGGAACTTGTCCGATACTAGCTCCGATGACAAGAAGTTTCTCTATTTTGTTATCCATATCCATTTCCTCCGAAAAGACTATAATATGAAGCGTTTCTGTCAAGACAACGCTCAGTATAATTATATGTTTCTGAGGAAAAGGAGCAACCGATTTTCCATTTACCTACCGCATAAAGCTCTAAGATATTCGTTATTCTTCTCGTTAGCGATTTCCTCCAGTTCTTGTGAAGATATGAAGCCTCGTCTGTAAGCTATCTCCTCTGGGCAACAAACTACAGTGCCTGTTTGCTTCTGTACTAATGAAATGAAAATGGAAGCATCAAGCACTGCTTGTTTGCTAGAAACCTCAAAATCTACGAATCCCTTATCCAATAATTCCACCGATAACTGTGTACCATCAATTAGATCTGAGATAAGCTCCGAATATGAAGCAAAACGTTTTTGCGTTATTCGATTTATTCCGCCTCGAACAAAAATCATTGGTAAAAGACAATAGTGATATCTTGTTGCAACAGTTTCACAATTGGCGGGCTTTACTACATATTTGTTACTATCAATGTATATCTCTTTTTCCTTATCATTTTTGACGATTGCTAACGCCGTGATCGGTGAAGAGTTTATCATTCCCCGATGTAGAAATCTGGTAAAATCTGCGCCATATAGAATGCAGGAACCCATTAATGCCATAATATTACTTTGAGCGTAAAAATCTTGACTCCTTTGAATACAATCCGATATGAGCTCACCTTTTTCCATAATACAGTATGTTAGACTGATGCCTAATTGATCGCCATCTTTATACCTGCTCCGAATATATTCCATATTCGCTGCTTTACAGAAAATGAAAATATCTCGTATTCTGGCAAGAAGAAAGTAACTTAACAAGTAATCGATTAATGGTTTGTCAAATATTATAGTCTCAGGAGCATAGTCTAAATGCAACAAGCCCTTCCAAGATTCCTCTTGAGTAGCAACAGAACCTTCAAGCAGACTATCGATATCTGTATCCAAAATAATCGCTATACGCCTTAATAGGGAGACATCGGGAATACCTACTCCTCTTTCCCAGCGAGAAACTGCTTTATCGCTTACCATGATACGCTCGGACAGTTCCTGTTGAGTATATCCTGCTCTTTTTCGTAGGAATTGTATGGCTTTTCCTATTTTTTCTACTTCCATCAACTAAACGCTCCGTTTACCTCACCTATTTCCATACATCTTCTGATAATAATTCTGGTACTCTCCGCTGATGATTTCTTCCCACCATTCGCGGTTTTCCAGATACCACTTGATGGTTTTCTTGATACCGTCTTGGAACTTTGTTTCCGGCAACCATCCGAGTTCGTTATGGATCTTAGTGGGATCAATCGCATATCGCATGTCATGACCTTTACGGTCAGTCACATAGGTGATCAAACTTTCAGGCTTTCCTAACTCTTTGCAGATCAGCTTTACGATATCGATATTGCGCATCTCATTGTGACCGCCGACGTTGTAAACTTCACCAATGCGTCCATTATGGATGATAAGATCAATGGCTTTGCAGTGATCCTCAACGTACAGCCAGTCACGGACGTTAATGCCTTCACCATAGACAGGCAGTGGCTTATCAGCTAACGCATTGGCTATCATCAGCGGGATGAGCTTCTCCGGAAAATGATAGGGGCCGTAGTTGTTGGAGCAGCGGCTGATGGACACCGGAAGGCCAAATGTGCGATGGTAGGCCAGAACCAGCAAGTCTGCCCCTGCTTTACTGCTGCTGTAAGGAGATGAAGTATGAATCGGTGTCTCTTCTGTGAAGAAAAGATCGGGACGGTCAAGAGGAAGATCCCCATACACTTCGTCTGTGCTCACTTGATGATACCGCTGAATACCATACTTCCTGCAGGCATCCATCATCACGCTTGTTCCGATGATATTGGTCTGAAGGAAGATGGAAGGATCTTCGATGGAGCGATCAACATGACTCTCAGCCGCAAAGTTGACCACAATATCTGGCTTCTCTTCCTCGAAGAGTTTATAAACTCCCTCTCTATCGCAGATATCCTGCTTCACAAACCGGAAATTTGGTTGGTTCATCACCGACTTCAGCGTGGACAGGTTTCCTGCATATGTGAGCTTATCCAGGCAAACAATCCTGTAATCCGGATGTGCCTCAAGCATATGGAAGATAAAGTTGCTTCCGATGAATCCGGCACCGCCGGTTACGATGATTGTCATTGTTGGTCTCCTTCTGCTAATGTAATAAGATATTGTCCATAATCGGTCATCTTTAAGGACTCGCCAAGTTCTCTTAACTGATCCGTAGAAATAAAACCGCGTCTCCAGGCAATTTCCTCAATGCATGACACATAAAAACCCTGACGATCCTGAACCGTTTCGACAAACTCAGCAGCTTTTAGCATTCCTTCCGGAGTACCCGTATCTAACCATGCAAAGCCGCGTTTAAGGAGATTTACTTTCAGTTCTCCCATTTCAAGATAGGCATTGTTAACAGCTGTTATCTCTATCTCACCTCGAGCAGACGGTTTCACATGCTTTGCAATCTCAACTACACGATTATCGTAAAAATACAGTCCGGGAACGGCATATTTTGATTTTGGCTTTGCTGGCTTCTCTTCAATGGAAACGACATTCCGATTTTTATCAAATTCTACAACTCCAAATGCTGTGGGATCCTTCACTGGATATCCGAAAATCGTCGCGCCCTTGTTCTCTTCAATGGCTTTCTTTAGTACAGTAGTCATATCTGATCCATAGAAAACATTATCTCCAAGGATCAGGCATACACTGTCATCACCAATGAATTCTTCTCCAAGGATGAATGCATCTGCAAGACCTCTTGGTGTATCCTGTACCTTGTACTCAAAACGCATTCCAAGTTGGGAACCATCACCAAGCAGCTTTTCATATACAGGAGTATCCTCTGGTGTTGAAATAATGAGTACTTCTCTAATGCTAGCAAGCATCAGCATCGAAAGTGGGTAGTAAATAAGCGGCTTATCGTAAATTGGCAGCAACTGTTTCGACACAGCTTTCGTCATAGGATAGAGGCGAGTACCTTTACCTCCAGCAAGGATGATTCCTTTCATGATGAGTCCTCCGTAATTATGTGGATACCTTATGCTTTAACGATATAGCAACCAGCCCTATTAGAACTATCTGTTGTTCTACCGATTAGATTAAAATGCTTATCATCAACGATCTTTAGAATACGTTCCGGTTCTTCGCGTTGCATCCGCCTAAACTCCTTCAGATCCTCTTCTGTCAAAATGAATCTAGATTCTGCTCGACATATCTCACACACAGGATTCAAGTCTGGCTCAATACCACAAGCTACTTGAATGACAGCGCGTACAAAATCAACTCCTGTGCTATACCGAACAAGGTCACTTCCAATCGCATCCCCACCCATTCTGGAACCAATCTCAATGATTTTTATACTTCCATTTTCATTGATTTTTATTTCCGAATGAGAAGCAGAGTTCTTTATTTCCAATGAATCCAACGCATGAGTAACAACTTTTACCACCTTTTGATAGGTCTCTTCGTTTACAGGGGCTGGCTCCAGATGTCCTGTTTCAATAAAATGAGGGGCACCTGTAGTGTATTTGAGAGTCATAGCAAGAATATGATGCTCTCCGTTATAAGAGATGCCCTCTACGCTATACTCCTGCCCTTCCGCAAATTCTTCGATTAGTGCTTTCTTTTCAAAGCCTGAATCGAGCGCAGCCTTTACAGCCTCCTCAAGCCCTTCTGGACTATTAAGTTTGAATATTCCCCGGCTTCCGCTTCGATCCGTCGGCTTTACAATTACAGGATAAGTCAATTGCAGAGCAGATAATACAGTATTCTCGTCAACAGGAATGCTTTTAGGGCTTGGATCCCCGCATCTTTCAAAGGCTTTCCGCATGAGATGTTTATTTGTGCTCATCCTTGTACATTCCATGCTATTCCCTGGCAATCCCAGTTGATTCGCCACATAGTTAACGGTATAATTTCCAAGGTCTGTAGCAATACTACATATACCGTTTATTCCAATTTCACGGCACTTTTCAGTTATCTGATCAACCTCAGTGATGCTTATGGGATAGAAATAATCCGCAGCTTCCTCACCAACATCATTTGCAGCCCAAGCAAAAACATGAGTTGTAAAACCCATTTCTTTTGCTTTTTCTATTAGAGGTAATTGAAGATAACTAGCCCCGATTATTGCAATGTTCTTTGTCACAGATTATACCTTCCTTACACTCTCAACATTCTCAATAAGCTTATCAAACAACTCTCTATACTTCCGTTCCCCTGCTTCTAAACCATATCGGTTCAGAGCATATTGGTAACAAGCCATGATGCTTTCTGAGGTTTTCTTTTTAACATTCTTAATAGCCTCAGACAATGCATCTACATCAAACGGTTCAACAAAAGTTCCAAATTCTTCTGAAGCTACATAAGGGACACCCGATACATTGAAGCCGATGATGGGCGTCCCACACCCTAATGCATTTAAACAAGCATTTGGCTGAGCATCTGCAATGCTTGTGCACACATAAGCATCTGCAAGTGATAATAATTCTGAGAGTCTATTCTGATCGCTTACGTAAGGTATCGGGATCATATTGGGAGGACAGATATTTTGATCGTCTTCAAACCCAACATGAATGAAGGTAATATCTTCACAATCAATGCATTTTCTTGCAGCCTCATGGAAATACTTAGCGCCTTTATAAGTTGTGCTGAACGCAGCGCACAGGATAACTACTCTCTGATTCTCTTTGATTCCAAGCTCCTTTCGAATAGCACTTGATTCTCTAGGATAATAAATATGTTCAATATCAACCGTTGCGTCTTTTTCAAAGAATTCCTTATCCTTAAGTAACCAAGAGTTTTTTGCTTTATCTATTACATACGGAGCAGAGCCAAAGGTTATTGTGCTAAAATCTCTATACGCCTTCTCTTTTTGCTTAAAAATCAAATGCGAATTATCAAAGAATAAGCTTTTGGGGGATTCCTTCTTTTGAGGGCAATTATGGCATCCATTTTGGGTCTTGTATTTATCGCAGTCATATGAATAGCAGCATTTTCCAAGGAACGGATATTCATCTGCCATTCCATAGAATGTCCAAGATGCTTTCTTTCTACAATATTCTAACAGTCTAAACTCGTTGACAAAACCGCCATGAAGGCAATATAGCCAAATGATATCGGGCTTATACTCATCTAACTTCTTGAAGAGATTATTGGTTTGTAAATTGGCAAGAGATGCTGCTAAACCAGTTACTCCGGAAATAACGTGATCTATTTTAAACATCAAGCTATTACCAAAATAGACAAACTCATCTGGATCATTTTTATTCTCTTCGCTCCAAACCCCATAGAAAACCTTTACGTCAAACCCATAGCTTTTGAGTTTATTATAAATGGTAACGGTGTTCTTCCCTGTGCTTTTTGAGCCGCAAAGCACATTAATCATTGCTACCTTCATTGTGAAACCTCTTCAAGGTATAATCTCAACTTCTGAGATAATCTTTAGCTGATTCTATTACCTTTTGACAATCATCTCTTAGCAGGCCATAGTACATCGGCAGACGAACAAGCCTGTCGCTTTCTTTAGTTGTGTACTGATCCTCCCCGTCAAACCGCCCGAATTTCAAACCGGCAGGGGCAGAATGAAGCGGAACGTAGTGGAACACACACCCGACCCCATTCTGCTTCATATTCTTAATAAATGCTGTTCTGTCTTCGAGATCCTTCAGTTTGATATAAAACATATGAGCATTGTGCTCACACTCTTCAGGGATCTTCTGAAGCTCGATTCTTCCCTCATCCGCAAATGGTTTAAATGCCTTATAATATGCATTCCATGTATCCATACGATTCTGGGTAATCTCGTCGGCTCTAAGAAGCTGCGCCCACAGATAAGCGGCATTCATTTCAGAGGGAAGATAGCTATCGCCACGATCCACCCATGTGTACTTATCAACTTGTCCGCGGAAGAACCGTGCTCTGTTCGTACCTTTCTCACGGAGTATCTCTGCGCGGTCATTGTACTTCGGATTATTAATCACAAGAGCACCGCCTTCGCCCATGGAGAAGTTTTTTGTCTCGTGGAAGGAATAGCATCCCATGTCTGCGATTGTGCCGAGGTACTTCCCTTTATAAGTACTCATCACGCCTTGAGCAGCATCTTCAATAACAATCAAATTATGGCGGTGTGCAATCTCCATGATGGTATCCATCTCGCAAGCAACACCTGCATAATGCATCACCATAATGACTTTTGTCTTCTCAGTAATCGCCGCTTCAATCTTCTTCTCGTCAATATTCATTGTATCAGGACGAATATCGACAAACACCAACTTCGCCCCCACCAAAACCGCCGCTGTCGCAGTCGATGAGAAGGTGTAAGACGGAAGAATGACCTCATCCCCCGGTTGGAGGTCACAAAGAAGCATAGCCATATCAAGAGCAGTTGTACCACTAGTGGTCAACAAAACCTTCTGAGCGTTAAATCTCTCCTCCATCCAGGCGTGGCACTTCTTAGTAAATTGACCATCTCCACAAATCTTATGAGAATCAATTGCCTGCTTCACATACTCGTACTCATCGCCAACAAGAGGCGGGACATTAAAGTTAATCATAGTTGAGTCTCCTTTACCTTTTTAATACTGAGAGGACATCTTTGCGCATAAACAAAAGGACACCGATAACAGCACCCACAACTAAGATTCCACCTCTGATAATGAGAGAAATCCAACCAGTGCTAGAGATTGCGACGTTTCCTATCAAGCCGAATACTACAGCAATAATGGCAACTGGGAATGATTTGATAAAAACATCCCTAATAACAATCCACATATTGATGTTTAGGACACGATGGAAAAGTACGTATGTCAAAATAGATCTGGCTAATGTCGCAACCATTATTGAAATACACGCTCCGTTAGCTCCCCAAAGCTTTGCAGTAATGAAGCAGAGCCCAATATTAACAATTCCGCAACAAAGGTTAATTAATCCTGTATACTTAACCTTGTTTTTTACCATAATGGCAGTATTCAGAACCTCCATGGAATTATAGAAAATCGATGGGAAAACGACTATCAACAACCCCATATGAACTTCATCATATCCAGAGCCAGCCCAAAGGCGTAAGAAATCCCCACCGAGAAAAACTAAGCCAATGAAAATGATGATGTTGATTCCGTATATGAGCTTACCTACTTTGACAACCAATTTCAGAAGATTGTCCTCGAAATTATCCTGTGTGTATATTCTGGAAATAGTAGGCATAAACATGCCGCTAAACGCAGTTGATATAAGATATAAATAGTTTTCAATTGTTAATACAACACTAAAATGCGCTGCTTCTGTCGTATTAGAAACAATTCCCAGTATTGAAGGCACCACAGTGAAAATCAATCTATGTGACACCGCCATTACTGTAATCCACAAAGAAAACTGAACAATCTCTTTCACTAAACCTATATCAAAATTTAGAACAGACAAATGTGCGGTTGTATACTTTCTGATTATAAAAGCCTTATAGGCAACAGTAATTAACGCGGCGACAGCATGGACAATTACTAATGCATATAGCCCCAAATTCATAAGGAGCGTAATAGTTATTGTCGCCACCATGAAAACTTTGCTGATAATATCAGCAAGTTTAATATGCACATATTTCTCATACGAAGTAAGTATTCCGTTAAATATTTGAAACGGAAAGCAAAAAACGCTTGAGAATGATGTTATGATAAATATGACTCTTAACTGTTCTATTTCAGTTGGTGTAAGCGCCTTATAAATATTGTTGATGGAGAAAAATACAGCAGAAAGAATAATTAGGATTACAGCGTCGATATACAGATAGAGGCGAAAAATCGTCCCCATCGCCCGGTCCTCGTTTTCTTTATCCCCAACCACATGATACTTGGATACAAAACGTGAAGCAGCTGATCCGAGTCCAAAATCGAGCAGGAAAAAACCAATCAACGAGGAACTTATTGTATATAAACCATACTGGCTGTTTCCAAGGCTTCTAATGATGAAAGGCGTAAACAAGATGCCAATTAGCGAATTAAGAAAAACAGCCAAGTAAGAAATAACTGTTGTGGTTTTTGTATTATTCAATCGAATCATGCTAGCATTACCTTTCTCTAATTGCGGTCAACTATTCTGCCAAAATCCTACATACGGATACAATTGCATGATGTCAGAGCCATGGTACATGTTAAATATAAAGTATATACCAAACATAACACACATCGCCAAGGCAGTAATATACGAGATTTGTTTATACTGCTGTTTTGATCTTGTAATGATTTTCGGCATAGTCAATGGAACAAATATCAAATAATAATAATTCAACCTCATAGCTATGCTATTTACAGGGGCAAAGCATTGTAGACATACTGAAAGAAAAAGCAGATTTCTAAGACCTATAGTATCGTCGTCTATCTTATTAGGATCAGGCACAACAATTGCAAAAATAGAGAACACAAATAGCATTAGAATAATGGAATATGCCCCGGTAGAGGATGTAACACCGTAGCGTGAGAAATATCTTTCACCCATTAATGGTGCCAGAGCTGAATAAATCCTGTTATTTAGTATCAAAGTAATGGCCATAATGGGAACGACAAAATATAACCAATTCTTTGTAATCTTAGCGCGATATATCGGATACATTAAAAACAGCATTACTGCTGACTGGTGAAATAGCATTGCTACAAGACACGACACAATAAAAGGGATTACTCTTCTTTTTTTGCAAAAAACAAAAGCCATTGAACCAATCGAAACAGATAGCGCTTGTCGCAAACCCGAGAAAAACAGGCTGAATGGGGCAACTATCAAAAATAAAACAACTGATAGGTATGGGATTTCACTTTCTTCTTTGTAGAGTTTCCACAATGGTAATATACACATGATCGCGATAACAGTAAGATAAAACTGAAAATCTTTTGATAATAGTGATATGGCTTTTCCCAACAAAGTAAAAGCGACTTCAATATCTCCAGAACGCAATATATCTTTAAATGAATACATCATATCATGGTTAAAATAATACAAATAATTCCGAGTATCGCTACCACAACTTAATCCTCTTAAACTAAGCATAACTAAAAAAATGGAAAAAAACAGCCCTATTACAATTTTTTGCTCTCTCGTGTTTGATTTATTGCAAAAGGATATTGTTCCACGCTGTGCAAATATATATATATTATAAAATAGTGGTGCTAGCAAAAGAATAAAGTATGGTATCACTTCACTTCTCCTATTCTCGACTTGGCTTATTCATCACACTAATAAAATCATTGTGCAATTTCTTTCTTACTGCATTTACATCGTGATGTTGAATAGCATATTCTCTAGTGGCATTGGCTCTACTAAGAAAAGTATCTTTTTGCTCGATGAGATTACTTAACTCTCGATAAATATCACTGTTATTATCAATCGTTATTGCACCGTCAACCTTTCTTATATATTCGATAGAAGCAATACCCGAAGGGCCTATGCCCACTACTACGCTACCACTTTGAAGGCAATCTATAATCTTTGTGGAAAAAGAGTACTTAACAGCCTTCATCCTATCCTCCTCAAAGGATTCCACATGGAGTACAATATCTGCTTCGTTTAGTATAGTTTTAATTTCGTCATAGGGACGAACACCCATGTAATAAGCATTTATATTGTCAAACCACTGTCTTTTTTCATCCTCATCAATTGGAGTATTAGAATAGACTTCCAATACAGCCTTAACTCCCAATTCATTGATTTTGGCCAAAGACTTTGCTATCTCTATAAGCGTTTCTTTTCTCCCATAAAGTAGATTGCCAGCGTAAACCAACCGAAGAATATCGTTGTTTTCCTTTTTTACTGGTTTTTCAAAAGTGCATCCTTTATAAAGTGGCGTCACTTCTTTTCCGTAAATGCTTCTATACTTTTCACACATTTCATCAGAAGCACCATACAGTTTATCTGCTACATCAAAGCAATAATCAATTCCTTTTTTTAAATAACCTCTTCTATACCAGGCATGGTTTTCATACTCGGCCTGTGGATCGTCAGCAATATAAAGAATCACTTTAACATCCGGATATGATTGCTTGATGTGCTGTATTGCAGGCTCAAGAATATAGGAGTTTGTAGCAAACGCAAATATAACATCTGGATTTGCCACGCCAACAAATCTATCAAAAGAACTGTTAATCCATTTTTTTGATAGCCATACCTTCTCCATACCCCAGTAAACAATTTCTTTCTTGTTTCTATGAAGTTTGGCTATCTGTGACTGTTCCTTTTCTGTCTTTTCATTTGAATCCTCAAATATGAGTTCAGAGGCATTAAACATTGTCCCTGTTTGTCTACCTAATAAGCTTCCTTTAAGAATTTCAATCGCAGATACATGATAATATGTATCCACAATTTTAGTATTTGGTTTCTGCTGGCGAGCATAGAAATGAAAGAATTGCGCTTCTTCCCAACCGTCAAACCAGTTTGTTAATGTATTGCCAAATGAGTTTACAGTATTCCATGACGCTTGGGAAAATACTAAAACCCGCATTTTACGCATTCCTCCTTTTCTTATATATTACACGTTGGAATATCCTTAAGATTATGCTCGGTATCCATTATTATTGCATGGTGTTTCAACACTCGTTCTTCTATAGGTGGCAGTTCCATATAGTTCCCATAATCAATGCGCAGTACTTTGTCCGCGTCTCTTACGCACAGGTATTTACGTTTAGCAAAATCAACATAGCTCAACTCATCAAACATATCTGCGGGATATTGTCTATATGCCCATTCCATTGTATTTGGAAAAAAATAATCCTGTTCACTTAAGCTATTCCATTTCTTGATAAGCTTTCCAGTACTTACGAATAGTTTTTTCTTTACACCTTGAGGTAATCTTAGAAATATTCCCTCAATCATATTCTGTATGCCAGATGATCTACTTTTAAAATTTCGTGAATACAATAAATTTATGGCTACTGCAAGTAATTGTATTTTCCTCATTATTTTATTGGGTGCGACTCTATCTCCCGGGAAAACATCAATAAATATCCCTGTATGATATGTCACGTTTTTTTCCCATTCATTATGTATAAATGTAGTATTGTCTTTTCTTATTTTTGTAAAATTCTGTGTAAAGTCCCAATTGGTAAACTTATTCTGTAGTATATACCCCTTAGGTCTTTCTATTTTCCATACCTCAATTAGTCGTTCATAATCCTCTCGTGGCATAATAATATCCACGTCATCATCCCATGGGATGAAACCTTTATGGCGAATCGCCCCAAGCATTGTTCCATAAGCAACAGAATATTTAAGCCCATTCTTTCTGCAGATTTCATCAACTGTACTTAATATATCCAATTCTGCATCCCATACTTTTTTTAGGCTGCTATTCTTCTCTGTGTTTTCCATCTCTACACTCCTTGAAAGTGCAATCAGATAGGATGTGTTTAAAGTGTCACTTCATAAATAAAGTCCAGTTTTAAACATATCTTATCTATATATTGATCCATATTTAATCATGGCCTCTGATATTAATATCTAACTCTACTTATCTATTTTTTACGACTTCATATCCATCTTGCAAATGGATTATTCACCTCAGAACAAATGCTTTATTGTTTCTGCAACTACCTTTTTCTTGTCAAACACATCCTCCATGTGCTTGCGGCCTTTCAATCCCATTTGTTTTCTTTCTTCAAAGCTCAAACCATACATTGTTTTCATAGTCTTATATAAACTATCAACACTTTTTGGTTCACATAGCAGGCCACTTCCATATACTACGGCCTCTTTGCACCCTGGGATATTAGATGTAATAATCGGACGTCCAGAAGAAGCACACTCCAAATTTGTATTTGCCATCCCCTCATGGTAGGAAGGAAGGACAAAACAATGCGCCTTTGCTATGAATGGCCTTACATCCGATTGAAAACCATAGTATTCCAGCCATCCATCATCAACATACTGCTTTATCTGCTGTTCATATCCCTCTTCATATCTTCCCAGCACCATCAATTTACAGTTACATCCATCATCTCGCATTTTTTCCATGGCAGAAAAAAGTTCATTGATGCCTTTTTCTTTCATGATTCTACCAACAAACAGATACTTAAAACTTGCTTCATCAGAAGGATATTCCGATAACGTAAAATGATCTATGTTCACGCCTGCGCCATTAAGAACTTCTGATTTAGACCTATCAATGATTTTCTCCTGCACAAAAGTTTCTCTATTATCAGAATTCTCAAAGAATACAACTTTGGCTTTCTTAAGAGCAGCTTTATACATTGCAATAACGATTTTTTTCAAGAATCCATCATTTTCAAATGCAGTGCCTAATCCAGTAATATTTACAGCATACGGAACCTTAAGAAGTCTGCAAGCAAATCCTCCGTATATATTGGGCTTTATAGTGTAAGTAATTACTAAGTCAGGCTTTTCCCTTCTTACCAATCTTCTATACTTAACAAAAAGCAAAAAGTCCTTTATTGGGTTTATTCCTCTTCTATCAAAGCTAGTTTCAATTATTTCACAGCCGATTTCTTTAAGTTCGGGTTCTCTCCCAGCACTAGGAGAAGATACTATAATATTGTTTCCGCGTTCAATGAGCTCACGAATCAGCTCTCTTCGAAACTCATAAACTCCGCTGCTGCTGTTCGCTAAGATCAATATTTTACTCATTTTAGTATCTCCCGCAGCTCATTGTTTGTTTTTATCATATCTATAAGTATTCCACACACCATCACTGACAAGTTTATATTTTTTTAGCAATCCAACTTCATTTGCATGTCCAATCAAATGGAAACCGGTATTCATAAAACTCTTTTTTGATGGCTCGTTTGTAGGTAAAACAAAACTATAAGCGCTTTTGAAATCACACTTCTCCAGAACAAATTTCAGCAGATTGGTGGCACAGTGTTTCCCCCTTGAATCCGGCGCAGTCCAAATTGGCCCAATTATAATATCATTCTTATCGCCGCTTTCAATAATACGTTTGCCTGAATGTGTGACCACGACATGGCCTCGAACAGATTCATCCTCAACTGCATAATAGACCGTGTAATCGTATAACAATCTAGTGATAAGCATCCTGCATTTGTGGACTATTCCATTCCAGTAATCTGGTCTATTCTTTCTGTTATACCCTTCCCAATAATGACAGATAAGGGTTGGAGAAAACTCATATATATCAATTGACCCGAAAGTATGAACCTTCTTCAATCTTTTATCGGCTTTCATTATTGTCATCCCATCTTCACGATTTTTATCTCGTTATACTTCATCATATAGATGCCTTCATCATAGGCACCGATATTTTTCTTGTTTACAATACCCTGCAGATTGTTCAGAATCAGTTTCATATGATCGCAGCCAGACTCATAAGCATGTGGATACCCGCCCCCAAATCGAGGATTCACTTCGCTGATGTAATAGGTTCCGTTGATCTCAAAGATATCGATGTCAATCTGCCCGCGATAGCCCGCTTCATTCACGAACTTCTCAATCAACGCAAAAAGCTCTATATCCTTAAAGCTGACCGCCTTGTCCGTCTCACCAGCCCGCATCTTGATCTTCTTCTTTGTGAAGATAGAAACCACTTCTCCGCTGATAAGATCAATATACACATCCGCGCCGATTTCCTGACCATCCAGGAACTCCTGAATCATGAGATCGTCTTCATGAGCAAAGAGAAGATCAACAGTTTCTTTGTCATACACCTTTGAGATGCTGATGGAAGCAGATCCTCTATAGGGCTTCACAAAGACAGGATAGGAAACCTTGCCAGCATCCACAGCCTTATAGAACTCTTCTTTATCCATCCAGGAACGAGCACAGTTATAGCCGTGAGCCTTTAACCACTCATACATCTGCATTTTGTCCAAGGCCATCTCACAGAGGTCATAGGATGAGCCGACAAAAGTCACCCCAAGAGCTTTAAATTTCTCTTCATTAGCTGCAAGTAAACTCAGTTCTGGATCAATGAGACTAATTACTCCATTGATCTGTTCTTTTTTGCAGATGTCAAGGATGATGTCAATATAGCCTGGTTCCGTAATCAGCGGTACAATATAATACTTATCGGCATCGTAAATAGCAGGCCCAAGAGCATTTGCATCTGTGGCCACAACGGTACCAACCCCATCAAATGTTTTCTTAAAGTACTGCACGATTTTATTCCGCGTGCCAGCGGCAAGAATCAGAAAGTTCATTTGTTACCTCTTTGAGCTTGCTCAGCCTGTTCTCTTCTTTGTTCAGCAAAATTTGGTTCTACAGCTCTTGTGTTTTCTGCTACGTCTTCGTGAACTAATACTTTTTTAATCGATAAGAAGAATATTTTAAGATCAAACAAGAATGAAATATGATCAACGTAATATACGTCGGTTTCAAATCGATGATCCCAATCGAGATTATTTCTGCCGTTTACCTGTGCCCAACCTGTAAGCCCTGGCCTTACGTCATGACGTCTGTGTTCCTTATCTGTATACCAAGGTAAATACTCAATAAGCAGGGGTCTTGGACCAATTATACTCATGTGTCCGATGAGGATATTGAAAAGCTCAGGAAGCTCATCTAGCGATGTTGAGCGAAGGAACCTGCCGTACTTATTCAATCGTACCTCATCAGGCAGCAAGTTCCCTTCTTTATCTTTCTCATTGCTCATTGTTCTGAACTTTATGAGTTTAAATATCTTTTCATGCCAGCCCGGACGTGCCTGTGTGAAGAAGGGATTACCTTTCATCTTATAAGCACCAACAGCTGTCAAGATAAGAAAAAGGGGAGAAAGAATAATAATCGCCCCTGTTGACAGGAAGGCATCTAGAAAACGCTTGATACAACGCGCATAAATGCCATTCATTTTATTCTTAGCAATATCTAGCACTGCGGCTATCGCACCGACTACCGCTGCAATAGCCACAATCCAGAAGATAATATCTAGAAATATCATCTATTCACCTGTTCTCTACCTGTTTATATACCCTATCCGCTGTGACTACCTAATATATGCTCAACCAATAGCTATATGACTACCTCAGTCATGCCCAGTCGATGCCTTATTTTCTATCTACGCACCTAATTGATGCTCAGCCGACATGGTTTTTCTCTATCTACATACCTGATGCATGCGGAGCAGATATGTATTTACGGTGCCCAGTCACGCTCTGCCGATACGGCTTCAAGCCGGTATCTTCTTATCTACAACCCTCATCCACATTCAACCGACATGGCCTGACATCACCGAAAACACCTATGAATGATGTCGATAATCCTATCTTGCTGCTCTTCCGTCATCTTATTATCGCTGGGCAAACAGAGCCCGCGTCTGAAAATATCGGCTCCTACGTCGATTCCAGAGCCCTTTATGTAAGCATTTGTGCGGCCTCTACCGTTGCCTTCGACCGTAACAAACGGGTTCGTCCTATATATCGGTTGCATATGCATGGGCTTCCAGATCGGGCGGCCTTCGGCGTTGAAGGCGGCGAGAGCGTCGAGGATCTCATGGGGAGAGCTCTTGCCGGGCTCGGTGGTGTAGAGGTAGTCCTGTTCGCCGCGGACCATAGGCGCCATGGCGTCCTCGTCGATGATCAGGCAGGACAGCCAGTGGTTCGGCTGCGACTTGTCCGAATCAAAAGGATTCATCTTGACCGGCAGATCGGCAAGACCGGCTTTGTAGCGCTCGTAGATCGCCTTTTTCTGAGCGATATGCTCTTCGAGATAGGGGAGCTGTCCGCGGACGACGCCGGCAACAATGTTACTCATGCGGTAATTGTAGCCGATCTCCTCATGCTGATACCAAGGCGCTGCCTCACGACTCTGTGTGGACCACTTGCGGACTTTGTTTGCATCTTCCTCGTTGTCAGTCAGGAACATGCCGCCGGCGCTGCCGGTAATGATCTTGTTGCCGTTAAAGGAGATGCAGTTGTAGTTGCCCAGCGTGCCGGTTTCAACCCACTCGCCGTTTAGCTTGTACTTTGCGCCGAGCGATTCCGCTGCGTCTTCAACGATCAAAGCACCGTGGCGATCACAAACGGATTTTAACTCATCCATCTTGCCCGGTGTTCCATATAAGTGAGCGATGACCACGAGACGAACATCCGGATAGAGTTCAAACGCTTTCTCCAACGCGATGGGGTCCATGCCCCAACAATCCCGCTCTGTATCAATGAATACCGCTTCTCCGTCTTCATACGCAACAGGATTGATAGATGCATCGAACGTCATATCGGAGCAGAAGACCCGATGTCCCTGAAGCGTCCCCTGATTCGGACGTGCTTGTCCATAAAGCTTCTCTCCTGCCAGCTTTGTCGCAAGATGCAACGCGGCGGTTCCGCAGGAAAGCGCGACAGCATACTTGACGCCGATGCGTGCGGCAACCTGTTTCTCCACTTCGTTGATATTTGCGCCGACGGTCGAAACCCAGTTTGTCAAGATGGCATCATCCACCCAATGTTTTTCATCGCCATGCATAGTCGGAGAGGAAAGCCAGACCTTTTTCCCGAACGGTTTGATGCCTTTGAAACGCGGATCCTCTAAAAACTTGTTCATCAGATACTCCTATCGTATGTCCTTTATTATATCAAAGCGCATTGGCGTAACACGTCATGCGAGAAACTCTATCTATTCACAGCAAACAACCCATCGACAGTGTGTCGGATGGGCGTTGCAAGGGTACCTCCTTGTGCAATTTTGGCTCTGGAAAATGGGTCAATCCGAGAGCAATCAAGAAGCCGCTATCCGATCCGTTTGACCTCTTCGGAGGCATTTTTGAGAGATTTTTTGACTTTATTCAAAAGGGTGATGTCCAAAAAAGTCAGGTGGCGTCTAGCTTTTTCTTGGTTAGCCCTATTATACAACCATCACCACACTTTTGATGCTAGGGGCAACACTCCCGCAAATCGAGGATCTTCTAAAAACTTGTTCATCAATTACCTCTCAAATTGTAAATGGCACATTCTATATCTTGACAAGCAGTTTCGCTTGTTGAAATCACTTCAACGCAAACAGCCCACGGATAATCCGTGAGCGTTGCTTTGGCCTCCTTATTCAGATTTGCACTCTTGGAAAATGGGTCAATCCATGAGTCATCAAGAAGCCGGTCACGCGTCGTTTTTCGCTTCCTTGAAGCAATTCAGAGAGTTTTTCGAAGGTTATTCCAAAGGCTGAAAATTCAAAAAAACCAGACGCCGTGGGCATTTTCTTGATTTCAGTCCTATTATACAAACATCACCAGACTTTCTTTTCAAACGGTGTAATGCCCGCAAAGCGCGGATCCTCTGATAACTTGTTCATGAATGATTCTCCTCAACATGCTTACCGTGAAGCGTCAATAATCTCCGGACCAGAAGCCCGATCAAAACACCGGACAGGACGCCGATAAGGTCGATCCAGACGTCCTGAAGTTGGGCGCCGCGGGCGGTCAAAAGCTGAAGGCTTTCGTCGAGAAAGGCGGTGACAAAGCCGCCGGAAAACGCTTTCGCAAAACTGCCGCGAAAGCAGAAAACCAGCAGTGCCGAAAGCGCCGTAAACTCCGCAACGTGGGCAAGCTTGCGTGCCGTCTGGTGCGAAAGCGATCCGAGTCCGAGAGCGTTCAGCACCGGATTCAGGATGTTGTTCAGAATCCAGCCGCTTTCTTCGGCAGAGACGTCCTGCGGCAGCAGCGACTGTCCGAAGATGAATGCCAGCATCAGCACCGTCATAATCCACAGCACGATGCGGCGGGGCGGGACGCGTCTTGTCATCAGCCGACCGCCTTGGGCTTGTCCGCCGCGTCGTAAACCGTGACGACCGGCGCGGTCGGTTTGTTGTCGACCGGATGATAGGTCGGGACCATGGCGATCAGCATTTCGCGGATGTTGTCGTCGTTCGCGTACGAAGCCTTCATCAGCGTTTCCAGATTCTTCAGGAACAGATCCCGGTCGAACGGGATCGGCGCGCCGATGTGAATCAGCTCGTTGTCGGTCTTTTTGAGGCCTTCTTCGGTCATCAGCTTCTCTTCGTAGAGCTTTTCGCCCGGACGCAGGCCGGTATACTTGATCGGAATATCCACATCCGGTTTGAGTCCCGCCTGCTTGATCAGGTTGCGCGCCAGCGTATCGATCTTGACCGGACTGCCCATATCGAGCACGAAGATCTCGCCGCCCTTTGCGTAGGTGCCGGCCAGCATCACGAGGCTGACCGCCTCCGGAATCGTCATAAAGTAGCGGATGACGTCCGGATGCGTGACCGTGACGGGACCGCCCTTTGCGATCTGCTTTTTGAACAGCGGGATGACGGAACCGTTGCTGCCGAGCACGTTGCCGAAGCGCACCGCGACGAATTCCGTTTTGATATTGCGGAACACGCGGCCGGTGCCGTCCTTGTCCGCGTTCTCACAGCCTTCGTGCGTGAACAGCTGCGGAATCTCGTTCGCCCTGCCCGCCTTGATCTTTGCGTCGAAGCACTGCACGACCATTTCGCACAGACGCTTGCTGGCGCCCATGACGTTGGTCGGGTTGACCGCTTTGTCGGTCGAAATCAGCACAAAGCGCTCGCAGCCGTGGACCATCGCCGCGTATGCGGTTTTATAGGTGCCGAAGACATTGTTCTTGATCGCTTCGCACGGGCTGTCCTCCATCAGCGGCACGTGCTTGTGCGCCGCCGCGTGATAGACGATCTGCGGGTGATAGGTCTTGAACACCTTGAACATCCGGCGGCTGTCACGTACCGAACCGATCAATACCACGAGGTCCAGGTTGCGGTACCGGTCCCTGAGCTCCTGCTGGATGTCGTATGCGCTGTTTTCGTAGATGTCGAAGAGAATCAGCTGCTTCGGCTCGTGCGCGGCAATCTGCCGGCAGAGCTCGCTGCCGATCGATCCGCCGCCGCCGGTAACCAGGACCGTCTTGCCGTGAATGAACGAAAAGACCTCGCTGAGATCGGCGCGGATCGGATCGCGGCCCAGAAGGTCTTCGACCGCGACGTCCTTCATCGCGCTGACGGAGATCTGTCCGGAGATCAGCTGATACATGCCGGGCAGCTGCTTGAGCTCGCAGTCGGTCTCGTTGCAGATCGCGAGGATGTCGCGCTTCTGTTCTGCCGTCGCGCTCGGAATCGCAAGGTATATCTTGTCGACGTGGTACTTATCGACGTTGGCGAGGATGTCGTCGCGGTTTCCGACGATCGGAACGCCTTCCAGATAGCGGCCGCGCTTGTTCGGATCGTCGTCGATGATGCAGACGACCTTGTCCTTTGAGCTTGCATCCGACACCATATCCCTGAGGATCATCTGTCCGGCACTGCCCGCGCCGATCAGCATGACGCGGTTCTTTGCTTCGCGCTCCTGCAAACGTTTCCTGTGCCAGAAATCAAAGACGCGATAGGTGAAACGGATCCCGATCAGCAGAAACAGCTGGATCAGCGCGCCGCCGACATAATAGGAAATGGGCATGCGTCCGAACAGCAGCGTGATCGCCGCCGCATGCACAGCGGACAGCAGCACGGATGCTTCGAAGGTGCGAACCAGCTCGCGCACGCCGATATAGCGCCACAGGGTCCGGTACAGGCGGAACAGCCAGAGTACCAGCACGGACAGAACGGCATAGAACGGAATGAACCGGGCAAACGACTCCAGATACCGCGTCTCGATGCGCGAAAAGACGAAGTCGAAGCGCAGCCACAGCGCCAGAAAATAGGCTGCCGTGACGGCAAGAAGATCGTATACGGCCATCAGCACGGAAAGAAAGATCCACTGCTTTTTCCCGCGCTGCTGTTCCGGTTTGGGTTGTTCGTTCGGTTTGTTCATGATTCGTTCTCCGTTCACGCCGTGAAGCGCCGTTATCGGATTTCGCTGTCCCGATCAGCGGAAATCCACATATACCTCGTTGATGTCGCTGTCCTTTTCGTACCACCGGTCGGTGCTGCGGCCCCATGCCGTCTTGACCGGCGAACCGAATGCGGCATTCAGCGCGTTCGCGGATTCGCGAAGCGCATCCCGCAGCTCACTCAACGCATCATAGTACGCTCTGCGTTCCTGCTGTTCCGCATCGGTCAGTTCGACCTTGTCGTCATAATGCGCCTGCATCCAGCGATCGACTTGACTGTACCGGTTCTGCAGCGCTTCGTAATCCTGCCAGCAGCGCGCGTACGCCGCCTTCTGTTCCTCGCTCATGCTGCTTTCGGTCGCTTCCTTGTGGACCGCGTCCATGACCTTCTTGGTGATGTTCAGATACTTGATCGTCTGAAAGCCCTGCGCGTGCAGAAAGACTTCATACCGCCGCGAATTGATGCCGATCGGCGCCGCGTCGATGCCGTACACGGTCTTCAGAATCTCCTGCCGCCGCGCCTGATCGATAAAGCAGAACGTCCAATCGTACATCTGATGCATCTCTCCCTGAATGCTGTAGCTCTGGATGCTGTCCGGATCGACATCCTTTGCAAAGCTGGCGAGCGCAGCGGTTTGCGACAGCGTGGTGTTCGTATAGACGTTGTCGCCCATGGTCTTCAGAATGTCCGGCACCATGGAAAGCTTGCCTTCCTGCTTGAGCTTCTTGAAGATCGCGATCATCATCTTGCGCTGCCGCGCGGTGCGGTCGGTGTCGCGATGGCTCGCCGTCTTGCGCATGCGCACATACGCCATGACGCCCTGCCCGTCCAGATGACGGTGTCCCGGATAGATCGTTCGTCCGTCAAAGGTGTACAGCATGATGTCCACATCGAAATCGATGCCGCCGATCAGATC
>JAEEGF011680510.1_pt1 | contig 23069 bp, 22 predicted proteins | sample 9134171 | NCBI WGS metagenome assembly JAEEGF01 (sample SAMN16246542, study PRJNA631951) | gut metagenome | biome: gut microbiome; feature: rumen; material: AP-attached | host: Bos | place: Iran: Karaj | collected 2018-10
ATCTCTCTTGACGATCTTATTCGCAGTGATGCGCATGATCTTCAATTTCTTTTTCTATTTTCATTTTAAAATTAATGGTTAATACAAAGCGGGGGCTCTCAGTGATGAGACACTCCGCTTTCTTATATGCCTAATACCTTAATCTACCATGATAACAGTTCCCGTTTCTTTCATTTCTCCTCCGCATTTAGGACATTTGCTCGGAACCTTCTCTGTTACAATTACTCCCATCATACCCATGGTACGACCTTTCTTGGTGCCAGTTACGGTATAACCACAACCCTCGCACTGATACTCTTTCAATGTTCCCATAGTCTATCTCTTTTACTTTAATTTATTTATCAACCTCAGAACGTGAGAAATGCGGAAAGCATAATCATAACGTTCAGAAATTGGCGAAAGTTCTTCTTCTAAGAATTCATCAGAGGGTAAGCCTAATTTTGACATGAGACACTGGGTAGCTTGCATGACTCTATTTCCTAGTAAATGCACCTCTCTTTGTGTAGCGTTTTTGAAAAATAGTGTTGCAAATAGAATCGCATATTTCATCGTTCGATTAGCCTTCTTGGTATAATCATCATCCTTCAAAATTGGCGTTTTCATCATTTTGCAGAAACTTGCAAAATCTTCTACAGCCTTAAGTCCGTCTATATTAATACTCCGATCCAAACTATCAAACAACTGTTTTTGAAGATTACTTCGAGTTAGGCTATCTATTTCATCAAATTCGTAGTTATGCCTGTTTAAGTAGCAGATTTCAAGTGCTGTAAAGATGGATAGAGAAAAAAAATTCAGGTCGTCTTTTGTGATAACATTCAATCCTGACCTTATGATTTGCGCCTTTCGTTTGCTAATAAGATCAGAATAACGGGCTAAAACAGAACTAGACATAAAACCAAAATCTCTATAATTATCTGTGGTCACAGATATTTCTTCATATTCTACTATTTCTCTATCATTACTTGTTTCAGCACTGCCCTCTTCTTCCTCATCATTTAAAGCATCGTCTATCGATCGTATTTTTCTATTTATGCTATCTTCGATACAATCTACCAAACGTGATGTTCTGTCAACAAGAATGGAGCGGCTACTATGAACATCGTCGTTATCGTATGCTGCATTATATTTGATGGTTGGCAAAGCATTATCCTTTTGTTTTAACTTTCTTGAGGATGAAGCTACCCTAACCCTCAATGCATCGTCAGTTTCTTCGACAAGGTCCATCATAATATCAGAAAGCATATCAGCCACTTCTAATCCATCATAGCCTTCATTTTCAATTCTAGCAATAAACCTATTCAGATTTCTACTAGTCTGCGATGGGTTGGTTGTCTCAAGTTTATCTATTCTATTTATAAAAACCTTATTCGACAAACAAACTTCATCGGAATTAACTACATAACAAGTAGCTACCTTATCAAGTTTGGTTTTGGCAAAATAATAATCCGTCTCATGGTCGCTTATTTCCAAAAAGTCAACCTTATCACCAGAATTAACTGCGATAAAAGAATCGTCAGGAATCGTGTGGTCACATTCAATAGTCAGTTTACCACTATTGTACTGTGCATTCTTAATCCTATATTTAAAGGAAGAATCGTCTCTTTCTTCATATGAAGATCGTTTCATTTCCTTGATCTTGCAGTTCAGTTTTTTTCTTGCCTTCAGCCCAAGTTCATTCAAGAAATCTGTCTTTTTTGAAACATAAATGATTCCAAACTCTTCATTCACACCTCTTTTCTGTATTGTTCCTAAGCCTGCTACTGTTGCATTTGCGCTACCAATTACACAATACTCTCTATCTGAAGTTTTAAAATGGAATATCTTTGCATGAAGTTGCCTGTCATAAACACTAAAGGTTTGTTTACCTCTGGCTGTCTCATCAAAATTATAGAAAACTATATTCTTGTTGTCTGGCATCTTACAAGGAGGCAATGCACAATCTTCCTGAATAAGAATATCCATTTTAGCTTTAGGGCATAATGATGATAACGATAATAATGTTTCACCATTTTCATCAAAGAAGGGGCTAACAACAGTCACCTTTTCGACTTTATGCAACGGTACAATATCTGTAATCTGTTTCAATACGCTAGAAGTATCATCGTTATACAAAAGTGCTGCTTCAAGCCCTTTTTGAACTTCATATAGTTTGTGAGGAGTAATCTTGTAATTTGAATCCAGAAATCTACAATTATCTGGTATTTCATGAAGAATACGATTTTTCTCAAATGAGCTACATTCATTAGTAAAGCGAGTAATATAGCGCCAACATTCTTCTATTAAGGGACGATGACTGTCATTCGATTCGTCTATCATTAAGCCCGTAAATGCCTCATGATTCTTACCTTGACCAGTTACAGTCAGATTACCAGTACCAAACACTACAAGAACAGATTCATCGCCAACAAAGAAATTAATTTTGGGATGGTAGGCTCCTTGGGGATCAATGCAAGTCAAACTATACTCCTTACCTATATTCTTAACGAAATAGGGATTAACATACTCCATTTCCCTTTTCACCTGATTATAGTCAGCAAAGATATTCACACTGCATATTTGTTTTCGATGCAGCATATTAATCAAATGCTGGTCAAAGTGAATGAGATCAATGGCATATGTTGTTAGAATGGCTGAATGATATCTGCCATTCCTCTTTCCGTTAGGAATATCTAAGAAAATAGCATGCTCATTCTTTTCCATAATTCTCAATATAGTTATAAGCAATATCTGTCAGTTGGCCTTCAGAATCGATGTAACTCATATCCTGCAGGAAATTATAAAGCGAGGCTATGCGAGGATTAGTTTGATTGGGATAACGAATCTCTACTAGGACGACTCGCCCATCCTCAAAAATAAACTTACGAAGATCAGAATTGCTATTCCCCATCTTACCTATAGCAACAATGGTATGCTCCTGCATGACTTGAGTCACAATAGTATCTATATACTTATCAATAGGCAGTTTTATATGGCAAGCAACATAGTTCTTTAGTCCATCACTTAAAATCCCTCGTTGTCTTGTTAAATCGTTCTTGGTCTCAAAAGCTAAAATATCTTTTCTTTTCTGATCATATTCTATTTGTAACCTCAGCAAGAGCTTTATTGATCGCACAACAGCTTGTGGATAATCTTTAGAAGAAATACTTTCCTTTAAATCATCAAACATTTCATCAATGTTTCCTATTGTTTTTTGCTTCCACTCTTCAAGGCTTCTATATTTCTTTTCTTCTTTTATCCCCGATAATATCTTCTCTTTAATGTCAGCCAACAGAGTACTGACAGATGGATTTCCTAAGTCGTCTATGTCATTAAGAATTAGACAGAAGATGGTCTCTATGCAATAATGAAAAGCTTCGCACAGAAAATAGAAATACCAGCCAAATGAAGCTTCATATTTGATGTCGTCAACTACATGCAAAAAACGATAGCGTACAAATTCATCGATTTCTATTCCGCTTTCAATGTCCTTTAACATCAACAAGATAGTTTCGCGTCGCAATGTCGAACCATCTTGGTCCTTCATAGTAAGAAAATGATTCAGACTTTCCCATTCCGCTGATCCTACATTTATCTTGTTCAACGCCAATGGCAGAAGATCTTCAATTTCATCTTCTCCCATGCTTCCATCTTCTATGCATCCCAAGAACAATTCTCTGGTATCTTCATCTATACTTTTGCGCACAGCTTTTGCCAGCTCTTTACCTTTATCGCGAAGATAAAAGCGGCCTTCCTCCACTTTCAGCAACTCGTAATGAATAAGTGAACCTAAGTAATACTGGCCAAAGGCCCCACTCTTAAACGTCCAATACTTATCTTTAGATTCATAGTCACCACCATCTTCAAGATCATAGACGCCGTCATCTATAAGATTATACCTTTGCTGGGATACGAATAAAGCGCCAACAACTGATCCTACATTTTGATCTTTCATGATGAGGGCTATAGCCAACTCCGCACGACGAATAAAGTTATATTGGTGAATAGACATCTCGCCCTCTTTTTCTAATCTGTCATATTCACTAAGTAGCCAACAATAAAGGCTATAATAACGAATATGCCCAGTAAGATTTGTAAGACCAGGGAGCAGTTTACCATAAGTCGCAATCGAACTATTCTGTATTCCCATTGGGTCACGACCACCCTTAAAGCCATCGTTGGTGGCCCAATACGTATTAGTTATTTCAGATTGCTTAAATTGTGACATAGACTTGAATTAATCCAAGAAACATTTGATATGCAAAAAGGATAAAGGCTAAATCCCATAAACTATCGAGGTGGAGGCACAGGCCTCGGAGGATTAACGTGAGGCAATTCCCTCTGTTGTGTCTGATCGTCATTCTGACAAACAAACATATTCACTTTAGGCCTTGGACCAGGTGAAGGAGGTATAGGATGTGGAGTATCATTCCCAGGCTGAGGATCTTCATAAATACAATTAATCATTATTCTCATCTTCATATTTATTAAAATATACTCTATTAACATAATCTGTGGCTTCTTTATTCAATTTATCATGCTCTTTTGTTTTAATCTTTCGAACTAATTTATTCATTTGTGATTGTTTATCACACTCCGTATCTTTAAGATTATAGAATTTCTCAGCAGCTATATTATCATTGGTATTGTTATTAGGATCTAATAATTGATTCTCGTATAGGTAGTACAAATGTTCTAATCTCGCCATATAGTCTACATAGAAATCCGATATGACATCTAATGAACTAAGTTCCTCTTCTTTCTGAATAATAGACGGAAATATAGCCTTCGCTACTGATACAAAACCTATTATAAGCGTAGAAACAAGAGGTGCAAAATGATTTAATATAAAACCAAATGCGCCAGCAGATGCTGTCAGCGCTATAAATGTCTCATACCATCTATTATAACGTCTATGTCGAGCTGTATACCACTGAATACACAGAATAGATACTTTCGCCCAATATAGCTCTTCCCAGATTCTATTTCTTATACTCATTTGATATTTTAATCATTTGTTCTTATCACTTCTTCAATAATAGTACGTATTTGCTTATTGTTTAGCTGATCGTGGAAACTAACATTCAGTTCTGGGTTATCCTTGCGAAGCTGATTAAAGAACTGTTCGGCACAACTGATTTTCTTTTCTTCCACACCACGCAGATTGTTTGGTATATCAACGCCTTTCGTCTCAACGATGATGTTCAGTTCCTTCGTACCATCTTTTTTCTTTACCACATACATAAAGTCAGGACTATACGAATCGTTAGTAATTGTGGGTATAGCAATACTTTTTCTTGGAATCTTGCCATACACAAACACCTCCTCTATGTCTGATGTCGTGAGGTTTTTCTGTTCAAGGTCGCTATCGTAAGTATAAGCGTCATACAGATACCTCTCTGCCACTCGTGCACTATCCAGATGATTACCAATATAACTTTGTACGATGTCATCATATAACTTGCCATTTTCGTCAGTCAACCTTGTGCGCTTTACATCATACGTAGTCTGTTTATATTTAAACTGACTCATTGAATTATCTATCTTCCATTTTGTTATATTGTTGATAATGCGAGCCAACGACTGGTCATTAATCATTTCCTGCTTGAAGAGTGGCTTGGTACCTATACCTTCACACATAGCCTTGTGTAGGGTACGGATAGGCACACTGGTGGCACGATTGATACGCTGCAAGAACTCATTGTATGGTATGCGATTTCCACTTGTCTGATACTGCACACCCGTATCCTGCACGTATGCCATGTGACCATCGTCAGTTTTGACTATTTCTCTCTCACTGGTTATCACACTCTGGGCAAACACGCCATCACTGAACAGCATAGGCAATGCCTTCTCCAGTTCCTTCTCCAGCATTGGGTCGAAGAAGATGATATAACGCTTATTGATCTTCATCCACAAGTCGCGCAAACGGTCGAACATCTGTGGGCGAATCTTTATCTTATTCGTATTTTTTTTCCTGTCATTGCGGTTAATGATCTTCGATATTGGCAAACCAGTGTTGGCAAATTCAGGATACAAGCTGTAAAGTTCGCCCAACATATCGCCATTGATGGTACCTTGCAAGTCCTTAATGATACCCTTCTGAGCGAGTTCCATCATCAGTTGGAATTCGTTTATGCCGCGTTTTTCAGCTACACGTTGAATCAACTCCATAGGAATCTTGTCTGTAATCGAAACTTGTGGCAACTGACCATTAATCTCAGCAACAAGTTTAGAAGCGAAATCTGCTTCGTCAAAGTCCACAATATAGTTCAACAAGAACTCCTCGCTGCTGCGATTACCATATTCATCTACAGGCAAACGGAGTCCACGTCCAACCTCTTGTAGTTTACTAATCTCACTACCACTGGAGCGAAGCTTACAGATGGTAAACACATTGGGGTTGTCCCAACCCTCTTTCAGCGTCCATTTAGAGAAGATGAAACGACGTGTATTCCAACTGCCATCCTCGTTCTTGAACGATAGCAACAGTTTCTTGTCATGCAGAATCTCCTTTACCTGCTGTGCAATCTTCTCGTCGCTATTCTGATTATCCTCAGCAAAATAGCCTCCATGACAGGCGTGTGGTTCCTTTAACGTTGCTTCCAGATAAGCCTTATAATCATCTGAACAAGGCTGTCTCAGTTCATACTTCACCCTTTCAACGAGCAAAGACTCAAACTTCTCTGCCAGCCATCCGTTTGTCTCATCGTCACCACGATACGAACGGATACTGTCGATGAAGAACAGGGCCAATGTCTTCATGCGCTGGGGGCGCCCAAAATTCTGACGCTCTGCCTCAAAGTGTCGCTGAATGGCCAGTTTTACCATTTCCTCCTGATAAGACTGGGCATAGACTGATGGACTGAAGTGCTCGCTGGTATGGAACTGTTTACCATTCGAAAGCGTAATAAGTCCTTTCTCAACAGCATCCACACTCACGTTCTGCATTTCTGGTGCCAATGTAATTGGATCTCCAGCCTGCAAAGTTTCCGTTCTACTGCCATATTGCAAGGTTACCTTACGCTCTCGCTCATTTATATTTTTAATGACAATACGCTCACGCTGCTGTCCCTCCAGTTCAAAATGCTCCTTAGCAACACCCTTAATCAAGTTTTGCGAGAAAGCCTCACAGGCATTCAAGTCGTAAAGAAGGTTCAGATAATCCTTCGTCACATGCTTACTCTTGCCACGTCCTACAGTTATTTCAGGGAAGGTAGCACCATAGCGCAATATCAGCTGAGGTTTCAGTTCTTTCAGAATCTGTGTATAAGCCGACTGTGTACGAGTAAAGCGGTGAGGCTCATCGATGATTACTACAGGATGTGTAGCCCTCAAGGCATCGAAAGGACGATAGAAACCCAACACACCAAAGTCGTAGTCATCACGTTTCAGTATCTGGGCATTCGTCAACAAGGCCATATTCAGCAACAGCACATAGATCTTATTACGCTGTTGACATGAGCCTTCCACAAAGTCGCGTACTACTCCAGGGAAATATCTCTTTCCTTTCTTTGCCTTTGCAGCCTCTAGTACACCTACTTCCAAATCGCAATGATAACCACAGGCATCATAGAAATGACGCTGCACATATAGGTCGCTCAAAAACTGCTCTGCGCCTGCCTTGATAGGCAATGAGGGTACGCAAATTATGAATTTGTTCAGGCGATAACGCTGATGCAACTCAAAGATTGTCTTGGTATATACATACGTCTTACCTGTACCCGTTTCCATCTTGATGTCAAGATTCAGCGGGCCATTCTCTTCCGGTTCTTGCAGTTTTGGTGGAAGATTTGGCACCAAGTGCTTCTTTACATCCATAATGGGTGTAAACAGCTGTGAACGGTTCGACCACGACAACTCTGGATTGGCATAGAAATCCTTGGGCGACTGCCAGTTCACATCTTTCAACGCGTCGCCTACTGCCTCTACTGGCAGTTGCTGATGCGGCAGATTATTTTGCAGTATTAGTTCCATAATCAGTAGCGCACATCAATAATTATGTTCTTATCTTTCACCAGATTGATGGTGGGTTTATTCTTCTCAAGCATATCCTTGGCGTTGTGGCCAAAGCTATAACCGAACAGCACGATGCAGTCGGGATTAAATGCAGGATCGCTTTGATAACGGTCCACCAATCCTACCATATCCTCTTCTGTAAAGTCAGCATCCGTCATATAGAGATGGTTTCCACAGAGGGTTGCGTGGTATTTATCAAGCACAATGTCCTCCGTCTTTGCTCCAAGGCCATATCCGTCATTTACTAGCCAAGTAGTCAAAACTGTATCGCGTCCAAACATATTCAAAGTATCATCGGTGGTTAATAACACGTTTGGATCGTATGTCTCTAACTTGTCGAGGGTATTCTGAGGCACTTCTTCCAGCGTGTAGTGCTTAAAGCCTAAATCGCCTGCATAATCAGGATTCTCTTCCTTGATTTTCTTGGCGGCACGCTTAATGCGCTCCATGCCGATCTCGTCAATGGTGCGATAGCCAAGTTTATAAGCCTCCTTATCTTCAGCTATTTTCTCTTGTATTTGTACGAGAATATACTTTAGATTCTTGCCTTGTTTTCTGTTCAATTGCATTATAGCATCAGCGGTCGTACTTGAACCACCAAAGAAGTCCATGATATACAAATCATTACTTTCAATATAAGAAAGAATATGCTCAACCACATCAATTGGCTTAGGATTCTTAAAAATCTGTTTCGCCTCTGGGAACAACTTTTTCAACTCATTTGCACCAGCGCGACTATCATATTGATATACGCTGGAAAATTTGTCTTGAAACTCTGAAGCATACAATTTAATCTCAACCAATTTTGTTTCATCATCTCCAAACAGGATTTTTCCTTCATCTATAAGTTTTTGCATTGAAGTTTCAGGAAAACGATAACCCATCAATGGTTGTGCACAAGGTTTGCCTGTAACAGGATGGAGAATGTCATAACGATAACCTTCTTTGCCTGGGTTATGAACACTTCGGCTACCAGTATATACACCACCTTCATCAATAAACTTATAATCCTCGAATGGACCTAATTGGCTTTTATTATCCCTATACCATTTCTTCCAAGCTTTCTGAAGATCTTCACCTTTAAACTGAGAATTTAATTCTTTGCCTTTGGCTATTAAGAAATCTTTGATATCACTAATATTTGATTTCCAAACAGATTCAAGTAATTCCTTATTCTTTGTATAACAAAGAATATACTCATGTTCTATGGTTAAATTGGTGGGATTATTATCTGTTGCATTATGCCAAATTACAGAACCTACAAAGTTGTCCTCACCAAATACGTTATCACACAACTGTTTCAGATACGCCTGCTCATTGTCATCAATCGATATAAAGATAACTCCATCTTTAGACATCAAGTCGCGAGCCAACTGCAAGCGAGGCATCATAAATGTGAGCCAGGCAGCATGACTGGCACGATGGCCACTGGTCATAGCAATAATCTTCTCTGCCTCGTCTGGGCTGATGCTCAACTTTTTTTCCAAATCCTCAGCCGTAAACTTGAACTTATCGTAATACTCGAATCTATCAGTACCCGTATTGTAAGGCGGGTCGATATAGATACACTTCACCTGACCTATATAGCTTTTTACCAGATGATGCAGCGCATCGAGGTTGTCGCCACTAATATAGATATTCTCGCTGTTGGCATTCTCTGGTTTTGAGTTGTGCTCAACGTCAGGACGTATCACCGTCGTGGTATCAAGCGACGACAACATACGGGCATAGCTCTTACCCAAGAAGTCGTAGCTGCGACCTTCGCGAGTGACATCTACCTGTGGCTGAATGGCCTCACGTAACTTTTCAATGTCGAATTCTCCGTTACTATTGAAGCATTGAGGGAAATACTCCTTCAACCCCTTTATTTCACGTGAAATGGGCGTAACTGCCTCATTATCATTTACTATTTTCTGAATCATGATTTGGTCTTTGTTTATTGCATGCAAAGATAATAGTTTTTATTGAAATTAGCAAATAATCGAATGTTTTTCTTATTAAAAAGAAAAACTACATGCTATCTAATATTCAAACCAAAATACTATTCTTGCTGGTTCACCATTATTTTCCGAATCAATGAGATAACTGTAAATGAGTTCGTATTCCTGCAGCCAGCTATCAGGAGCACTCTTAGTGTATCTTTGATCCGCAAGATCAAGACATTCACGGAATTCCTCAGTCGTTAGCCAACTTGCATAATGAGCACTATCTCCATATTCCTTATACTTTTTAAGAACTTGAGGAGTCACATCGCCAGGCAGCCCCTTTGCTTTATACAAAGGCTTTACATAGGAAAATACACTGGACATAGTTTCAAAAAGACCATAAAGGCGCGGGCTTTCTAAACGCCCATGACACATATATCGCTTCTTTTTACGACTACGGTATTCCATATACACATGAATATCAATTCCCATAACCAATTTATTTTAAAATGAAACAATTTGGCTGCAAATGTAAAAGTGCGGTGTACCATAAGTCGGTACACCGCAGATTATTTAACTAATTTTATGAGAATTCCTCGTTTTCTGGGGGTATTGATTCGAGTAATTCCTAGTATTATGATTATTTCTTTCTGTAGATATGAATAAACTCACCCTCTTTGTTCTTCCATGAATACCATCCATCGGCGGCGCCACCTACACAGAACTTGGCTGCAGCACTCGGTGATTTAAAGACTATATCGGAAGTAATTATTAACTTGTCGCCCTTCTGCTCTGCATATTGGCTAATCATAGCCGATCGATTCTCCAGAGCGGTACCTTTCAGGTTGGGCAAATGATCAGGATTAACCGAACTACCTTTCAATAATGTCACTTCTTCTGTATCAATATTGAACAACGCATTCGCATTGCAATTGCGAGTCATGAAACAAGGGATAAGATTAGCAGCTACTTTGGGTTCTTTCTTGGGTTTCTTACACTCCTTTGGCGCATCACCAAAGACTTCAATCTCAGCATCGTCAATCACCTTCTGAACCTGATAGAATATTTTTAGAGCCTCTTCGGGCGATACCTTGAAATACTCTCGGTTAGGCCTTACGCGCAAGTCGGAGTTGAAATGAGCAATAAATTCCTGAACCAACTCTTCTGCCTCGTTGTATTTTGAGGTTTTCATTGTGGCATAAACCTTAAATGGAAGTGGGCATGAAGTATTATCCAGATCTTTGAGTCGACGCTTGATATCTTGGGTCTTTCCTATCTTAACCCAGCCATCCCTGAAACTATCGTTTATGAAGATGTAGACAAAGCCTTCTTTGTGAGCCATAATTATAATTTTACGTTTCTAGTTGCAAAGATAGTAAAAGCCTTTTAGAATTCCAAATTATTCGCCGAAAAAGTTGATTTTGCGACAGGAATAAGGAGTGTTCTTTAGGTTTGTCGCAAAAGAATCGGTAAGTCGCAAGGATGTCGGGAGAAATAATGGGGAATATTTGGAATCGGCCAGAAATCGCCGTAACTTTGCATCACAATTAAGATTCATACTTGCATTGATTTGATTATTTGTTTTGAGTTAATTAGTTAGTTTTGTTCATTTTCGAAATTTGATTTTGGTTTGTAAACGTATAGGGCTCGCAGTGATGCGAGCCCTATGTGGTTTAAAAGAGGTTTGCAAACTTTTCAGCTTCCTCGTTGGGATGTTTCTTCAAAATGAGTTTGAAGATATCCATTACCCCCTTGAGTTCTTGGAAAGCCAATTCATTGTATCTCTTATCTTTTACTCTGTCCCAGAACTGCTTTTGGTCCTCCGGCATTTCATCAATAAACTGATTGAAATCCTCAACTAAGGACTGGTAAGCAGAGTCTTTTTCGGCTTCGTATTTTTCTCTATTCATCGTGTGATCTAACTCTTTCACCAATTCTATGCAGAACTGTCGCCAAAATTCAGAAGTAGATAGTGAGTTGTGCTTATAAAGCGCAAGTCCTGTACTACAGTCTTTAATAATATATTCAGTATCGCTATCTTCGCTAAAGAACATATCTTCAACGGACATCGCAGCATAAGCAGGGGCATTTAAGTATGTACAAGATAGTAATTCCCCATTAAAGTCTCTCAACTCCTGTATCGATCTGAAGCCATCATATACATCGCGCTCTACAGGATATATAAGGGCGTACTTGCCTTCTGAATTTAAATAATCGTCCTTGAAATCTATTGAGAACTCATCTTTCTCAATCAACAAATCAATGAGTTCCTTGTCTAAAAGATGGAAACCATGATCCTTATAATTTGCTACATCAGCTTCTGCCTCCTTCACAATGTCTGTAATACAAAATTCACCATCTTTATAGAGTCCTTCATTGGCCACTTCTTCGATATCTAAATCTGTCTTGCCTGCAATCAATTCTTGAAGTGCATCGATGAGTTCGAAGCGAAAACCATCCCAGAAGTCCTTTTTGTGATGTCCATTTCGGAGGGTTAACATCAAGGCCATCGCACAATTATCACCAATCTCATCAATATGTGATTTGCCATTAAAGAAATACTGGGCTAACTTCCTGGCTGCAGAGCGTGTAAGCGTATCTTTATCGACAAGAGTCACTGAATCGGATTCCTTATTAATTAAAGAAAAGTCCCAGAACTGTGAAGCCCAAGACAAGGCACTTTCGCCCTCACGCTTTACGTAGAGATAGACTATCTCACCTATCTTGCTGTTCCATTTTTCGAGATACTTATCTGCATCCATCTCAGTTTGATACTCAGAAATATCATTCAGCATTTCTGATGATAAACGTACGAAAAAATCGTCGCACAACCTCATGGCTTCTATTTCGACTTCGTCGCAGAAGCTTACAAACTTTTTCTTTTCCATAAATGTGTTTATTATCCTTGTTACAATCTAATTCAGGTGCAAAGGTACAAATAATTTTCGGGAATAGAGAATCTGAAAAGCAAAAACTGCGGATTTAACGTTTGTTTAAGGCAAAACTGCGCTATATCACAATCTAAATATCCCCAAGTCCCCAAATTGCAAAATTGCAAAATTGCAAAAGCGAAAAAACAAAGAAAAATCTAAAGAATAAATATATTATTATATATATATTATAATATATATATAATAATAAGTAAATTTAGATTGTTATTTGTGTCTTTATGAAAAACCATTTTGCAATTTTGGGATTTTGGGACTTGGGGACTGATGCAGAGAAGTATAGGCGACACATACTCTTGGAATTTTTCATACATTTGCTACAATTCTTATTATGCGCTCGCGCGAGGCTCGGAGGAAACCCGGAGTTTGCTCGGAGGAAAGTGGAGGTTTCCTCGGAGGAAAGTCTAACTTTGCTCGGAGGAAAGTCCAGGGGGCCGAAAAGGCACGAAAAAGGGTGGTTTTGAGACCACCCAGTGAATTGATAAAAGTTATTTAAGGATCTGGTTACGGTTGCCCCAGATTTTGGTAGATGAGGGACACCTCTACAGGGAGAAATGACCTGCGTTTGATGGCTGTTAGGTGGCACAAGGCCGGATCATCATCGAGCAGTCCCCTCAGTTTCTGCCAGGCAGTGTGTGGTTGAAGATGTGGAAAATACATTGAGGCGAGTTCGCCTTTTCCGATAGAATTTGTTTTAATGCTCATTTAATGGTGCTAATTAGTTAAACTTGAAATCGAGTGCAATTATGGTGCAAGGCGAATGCAGAACCAAGCTTGCTTGAGTTTTGCTGAGCCGAAGCCCATAATCGCACTTGCTGCTAAGCAAGTGCAAAGATACAAAAAATCTGCGAGATATGCAAGAAAAAAAGCAATAAATTTGGTATAAAGTCGAAGAACGTCGAATATAGTCGAATAACTTCGATTGGACGAAATAATTACTTGCACAATTCAAAAAAAATGTCTACCTTTGCAGAGCATTAAGGGAAATGCTCTGCAAGTGTGGGCGGCGGCTCAGCAAAGGCCAAGCAAGCTTGCCTCTACATTCGCCTTGCACCACCCTTGTGTCGCAATTGGGAAACAAGGGAAGTTAAGCAAGGGCCCAGCGAGACAGAACGAGTTTTGAGAGCGCAAAGTAAAGTTTATGTTTAATTAAAAAAGAAAGGAACAAAAGAAAATGGCAAGTGAAGTAATTTCATTTCCTGTGAATCTGCGCAGGAACCAGAACAAGTACAACGCCGCTTACGGCAAGTATTATGCAGAGGCTGACACCAAGGAGCCTCTCAGTCTAAAGGGATTTGCCCGACATTTGAGTGAGCATGGTAAGCTGGTGGATTACCCCATGGCAGTGCTCGTATTGCAGAACATCGTATCTTGCATGAAAGAGATGGCCATTCAAGGCCAGCCGGTGAAGCTGGATGGATTCGGCACGTTCACCCCCACCATCGAGAGTGATGGCCAGAAGGCTCAGGAGAGCGTGGAGGCAGCTCTGAACGTGGGTCTGGAGAATCTGATCGCTGGTGTTCATCTGCGCTTTACGCCGGAGAACTCCAAGGGCGAAGAGCTCACCAGTCGAAAGATGAAGAGCGAATGCACCTTCAAGGCTGCCTATGTGGTCTCATCTAAGGTGAAGACCATCAACGGCAAGAAGGTGAAGTACCAGGAGAAAATCCCCATCTCCAGCTTCGCAGTTGCAACCCATGAGGATGCACCCGCCGGTACGGGAGATTAAACGAACGGAGGGGGTTGAGAACCCTCGATCCCCTCCTAGTTATTAACCATTCAAAAAACAAACTACAATGACAAAGAAAGAAACTTTGAAGTGGGCTATGCAGATCATCGTGTCGATAGCCTCAGCTATTCTGACGGCACTGGGCACCACGAGCTGCATGGGCATGTAGTCCCCCCCCCGATTTAGCAACGCGAATCATAGCAAGCCGCCCCGGATTCAATCTCCGAGGCGGTTATTTTTTTACTTAATAGCTTCCACCACATCTTTGTCGGCGGGGAGCCATGCTACGGTGTTGAGTTGGTCTTTGGAGAGCCAGCGGGCCGCTTCGTGTTCCTTCAAGATGAGTGAGCCACTTTCGATATGGCACCAGAAGCAGTGCATCTTCAAGAAGAATTTAGGGTACTCCCACTCTACTGTCTTAACCAGTCGTTCCACGACGATGCGGGTTTCGAGTTCTTCCCAGATTTCGCGCTTCAGGGCATCTTCTGGCGATTCGCCTGGTTCCATCTTTCCTCCCGGGAATTCCCAGCCATCCTTAAAATCACCGTACCCCCGTTGCGTGGCGAAAATACGGCCCTCGTCATCATGAATAATTGCTGCTACAACTTCTATCTGTTTCATTTACTGAATCTCCTCAAATCCCATTTGTTTCAGGTACTCGTAGGTACCATTATAATAGTCAGGATGACGTGTTGGATCGGCCTCAGAACCCTCGGGCACGCAAATAACCATGCCTTGGCGAGCGCGCGTAAGGAGAACGCGATAGGCATTCAACTGATAGGCCTGGCGCTCGGCTTTCTTGATGCGATTCCATCGATTACCACCATTAAACTCGTAATAATCCCAACCGCCATCGGTGTAACGGAAATCGCCATCCCAAACGAGACAGGTCCAATCTAATTCTAATCCTTGCACATCGAACTCGCTGGCGGCATCTTCCAAGAATAATGATGAACGCACATCGTCAATATCATCGAGGAACCAATGCACGGTATCGGGTTTGCAACGCACATCGATGGCCAACGGTTTCAGACGATAGCCCTTTGACGAAACCAACAGGCCATATCGCTCGCTACCACGGGCTTTGCTTCTGAGCCATGACTTTGCGGCCTCAAGATGGCGCGTAATCACAATGGGATATCGGTCCTTGATCTCGGAATAGGCTATGCGAACTTTATTTACATCGCCATCGAGCAAATTATGAACCATACGCGAAAGACTCTCGGCACGGAAAGAACGCATGGAAACGGCCAAGTGAAGATCATCGGAGAACACCACATTCTGACGATCGGCCAACTTTGCAGCGACTTGTCCTTCGGCATATTCCTTTTCGGTGAGTTGGTTAGAAATATATACATTCCATTTGGGAAAAGTATCTTTCATAGCCCTCACCCATTCGCCAATGCCAGCCTCACCAGTATTGATTTCCTGACCACCGCCAACAAGGCAGATGATAACGGCCCAGTCCTCACGCTGATCGAGCGACCAAATCAGGAATTCGCCCTCGGACATGGGGAAATCGTTGAACCCCTTCTTGCGCTTTAACCACGACGCCAGATGCTCGTTATCCCACGAACGCTGAGCCTCATCGAAGATAGCAATATTCTCAACCTCGGCAAAGCCGGCATGCTTATCGCGCAACTCCTTTTCGGGGTCGATCTCAATCTTTCCATCCCTTACAGGCGTCTTCAGTTTGCCCAGCATCTGGTCGCGATAGCGATGGATAATCTGAATGAATTGCGACACTTCGCGGCGTGCCGTAGTGATGTTGTATTTATGGCCTTTAGCTTGTTCCTGGCGTTGCTTATCGCGAGCCAGAGCCTCAGTGAGAACGGCAACCAGCGGACCATTTCCCGAGAGATAAACGGCCAAATCACGCTTGCCGTCAGTGTCTTGATCGGACTGCTGAATAGCCACGTTCAGACCCACGAGCGTCTTACCAGCTCCAGGCACACCAGTGACGAAGCAAATGCTCTTACCGCGGCGCTCCTTAGTGTCCTGGATCACTTTCATCACATAAGCCGTGGTGCGCTCCAGTTGCTCGCCTTCAGCCTCATGGCGCGTAATGTCGGCCACACTATGCTGGGTGTAAAGTGCGCTCGCAGCTTCAACGATGGTGGGCGTAGGCTCATATCGGCTTCTCACCCAATCTTCGAGTGCCACCTTGTAATTCTTCTGAGGAATAGCTTGCTGCAGCACTTTTGCGATTACATCGCCCAGAGAGTTTTTGTTGGCTATCATGGGCTCGTAAATGCCATCGTCATAGTGCGAGAGGCGACAAATGGTGGAAGTCTCTTCGTTCTCCGTAGGAACCAGAATGGGGACGATCATGCGGTCGACACTGGCCTGATGGAAGTTCTTCAGATCGAGTACATAATCCAGCACTTGGTCAACATCGCCATGGCGTATCTCGTCCTCACCAGCCTTGAATTCTATAGCGAACACGCGCTCTCTCAGCAGGAGCACTACATCGATTCGCTTACCGATTCGGGGAATGGTATATTCAAAGAGTATCCAGCCTCGTTCATCCTGATAAGCCCGCAGAACGCTTTTCATGGTAACTATCTCCTCTTCCCAAGCAAACTTCTGCGTAGCGGCGGTATCGTATTCATCTCTCCGAGATAGCTTGCCGAAAATCTGCTCAGGACTCTCGCGCAAAAACGACCTTATATCAGAATAGTAGAAATACCGAGGCATATAGTAGAGGCAATTAATTATTGGGCAAAAGAATCAACGATTCTTTATCGAATCTTCTTACCACAGTATGGGCAAAAACGTGGTACGTCGTCGTTTTTGACTGATGGGTCAATCAGGTCAACAACACTACAATCAATGACACTGGCTATCTTCTCTAAATCGGAGTACTTAATATTGGGATTATTAATGAGACGACTGAACTGAGACTGAGCCATACCCAGCTTTTCTGCAACCTCCACGCCAGTAAAACCATGAAGTTTGATGGCCTGCTTTATGTTTTTTGTAATATCCATCTTGAGTTATTTTGCGGCAAAGATAAGAAAAAAATGATTATCAGACAAATTTTAATTCATAATATTATTATAACAGTTTTAGCTAAATTGAGCCCAAAATATACAAAATTTGTTAACTATTCGATATAATCATTAAAAATATAACATATTCGGTTATAAATATATAACCTTATTAATTATTTTGTATCTTTGCATCGTTATAATTAAACAAGCAAATAGTATGTATAATTTAAAAGAATTAAAGTATAATGACTTAAAAAACATTTTATGTCATGTTCGTACCTACAATGGCATTATCGTTGATGATGCTTCTCTGGAAGTAATGCTCCGAATTGAGAAAACCATGCAGCGACTGAAAGTGATGGGGAATGACGCTCGAAGAATATTATGGATAGAGATTAAGGCTCCAGGTAAACGTAATCGCTTTGAGGAAACTGACACCAACGAGAACTACTGGTATCAAATTTGCTCAGCCCACTTTAAGAAATTTCACTACATACTGATTAGCAATAGAGAGGGAAAGTTTATTTCCTTGCAAAGTGCAAAGTATATTGGAGGCGAAAGAAAAGTTGACGTTTATTATGGGGCTTTATCTGAACCCCTTAAAAAAATAGAGAAATACATCAGTGCCTTAGTCGATCATATTTGCGAGAATCCTGACGAGTATAACAATTACGTTGAGAAGAATCTGCCCTACTCTAAACGTGATGGACGTATCAGAAGGGCTGATTTGAACAGAATCTGTCCGATATATCGTACGTTTGAAAATCCTCAGCATGTGGTTGACATTTTATGTAAATATAAATCACTACCATTGACTATATATAAAACAATGACTTTGAGGACATACATGCATGTATGGCGCATTGCCTACGAAGCATATCGAACCAAAGACAAAGGCCTTCTAGATAAGGAGTATCAATTTGACGGATTAACAGATGAAGAAATCTTCAGAAGAGATAATAATAAAGGAAGCGAGATAGAAGGACTTGATCTTGATAGTGAAGAAGATTTTTTAAAGTGGTATACGAATAATAGATTCTTTCATTGTTTGGATGTTGCTTATGCTAGAATACATCTCTTACCATTTAACAATGATCTATTCAGGAGCCTTGAAAATACTGATAGCTCAAGCTATTGGCGCATTGACTTGAGATATTCTGTATACGGATACACTAACGATGTTTTCAACATACTGGAGACTTTATATAAGAATAATATCAGAGTAAATTGTGACGAAGAAATGAAACGTTTAATTGGATATGCTAAAGAGACAGATTATGTAGATATCACACCTTCTCCCGATTACCATTTCGATGAAATAAGTCTTCCCTGTGTTGATGATGGTATCACTACTCAGCAAATAAATGATATCATTGCCGCAACAAAATGGAAAAAGCAGCAGAAAGTAAGGCCTATTATTAAAAAGAATAGTAAGAAAAAATAATTAGTATTATGGATTTCAAATTTAATGATGAACATACGTTCTTTACATCGGATACGCATTTCAATCATGCGAATATTATACGCTTCTGCAATCGTCCGTTTAAGGATGTAGAACAGATGAATGAAACACTGATATCGAATTGGAACAATGTGATCGGGCCAGATGATACGGTCTTTCACCTAGGAGACTTCTGTCTTGGTGGTGCTGAAGAATGGAATAAGTTACTCGATCGGCTGAATGGAAAGATATACCTAATACTCGGCAACCACGACTTGAAGAATATCCGTCAAGGATTTACTCAAAAATTCGAACATGTAGCCATGCAAATGCGCATAGAAGTGGGCAAACAAAGAATCTATATGAGTCACTATCCTTTTCTATGTTTTGAAGGCAGTTATAAGGATGTATGGCAATTGTTTGGTCACGTCCATAGCAGAGAGAACAATACGGGAATCGATGCTGAAAGACTTCAGTATCTTTATCCGACCCAGTATGACGTAGGCGTAGACAACAACGATTTTACACCCATATCATTCGAGCAAGTGAAGAGAATAATAAACAAACAAGTTGCATCAACAAAAAACTAAAGGAAATATAGGAATAAAATATGGATTATTTAAAATATAAAGGCTATATGGGTAGTATAGAATATAGCAAGGAAGATAAATGCTTTTTTGGCAAGGTACTAGGAATGAAAAAGGCTTTGATTTCCTATGAAGGTCAAACGCATGATGAGTTGCGGAGGGACTTTGAAGATGGAGTTGACAGTTACATCGAATACTGCAAAGCCGAAGGCGTTACTCCTGAATATAACGAATAGTTGATTCGCAAAAGTTCTCAATAATCTTGATGCTTTGCGATTTCGGCATCGATGATAAAGATATCGCCATCTTGATTACATTGTCTTGGCTATCTCGAAGTTGCGCTTCATATAGTTGGCAGCGTCGACGGAGTTCATCGGCGATTTCATGGATTCTGCGATTTTCCGCAGTTTCCTCTCCACTGCTTCCTTGTGAAACTGATTGAGATATGTCATAACTCATAATGTTTTCTATTTACGTCGCAAAAATACGATATTTTATTCAATTACCAAAACTTATTGCGCAAAAATTTTGTTTTTCGCTCGTTTTGCACTATCTTTTGGTCGGTTTCTATCTGATGTCTTTCCAGATGAGCTATCCTCATTAAGATGCCTGCATTCTGAACCATAAAACGACGCATAGCTACGAAAGCATTCATAATGGTATTGGAGGTGGTCGCAATTTGCGACTACCTCATTAACTTCTTCTTTAGTTAATTCAAAACGAAAAGAATTTGGAAACCTGGCAATATTACGTTTTGCCTGTTCGTTCAAGTGCTTTGTTGTTACTCCATAAATCCTTGCAATATCCTGATCTATAAGCACTTGTTCGCCTCTGACCGTAATAATGAGTTTCTCAATATCATGTTGACTTAGGTCATTTTCAAGGTGGTCGCATTTTGCGACCACCTCTACTGGGTGAACTTGAAAAGGAATCAACATGTCAGGAATACTTACAAGTTCAACAAGAAGGTAAGAGAAAAGTGACTCGTAAGGTTAAATTCTACGACCTTGATGTCATTATCTCCGTAGGTTATCGCGTTCATAGCAAACGTGGTACTGCTCGACTTTGATGCAAGGCCGATGGCGTTGGTTGTTTCTACCCATCGCGAGGGCGACAAAGTAAAGGCATTTAAACCTGCCTCTTTTCTAAACCCCTCGAATTCGAGGGGATTAAAATTTGGATTATGAAGCGATTCCCATAAGCCAAGATATTCAATGGTATTACGATTACGCAACCAATTTGCGATAACGCCATTGGGATCAACAGAATTTCTCTGCTTGTTTATACTATACAAATGGCTAACAGACTGCTTTTTCGCCTACAAAGGTAGTGTAAATAATTGGAAACGCCAAGGAATTGACGAAAAAAAATACCATGAAAAACACCGCGTAGTGACTTAAAGAGACAAAAAAGAGAGAAAAATAGAAAAACTGTTCGATCGTTCGGCAAAAAATGCCTATCTTTGCCGCAAAATCTATCAATAACGGTAAATATTAAAAGGTATAAAAATAAAACATTAAGAGTATGAAAAAGATTTTGATGACGCTAGCAGCCGTCCTTTGCTGCACAATGACAGCAACCGTAGTGAACGCACAAGAGGCAGAATCGTCCTTCCAAAAACGTGAGCGTCTGGTAAAGGCCGCCGATGACGCCCCACAGGATTGGAAGAAGCAATACGATGCGGCAGAGTTCTATCTGAACGAGGATAACGGCACTCCCAATCCGATACTGGCAGAAAAGTATGCCACTCGTGCCCTTGAGATTGCAAAGAACCAGACCATAAAGCGCGATACCATCCTCGGCAAGTCATTTGAACTCATGTCTATTATAGGGATGTTTAACAAAAATGCCGATCAGATGATAGGCAGCTACGATCAGGCCATTCGTGCATACGTTGATGAGCTGGGTTATCAAAATGCAGCCATACCATCACGCATTGCCTTCCTCGCTTCTTTGAAATGGATGCTTTATTCGTCGGGTGGTTACGCCTATGGCGATGCTGACGCAGTGAAAACCTTACGTGAGGCATTTCTTCTTAACAATCAATTGCCAGAGGGACAACGAGCTGAAGGAATGGAGGAGGCTGAGACCATATATGCCCTATCGCTTGAGACACTGATGGCAGAACATAGGCAGCTGATGAAAGACAAGGTGTGGCTGTGGACAGATCAGGCCGATGGCAAGACATACACCATCCTGGCTTTCGATGACTGGACAGTGGAACAACCTGCCGGACTCATGGCCACGATGTTTGTTGATAATCAAAACGGGAAAAAGGCACCAGACTTAAAGCGCGGACTTGTGCTGATGGATGAACAAGGAAACATCACAGAGCGCAAACCTACCGAATTCGTATGGAATGTAAACTTCAACCAGAAAGGTAACGCCTATCGTCTGAGCGATAAGACAAACCTCCGTGTGGTCAAAATCTCCAGCGAAAAGCGCCAGCAAATCATCGATGCCTTCCACAAGACATACAATAACTAAATTTCTTATAAATAATTGTTAATATCACACTAAAGGCTTGGGGAATTCGGGAAAAAGTGTTAACTTTGCAGCCAATTCCGAGCAGGACGAACTGCGTCATATAATCCAAGTCCTGTAGGAGTTAGTTTATTAGTGATTAAATGATACTCGATTGAATACTTTCCGCAGGGATGCGACGGTATTGATATCATTAAGAGTGAATAAATGTTTTGGTATATCCGATAAAATTGATTCTTCCGGGACCCTCAGCGATGAGCGTCCCGGTTTGTTTTTGATGGAGGATGCAATTTCTAGCCAGAGAAGAACAGGTTCCTATATATTAATAAGGTGGAGGAGATTCTTAATTAAAAATTGACAATTGACAGGTGACAGTTGAAAGTTATGATTAAGTGTAAGTTGGACAATTTCGACGAAGGGGTGATTTTTATCGATAAAACAATCGATTACGCCGATAAAAGTGTTAAGATTTGATAAATTTGGCATTTGTGTGGGGACACAAAGGGGTTTTTCAAAAAAAAGTGAAGAAAATGTTTGGCGATTCCAAAAAAACGCCGTACCTTTGCACTCGTTATCCTGAAAACAATCTTTTTACCTTAGAAAACTAATACCTATTGAAGATATGGAGCGATCGCTTGCGAAAGTCGTCGCTTTATTTTTTGCCCTTTTGTGAACTAACTGTTAAACTTTCCTAAATATCACATCTTTCTCACCTCTCACCTCTCACCTCTCACTTCTTTTTCGTACCTTTGCACCCCGTTAGAGTCCGTTGGGGCAGAGTGAAGTGTGTACGAACGTATGCCGCCTCGCGGAAAAACCCCTAAATACAATAAAAAAGTAAAATGTACGCAATTGTAGAAATTCAGGGTCAGCAGTTCAAGGCCGAGCAGGGCAAGAAGCTCTTCGTGCACCACATCAAGGATGCCGAGGCTGGTAAGACTGTTGAATTTGACAAGGTGCTGCTCGT
>JAEEGF012293337.1_pt1 | contig 23067 bp, 14 predicted proteins | sample 9134171 | NCBI WGS metagenome assembly JAEEGF01 (sample SAMN16246542, study PRJNA631951) | gut metagenome | biome: gut microbiome; feature: rumen; material: AP-attached | host: Bos | place: Iran: Karaj | collected 2018-10
CGAGGGCATCAACAACAAAATAAAGGTCATGAAACGAAATGCATACGGATTCAGAGATGACAGGTATTTTACACTCAGGCTCTATGCACTACATGACTGCCGCATCACTCGAAATGTCGGATGAACCGAAAATATTTCAACAATTATAAATGAAGAATATCCAACATATAAATCTGATCCAACGTTGCATAAAGCAGGCGGATCATCAACAAGAAACACAGGATATTCTTTAAGCAATCCATTTGGAGGAATGAATAATGAAAATAGATATTATGCAACAGCAAAAGTTGTATATTATGTTGTTGTTCCTGTTGGAATGTCATTACATGATCCAGAAGATGGTTCATCTATAATGCCAGCATTTACAAAATATGGTGAATTTGAAAATCATATAATTTATGCATATAAAGGAACATCCAGAAATATAGATAATATTTATATATATTAATGAATAATATATTCAACCGTTGTTAACGCGTCTTGATAAAACAATAAGAATATGAATAAAAGAATAAGAAATATTATCATTGTCCTGACAGCATTAGCGGGAAATGCTAATGCTCAGACACTGTCTGTGCAATCCGTAGAGGCAGAGGCAGGGTCGCAGGCTAATGTAGTTGTGAGTATCAGCGGCGTTGAGGCAAACACCACAGCCTTGCAGTTTAACCTGGCAATGCCAGACGGTGTAACGCTCAACGAGGCTGGAATCTCTACAGGAACAGCAGCTAGCAACCACGGATACGAAGTGCGCAGTCTGGATAGCGGCGAACGCCTTATTGTGGTTTTCGACTTGAATTTGGGGAGCATTCAGAACGGAGAGTTGCTCATTCTTCCCGTTACTCTCGGAACAGCAGAAGGAACATTCAGCGGGTCTCTAAGTACAGTACGATTTTCTGATACGGATGCTGTAAGCAAGGAAGGAGATGGGACTTCGTTCACTATTACGGCGAAACTACCCGAGCAACCTGTTACCATTACAGCCAACAACTTGACAATGGTCTATGGTGACGACGTTCCGGATCTGACCTACAAATCAGAGGGAGCAACTCTTGAAGGAACTCCGAGCCTTACAACCACGGCAACCAAGACCTCGGCTGTTGGTACCTATCCCATCAACGTGGGCGTAGGCAGCGTGACGAACACCAAGACAACCTACGTTGCAGGTATGCTGACCATCACGAAAGCTCCGCTGACGGTAGGCGTGAAGAACGAGACAATTACCGAAGGCGATGCCATCCCAACGTTCACGCTGACTTATAGCGGATTCCGCAACAGCGATACGGAGGCAACGGCATTCACCAAGAGTCCCGTGGCAAAGACTACGGCCACGCCATCGTCGGCTGCTGGAACCTATCCAATTACGGTGAGTGGCGGCGAGGCGCAGAACTATGCCTTGACTTATGGGCAGGGCACTCTGACCATCGAGGAAAAAGAAGTGGACGGCGTCAGCAGCGTGAAGGCCGATGAGCAGCCGAACACAGCAACCTACAATCTGGCCGGCCAGAAAGTGAACGCCCAGTATAAGGGTATTGTGATTCGGAACGGCAAGAAGGTAATGAAGTAGTTCGTCTTCATCAGATAGCAAAATGCAATTGGGTGTTCTCTTTAGCGGGAGCACCCAATTCTTTATAATAGACTTTGGCAATGATATAGCAGTTGACCCACAAATGAATACTGACCCCACCCCTGCCCCTCCCCTACAATGGGAGGGGAGTACAAGAGCCTCCCCTATAGGTCAACATATGAAAGAATAAATGCAAGAAATTTTGGAGGTTCAAGAAAAAACCATTATAAAAATCCCAACCCGGGAATCGCGGGTTGGGTTTTTATTTTTATTCCTGTATGTTCTCAATATCGAAATTAATCTTCAGGCGCAAATTTCGTTTTACACAATGAATAGAAAATGAATAGAAATTGATATTCGTCAATGACGGGAAAAGGTGATGTCTTTTGAATGACAATTCTTTTGGCTTACATCCATTGCCGATTGAAAAATAATTAGTATATTTGCGGCAGAATAAAAATACGTCTGAGATATGAAAAAGAAATTTTTCTCCGTGGCCAGCATTGCCTGCGCCGCCGTGATTGCCGGCCTGGGCTTCGGCTCTTGCAAGACCAGTAAGCTGGCTGCCCGCGAGCGTGCAGCACTGGGCCAGAGGGTTGACTCGCTGAACGGCAGACTCTCGGAACTAATGTTCCAGATCAGCGAGATGCGCGCTCATCTGGAGGCCGTGAAGCAGCAAACCATGCTTACCATGTATGGCGGACCGAACATGACTCAGGAGGAGCGCGAACGGATGATGAGGGCCGTCAAGGAGAAAGAGGAGGCTGCCCGGAAGGAGGCCCAGGCCATAGAGGGCAAAATCGCAGAACTGCAGAATGAAGAGGCTTCCACCAGGGCCAAGCTGGAAGACACGCTGATTGTGCTGGGAAGTAGGAGATAAAAAAGAAGACGCAAGCCAGCCACGGACCCACCCCAGCCCTCCCTATAGGGAGGGAGCAAATAGTGATGGAGGCAGTTCCGTTGGTTCGGCTGAACAGAGGAAGAACATAATAATATATAATGAAGAAGAAACTATTATTTGCGGCGGGTGCCGTCTGTGCTTTCCTGCTTTCGCTCGTAGGATTCAACTCTTGCAGAAACCATGAGCGGGTGGAATGCATGTACGGTGGTCCCTCGATGTTCGAACAAGAACACAAAGAACTGGCCGACTCTATTGAAAAAGTAGAAACCACGGACCCACCCCAGCCACGGACCCACCCCAGCCCTCCCTATGAGGGAGGGAACGAATAGTGTTGGAGACAGTCCTAACTACACTATTCAGAGGGAAAAGATCCACTAAAGCAGAAGCCTCATCTCTTACCACTCCCCAAAAGGAGTAATTAGAGATGAGGCTCAATTAGATTTTACCCCCTCCCTATAGGGAGGGTTGGGGTGGGTCCTTATTCCTCCGGTGCTTTATCAATCAGCTCCATGAACTCGTCGAGCTTCGGAGTGATGATAATTTGGGTGCGGCGGTTACGCTGCTTGCCAATCTCGGTGTCGTTGGTAGCCAGGGGGTTGTATTCGCCACGGCCGCCGGCGGTCAGGCGCTTGGGATCCACGCCGTAGTCGTTCTGCAAAGCCTGAACAACAGAGGATGCACGCAGACAAGAGAGGTCCCAGTTGTTGCGGATGTTCTCGCGCGAGATGGGCACATTGTCGGTGTTACCCTCAATCAGCACGTCGTAGTCTTTGTAGTCCTTGATAATCTTGGCAATCTTGCTCAGCGTCTCAGCAGCACGGCTGTTAATCTCGTAAGAACCGCTCTTATAGAGCATATTGTCGGCCAGCGAGATATAAACCACGCCCTTCAACACCTGCACGTCAACCTCCTTCAGCTCTTCCTTCGAGAGCGAACGGGTAAGGTTGTTGGTGAGCACCATGTTCAGCGAGTCGCTCTTGGTCTTCAGGTCGGTCAGGTGACGGATATACTGGTTCGACTCGTTGATCTGGTCAACCAGTTTCTCTATCGAGATATTGTTCTGACTGCTATTGGCAAGACTCTTGTCGAGCGAACGCTGCAAACGCGAGTAAGCCTGCTTTTGCTGTGCGAGCTGCTCTTCGAGTGAGGTCACGCGGGCATTGGCGGCAGCCAGCTGCTCCTTGGTCACCTGATAACTGGTGTTCAGTTCCTTGTTCTCGTTCAGCAGGTTCTGGTTGTCCATCCGGCAATTCTCAAGGTCTTTCTTGCTGGCGCAGCTGCTTACGAGCAGTGCTCCGGCCAGCAGTGTCATCATTAAAACATTCTTTTTCATATTCATTAAATATTAGTGAGTATTCGAATTTCGGGTGCAAATATATTGATTTGACGAAATAAAACAAACAAAGTTTCGCATGATTATGGAATTTTAACCGTGAATATGCCTTTTTTAATGTACTTTTATAAGAATATAATCGTAACTTTGCCAGCAAAACAGACCAATTCTGATAAAACAACATGAGTTATACACATTGCCTGAAGCTCGCTTCTCTGCTTGTTGCCGCCAGTCTTTGCGGCTCCGCTTTTGCCATGGACATCGAAACGGGAGTGTCGAAAAAGCTGGCCGAATACCGTGCGGCCCACATCACCAACCCGCAATACACCCTTAGTTTTAGCATTCCCGACCAAAAAGACGAGCCGGTGACGGGCACGGCAGTCATCAGCTTCGGCTATGACGGGACCGATGATTTGCAACTCGATTTCCAGGGAAAACTGAAAGACGGACAGCTTCAGGCCGTTGTGAACGGCAAGCTGAGGGCCATCACCTATCGCGACGAGCATCTTATCGTAAGACGGAAACACCTGAAAAAGAAGGGAAAGGAAAACCAGATAGCCATCGAATTCGTGAGCAGCGACAATGCGCTGAACCGCAACGACGAATATCTCTACACGCTCTTCGTGCCCGACCATGCCCGAAGCGCCTTCCCCTGCTTCGACCAGCCTGACCTGAAAGCCACATTCAAGCTGTCGCTCAAGGTTCCAAATGGTTGGACGGCCATCAGCAACGGGAATGGGGAAAAACAAGCCCAGACATACCATTTCCAGCCCACTAAACCGATTCCTACCTATCTGTTCAGCTTTACGGCAGGAAAATTCAGCGTGGAACAGGCCGTACGCGACGGGCGGACGCTCACCTTATTATATAGAGAGACCGATCCGAAGAAGGTTGCACAGATACCGAAGCTGTTCGACGAGATTGCCCTCTCGCTCAGATGGATGGAAGACTATACGGGCATCGGCTACCCCTTCGAGAAATACGGATGCGTGGCACTGCCCGGCTATCAGTTTGGCGGCATGGAGCATCCCGGCTGCATCCAGTTCCGCGATGCCACGCTCTTCCTGGGCGAGCATCCCACACCCGACGAGGAAATGAACCGCCTGAACCTGATAGCCCACGAAACCAGCCACATGTGGTTCGGCGATTTGGTTACTATGAGATGGTTTGATGATGTATGGACCAAGGAGGTTTTTGCCAACTTCATGGCCGACAAAATTGCCAAGGAGCAGTTCCCTGACGTCGACCACGACCTGAACTTCATCAAGACACACTATATCCCTGCGCTGGAAACAGACCGAACAGAGGGAACGCACCCCATACAGCAGCCTTTGAACAACCTGAACCAGGCCGGACTGCTCTATGGAAACATCGTCTATCACAAGGCACCCATCATGATGAGAAAACTGGAGGAAAGAATGGGCGAAGACGGATTAAGAGAAGGTCTGAAACAATATCTTCGCACCTTTAAATACAATAATTCTTCGTGGAATGAGCTAATTAGCATCCTGGACAGCGTAAAACCAACGGCAGACATCAAAAAGTTCGACCAGGAATGGGTGAAAAGCAAGGGTGTGAAGACCATCGAGTGGAATCTGGAAGACGGACTGCCCAACCCAGACGGCACTGACTATGCAAGATACCTGCTGAAAGATTCCATAGCCGTTATGGTGTATGTCAACCTGTGGGATGAGCTGAAGACCGACCAAAGCCAACTGGCAGCTATCATGACCATTCACGAGAACTGGCTGGCCCACAGGACAACTGCCGACCTGGCGTTTACGGCCTATTGGATGCTTGCCGCCAGCATCAGCAACGAGCAGACGCTCTCGGTCTGCGGTTCTTACCTGAATGAGCAGCTGCGCCACTTGTCGGCAGCAGAAAGACCAATGGCCGAAACGCTGCTTTTCGAAACTTTCCGCCGCCACCCCGTACAGTCGTTCCGCCAGAAACTGCTGCGCGGGCTTTCGCGTAACTGCATCAGTCCCCAAATCACCGACAGCATCTACGCCATCTGGGAAAAGGCAGACGAACCGCTGTTGAACGAGCGAGATTATATGCGAATGGCTTACCATTTAATGATAAATAAACCAAATCGCAGACTGTATATCGAAGAAACCCAATTGAAACGACTTTCAAGCGAAGACAGGCAAAAAGAGTTCGAATTTATAAGCCAAGGCTGTACGCCAGACACCCTGCAGCAGCGGATAATCTTTGAAAGTCTGCTCCAGGCAGAAAACCGCAAGGTAGAGCCCTACGCTGCCGAGCTGCTGGCCCTGCTGGCCGATGCCGACAGAGGGCAGCATGTGGAGCAATACGTCGCTCCCGGACTGGAAATCATCGAAGAAATACAGCGTACGGGCGACATTTTCTTCCCGCTCGACTGGTGCGAGTCCCTGCTCTACGGACAACGAAGTAAGGCGGCAGCCGATGCGGTGGTTCGCTTTTTAGATACCCACCCCACACTTTCCGACAATCTTCGTGGCAAAATCCAGCAGGCTGCCTTCCCGTTGCTGAACAGATTTAATTAATTTTAGTCGCCTAGGCGACTCCAAAAAGTCTTGCGAAGTTGAGTAGGAATGTAGGTACTTACGTTCGGCAATAAAAATAAAAAAGGATTTTTATTTTGTATTGTGCTCACTTATGCGTACCTTTGCACACATTATTAAAATATAGCAATAATTCGAAAGATTATGATTCTTTTCTTCAAGACTCCCGAAAAGAGCGTGATTGCCACGCAAGTGGACCATCAGCTCAACGAACAAGAAATCAAGGAACTTTGCTGGCTCTATAGTGATGCCACGCTGATTGACGGTGAAACCCTCGACGGATTCTTTGTGGGTCCGCGACGTGAAATGATTACTCCTTGGAGTACCAATGCCGTGGAAATCACGCAGAACATGGGCCTCAAGGGCATCCAGCGCATCGAGGAATACTTCCCCGTCAGCAGTAAGGACGCTGATTACGACCCGATGCTGCAGCGCATGTACACAGGACTGAACCAGAACATCTTCACGGTGAACATCCAGCCGGAGCCCATCAAGCACGTGGCCAACCTGGAGGAATACAACGAGCAGGAAGGTCTGGCCCTGAGTCCTGAAGAAATAGAATACCTGCATAAGGTGGAACAGCAGCTGGGCCGTCCGCTGACCGACTCCGAAATCTTCGGTTTTGCCCAGATCAACTCGGAGCATTGCCGCCACAAGATATTCGGTGGTGTGTTCATCATCGACGGCAAGGAGATGGAGTCGAGCCTGTTCAACATGATTAAGAAGACCACAAAAGAGAATCCCCACAAGATTCTCTCGGCCTATAAGGATAACGTAGCTTTCTCGCAAGGTCCTGTCATCGAGCAGTTTGCCCCGAAAGACCAAAGCACCAGCGACTATTTCCAGGTGAAAGAAGTGGAGAGTGTCATCTCGCTGAAGGCCGAGACCCACAACTTCCCCACCACGGTGGAGCCTTTCAATGGTGCCGCTACAGGTACGGGCGGTGAAATCCGCGACCGTATGGGCGGTGGTGTCGGCTCATGGCCTATTGCCGGAACGGCAGTCTATATGACAAGCTATCCTCGCAAGAAGGATGATATCCAGAAATGGGAAGAGCTGCTGCCCGTTCGCGAGTGGCTGTATCAGACTCCCGAGCAGATTCTCATCAAGGCTTCGAATGGTGCTTCCGATTTCGGAAACAAGTTCGGCCAGCCGCTGATTACGGGTTCTGTACTTACTTTCGAGCACCAGGAAGGCAACGAGCGCTATGCCTACGACAAGGTGATTATGCTGGCAGGCGGCGTGGGCTATGGCACCAAGCGCGACTGTCTGAAGAAAGAACCGCAGAAAGGCAACAAGATTGTTGTCGTGGGCGGTGACAACTACCGCATCGGTCTCGGCGGCGGTTCAGTGTCATCCGTGGATACCGGCCGCTATTCGAACGGCATTGAGCTGAATGCCGTTCAGCGTGCCAACCCCGAGATGCAGAAGCGTGCCTACAACTTGGTGCGCGCCCTCTGCGAGGAGGATGTCAATCCCGTGGTATCCATACACGACCACGGAAGTGCCGGCCATGTGAACTGTCTGTCGGAACTCGTGGAAGAGTGCGGCGGCGAGATTGACATGACCAAGCTGCCCATCGGCGACCAGACACTTTCATCCAAGGAAATCATTGCCAACGAGAGTCAGGAGCGCATGGGCCTGCTCATCGACGAAAAGCATATCGAGCATGTACGCAAGATTGCCGAGCGCGAGCGTGCCCCGCTGTATGTGGTCGGTGAGACCACCGGCGATGCCCATTTCTCGTTCAAGCAGGGCGACGGCATCAAGCCTTTCGACCTCGATGTGGCCCAGATGTTCGGTCATTCGCCCAAGACCTATATGGTGGACAAGACCGTGGAGCGCCATTATGGAGCCCCCGCCTACTCTCCCAAGGGAGAAACCCTTGAGCAGTATGTCAAGGACGTGCTCCAGTTGGAGGCCGTTGCCTGTAAGGACTGGCTCACCAACAAGGTGGACCGTTCGGTGACGGGTAAGATTGCCCGCCAGCAGTGTCAGGGCGAAATCCAGTTGCCGCTGAGCGACTGCGGTGTGGTTGCCCTCGACTATCGCGGAGTGAAAGGTATTGCCACAGCCCTTGGCCATGCGCCTCAGGCTGGTCTGGCCGACCCGAAGGCCGGCAGTGTGCTCTCTGTAGCCGAATCCCTGACCAATATTGTTTGGGCACCTATGGAAGAAGGACTCGACAGCGTGTCACTCTCTGCCAACTGGATGTGGCCCTGCCGTTCACAGGAAGGCGAGGATGCCCGTCTCTACAGTGCCGTGAAAGCCCTTTCCGATTTCTGCTGCGCCATTCACGTAAATGTACCTACGGGTAAGGACTCGCTTTCCATGAGTCAGCAGTACCCCAACGGCGACAAGATTATCGCCCCCGGAACGGTCATCGTTTCATCCGGCGGTGAAGTTTCTGACATCCGGAAAGTGGTGTCGCCTGTTCTGGTGAACGATGCCAATACCACCCTCTACCATGTTGATTTCTCCTACGATGAGCAGCGTCTGGGCGGTTCTGCCTTTGCACAGACACTTGGCAAGGTGGGCGACGACGTGCCTACGGTGAAGAACCCGCAGTATTTCCGCGATGCCTTCAATGCCGTTCAGGACCTCATCCTGCAGGATCTCATCCTTGCCGGACACGACATTTCTGCCGGCGGTCTCATCACAACGCTCTTAGAGATGACCTTCGCCAACACGAAAGGCGGCTTGGATATCGACCTGAGCAGTTTCAGCGGTGAGGATATCGTGAAGAACCTGATGGCCGAGAATCCCGGTGTGGTGATTCAGGTGAAGGACAGTGACATCGAAGCCGTGGAGAACCTCTTCGACGAGGCCGGCATTTCCTACGCTCCCATTGGCAAGCCCGCTGCTGCCCGCAAGATTTTCGTCAAGAAAGACAGCTACAAGCACGCCTTTGATATCGAGGAGATGCGTGATGCCTGGTATAAGACCTCTCACCTGCTCGACCGCAAGCAGAGTTTCAACGGACAGGCCGACGAGCGTGCCAAGAACTATAAGAACCAGCCGCTGGAAATGAAATTCAACGACGATTTCCAGGGAACGCTGGCCCAATATGGTCTCAGTGCCGACAGATGGAAGACACAAGGCACCGATGACCAGAAGAAAGTGCGTGCTGCCATCATCCGCGAGAAGGGAACCAACGGTGAGCGCGAGATGGCCTACTCGCTGTGGCTCGCCGGATTCGAGGTGAAGGACGTGATGATGACCGACCTCATCAGTGGCCGTGAAACCCTGGAAGACATCAACATGATTGTGTTCTGCGGCGGATTCTCCAACTCCGACGTACTTGGTTCTGCCAAGGGTTGGGCCGGAGCCTTCCTCTTCAACCCCAAGGCCAAGGAAGCCCTCGACAAGTTCTATGCCCGCGAAGACACCCTCTCACTGGGTATCTGCAACGGTTGCCAGCTGATGGTAGAACTCGGACTTACGGGTGCAAAGGGTGCGAAGATGCTTCACAACACTTCTCATAAGTTCGAAAGCGACTTCGTTTCATTGGCTATCCCTCAGAACGACAGCGTGATGTTCGGTTCGCTGAGCGGCAACAAACTCGGCATCTGGGTGGCCCACGGAGAAGGCAAGTTCTCGTTGCCCGAGCCCGAAGCCAGCTACAACATCATCGCCAAGTACAACTACCACGGCTATCCTGCCAACCCCAACGGTTCCGACTACGACGTGGCAGGTATCTGCTCAGCCGATGGTCGCCACCTGGCCATGATGCCCCACTTGGAGCGCGCCATCTTCCCGTGGCAGAACGCCTGGTATCCCGCCGAGCGCCGTCAGGACGAGGTGACTCCGTGGATTGAGGCCTTCGTCAACGCCCGCCAGTGGATTGAAAAGAAGTTGAACAACTAAAAAATATCGTTGTCTTATGAAAAGAACCCTCATCATCTTTGGCTTACTGGTAGCAGCCGTGCTGAACACAGCGGCTGCCAACCCCTATCTGCCTCTGTGGGAGCACATCCCCGACGGTGAACCCTACGTCTTCGAGGACCCCGACAACCCCGGCAAATACCGCGTGTATATCTACGGGTCGCACGACATCTATCGCACGAAGTACTGCGGACCCGACCAGGTGGTGTGGTCGGCTCCCGTTGAAGACCTGAACAACTGGCGCTATGATGGGGTTATCTTTGAGTCGAAGACCGATGCCAAGGGCAACCTGCTCAATCAGGGAGGAGAGGCCGACGTGCTGTTTGCCCCCGACATTGCCGTGGTGACAGAATCCGACGGCACCAAGACCTACTACCTCTACCCCAACACGCAGAACGGCGGCCGGCAGACCATGGTGGCCAAAAGCAAGCGCCCCGATGGTCCGTTCCAGGTTTGTAACTGGAATCCCGAGAAGCCTAACGAGACCATCGGCATCCTGCACTTCGACCCCGCCGCCTTTGTCGACGACGACGGCCGTGCCTACGCCTACTGGGGCTTCGGCGAGTCGTGGGGAGCCGAGCTGGACACCAAGACCATGGCCACGCTGAAGACCGGCGGACAGCGCATCGAGAACCTTATTCCCGGCTACAAGCAGGACGACACCTTCCGTTTCTTCGAGGCTTCATCCATGCGCAAAATCAAGGATAAGTATGTGCTCATCTACAGCCGCTGGACACGCGATGGCGAATTCGGACTGCCCGGCACCAACTACACCCTGGCCTATGCCTATGGCAACCATCCCTTAGGTCCGTTCACCTACGGTGGAACCATCATCGACGGACGTGCCCGCGAGAAGGATGCCAACGGCAACCCCATCGCCTCGGCCAATCCCACGGGCAACACCCACGGCAGCATCTGCGAGATTAACGGAAAGTGGTATGTGTTCTATCACCGTCAGACGGGCGTCAACGAATACAGCCGTCAGGCCATGGTAGCTCCCATCGACGTGAAGGTGACCGAAGGCCCCAACGGAAAGGTGGAAATCAGCGAAGCCGAATACACCTCTGAAGGATTCGAGACCAGCGGACTCTCCGTTGGCCGCCGCTATCCTGCTGCCATCGCCTGCTGGCTGACGGGTCCCGGTGCCACCACCCGCGACGCTAACGGCAACTCCGTCTATACGGGTTCATACGTGGAGGCCGCCTATCAGGAATCCATCCCCAAAGGCGATGCCTACGACCTGCGCTGGAACTGCAATCCCGTGGTGAACAACACCGACGGCTCCATAGTGGGCTATAAATATTTCAACATGGACGGCCTCAAGAAATCATCTGCCCGGCTCGTACTGCGCATGAAGACACAGGGACCGCAGGGACAGGTACGCGTGATGATAGACAGTCCGTGGGAATCCACCGGCGGACAGTGCGTCGGACAGCTGAAGCTGACGGGCAAGACTGCCGCCAAGGCCAAAGACATGAGTATCGCGCTGAAAGGACTTGCGGGAAAGACGGGCAAGCACGCCCTCTACCTGGTATTCTCGTCGCCCGTGAAGCAGCAGTCGCTCTGCACGCTTTATGAAATCGGCATAAACAGTAAATAAAAAAGAGACCCACCCCAGCCCTCCCTGTGAGGGAGGGAGTAAAATGATAAACGATAAATGACGAACGAAGAGCATAACACCCCAAAAATCTCCCCTCCCTCACAGGGAGGGGCCGGGGGAGAGTCTGTAGGGGCTAGAGGTGGTTCTTCCATGCTTGAGGCCTTCAAGACCTTCTTTAAGATTGGCATCGTCACCTTCGGCGGTGGCTACGCCATGATACCCATGATAGAGCAAGAGGTCGTCGACAAGCATCACTGGGTGAAGAAGGAAGAACTGCTCGACCTCATCGCCATTGCCCAGAGCTGTCCCGGCGTGTTCGCCATCAACATCAGCACCTTCATCGGTTATAAGCTGAACAAACGGAAGGGAGCCCTGTGCGCAACGCTGGGCGCTGCCCTCCCCTCGTTCATCATCATCCTACTCATCGCCATGTTCTTCCATCAGTTCAAGGACAACCCCGTCATTGCTGCCATGTTCCGCGGCATCCGTCCGGCTGTGGTTGCCCTGATAGCCGTGCCAACGTTCCGGCTGGCACAGTCGGCCAAGATAACGCTGACCAACTGCTGGATTCCCATAGCCTGCGCCCTGGCCATCTGGGCCCTGGGTGTTTCACCTATTATTATAATAGTAGTGGCTGCCGTGGCCGGCTACGTCTACGGACAGTTCATCAAACCAACGGAGTAGCGAGAAGTGATAAGTGATGAGTGATAAACTCAAAAAAAACATTAGCCCCAAATGATATTTCTATATTTATTCATCACATTTTTCGAAATCGGAATCTTCGGATTCGGTGGCGGCTACGGCATGCTCTCGCTTATCCAAGGCGAGGTGGTGCACCACTGGCACTGGATGACCACGGGTGAATTCACCGACATCGTGGCCATCTCGCAGATGACACCCGGTCCCGTAGGCATCAATTCTGCCACCTATTGCGGCTACACGGCCGTCATCAATGCCGGCTATTCCATGCCCATGGGCATCCTGGGCAGTTTCACGGCCACCTTCGCGCTGGTGCTCCCCTCGTTCATCCTGATGATTCTTATCGCAAAGATGTTCATGCGATACATGCACACCGCTCCCGTGCAGAGCATCTTCGAAGGACTGCGCCCCGCCGTGGTAGGCTTATTAGGAGCCGCCGCCCTGATGCTGATGACCCGCGACAACTTCAGCTCCTATGCCGAAAATCCATGGCAGTTCTGCATCAGCATCTTCCTCTTCGTCGCCACCTTCGTCGGCACCATGTGGATGAAAATCAACCCCATCCGCATGATCTGCTATTCCGCCATCGCCGGACTGGTGCTACTGTATTAAACAGATTGTTTGCTAACGCTAATGCTCACAGAGGGGCTGTCCCCATGCGAGCAAAACCTTTGTGTCTTTGTGTTTAATACTATACATATTGTTCTTTTTCCATAGTTCCGGCAGAAATTTTCCATGGGTTCAGGGGCAGGTGTTTTTGTAATCCATTGGTTTTTAAGTGTTTCCAAATTGGCACCAGTGATGCGTTTTCCATAGGCAACCGATACAACTTTCGAAATAATATCGTAACTTTGCAAACGAGAAATAATGGAAAACGATGTTTACAAGAACATTATACATATTCATTATAGGCATGCTGATGGTTGCCTGCAGCAAACAACCGCGACAGTCGGATGCTCTGACGGCAGCACGCTGTCTGGAGCAGGCAGAGGCTGCTCTGGCCAACGACAGCGCCCTGCAGGGTGAGACGCTGCTGCGATGGGCCATACAGTCGTCGGAAGAATCCGAGGACTGGCACACCAATTATATCGCCTGCCAGCGACTGGCACAGGCGTTGTCGCAGAGCAACCCCGAGGAAGCATTGCGACTGATGAAGAAAGCGCTGACCGTATATGAGCAGCACCCCGACGATGAGCGCAACTACGTCATGCTGCTCGACTATGCCGGCACCTACGCCTCGCAAGTGGCATTTGCCAAAGAAGGTTCCTACGACGAGGCGCTCGGTTTCGTCAACCGCGCATACGATATTGCCAAGAAGAAACAGATGAAGGACATGATGTGCCAGACGCTCACCAGTCTGGCAAACATCGCCTGGGCAAAGGACGACTATCGCCAGGCGGTCAGTTATGCCCGGCAGGCAGCGTCTGTGGCAACACCCGACCTGAAATCGGGCACGCAGCAAGTGCTGGCCCGCAGTTACCTCAGCCTCAACATGCTGGATTCTGCTGAAACGGTCTATCGGCAGATTAATCCGGGCAGCGATGTCCATCTGGCCTATATCGTGCAGAGCAACCTCGCCAAGATTGCAATCCGAAGGATGGGCGCCACTGAGGTGGAGGACAGCGTGGACGAAGCCTTCTGGCAGATAGAGGATTTCTATTACAAGGCGCTTCAGCAGAAAGACCAGTACTATCAGGCTTCGCTGAAGCAGGAAATAGAGAACCAGCAACTGGAATACCGCTCACGGATGTATGGGCGTACGCTCCTCGTTGTCGTCATTGCCGCGGCTCTCATCTTTCTTGCAACGGTGCTGGCACTCCGCTATCGCATCCGCATGCAGGAACAGGAGAAACGGCGGCTCCAGCAGGAGGCCGAGCATCAGAAGACCTTGCTGCACCAGGCGAACGAAGTGGTGACATTCCTGCAAAACTTCATCCTGGAACGAACGGAGGTGCTGAAGAAGCTCAACCAAAGCGGCGACTCGCTCATCACTCTCAGCCAGCACGAATGGAGCGAGATAGAACGTACGCTCAACGCCATCGACAACAACCGCTTTGCCCGTATACGCGAGCAATACCCCACCATGCAGGAAGACGACATCCGCCTGTGCATCCTCACGCGGCTCGGCCTCAGCAACCGAACCATCGGCAACATCTACTGCATCACCATCTCTGCCGTCCAGCATCGCAAGCTGAAGCTGAAAAAGGACGTGTTCGGGGAAAGCAACCCCGACGTCACGCTGGAACAGATACTGACGAATTAAGAGTTTAGAATTAAGAATTAAGATTCATCGGACTTGTACGATTAGGAATTTAGAAATAAAAAACAAAAAGATATGAAAAGGACATTATTATTTATCTTGTTTTTCCTGCCAATGCTTTCGTTGGCAGTAAGTGCTTCGAAGAAAATAGACGGAATCTATTATAACTTAGATACCGATGCAAAAACGGCAACGGTTGTGTTTCATGTCCGTTATTATTATAGCGGAGATGTTGTGATTCCATCAACGGTAACTCATGAAGGTGTGGATTATACCGTGACAAGGATTGAAAGTGATGCGTTCAAAAGAAGCACCGATTTAACATCCGTGACAATCCCTCGTAGCGTAACGAGCATTGGGGGTGGAATTTTCCAGGAATGTTCTAGCCTTACCTCTATAAATATAGAAAAAGGTAATCCTGTGTTTGACTCTCGCGATAACTGTAATGCCATCATTGAAACAGCCAGCAACACGCTAATCGTGGGATGTAAAGGCTCGACCATTCCAAACGGTGTGACGTCAATAGGAAAAAATGCGTTCTTAGGTTGTACGGCTCTAACCTCTTTCAATATTCCCAATCATGTGGTGACGATAGGAAAAAGTGCGTTCGAGGGATGCTCAGACCTGACCTCTATCAATATTCCCAATAGCGTGACAAGCATTGGGAATGAGGCTTTCTCTGGTTGCAGCAATCTGACAAAGGTCGAACTAAATAATAATGATATTGTATCGAAGAGATATAATACTAGTACTGGTTCTTCGATTATTACTATTTTTGGAGGCCAGGTAAAAGAGTATTGTTTGGGGGAGAATGTGACGAGTATAGGAGATGGCGCATTCTACGGCTGTTCCAATCTGACCACTGTCCAAATGACCGACAACGTTACATCTATAGGAGAATACGCTTTCAGCGGATGTGAAAAACTGGCTTCCATTAATATTTCCAACAAAGTGACGAGTATTGGAGATTTTGCTTTCAGAAACTGTTTCAAACTGACTTCTATCACCATACCAGCCAGTCTGACGAACTTAGAACCCGATGCATTCTATAATTGCAGACTTACCAAAGTTGAAATCCACAGCAATGCGATAGTATCAAAAGACGAAAGTTACACTTCGTTGGGAAGTTATTTCGGCCCTCTGGTTGAAGAGTACATCTTGGGAGAAGAAGTGACGAAAATCGGAAACTATGCATTCTCAGGAAGTGCCATAACCTCCATCAATATTCCTAACAATGTTACGAGCATCGGAAAGAGTGCGTTTTCAGGAAGTGCTTTAACCTCCATCTACATCCCTGTTAAAGTGACGAGCATTGGAGACAACGCATTCTATAATTGTATTGGTTTAACTTCTGTCCAAGTGGAAAGCGGAAATACCGTGTATGATTCCCGTGAAAACTGTAATGCTATTATTGAAACTGCCAGCAATACATTATTGTTGGGATGCAAGAATACGATTATTCCCAACACAGTGACAAGCATCGGAGACAATGCGTTCTATTGTTGCGAGGGCTTAACTTCCATCAGTATTCCAAACAGTGTGAAGAACATCGGAGACAAAGCTTTCCAAGGATGCACAAGGCTGACTACAGTCAATCTTCCCAACAGCTTAACGAAAATTGGGAAAAATGCTTTCTCGGCTTGTAAAGGCCTTACCTCTGTCAATATTCCCAACAGCGTGACATACATTGATGAGTATGCGTTCTTTGCCTGTGATAAGCTGAAGTCAATTACAATTCCAAAGAGTGTAACAAACATCGGTTATCGTGCGTTTAACAGTTGCTCAGGTCTGACCTCTATTCAAGTGGAAAGCGGAAATACGGTGTATGATTCTCGCGATAACTGTAACGCCATTATCAAGACAGCAGACAACGCTATCGTATTTGGATGCCAGAATACGATTATCCCCAGTAGTGTTACAGCCATCGGAGAACTTGCGTTCTCGGGTTGTTCATGTCCTACTCCTTTTACTATCCCTAACAATGTAACCAGCATAGGGAGCTGTGCATTCATGAACTGCACCAATTTGACCGCTATTTCAATTCCCTCCAGTGTGACGAGTATTGAAGAACATACGTTCGCAGATTGCTCGAAATTGACCTCCATTATTATTCCGAGTAGTGTGACAAAGATTGGAGAGGGCGCGTTCCTGCGTTGTTCAAGCTTGACAGACATGTACTACTATGCAGAGCAAATGCCTGAAACTGGCAATGACATATTTGATGTTTCAAATTACAGGGCTACGCTCCATGTGCCTGCTGATTTAGTCGATGCATTTAGTAATGCTGAACAATGGAATAACTTCAAGATCATTGAGGATGATTACCGTCCGTTTATCGAGGATGATAAAGTATGGAAGGTGGGAAGCACTACTGGCATTACAGATGGTATTGTGAAAATGGTTGACCGCTACTATTTCGATGGTGACATTATCATTGACGGAAAGACCTGTAAGCAGATGATGCGCCAGCGGTATATTAGTTCAAAACACCCAGATTATGACAATCTGTCGCAATCGCCTTCCCTGAGCTATGTGGGAACATGGTATGAAGAGAACAAGAAAGTGTACTTTTACGACGAGGATAAACAGTCTATGGTGTTGATGTATGACTTCTCCATTGGTGACAATGAAAGTCTGCAACTCTTTGATGGTTATCCACCTTTTATAATAGGATCGAAGCAGACTGGAGGAATAAAAGGCTTTAAAGGTGTTTACAGGGACATCATGACAGACCAAAACATCAAGAGTACCACCTGGCTGGAAAGTGTAGGAGGTATTGACGGTCCGACCAGGAATGCCTATCCTGAGTCTGCAGACCCTGTGCCGGAGTTCTTGATGTCGTGTACCGTTGGCGATGAAGTCATCTTCCTCAACGACGAATATGAGGATGGAGCTAGTCCTGTGCCCATGGGAGCGAAGAAACATCGCTTCGACTTTACCCATACCATCAAGACAAGGCCTAAGGCACCGAGGAAGAATAAGGCAGACGAAACGGTATCGTCGGAAATGCAATCGCTATATGGTGAATACAATAACCTGCAGTTAGACATTAATCTTGACCCGCTCGACGAAGCCTATATAGTCCGCATTGCAAACGAATCAGGCAACGTCGTCTACGAAAAAGCCATCAACGCAGGCAGTATCGTGGCCCTCAACATCGACATCTCTGCCTACGCCAAAGGCCGCTACACCGTAACCATGGAGAATAGCCATGAGACCTTCTATGGCGAATTCGACACGCAGACTACTGGTATAAAGGAAGTAAATAGCAACGTAACGAGAACAGTGCAGTATTACTCAATCGACGGCAAGCGCATCGCCACCCCTCTGCGAGGCCTAAACATCATCAAGATGAGCGACGGTACGACAAAAAAAATTATTGTGAAGTAAAAACTATAGTAAAAATGAAAAGAATAATATTTCTGTTATTTCTTGTAACAAGCATGCAATTGGAAGCAACCACTATCAGAATAAAGCATAATCAAGTTACTTACGATTATGATATGTCTGCCAATACTGCTGTGGTTGTGGAATTAGATAAAAACTTTTCGGGAAGTCTGACCATCCCGAATACGCTTGATTTAGGACGTGATAACCCTGTTGTGGTTGGTGTAGCAGATAATGCATTTAAGGAACAAACAGGTTTAGAGAAAATAACTCTGCCTGAGTCTGTGACATACATAGGCAAATCAGCATTCTATGGTTGTAAAGCTCTTCAATCGGTGACCATCCCTAAGAATGTAAAGCGAATAGAGTTCGCCACCTTTCAGGGTTGCGGTTCTTTGTCGACGGTTGTCATTCCTGAAGGTATGGAGTATATTGCCCAATGGGCTTTTCTGGCATGCTCCGCTTTGGAATCAATAGACATTCCAAAGACTGTAAATGAGATAGGCGAATCTGCCTTTTCTTACACAGGCCTGACAGCAGTGAATATTCCTGGAAATGGTAATACTACCATTGGCAAAAAAGCCTTCAAGAGTTGCGAGAATCTCATGAAGGTAGAAATAGGCGACGGTGTGGTGAGCATAGGAGAATCAGCTTTCGAATATAGCCGGTACATAGAATCGGTTGTGATAGGCAAGGGTGTGAGAACAATAGGTGTCATGGCATTCCTTGGTTGTGGATTGCTGAGCTCGTTGACGTTGGGGGAAAGTGTGGAAACTATTGGTGAGTGTGCTTTCGGCGACTGTTATACACTGGAGGAAATTGCTATTCCTAGCAGTGTGAAATCTATCGGTGTGAAAGCCTTCCAAAACACGGGATTGACAGCCGTTAATATTCCAGGAAATGGTGACACTACTATTGAAGAAGGTGCTTTCAGTTATTGCAAGAATCTTAAGACAATAGTAATAGGCGATGGCGTAGTTAGTATTGGTAAGCAGGCTTTCTATTATTGCCCTTATGCAGAATCCTTGGTGATAGGCAGCAACGTGAAAACGATAAGCGAAAATGCATTTACAGATTGCGTACGGCTGAACTCGTTGTCTTTAGGTGAATGTGTGGAAGTCATAGGTAAGAGTGCCTTCTATGGCTGCTGTAAACTGAACGAAATAGTTATCCCTAACAGTGTGAAATCTATTGGCGAAGGTGCTTTCGAATTATGTGAACAGCTGAAATCAGTTACCATAGGTAAAGGTGTGGAAACTATTGGTAATTATGCCTTTTGTGACTGTCCCGTTTTGACCGATATATATGTTCATTCTTCCACTCCCATAGAAATAATTGAAAATACGTTCGACGAAAAAAGTTACAAGAAAGCAACACTACATGTACCGTCAGGAAGTCAGCAGAACTACACTACGGCAGAACATTGGAAAAGGTTTATTCATATTGCTGATGACGTTAATCCTTCGGCAGTTCTGTTGCCAAAAACAGACGAAGAGCCCTTGATGATATTCGACTATAATGGTAATAGACTACATCAGTTAACTCCTGGCATCAATATCATTAAGATGAAAAATGGTAAGAATAAAAAGGTTGTAGTGAATCATGGGAGCTGAATTATGAGGGGCGGTGAGCTCTCAGCTAAGAAAGTGGTGGTGAAGTAATTGTCTCTCTAAAAAAGAATGATATGAAAAAAGTAATTGTGTTCTTTATATTGTTAGCGGCAACGATGCCCTTGAAGTTGGTTGCGCAGGTGAATCCTCAGAAAGGATACATCATCACCAATGATAATGACACCGTTTATGGCACTATCGACTACCTGACGGATGCCCGGAATGTGAAGGCATGCCTCTTCAAGAAGAATGGGGAGCAAGAGTATAAGTCGCTGTCACCATCGGATATAAAAGGATACCGACTGGCTGGCGACGGCATCTACTATGTGAGCCGACGGTTCACCGTCGATGAAAAGGAAGAACTGCTATTTGCCGAGTTCCTGCTGCAAGGCGGTGTGAGCCTTTACCGCTACTACTACGACTACGATAATTATTTCGGATTCGTAGACAGTGACGGCAAGGAGGTTATCATCCGAGACGACAAATTGAATGATGACCTAGGCACTTACAACCAAAAACTGCAGAACAGGCGCCAGAAGATGCAGGAGGTGAATGCGCTGATGAATCGCGACAACACCATTGCCAACCGGATGTGGAAGATGGACCTGACAAGCAATGAACTGACACGGCTGGTGAAGCAGTACGATGAGCAGTATTGTTCGAACGAGGGCGAGTGTGTAGTCTTCCAGTATGACAAGGAAAAGGCAACAACCGTTTCGCACAGGTTCTATGTGGGAGCAGGCATCAGCTATGCCTCCTACGACTCTCCGTCATACGACTTAGCTGGAATTTATCAAGTAATGTATTCGGAATATTCCTACTCCGGCATTGCTCCTACATTTTTCGCCGGTGCCGACTTCCAGTTCCCCCGATTTAGCAGGAACCTGCATGCACAGGCAGAACTCAGCTACACGCCCTATCGCTTAAAGTCGTCAGAAGTGAACACCGAAGGCGACCATCCGGAAATGACCACCGACGAGCTGGCCGTCCGTATCGGTATAAGCCATGTGTTCAGTCCCGACAGCCGCATCAAGCCCTTCGTCAAGGGTGGTCTCAATTTCACCTTGAATTCAGGGATGAAGGAGAAGAGAATCAGTTATAAGTACAAGATGACCGACGACAGTCAGGTGTCGTACAGTGTCGGCACCGTGGATCATGGCAAAGAGACGAAGGTCGGCATATACCTCGGAGCCGGTGTTGACATCAACCATATCCACATCAGCGCCTCATGGAAGAAAGCCTGGGGCGGGAAAAATGGCCTGAACGAGAAAAACTGCGGAATCCTGACAGTTGCCTATTTGTTTTAAAACATAAAAAACGGCGTTTTTGATTCCTGCAATAAACATCAAACTTATAATGTGAATGAACACAGCCCCCGTTCATGCCAGAATGAGTGATGGAACAACAAAGAAGATTGTAATTAAGTAAGAAGAATATGATTAAGAACTATATCCGCTCGCTTCTTATATTGCTATTATGCATGATAGGAGCAAATGTGTCTGCCCATGACATTGAAGTTCCCAACGCCGATGGAGTTGCGATTTATTACAACTATATCAACGATAATACGGAGTTGGCTGTCACTTTTGAAGGTAATTGGGACGGTTACACTATTAACGAATACAGTGGGGTCGTAGTCATTCCCGAAGAAGTGACTATTGACGGACATACACTAAAAGTAACACGCATCAATAATAGTGCATTCTCAGAATGTTATGAGCTGTTCTCTGCCACTATACCGAAAAGTATAACAAGCATTGGAGATTATGCGTTTGCGGCCTGCATTTCAATGACCTCCATCATCATGGGTAATAATGTGGAGAGCATAGGTAATTACGCATTCGCAGCCTGCCAAAGTCTTACGTCTGTCACCATCCCCGACAAGGTTACAAGCATTGGAGAATACGCGTTCTACAAATGCTATGGTCTTACATATTTCGACACGGGTAATGGTGTTACAAGTATCGGAAAAGGAGCGTTCAAGAATTGCACCAGTCTTTCCTCCGTCAATATTGGCAGAAGTGTAACGAGCATAGGAGAATTAGCTTTTAAAGAATGCCTTAACCTGAATGATGTTTATTGCTACGCAGAACAAGTGCCAGAGACAGGCAAGGATGTTTTTGTGTCCTCAAATTACACAAATGCTACGCTCCATGTGCCTGCTGCTTCTATAGATGCATATAGCAATGCAGAACAATGGAAGGATTTTGGGAACATCATAGCACTGACGGCTCATGATGCCTACCGTCCATTCTTAAAAGAAGGAAAGACGTGGAACATGCAAGAGTATTATCAAAACGGATGGACTGGAGAGCAATGGACGAAGGATGTCTCGTATGTCATTAACGGCACCACAGAGATAGACGGTAAGACGTATTATAAAATGTATCGCATAAGCGAAGAAGGCAGCAAATACCTATGCGCTCTTCGTGAGGAAAACAGGAAGGTGTGGCAGTATGTCGACAGTGGTGACGACCTGCTTTATGATTTTGGCATGTCCGTCGGTGACAGCTATAGGCCTTCCTATCAACCGTTGTACTTTCAGCTTACTGCCATCAAACCAATGCGGTTCCAATATAATCAACTGTTGAATGTATTACATTATGATGTGTCGGTACAATATGATCCTACAAGCCCCATCTACGTTGATCCTGCTCTTTTAGTTGAGGGCGTTGGTTGCGAAAAAGGCTGGAACATTACGGAACTGTATGCAGAACAGCCCACAAACGGTATCCATCAAGGAGAAAACTTCTTGTCATGTTATGAGGATGGCGAGTGTATCTTCACGGCTGATGATTTCAACGACTTGACCAACCCAAATCCTGCCGTCAACATTGCCTACCGTCCATTCGTAGAAGAAAGTAAAGTATGGAAGGTGGGAAGCACTACTGGTATTTCGGATGGTATTGTGAAGGTGGTTGAATACTATTACTTCGATGGCGACACGATTATCGACGGAAAGAACTGCAAGCAGATGATGTGCCAAAGGAATGTCAACGCAGAACATCCAGATTATGCGAATATTTCACAAATGCCCTCCCTGAGCTATGTGGGAGCATGGTACGAAGAGGGGAAGAAAGTGTACTTTTACGACCCGACAACCAACCAGTTTAAGTTGATGTACGACTTCTCCCTCGATGCCAATGCCCCTCTACAGATTCATGGTCAATCTTATGTGATAGGGCCGAAGCAGACAGACGGCATAAAAGGCTTTAAGGGCGTATATAGAGATGTCATGATGAAATGGGACGGAGAGGAAAGCATTTACAATACCACTTG
>JAEEGF012266351.1_pt1 | contig 23048 bp, 22 predicted proteins | sample 9134171 | NCBI WGS metagenome assembly JAEEGF01 (sample SAMN16246542, study PRJNA631951) | gut metagenome | biome: gut microbiome; feature: rumen; material: AP-attached | host: Bos | place: Iran: Karaj | collected 2018-10
GAGGAGGACAAATCCGATATTGTATGCGCATGCGATGAGGATAGTGCGGCTGGCGGCAGCGGTAGAGGAACAGCTGAAGCATGCAAAGAGCAAGGAGGAAGCGGACCGGATTATTTCGTGCGCTTTGGGTGGGATCTCAAAGAACGATCCGGACCGTGAATATATATTTGCGGCGGTGAACCGGATAGTGGCGGAGTTCCATAGATCGGGGGCATATAATAAGCTCCCGGTGACGGCAAAGGACGGGAAAGAAAAGAGCGGCAGAGCCAAAGGGGAGGCTTGCGTGGATGTAGACGACATGGATGATGATCTTGGCCTGATAAACTGGAGTCCGCTTAAGGAAGTGTACGACAACATGCCGGCTTTCTCCGCAGGGGCATAAAGTCGAGAACTGATCCCGGATATTTCGGACATTTCAAGGGCTGTCGGTGGAAAAAAAGGTTGCCACCTTGATTTATTATGAAATATATAGTATAATATAAACGCATACAATTGTATTTGATATGTATTGAATGGTCATGCTTTTTGCTGGGAGGTTGGATATGACAGAACAGGTTCTTATTCAGTTTAGGGCAGATAAGGCATTAAAACAGGAAGTTGCGGAAATATACGAACAGCTGGGGATGGATCTGCCCACAGCATTCCGGATGTTTATGAAACGCAGTAAGCAGGTAAGGGGACTTCCGTTTGAAGCGGTACTGCCTGAACCTGACAGCCGTGATGAATTCAGAACGGCTTTTGAGGCACTGAGAACTGAGGCATCCGATATTCCTGATATGTCGCTGGATGAGATAAATGCGGAGATCGCTGCGGCCAGAGCAGAACGGAAAAGGAGTTAATACATGGTTTATACCGTTATTGATACCAACGTTATTGTTTCCGCGCTATTAAGCAAAAATGAGGATTCGGCTACTGTGAGACCATTATCGAGCTTGGTGTTGAGGTATTTCCCCAGCCGACGGGGGAGATATTGATCGATGCCGATGACCTGATCTTTTATGAGGTTGCCATGGAAAAGCGGGATGATGATGCTTATCTTGTGACGGGAAATCAGAAGCATTATCCTATACGGGATTTTATCGTTACTCCGGCAGAAATGATCGAAATTCTGAGGAAAATACAATAAACAGAATATTTCATATGCTAATTTTGGCAGGCAGGCTATTTTCTGCTTGCCATTTCTATTTTTACGTGATAAAGTATATACACATTTGTTAAATCGGGATTTAAGCGGTCAGCGTAAACGGATATGACCGGCGGAGGAAAGAATGAAAAAGATAATTGATGAGATTTCGGACATTTTGAAAGGTGCTTTTGAGAAAGCGGGATATGACGGGCAGTACGGCAGAGCGACCGTATCAAACCGTCCGGATCTCTGTGAATATCAGTGCAACGGCGCGATGGCTGCCGCAAAAGCATACAAAAAGGCACCCATAGATATAGCAAAAGCAGTGGCTGACGAGATCGCGGGGTGCGATGCTTTTGAGGATGTGCAGGCGGTTATGCCGGGCTTTATCAACATAAAGCTTGGAAAAGCATTTCTCGCAAAATACCTTACAGGCATGAAAAATGCTGAGAAATTCGGCGTTGAAAAGCCGGAAAACCCGCTCACGATCATAATAGATTACGGCGGGGCAAACGTAGCAAAGCCGCTCCATGTGGGACATCTCCGTCCTGCGATAATCGGAGAGAGCATCAAGCGTATCTCAAAATATATGGGACACAACGCGATCGGTGATGCGCATCTCGGCGACTGGGGACTTCCCATGGGCGAGGTCATCGAGGAGACAAGGCTCAGACACCCGGATCTCCCTTATTTTGATCCGGATTTTAACGGAGAATATCCCAAAGAAGCGCCTTTCACGATCTCCGAGCTTGAGGAGATCTATCCTGCAGCAAGCGCAAGGATGAAGGAAGACGAAGAGTTTTCAAAGAAATGCCATGAGTCCACGCTCAGGTTCCAGAACGGCGAAAAGGGCTACAAGGAGCTCGGACAGCATATCATCAGCGTTTCAAGGGAAGACCTCAAGAAAAACTACGCAAATCTCGGCGTGAGCTTTGAACTTTGGCTTGGCGAGAGCGACGCAAATCCTTATGTAGCCGACATGCTTAAAAACATGGAAGAGAGCGGTGTGGCGCATGAGAGCCAGGGCGCTCTGGTTGTTGATATCGCTGAGCCCGGCGACAAAAAGGAGTTTCCTCCCTGCATAGTGAGAAAGTCTGACGGTGCCGCTATCTACGCGACAACGGATCTTGCGACTCTGGTGCAGCGTGAAAAGGATTATCATCCCGACAAGGTGATCTATGTTGTTGATAAAAGGCAGGATCTGCATTTCCTGCAGGTTTTCCGTACCGCGAAAAAAGCAGGCATAGTGCGTCCCGAGACAGAACTCAAGTTCATCGGGTTCGGCACCATGAACGGTAAGGACGGAAAGCCCTTTAAGACCCGTGACGGCGGCGTTTTAAGACTTGAAATGCTCATAAAGCAGGTAAACGACGCGGTTTATGAGCGCATAATGTCCACACGTGAAGCGGACGCAGAGGAAGCTGCGGAAAACGCAAAGATCATAGGACTTGCGGCGCTTAAATACGGCGACCTTTCAAATCAGGCAACAAAGGATTACAACTTTGACATAGACCGTTTCACGAGTTTTGAAGGTAATACCGGCCCTTACATCCTCTACACGATCGTAAGGATCAAGTCCATCCTCAGGAAATATTATGAGGTGGGAGAAAAAGCCTCATCGGATGAGATAAAATGTGCAATGAGTGATACGGAAAAAACGCTCATGCTTCAGATCTCGAGATTCAGCGACATGCTTGAGGGCGCGTTCAACGAGACCGCACCTCACAGGGTATGCCAGTATCTGTACGAATTGTCCGACGCATTCAACAGTTTTTACCATGAGACAAAGATACTTGCCGAAACCGACAAGGAAAAGCAGGCCGGCTGGATCGAATTGCTGAAGCTCACCGAAGATATCCTTGAAACCGGGATCGACATGCTCGGCTTTGAAGCACCGGATCAGATGTAATACGTCACGCTCCGAAGGAGCGTGACAGAGAGGACTCCGAAGGAGTCCGAACGACAAAACGTCATGCTCCGAAGTGAGGCTCTTATGTTCATAGGCAGAAAAGCAGAACTTGAACAGCTGAATGAGGTTTTTGAAAGCGCCTCCGGTTCCGCTGTCGTTCTTTACGGACGATACGGTATCGGCAAAACGGCGCTCTCCCTTTATTTTGCCCGTGAACACAAGCATTTTTACTACTGCGCGCGTGAGCTTTCCGAGCGCGAACAGGCCATGGAACTCATAGAGGAGCTCGGCGGCACGCTTTCCGGCGAGGACATCGCATTTGAAGTTTTTAAGGCAGTAAAAGCGTTCATTGAAAAGAGTGAAGAAGACAAGCTCATCTTCATTTTCGACGAATTCCAGTACATGATAAAATACGGCGACGCCTTTAATATCGCGCTCACTTCTCTTCTCGGAGACGAGGGCCTTTCGGGGCGCATCATGCTCCTTTTCTTAAGTTCCTCGGTGAACTGGGTGGAAAACTCGATGGTAGCCGACCTTGGAGCCTTTGCAAGAAAGCTTTCCGGCATAATCAAATTAAAAGAGCTGTCATTCGTCGAGACTGTGGATCTTTTCCCGGGAATGAGTACGGAGAGCGTTATCTATACCTGGGCAATCTTTGGCGGTGTGCCCGGAATGCTTACGTGCTGGGATCCGAAAAAGGATCTTCACGAAAATGTATGCAGCCTTTTTCTTTCCCCGACCGCGCCTCTTTTTGCGGAAGCGCCGAGGCTCTTAAAGGCAGAACTCAGGGAGCTTCCGGCTTACAATGCGATCCTCACCACGATGGCGCAGGGGAACTACAAGCTGAACGACATCTATGAGCGCACCGCGTTTTCCAGGGCAAAGATCAGCGTTTACATCAAAAACCTGATAGAGCTCGACGTGGTCGAAAAGGTTTTCTCAATGGAGACCGGAGACCACGAGAATGTCAAAAAAGGCATGTATTCCATAAAGGACGGCTTTTTGCGGTTCTGGTACCGCTATGTGTTCAGGAATCTTTCGCTCATCGAGCAAAACAAGGGCGAGCAGGTATATTTTGAAAAGATACTCACGACATTTGACGATTTCATGCGGGAACGCTTCGCGGAGATCTGCCTTGAATACATGAAGCTCATGTCGGAACTCGGAAAACTTTCCGCAAAGTATGAGACATGGGGCAAATGGCACGGAAAGACGGGAGACATCGATATCGTCGCAAATGACGGCGAGGGACACATGCTTGCCGGTTTCTGTGATTTCAGCGACAATTCCGTTGACGTTATGAACCTTGGCGAATACAGGAAACTGTTAAAGCTTGCGGGCGTCGAGAAATGTGAAATGTTCATTTTTGCCAAATCCGGTTTCAGTTTGGGGTTGAAATCGGAGGCAGAAAAGGATAATATCAGACTGATAAACATGGATGAGTTATGATCCGGAAGGGGAATTTGAAATGATAAAGGGTTCTTTGTTTGACATAAAGCTCCGCAAGGCTGCCGCCATCACGTTTTTTGCGGCCGCAACGCTTCTGGCCGTGCCTGCGGCAAAGGCCGCAGCCGTTACCGAGCCCACTTATGAGCTCACCGAAGAAACTGAAGGCGTCGAGGCTTTTGAAGTCAAGGTCGAGAGCGGAAATCTGAACGTAAGAGTCGGCCGCGGAACTGAATATGAAAGATTAAAATACAACGATGAATATGTGGTCCTCCACAAAGGCGACCTTCTCGCCGGCTTTTCCACGGGAAGAGCAGCAAACGGCGGCGAATGGTATGAAGTCCGCTGGGTGGAGAATGGCGTGGAATTTCACGGTTATGTTTACGCGCCCTACACGTCAAAGACCGGAAACAAGGCAGTGAACATCCCGACACCTACGCCCACACCGACTCCCACATTCACACCTACGCCCACGCCTACGGCGACAAACACGCCCACGCCCGCGCCCACCGCAACACAGGCGCCTGAGACTAAAGACGAAAAGAAAGCCGCTTCCTGGCAGGTGATCGCAGTCATCTTTGTGATCCTTGTGATCCTCGGTGTCGGATACTATGTATTTACCAGACGCAAGAAAACAGGCGATACCGAAAAGGCCGACGAAAAGATCAATAAGCTGAAAAAGGCCACCGAACGCGCCGAGATCATAGACAGAGAGCGGAAGCTCTACGGCAAGTCCGGCAAAAAGAAAGAAGAAGAGGCAAAGGCGGAACAGCAGCGTTCAAACGAATTTGACGATGATTACGAGATGAAGGCACAGCCCATGCCCGATGAAGAAAAATCAGCGCTTGCGGCTTCCATCCGTGAAAAAGAAGAGATAAGAGCAGAGCTCAACAGCCTGAAATACGGCGATATCGTGCTCCACAAGAACTACGGTGAGGGTACGGTCGTAGACAACGCAGATGTAAACAACGTTGAGATCCGCTTCAACAACGGCGATCTGAGATACATAAACAAAGATAAAGCAGCATCCCAGAGGTCCATGAGAAAACTGTAATAAGCAAAAACAACAGGGACGGTCATCGGAAACTTCGGTAAAGAAGTCCGGTGAGCATCCCTGTTTTAATTGCTTGACTTTTTATATGAAAAGGTGTATTTTATAAGTAAGTATAGTTTTTTAGATTATACTAAAATAAAACAGCAAAACTATATATTTTAGTGGAGGTTAAAGCAATGGCAAAAATGTACATCAACCCCAACGTAGAATGCGGTAAGATCCATAAGGAGATTCAGGGACATTTTTCCGAGCATCTCGGAAGATGCATATATGAAGGGCTTTTTGTTAAGGACGATTCAGGTATCGACAACGTGAACGGCATGCGCACCGACGTGGTACAGGCGCTTAAGGAAATGAAGATCCCTGTGCTCCGCTGGCCGGGCGGCTGCTTTGCGGATGAATATCACTGGAAAGACGGCATAGGCCCCGTTGAAAAGAGAAAAAAGATGATCAACACACATTGGGGCGGTGTGCTTGAAGACAACAGCTTCGGCACAAAGGAGTTCATGGAACTCTGCAGACAGCTCGGATGCGAGACCTATATCAACGGAAATGTCGGAAGCGGCACAGTACAGGAAATGAGCGAATGGGTAGAATATATGACCTTCGACGGCGTTTCACCCATGGCTGACCTCCGTAAGGAAAACGGAAACGAAGATCCCTGGACCGTTAATTTCTTTGGCGTGGGAAACGAAAACTGGGGTTGCGGCGGTAACATGACACCCGAGTACTATGCAAACGAATACCGTCGTTACCAGACCTATGTGAGACATTATCCCGATTCAAAAAATCCCAACAAGCCCCGCATCTACAAGATCGCGTGCGGCGCAAACTCCGCCGACTACAACTGGACGGACACAGTGATGAAGATCGCCGGCAACTACATGGACGGCATCTCGCTCCATCACTACACCATCACGCACGACTGGAGCAAAAAAGGCTCAGCCACCGATTTCACCAAGGAAGAATACTATATGACCATGAAGGGCATGGTATTCACCGACGAGCTCATCAATAAGCATGTTGCGATAATGGACAAATACGATCCCGCAAAGCGCGTCGGCCTCATCTTTGACGAGTGGGGCACCTGGTATGATGTTGAACCCGGCACAAATCCCGGATTCCTCTATCAGCAGAACACAATGCGTGACGCTATCGTTGCGGGAACCACGCTGAACATCTTCAACAAGCACTGCGACCGCGTCCGCATGGCAAACATCGCGCAGCTTGTAAATGTCCTTCAGTCCGTGATCCTCACTGAGGGCGAAAAGATGGTAAAGACTCCCACCTATCATGTTTTCAAGATGTACTCGGATCACCAGGACAACACGCTTGTACAGAGCTCCATAGAAAAGTCCAAGGTCGGTGTGGGTGACAAGATGGTGGACGACCTTTACGAATCCGTATCCAAGGCTGAAGACGGTACCGTGACCGTTACGATCACAAACCTCTGCGCAGACGAAGAGAGAACGATCGATGCGGTCATCACGGATTATCCCGTATCAAAGATCACAGGAACCGTCATCACCGAAGAGATGCATGCCTGCAACACCTTTGACAACAAAGACGTTGTTACGGAAAAAGAGTTCAAAGGCTTCAAAAAGACCGAAAACGGCTTCACACTCACAATGCCCGCATGCTCGGTCGTTAAGCTCACACTTAAGAAGTGATGCGCGGCACATAAACAGACTACAAGGTAAATTACGGGGAATACATAAAAGCGGTCCGGATAAGTCCGGGCCGCTTTTGGATGGTATAGAATGATTCAACCGACTGTCGAGACATTGTTAAGTTTAAAACAAACCCGCTTTTTTATTGCCTTATTGCCTGTTTTATTATAGAATAAAAGGTATTGAGCCCCGATCAGTTCACAATCAAGTGTTCATATGGGACTATTTCAAATGGAGGTATGTATGTTTCCAAGAAAAAGCGGCGTTAAACTCCCGCATTTAAAAAGTACAGCAGCCATGCCGCCGGTAAGACTGGGTGTTCCTGCGGAGGTTATCATCCCGATGTCAATGAGCATCGGTAAGCCCGCAGTACCGACCGTAAAGCCCAAGGACCACGTCAATGTAGGCACTCTGATAGCCGAAAGTGCAGGCCCTGTTTCGGCGCCCATCCATTCAGGCGTTTCCGGAACGGTAAAGAAGGTTGATACCATCCTTTCCTCAAACGGCAGCTATTGTCAGGCTGTGGTTATTGAATCGGATGGGCTTCAGACAGTTGACGAGGGCATCAGGCCACCCGTTGTTACCGATTATGCGTCCTTTATAGAGGCAGTCAGGAACAGCGGCATTGTGGGCCTTGGAGGAGCAGGGTTCCCTACAGCGGTTAAGCTGGATGTTAAGGATACCTCAAAGATCGAATACCTGATACTTAACGGAGCTGAGTGTGAGCCGTTTATAACCAGCGACAACAGGACTATGCTTGATACGCCCGACGATATCAAAGAAGGCGTCAGACTGTTCGAAAAGTATCTTGATGTAAAAAAGATCATCATCGGTATCGAGGGTAACAAACCCGAGGCCATAAAAAAGATGACAGAAGTGTTTGCGGATGACGCAGGCGTTACTGTCAAGACACTTCCCGAGTCCTATCCTCAGGGCGGTGAGAAAGTGCTCATTTATACGACGACAGGGCGTGTTGTGCCCGCCGGCAAGCTTCCTCTTGATGTCGGCTGTGTGGTGGTCAACGTTACGACCATAGCAACAATAGCCAGGTATGTAAAGACAGGTATGCCGCTTGTCGAAAAATGCGTCACCGTTGACGGTACTGCTGTCAAAAAGCCTCAGAATGTCATAGCACCGATCGGAACTCCTGTTTCCGAACTGCTGAAATTCTGTGAGGCGGACGAGGAGGCGATAGGAAAGGTACTTTACGGCGGGCCCATGATGGGCATCGCGATACCCGATCCGGATACAGCGCCTGTTCTTAAGACAACAAACGGTATTACCGTATTAAACGAAAAGGACGGATACAAGCCGGAGGCAACGCAGTGCATTCACTGCGGACGCTGCGCGCTGCACTGTCCTATGAACCTTTCTCCGTTGGAGATATCAAGAGCTTACGAAAACAAGAATGTCGAGCTTATCAGGGATCTTCGTGTGGACATCTGCTTTGAATGCGGCACATGCTCTTATGTATGTCCCGCAAGACGTCCTCTCGTTGAGATCAACAAGCTTTCAAAGGTGCTTGTAAGAGAGCTTAATGCAAAGGAAAAGCAGAAGGAGGCCGAGAAAAAATGAATAAACAGCTTCATATTTCGGTTTCTCCGCATATCTATTCAAAAACGAATACACAGAAGATAATGCTCGATGTCATCATCGCGCTTCTTCCTGCCACGGCTGTGGGAACATGGATCTTCGGATTACGTTCTCTTGCAGTCATCGCGGTAAGTGTCTGCTGTGCCGTTATTTCCGAGTTTTTGTTTGATCTTGCCGTAAAGAAGCCAAACACGATCTCCGATCTGTCGGCAGTGGTAACGGGACTTCTACTTGCCCTTACTCTTCCGGCCAATATCCCGCTTTGGCAGGTTGGCGTCGGAGCAGTATTTTCGATCGTTATCATAAAGGGAGTGTTCGGAGGCATCGGCCAGAACTTCGCTAACCCCGCCATCACAGGCCGTATCTTTATGCTTATAGCATTCGGCGAGATGGCAAAGGGAGCATTCCCCAGAGTGGATACGGTTTCCTCGGCCACACCTCTTGCGGTTCTCGAAGAGGGCGGAAAGGCCGGTTTTGACCTTGTGGATATGCTGATAGGCACACACGGCGGCGCCATCGGCGAGACTGCGACACTGGCGCTTGTTGCGGGAGGGATTTACCTTATCGCAAGAAAAGTGATCATGTTCCATACTCCTGTATGCTTTATAGCCACAGTGTTCCTGTTCACGCTCATCCTTACCGGTGATCCTTATACCGCACTTCTCTACACTATGGGCGGCGGTGTATTTATCGGAGCGATCTTCATGGCAACGGATTATGCCACAACACCCGTTATGCCTCTCGGTAAGGTGATCTTCGGTGTCCTTGCCGGTATCATTACCGTGCTCATCCGTTTCTACGGAAGCTATCCCGAAGGCGTAAGCTTTGCAATACTTCTTCTGAACATCCTTACACCTTACATTGACCGCTGGACGGCAAAGAAGCCATTTGGAGGTGATGTGAAATGAAAAGATCGTTTTCATGGTCAAGCATAATCGTGCTTTCCGTAATCTGTCTTGTTATGTCGGGACTTCTTGCCGTGGTTAACGGTATTACGGCTCCTGTCATCAAAAAGGCCGAAGATGCCAAGGCAAACGGAGCTCTTGCGGAAGTACTTCCCGGTGGAACGGGATTTGAAGAACTTGATATTTCGGAATACACACTTCCTTCGTCAATTACAGGCGTTTACAGGGCTGACGGAGGACACGTATTCAAGACGTCAGTGACCGGTTATTCGTCGGGACTTCAGATCATGATAGGTGTAAACGGAGCGGGAGAGGTTACCGGAACAAAGGTTCTCTCTTCTTCCGAAACACTCGGTGCCGAAAATACATACGGCGCAACGACCGTCGGACAGACAGTCGCAACCATCGACGGCCTTGATACCGTTGCCGGAGCAACAAAGACTTCAACGGCTTTCAGACAGGCTGTCAAGGACTCGCTCAATGCATCGATCATCCTGGGCGGCGGTACGGTAGACCTTCGCACACCCGAAGAAATACTGAAGGACAGCATCGCGGAGGTGCTTCCCGCAGCAGCAGGCAAGGACTTTGAAAAGGTATTCCTTGTTGAAGATCTCGGTGAGATCAAAAACGTTTATAAGGTCGGGACGGACGGATATGTGGTCGAGTTTGACGGCGCTTATGCGGGCATCTCGAATGACGGAACGGTGGGAGTGAACAATACAACATTGTCATCCGACAAGCTTTCGGCAGTTCCGGCTATCCTTGAGGCTTCTGTTCTTACGGATGTTGATATTTCCGGACTTGAGATATCCGACAAGATCACTTCGGTACAGAAAACGGCTTCCGGAAACTATGTATTCATGCTCAAGGCCTCCGGTTTCGGGATCAACGGCGATGCCGAATACGGTATTTCCGGACTTCCGATCATAGTTAAGACTTCAGTTTCTGCCGACGGCGTGATCCTTGACTGTCTGACAGTAGAACAGCACGAATCCGACGGCATCGGCAGCGTCTGTGAAAATGCCGATTACTACAGCAAGTATGCGGGACGCACCGAAGGTACGCTCGACGACATCCAGATCGCCGGTGCGACATACACCGCAAACGGATACAGAACAGCTGTTTCAAAGGTGTTTGAGGCAGTAAGGAAATTAAAGGAGGCTGGAAAATAATGGATAAAAACAGCAAACTTTCTGTTGTAACAAAAGGCTTCCTAAAAGAAAACCCTGTATTTGTCCTTGTACTCGGCACATGTCCCACGATAGCGGTCACTACCGGTCTCGTCGGGGCGGTCAGCATGGGACTTGCGGCTACAGCAGTTCTCATTTGTTCAAATCTTGTCATATCGCTTTTAAGAAATATCATACCGGATAAAGTCAGGATCCCCTGCTTTATAGTAATAATTGCCGGATTTGTTACGCTCGTGCAGATGCTCATGCATGCATATCTGCCGGATCTGTACGAACTGCTTGGCATTTATCTGGCACTTATCACGGTAAACTGCATCATCCTTGGCCGTGCGGAAATGTTTGCAAGCAAAAACAGACCGCTTGATTCCGTGCTTGACGGTCTTGGAATGGGACTCGGTTTCACGATCGCGCTTATATGCATGGCGCTCATACGAGAAGTATTCGGCAAAGGTCAGATCTGGGGTGTGGATATTCCGTTCCTCAAGGATCATACAATAGGCTTCCTTACAAAGAGCCCGGGCGGCTTCCTTGTGTTTGGTCTGCTTATCGCGCTGTCGACAGTGATCGCTGCAAAACAGGGTAAACCCGCTCCGAAGCTTGGATGCGCTCAGTGTCCTCAGGCAGGTATCTGCCGTTCGGCAGGCGTTACCGATGATGACTGCGCGAAGACGGAAGGAGGTAACGACTGATGAAAGAACTGCTTATCATCCTGATGTCCTCTGTACTGGTAGACAACTATGTGCTTTCCAAGACTCTGGGCATATGTCCGTTCCTCGGCGTTTCGAAAAAGATCGATCAGGCGGTCGGCATGGGCATTGCGGTAATATTCGTCATGATCATGGCTACAGCGGCCACATGGCCTGTGCAGGTATATCTGCTTGATCCCAACGGGCTCGGATACCTCCAGACTATAGTATTTATACTTGTTATAGCAGCGCTCGTTCAGTTTATCGAGATCGTGCTAAAGAAGTTCATTCCGGGCCTTCACAAGGCACTTGGAGTATATCTTCCCCTGATCACCACAAACTGCGCCGTACTTGGCGTAACCATCGACAACTTCGGAAACCACAGCGTGGGAGGGGAGATAATCACAGGACTGAATTTTGGCCAGTCTCTTGTCTATGCTGCCGGCAGCGGACTTGGTTTCCTGCTTGCAATGGTCCTTTTCTCGGGAGTGCGTTCAAGAATAGACGGACCGACGACTCCCAAGGTATTTAGAGGCCTTCCCGTTACACTTATCGCCGCATCCGTCGTTTCACTTGCTTTCCTAGGATTCGGCGGCATAATTGACAATTTGTTTAAATAGGAGGTTGAAAATGGATTTTCGTCTTGTTTTGATAGCGATCGCCATTGTAGGCCTTATCGGACTTGCGTGTGCGGTTATCCTTGCTTTGGCATCCTATTTCATGTCGGTCAAGGTCGACGAAAAATATACGAAGATACGTGCCTGCCTTCCGGGAGCAAACTGCGGTGCCTGTGGCTATACAGGCTGTGACGGATACGCAAAGGCGCTTGCGGACGGTACCGTATCCAAGACAAATCTTTGCGTACCGGGTGCGGATACCACATCCAGAGCGTTATCCGATATACTTGGAGTGGCTTTTGAAGATGTTGAAGAAAAGGTGGCTTATGTTCACTGTAACGGAACATGTGAGGCTGCACCCAAGAAGGCGGAATACGACGGCATAGGGACTTGCCGGTCTGCAGCGCTTACTTTCGGCGGTCCGAACTCGTGCGTATACGGCTGTCTGGGTTTCGGAGACTGCGCTGATGCCTGTCCGGAGAACGCAATATGCATGAATGACGGGATAGCCCGCATAGATATCAGAAAGTGCATTGGCTGCGGTATATGTACCAGAACCTGTCCCAAGCATATCATCTCGCTTATACCTGTCACTGCAAAAACAGTTATACAGTGTTCAAGTCAGGCTAAGGGAGCTCAGGCTATGAAGGAATGTAAGAATTCCTGCATCGGCTGCAAGAAATGTGAGCTCAACTGCGAAAGCGGAGCGATCAAGGTGGTCAACAATCTTGCCGCGATAGATTACAGTAAGTGCAACCACTGCGGAAAGTGCGTAGAGGTATGTCCGAGAAAGTGCCTGAAGCTTGCGGATTTTGCCAAGAGTTACGGCGCGCAGCACGCACTGTGATGATATTTTAGACCATTACAAACAATAAAACACCCACTGTCCGTAAGTACCCGGAATATTCGGGATACTTACCGACGGTGGGTGTTTTTGATCGCTTCAGTAAGATCATGCCTGTTATTTCCTGAGATAATCTGTGACTCCGTCAGTCATTGTAACCGTCCCATCGGAGGAAAGCCAGATGATCTCGACGTTGTCCAGGGTTTCGGCAAGAGCCTTTCCTTCTTTCAAAGTCATGTTAAAAAGTGCGGTGGAAAGAGCATCGGACAGCCCTGCGTCGTCTGAGATCACAGAAACGGAAAGCCATCTGTTCTCAGGCATCAGCGTATCGGGATCGATTATGTGATGGTAGTTCTTACCGTCAACAGTGTAAAAACGTTGATATGAGCCGCTGGTGGCTATAGCCCTGTCGGAAAAGTCGAGGATCGCGATATAGGCGTTGCTTTTATCGTCTGTATCCGGGGCAAAGAGAGGATTCTCGATGCCGACAGCCCAATTGCCGCTGCCGTCTCCCTTTTCACCGATCGGGCGCACATTACCTCCTATGTTGAGACAATAACCGGTGATGCCTTTTTCTTCCATGAAATGCGCAACATATTCTATCGCATACCCCTTAGCAACGGCTCCGACGTCGAGCGTCTGTTCGGGATCGGAGATAAAGACCTGCTTTGTGTCGGCAGACAGGGTAACATTTTCGAACGATGTATGGACGGCGGCTTTTTTCAACAGTTCAATGTCGGGAACATAGGCCTCTGCAGGATTATGTTCGCCGAATTCCCTTGCTTCATGCCAGATGGAGAGGACGCTTCCCATGGCGATGTTGGTCCTGCCGTTCGTAAGATGGTAAACGTATGCTGAAAAGGAGAGCATATCAAACAAAAGCGGGTCGACGACAAGAGCTTCATGCGTGCCGTTTTTTACCGCGTTCAGACTCTTTACGTTTGTCATCCCATCATAATCGTAATAGATGTTAAACAGCCTGTGACACTTCAGAAGCTCGGCTTCGATGAGAGCCACGTTTTCGTCGAATATGTCTTCCGACGTTTCATAGCCGGTTATGGTCGTGACTGTGTCAAAGAAATCAAAGGAATACTCGACGAATTTTTCTTTTTTTGTTTTGCAGCCTGAAAAACAGATCGTGACGGCAAAAAGCAGGAGAACGGCCGTGCGTCTGTATATGGCTTTGATGGTGGCGAAAGACATGTTTTATACCAAAACGGGAATTACCCGGATCTGTGTAAAAAAATGATGTAAAAAAGGAAGTGCCCGCAAGCACTTCCTTAAACCTGCAGTATTATCCGCTATCAGTCGATAGCGTCAACAGCGGCCTTAACCATAGAACCTACGGAAATGGTGCAGCCTGCAGTCTGAAGATCTGCTACGCCGTAGCCGTCGCTGCCAACGAAACCGGAGATCTCTGACTTTGTGTGTCCTGTAAGGAATTTGTTGAATGCAGCAGCCTGATCGTACCACTCAAGGACTTTGCCGTCACCGTTTCTGTCCTGATTCTGGCCGAACTTTGCCATGTTGTAGTTATCACCCTGTTCAAGCTTTGTCTGGATGGCTGTGTTTACATCGAGAGTGCAGGCACCCTTTGCGTTAAATGTGAACTTACCCTGGATGGAGTCGGTCTTTGCGACAACCACCTTGCCGTCCTTATCCTTTACAGCTGCTACGAATACGGTATCAACTTCGTTGAGTCCGTCAGCTTCCTCGGTAGCATCCTTGTTGGAATGTGAAGCCTGGCTGTCAGCGCCGAGGCCGAGAGTCATATCGGCAGTTGCCGTGGTATCCTCAGCATTTGCAATAGCCTTAACGGTAGCTGCGATGAACTCGTTTACATGGATGGTGCATCCTGCCTTCTGAACGTCATCGTTACCATAGTTATCAGCGCCTGCAAAAGCCTTTACTTCATCTGAGGTCTTACCGATGCAGAGTTTGATGAAAGCATCGGCCTGCTCATACCATTCGCCGACCTTACCGTCGCCGTTGCGGTCTGTGCCGTGAGCAGCCATACCGTAAGCATCGCCCTTTTGTCTCTTGGACGGATAGGACTCAGCATTTACAAACTTACCGTCTGCTGTCCAGGTGGGCTTGTTCTGGGCAACATCCATTGCCATCTGTACTATTTTGCCGTTCTTGTCGATGAGAACAGCCACAGCGGTTCCATCAACTTCTCCCTGACCGTTAGCATCTTCTGTAGCATCTTTTAAAGATGAATACGAAGAGACGATTCCGAGACCAAGCTTAAGCTGCTCTTTGCCGCATCCTGCGAATGCAAAAAGACCTACAAGCATGATCGCAACCAGTACGATACTCGTTTTTCTTCTCATATAAATTGATCCTCCACATAAATGTAACATTTTTGCAATAAATTGCCGCTCGAATGATAGTTTATTTTACCGGAAAAGTCAATATATAAAAACGGTTTTTTAAAAATCTTTTACTAAATTTTTACGGAATATTATACTCATGCCGGTTATTGACAAATGTCCGATCTGATTGTAAAGTTAGGTACATGAAGAAAAGAGATTTTTTGCTCATTGCGGCTGTACTGGCCGTTGCTTTTGTTATTTTTATCATAATGAACGTTTTTGTGAAAAAGCCCGGAGATAACGTGGTCGTGAAAGTCGACGGAAAGGAATACGGGACATACCCGCTTTCCAATGATACTGAGATCGTGATCGATAATGCTTACGGCAAAAACGTGCTTGTTATCGAGGCCGGAAAATGCTATATGAAGGATGCCGACTGCCGGGACGGTATATGTGTCCGTCACAGACCGATCGACAGGAGCGGGGATACCATCATATGTCTGCCTCATAAGCTTGTGGCGGAAATAACGGCAGGAGCGGACAGTAACCCGAATGAAGAGATTGATGCGACAACAAGATAACGGTAAAAAAACACCCGCAAAGAATGTTGCTCTTTGCGGTGTTTTCATTGCACTTGCGATGATCATGAGTTATATAGAATCACTTATACCGATAAGCTTTGGCATTCCGGGCGTTAAACTCGGTCTTGCCAATCTTTGCGTTTTGACATGCCTGTATGTCCTTCATCCGGTTTATGTGTTCGTCATACTTTTTCTCAGGGTCCTGCTTTCGTCGCTCATGTTCGGTAACATGGCGGCTTTTATCTACAGCATTGCAGGGGGGATACTCAGCTTTTTTGTAATGCTTCTTTTGAAAAAAACGGGAAAGTTCAGTGCGGTGGGAGTCTCCGTCGCCGGAGGCGTTTCACATAATATCGGTCAGCTTATAGTCGCCATGTTGGTGGTTGAAACATACGGAGTGATATGGTATCTGCCGGTGCTGCTCCTTTCGGGCACACTGACCGGGCTGTTGATAGGAGCCGGATCTTCGGCAGTCCTCAAGTATCTTAGGCATTCCCGAAAAACTTGATGTTCTCAGATTCGTCGGTAATGCGGCATCCCGCAAAGCCATATTCTTCAAGCTTTCCAAAGAGCTTACCGATCTTTTTTGGCTTTTCATAGAGTGTCACATCATACTCGCTGCGATATCCGTCCGCGATCTTTATAGCTTCCACAACAGATTCCGCGGGATAGATCACTGCGAGCTTTTTCTTTGAATCGGGAATGGTGAAGCCGTTGTCGTTGAGTATGCACACGATACGCTCAAAACCTATGGAGAAGCCAACTGCTGGCACGTTTTCTCCGATGAATTTGCCTACCATGTTGTCATAACGTCCGCCGCCGCCCACGGAACCACCAAATTCAAGAGATTCGATCTCGAAGATGGTGCCTGTGTAGTAGCCCTGTCCTCTTACAAGAGAGCAGTCATATTCAATGGTGTAGCGGTCGGAGTTGAGCTGTCTTATCTTGTCGATGATGCCGGCAACGGAGTCGATCGCTTCCGTGTTGGTGCAGTATTTTCTCGCAACATCGAGCGTGAAAGGCTTTACCTGCATCATGCTTATGAATTTCTCGGTCACGTTTTCAGGAAATCCTTTTTCAAGGAGTTCTTTCTTTACGCCGTCGGGGCCGATCTTATCAAGCTTGTCAAAGCATATGCATACGGATTCGCAGTCCTCGTCCCTGAAGCCCGCGCTCATGATGAGCTCTTTAAGGATGCGGCGGTCATTGATCCTTATCCTGAAATTGGATATGCCGACACTCATAAGCGCTTTTGCGGTGGTGTCGATGAGCTCGATCTCGCAGTTTACGGAAGAACTTCCGAGAATATCAATATCGCACTGCACAAATTCACGAAGTCTGCCGCGCTGGGGACGTTCCGCGCGGAAAGAACGGTCTATCTGGATGACTTTGAAAGGAGATGCGAGCGAAGCACGGTTGTTTGCGTAAAAGCGGGAGAGCGGAAGAGTGAGGTCGTAACGGAGACCGATATCCGACAATTCCTTTGCATTTCCCGATGCAAGCGCTTCATCAAGTTTCTCGCCTCTTTTTAAGATCTTGAACATAAGGCCGAGGTTTTCTCCGCCTTCGCTTTTTGAAAGGTTTTCCATATCCTCGAGAATGGGAGTGGTGATCCTTTCAAAACCGCATGATTCATAGGTTTCAAGTATCTTTTGCTGCACATATCCCCTGAGCTTTGTCTGGGAAGGGAGATAGTCGTTTGTACCTTTTACGGAATTAAGCTTCATGATATTTTCCTTTCCGCACCCCGATAAAGAAAAAGAGCCGCAAGTACTGCGGCTCCGGATGCTCGTAAATTAAGCAACAGAATTAACAGCCTTGGTAAGTTTGGAAACTTTTCTCGCAGCTGTGTTTTTATGAAGAATACCCTTTGCGGCAGCCTGATCGATAGCAACGGTAGCCTCCTTAAGGGCAGCCTCCGAAGCAGTCTTATCGCCTGCAGCAACAGCGCTCTCAACCTTCTTTACAAGAGTCTTGAGCTTGGACTTGATCATCTTATTTCTTAATGTCTTTGTCTGGATGACACTGATTCTCTTCTTTGCTGACTTGATATTTGCCATTTGATAACACCTCCCATATATTGGTTTCGGATTTTTCGTTCTGCATGACCGTTTCACGGGAACGGGACACGGAGGTTCCCATAAAACATACTCGAATATAATACCTTGAAGTGCAGTAGTTGTCAATATAAATTTTTGGGTAAAGAAAAAATTTTTGTCTTGCATCGGAGTCGCCTTGACTGTAAAATAGCGGTACGGACAGATGCGTTTTCTTTCTGAGAGGAGACGCTTTGAAAAACAATAAATTCATCAAACGGGTAGCCGTTTGTCTTTTTGCCGTTGCGGCTATCGCAGCGGGTTTCTGGTATGTTTTCTTTGTTCTTGAGCTTGATCCCTTTTCGGACAAAAGATCAAATGAGAGTTTTGATGCGGAAAAAAGCGGTTTAGTGGATACCGGCGAGGCAACGCTTACTTCCGGAGGCGTTGACGGCAGTGCGCTTCCTACCCCGACGGAGGCTGTTTTCTATGTAGTTTTTGTGTGTGGGGAAGTGGTTACGCCTGATGTTTACAGTTTGCCTGCGGGGAGCCTTGTGAGAGATGCGGTTGCCGCTGCCGGAGGTTTTTCGGACAAGGCGGACAGGGAATACCTGAACCTTGCCAGAGAAGTATCGGATCATGAAAGGGTGTACGTGCCGTCGTTGGAGGAAATTGCGGTGCAGACCGCATACTGGAATGGCGGGGGTGCAACAGGCGGAAATGGAAGTGGGTCCGGTAGTGGTGGCAGTAGCGGCAATGGGGCCGGAGGTAATAGTGGTTCCTGGACAGGTGGCAGTAGTGGTAACGTGGCAGGGAGTGGCGCTGCAGCCTCCGGAAGGCGTACCGAAGAGTCGGATAAGTCCATGGCAGGTTCGGGAAACGGTTCAAACAGTGGGATAAACGGTAACGGCCTTGTAAATATCAATACCGCGACTGCGGAAGAATTGATAACATTGCCTGGGATCGGTGAGGCCAGGGCCAGGGACATAATCTCATACAGGACAAACATCGGCCCGTTTGAAAAGATAGAGGACATAAAGAATGTGAGTGGCATCGGGGACAAGATGTTCACAAAGCTCATGGGACTTATCACGGTGGAATGAGAACACGATGAAAAGACCACTTGTGACGTTGTTCTTTATGTTTCTTGCGGGAATTATGCTGGCTTCGGCAGGGCGACAGGCATCTGTCATTGGGATTATGGTAATGACTGTGCTTCCTCCCGTGTTTGCCGTGCTTATCAAAAAAGGAGTGGTGCGCGTTGAGAAATATGTGCTGCCGCGTGCATATTTGGGATTTGCGGTTTTTCTCGTGCTTATCCCTGTCCTTTTTGTACTTGGGGTTATAAGAAGAACGCATTATGATGCCGTTACCGAGGCAGAGCGCAAGCCTTATCTGGAATTGTGGGACAGAGGCGAACTTGAAGTCATTGCAGAGGGAAGGATACGCCGGATTTCGACAAGTGCGGGGAAATATGAAATACACCTGACGGATTGTGTGATCAGGAGCGCGTACGGAAGTGATGTTTCGAAGGCGGGAGGATGCATCATATATGCTGGAGTGGACAGTATATCCGTTCGACCAGCCGCACCGCGTGCGGGAAACCGTGTGCGTGTGTATGGGAAAATGAAGCCGTATCTGCATGCCGCTAATCCGGGGCAGTTTGATGCCGCGGAGTATCATCTGTCCGACAGGGAATATGCGTACATCTCGGCCAAAAAGGTGTGGATCACTGAAAGACATACAAATGTTTTTACGGAGATAATATTCGCGGCATCCGGAAAAATGAAAGAAACACTCTCCGTGCTATATGACAGTGAGCAGGCGGGGATACTAACTGCCATGCTCACAGGAGACAAGAGCCTTATGGAAGATGAGACCAAAGACTTGTATAAGAGTGCCGGGATCAGTCACATCCTTGCTGTATCGGGTTTGCATGTCTCATTTTTCTGTATGGGTCTATACAGGCTGCTGATGCGCATGAAGGCAGGGGCAAAGGCTTCGCGTATCGCGGCTTTGATCGCGCTTGTCTTGTTTGTGATATATACCGGCGCGGGCACATCGGCTTTGCGGGCCGGTATTATGACTTCCGTGCTTCTTTTGTCAAAGTCGGTAAGAAAGCGGTACGACATGCTTTCTGCTCTGGCGCTGGCGGGTATTGTTTTGCTTGCGGTATTCCCGCACGACATAGGAAATGCGGCTTTTGTACTCTCTTTTTCTGCCGTTCCCGGGATATATGCCGCAAATGAGTTAAAGCTTAAGCGGCTTTCCGGCGCGGTGATAACTCTCACAACGCTTCCCGGAGTGCTGTTTTTCTATTATGAGACTTCGGTTTACGGCGTTTTGATCAACATCCTGGTTATTCCGCTGACCTTTTTTGTGCTTGTTTTCGGCTTTGTTTCTGCGATCCTTGGGATGCTCTTTATCCCGCTCGGAGGACTTGCGGCGGGAACGGTATGCATATTGCTAAAGATCATAGGCATCGCGGCGAAACTCGTCGGATACCTTCCGTTTTCATACGTCTGCACGGGAAAGCCGACCGTTGCAGGCATCGCGATATATGTGATACTCCTCATCATTGCGTATCGTATTGCCGTGTCGCATGTGAGAGGGGAAGAACTATTTTTTACAAGAGTCTATACCTGCAGAATATTGCTTGTCATACTTGCAGTTATATTTCTGGTTTCCGGTAGTAAGCCGGACAGCCTCGCATTCTTAAGTGTCGGCCAGGGAGATTCGTTTGTTTATCTTAATGATGGCTCCTGCACTGTTGTGGACTGTGGCAGTTCGGATACGGGCTCTGTCGGGAAATACATTCTGTCGCCGTATCTCAAGTATAATGGCGAGACGATCATTGACGCCTGCATTGTTACGCATACCGATGATGATCATATAAACGGGATAGCAGAGATACTGGAAGCGATGCCGGCTTTCAAAGGAAGTTTGCGTTTCTATGCTCTTTATGACGGAAACGTCGCGATAAAACGCCTGATAATGCCAAAGGTGTCCGTACCCGGTGAAGCCTACAAGAAACTTGTAGACCTCGCCGCCGAGAAAAATGTGGAAGTCGTTTACGCTGAGGCCGGCTATTCAGAAAGCTTTCCGGCCACATTAACCTGCCTCGCACCTAAAGACGCCGTCGAATCCGAAAACGGTACGTCCCTTGTGTTCCTTCTTGAAACAGAGAAGTATGACGTTTTTCTGATGGGCGACGCGGATGCCGCTGAAGAAGCCCAGGTGATGCAGTACATGAAGTTACTTAAAACACGAGGCACAATGGCATCCCAAAAGCAAGAAGCAGCGACATCCACATCGCACGGGTCAGCTGTTTCTGCATCGCTAACAGCCGCATCGCTTTCGTCATTGAACAAGAAAGTCATTTTAAAAGCCGGACACCATGGCAGCCGCACATCGACCTCCGAAGAATTCCTAAGATTCATCCATCCCGACATCGCCGTGATCTCATGCGGTTACAACAACCGCTACGGCCATCCGCACAGTGAAGTTGTGGATCTGTTGAGAAATTTTGAAATAATTGTATATCGTACTGATCAAGATGGTGCCCTGATAATTCGGCAATAATATGATTTAGAAATTGAAATCTATGACCCATAAAGGGATAGAACGCAATTTCATGACCCTAGGAGAAGAAATTGCTGACAGGGTCATGAAAACATAAGCCAAAGGCGAAGGATAGAATGAAATTCCATGACCCTAAGTAAAGAATGTGTCGATAGAGTCATAAAATCCAAAGTCTGCAGAAAGACATAAAGCACAATCGCATGACCCTAAGAGAAGAAAATATCGATAGGGTCATTAAAGCTAAAGCCAAAGGAAAAGAAAGCAATGAAAACCAATGACTCTATGGACAAAAATATTGGATAGGGTCATAAGCTGGAAAAATTACAGCAAATAAAGGAGAAAAATGAGGAGACTATTACAACAGATGACTGCGCGTGTCGCAATATTGAAGAAGGCAATAAAGGCGGCAGAAAATGATCGAGTAGCAAAGTCTTACCCCGAAGGAAGATTGAGAATATCAAATACTGGCAGCCAGAAACGTTATTATCATGTAATAAGTGCAGAAAAGCCAAAAGGTGTGTTTATCACCAAAAATGACCAAAGTATTGCAAGGAAACTAGCGGAAAAAGACTATAACAGCAGGTTTTTGGAATTGGCGACGGAAGAATTGTCAAGACTTGAAAGAATGATACATATCATCTCAGAGGATAACGCTGATATGGCATTTGAAAGAATGTCCCCGGGAAGGCAAGAATTGGTGAGACCATATATACTTACCGATGAAATTCTGATAAATGACTGGCTAGGCAAAAGTTTCAAAACAAACCAATTCATGCCCGAGAGAAAGATTTACGATACGATAAAAGGTGAAAAAGTCCGTTCTAAATCAGAAGCGCTTCTTGCCAATATGTTTTTCGAAATGAAGATACCCTACAGGTATGAATGTGAACTGCGGCTCAAAAAAGGCACGGTCAGATATCCGGATTTTACGCTTTTGAAGATCAGAACCCGCGAGGAGATATACTTTGAACACTTTGGGCTTTTGGATGACGAAAACTATTTGAAGTCAAGCATAAAGAAACTGGATGAATACAGAGAAAACAATATCTATCCAGGGAAAAATCTCCTGTTCTCGTACGAAACGGAGGAAAGCCCTTTGGATATAAAAGGAATCAGGAAAATGGTAGAGGATTTCTTTACGAGATCAAGTTTTTAATGAAAAAGCCATAACGCTTTGATATAATGGCTTTTGTGCGAAAGGCAATAAAATATATAGTTTCACGGAGGTACACATGGACTACATACACGACCTGCGTCCGCTGATAGGACACAGAAAGATAATACTCAACTGCGCGGGCGCTATAATAACCCGCGATGACAAGATACTTTTCCAGCGCCGCTCCGACAACAACAAATGGGGGCTTATAGGCGGACTGCTTGAAATGAACGAAACCTATGAGGAGACTAACTATTAGAAGTCAAGAAGAAATAAATGATTTTTGATCAAAACGCAGAAATGCGATTTGTATAGTGGTCGGGACTTATTCCCGACAA
>JAEEGF011268986.1_pt1 | contig 23044 bp, 14 predicted proteins | sample 9134171 | NCBI WGS metagenome assembly JAEEGF01 (sample SAMN16246542, study PRJNA631951) | gut metagenome | biome: gut microbiome; feature: rumen; material: AP-attached | host: Bos | place: Iran: Karaj | collected 2018-10
TTCAGCAGGTTCCGGTAATGCGGGTCGAAGGATCCCAGCGGGGTACCGGAATGATGAAGGTAGAGGGCATTGATGTTCCTGTAGTCGAGCAGTTCCAGAGACCTGGGATAGCTGTTTTGTAAGAGGTAGCGTTTCGGATCAGCGAGGACCTCTTCTTTTGTGATGACTTCGTTGACCGAGAGGATCTCGTCCAGGCAGGCGATCTCATGAAGATGAGAATCGGGCAGCAACACTTTAACAGGTTTTTTGAAGAAGCGGTTGATGATGTGCGCCGTTTCCGGTTCAAAGACGATGAGCCTGTCGCTGTCTTTGGCGTAGCTGATGAAATCGGAAACGTCAGACATCTCCCTTTCATAGATGTTGAAAAGGACGAGGGAAGGATGCCTGCGTATGGCTTCGATGATCCTTGCGTCAAGCTCATCTTTTGTGATGAGCCCGTCTTTCGGTTCAAAGGAAGGAACGATGCCGTCATATTTTTGTCCCTTGAAGAACCTTGTTCCTTCGCAGACCAGCAGATCCGGCTTGTGTTCCTGAAGGTAGGAAAGTTCTTTGAGGATGCCGTTCCTGTATTTGCCATAGAGGAAGACATCACCGGTAAAGTGGATCTTCAGATCCGGTGTCTCGATGAAGAAGGAGAGGTCCTGATAGGAATCGTTGTTGAGAACGAAAGCATGGACGCGGATCTCGCCGATCACGGTCTCCTCTTTCAGATCCTCGTAGCGATGATCTCTGAGGTCTTCGATGCCCATGCCCACATCTTCCAGCGCTCTTTCGATGGTCTGCGCACTTTCCTTCAGATAGACTTTGACAGACGGGGAGATCAGTCCCATCATGCGCATGTGATCCAGGTGCAGATGGGAGACGAAAAAAGCCTGGTCCCTGATCGGGTATCCTTCGGCAGGAAGGAGCCCAGCCATCTCTTCGATGTGTCTCTTTGCATAGATCCCGTCGATCTTCGGGATCTGACCGATCCAGAGGAGATCTTTGATGATGTTTTTTCTCGTCTTCACTTTGCCGTCGAAGATGTCGAATGCGGGATCGTAGGCCGTTCCTGCTTCAAAAAAGACGCGGCAGTCTCCGTAATGAACTTCCATGATGACGCCACCGATCGAGTCCAGACCGCTGTGAAAAGTGATCGTCGTTTTATTCATATCTAAATCCAGTATAGCAGAGTCAGGGCGTCCCATCGGGAAAGAAAAAGCCCTGTTTTGAGACAGGGCCAGATGATCAGATCTTCATGGCGACCGACCAGGCGCCCCAGATCGCGGAACGTAGGTTGCCGACTTTGTCGGCATCACCGACGAGCCAGACGTTCCTGTCGGCTTTTGTCAGCGGATCAGAGTCGTAGCCGGTGGAGATGACGACACTGTCGCAAGGGATGGTCTTCTCGGTGCCGTTTTTGTCGGCAATGATGACGCTGTCGTCACTGATCTGTCGGCAGCTGTGTTCCAGATAGACCGGAACATCAAAGGCTTTGAAGTAGTCTCTCAGATAGGAAGAGTTAGCCAGGCAGAGGTTCGGCGTGGTGATCAGGTCGTTGAGCATCTCGACGATGACAGGTCTCTTGCCTTTCCGGTGCAGGTCATAGGCGATCTCGCAGCCTGTGAGGCCGCCGCCGATGATGACCACGTTTTCACCGACATCTTTATTGCCCAGGAGATAATCAATGGCAGTGATGCCTTTTTCGGCACCTGCAACCGGCAGCTTCTTCGCTTTCGATCCGGTGGCGATGATATAGGCGTCAGCCGGTATCTCGTGGATGTCTCTGACTTCGTGATTGAAGCGGACCTCGATGCCTTCCTTTTTCAGCTGTGTCTTGTACCACTCCAGCAGTTTCTTGTCGTGGGATTTGAAATCCGGTGCGGCGGCAGCGTTGAAGACGCCGCCGAGTCTGTCGCTCTTTTCATAGATGACAGGTGTATGTCCGCGTTTCTTCAGCAGAAGGGCCGCTTCCATGCCGCCTACACCGCCGCCGATGATGGCGACGTTCTTCTTTTCTTTTGCGGGAGAGACATAGAATCTATCCGACTGCATCGTCTCCGGGTTGAGGGCACAGCGGCACATGTTCATGGCGTCGTTCATCGTCTGGGAATTGTTGGTCCCGTTGGACTTGGACATGGTCAGACAGGCCGTCTGGCAGGAGATGCAAGGCTTGATGTCTTCTTCCCTGTCTTCGATGACTTTTTCAAACCAGGCCGGATCGGTGAGGAACTGCCGGCCGATGCCGATGGCGTCAATCTGTCCTTCTTCGATCGCCTTGGCTCCGGCATCCAGCGTCATGCGCCCGGCGCAGACGACAGGGATGTCGACGAACTTCTTGATGTGGGAGACATCTTCCAGGTTGCAGTTCTCCGGCATGTAGACAGGTGGATGAGGCCAGTACCAGGCATCATAGGTCCCGTTGTCGCAGTTGAGCATGTCGTAGCCGGCGTCCTGCAGATATTTCGCGGCTTTCTCTGACTCTTCCATCGTGCGTCCGGCTTCGATGAATTCTTCGCCCGGAACGGCACCTTCGCGGAATCCTTTCGTCTTGGAGACGACAGAGTATCTGAGCGAGACAGGATAGTTTTCACCGCACTTCTTTTTGATCTCCTTGACGATCTCTACAGCAAAGCGGTACCTGTTTTCAAAGGATCCGCCGTACTCATCTGTCCTGGAGTTGACATAAGGCAGGGTGAACTGGTCAAGCAGGTAGCCTTCGTGCACGGCGTGCACTTCGACGCCGTCGACACCGGCTTCCTTGCACAGTCTGGCTGTTTCACCGAAAGCGTAAACGATCTGGTCGATCTGTTGCTTGGTGATGGCTTTGGAAGTGATCCCGTCTGCCCATCTGTTCGGTGTTTCCGATGGTGCCAGTGAATGGAAGACCGGATCCAGGATCGGTCTGGCGATCGTGCCGAGGACTTTGTTTCTGATCAGGGTGACCATCATGTCGTTCAAGGCAAAGGAGCGTCCGCATCCGGCCGTCATCTGAATGAACATCTTGGCACCGGTCTTGTGCAGCTCGTCCATGAACTGTTTCAGCTGTCTGAATTTTCTCTTGTTCTGGTAGAGCCACAGAGGTCCGATGATGTCTTTGACCGTCGCGACGCCCGGGAAGATCAGTCCGCAGTCGTTGTCGGCGACCATTTTCAGAAGTCTGGCGGCTTCCTTGTCGAAATGGTTGGGTTCGGTCCAGCCAAAGATCGATGTGCCGCCCATCGGCGCCATGACGATGCGGTTCTTGATCTCGAGGTCCCTTATCTTCCAGGGTGTGAGCAAGACTTCATATTCCTTTTTCATAGAATGATCTCTCCTTGTGTATCTAAATTAAGTATAAGCGAAGGGGATCTGCAAAAAGAAGGATGGTCCGCAAATAGTACCTTAGGTGACATTTGAGATACAATAAGAAAGATGGATCTGAACAAAGAAAAGAAAAGAAGGATCATGTGGATCACCGGGATAGCGGTTCTGGCTCTCTTTTTTCTCGTTCTTTCACTGATGCCTTCGATCCGCTTTACGGATGGCGAACACATCCTGGAAAAAGGACAGAGCAATTCGGCGGAAGATTTCATCGTCATGGTGAACGGAGAACCCGAGATCAAGGACACGGCACTCGATACGGAAAAGGTCGGACACTATGAATTCCATTTCAAGGTCAGAAAATGGTTCCTCAGCAAGGATGCCGTTTTCGTCTATGATGTCGTCGATACGACGCCTCCGGATCTCAAGGTCCTTTCTGAAGAAGTCCGCATCGATCAGGATGCCGTATATACGGAAACAGATGTTCTAAGCAACGTCAGCGTCGATGAAGGAGAGATCGGCTTTGAAACAGACCTGGATGCGGTCTTTCCGGGCATCTATCATGTCGATGTCCATGCGGAAGATGATGTCGGCAACCGTTCTTTTGTTTCATATAAGGTGATCGTGAAGGACAAGGAGGCACCGGTGATCTTTGCGACGGGAGATGGTGCGCAGATCGCAAGAGGAGATGTCTTCGATATCCAGGAGATCATCGCTTACGGTGACAACGCCGATCCCGATCCTGTCCTGGAAGTGGAAGGAAAGGTGAACACGAACCGGAATGGCGACTATCCGTTGCATGTCACACTGAGGGATGCTTCGGGGAACGAGACGGAATGGGATCTGACAGTCAGTGTCGTCAGCAGGCCGGAATATGAAGATGAATACGATCATGAGGAAGTCTATCCGTTTGCGGAATTTATAGAAGATTACAGGGCAGAAGGAAGGTCTTTCGGCATCGATGTTTCCGAATGGCAGGGAGAGATCGATTTCGAAAAGATCATGGACGAGGGATGTGAATTCATCATGATGCGCATCGGCTTCTCAAGGAACGGTCAGCTCATCCTGGACAAGTCCTTCAGAGACAATCTGGCCGGTGCAAAGAGCGTCGGGATGCCGGTGGGGATCTACTGGTACAGCCACGACAAAAACGAAGAAGAGGTCCGTTCGATCATGCGTCAGATCGTCTCGGAACTGGGCGATACTGAACTGGAACTGCCGATCGTTTTCGACTGGGAGAACTTCTCCTATTTCCAGGAATACGGGATCAGTTTCAGGGATCTGGATCATCTCTATGAAGTCTTTGCGGAAGAGGCAGAGAGGATGGGCTATCAGCCGGCGCTCTACGGAAGCAAGTACTACCTTGAGAACATCTGGAAGCACACCGATGAAAGAAGGATCTGGCTGGCGCATTACACGGACTGGTCAAGCTACGAGGGACCTTATCAGATCTGGCAGACCTGTGCCTGGGGAAGGATAGAAGGGGTCGAAGAAAACGTCGATCTGGATATACTGTTCAAAGAATGAAAGAGGCTCGTGATCGAGCCTCTGTTTTCTAGTAAGGAAAGGAGAAGGATGTGTTGGCGACCGTGATCATGACGATCAGCAGCGTGTTGACGAAGGCTGCGATGTACATGTTGCCGGTCAGGCGATAGGTCCTGACGGCGATGGTCGAGGTGATGAACATCAGCGGCACGATCGGAAGCAGCAGGATCGGCACCAGCGCGAAGGCCGAAGCGATGAAGGAGACGCCGAGTTTTGAGAAGAGCGCCACCCAGGTCGTCGCCTGCAGGAGAGGCGTCGGTGCGTAGGTGATGATCAGCATCAGCAGCGGCGCCAGCATGTTGAAGAAGCCGCAGACCAGGATCTGTTTCCATTGTGAACAGTCTTTGAATGTCGAACGTTTGATCGCCAGGGACTGCACGATGTAGAAGCCGGCATAGAGAGGGATATACTTGACCGCGACCCAGATCTTTTTGAGCGGGAAGCTGCGGATATCGAAGCTCCAGAAGCGGTAGTCGGTCTGGTTGATCAGATCGGCCGCAAAAAGCAGACCGTAAGTGGCGACCGTGACGATGACGCTTAAGAGGACCGTTATCAGCAGATCCGGGACAGAGATCGCGGAACCGAAGTCTTCGAGATCTCCCTTGAGTTTCCTGCCGAAGGCCTTCTTCAAAGAGAAGAGGATGACAAGAGAACAGCCGATCGACCAGAGGCCGATGCCGCCCGTGGTGTCCTGCGGCCAGAACGGGTTGAGCAGGAGGACATATCCGCCCAGCATCAGCGGGAAGATCAGCAGGCAGTTGATGATGCCTGTTTTGATGTTGGATGAGACGTATCTTTCCGGCCTGTCGAAGTACCTGACTTCTTTTTTGATCTTTGCGAAGACAGGTATCTGGGTGAGCAGGTCGATGAACGGAACGACGAACATGAAGAAGCCGATCAGCCCGACCAGGTTGAAGAGCTCCTTGTAGAACCAGACCTGATCATTATACGGGATGCGAATCGGCGCCGGCATGTAGCGGTCGAAGGCTTCCAGCAGATAGGAGACGACCGTTTTTGAAAAGTGGTTGGTCGCGTGGAACTGGGCGGGATTGTAGAGAGCGACCGAATAGCCGGTCGAAGGGCTCACATAGGCCTTGCCTTCTTCCAGATCGCCTGTCACTTTTGTTTCCAGGATGTTGGAGACCAGGTTCTTTGAATTGTCGGAACTTAAAAGCACAGCTGCGTTACCGAAGAAGAACTCGTCGTACTTGGCGGCGATGACGGCCGTGTGGCACAGGAAGATCTCGCCATTGGCCTTCTGGGCCATCTCGGTCGGATAGTTGCCAACGATGACGCCGGTGTTGATCTTGTTGAGCTTGTGCGCCTCTTTCGGATCGACGCCTTTTTTCAGAGCCTCTCTTTCCAGATCGGTATAGTAGGTCATCGTGACGATCGAGTAGGAGCCGCCCATCGAGTGTCCGGTCACGCCGATCTTCGTCTCATCGACGTAGTCCAGGGATGCCAGATATTCGATGAAGGTGATCAGACCGTTGGATCTGACGTCCGGGGAATCCTCATAGCCGACGGGAACGTCCGAGTTGCCGTGGGAGAAGTCATCGAGGGAGATGACGACGTAGCCCCTTCTGGCCAGTTCGATGTAGTTACAGTCCTGCATCTCGCGGTTGTTGAGATAGCCGTGGGAACAGAGCACAGCCGGTGCGGGGTCTTCTGAACTTGCGCTGTCCGGCTTGAAAAGATAAGCCGTGAGCTTTCCGGCAGGCGTCTCGAGCGTGATGTCAGTCATCTCCACTCTTCCAAAGTCGGTCTGCAGCAGTCCGGCGCAGACGATGCTGATGATACATAAAAGCAAAGCGATGATAAGCCTGATCTTATTACCCTTTTTCATCTTGTCCTCCATATTGATGAATGATATGCTTTCCTGCTTTCATCATAACAACAAAACGATCTTCTTTCCTTTCGGATACTTCTTCCTGAAATACCGATAGAAAAGATGCGCATGAGATATAATGGAGTTGAATGAAAAAAGAACGACCTGTCAACAGTAAGATATTGCAGACGGTTCTGTGTGTGCTGATCTGTCTTTTGATCTTTCCTTTTGCTTTGGTGAAGGGTGAAGAAGGCGATCTGTGTGAAGCGGGCGGCAAGCACAACGGACCTGTTCAGGTCGATCCGATCTCGCAGGAAGATGGCTATTCCGCCGTCCTCTATGACAACACGAATGGACTGCCGACTTCCGAGGCCAATGACATCGTTCAGACGATAGAGGGTTTCATCTGGATCGGCAGCTACGCCGGCCTGGTGCGCTATGATGGAAGCCGATTTGAAATGATGGGTCCTGAGACCGGGATCACGAGCGTCAAGTGTCTCTGGGTGGACAGCTGTAACAGGCTGTGGGTGGGGACCACCGATAAAGGCGTGGCTCTCGTCAACTATGGTGAAGTCCGTTTCTGGGATCTGGATGACGGGATGAAGTCCGTTTCTGTCCGTTCCATCGTTGAAGGTGCGGATGGGCTGATCTATGTCGCGACGACTGAAGGTCTGGTGAAGATCGATGAGACCGGAAAGCTGTCCTATGTGGAAGACCTGCGACTGATCGATGCCTTCCTGCATGAGCTCCGGCTCGGCGCTGATGGCAGGATCTATGCGGTCAACAATCCCGGCGATGTCATCGTGCTCAGGGATGGAAAGGTCGAACAATTCTATCGTTTTTCTGACAGCGCTTTTCATGGCGTCAACTGCATCCTGCCGGATCCGGAAGATCCTGATCTGGTCTATGTGGAGACGCAGGATGGCAATGTCTACCATGATTCTTTGGACAGCGGTTTTATTGACAGCGAAGCTATCGATATCGCGCCGTTGGATCAGGTACAGTCTTTTGAGTACTTTGATGGGAATATATGGGTCTGTACCAGAAACGGTGTCGCGGTTTTGGACGATGAAGGCGTGCATGTCATTAAAAATGTTCCGATGAACAATTCCATCGGCCACGTCATGACCGACTACGAAGGCAATCTCTGGTTCACTTCCACACGTGAAGGTGTGATGAAGATCGTCAAGAACCGTTTCACCAATATCTTTGAACGCTACTCGCTGTCCAATACGGTCGTCAACTCGACCTGCATGTATGGCGATGATCTTTTCATCGGTACGGATACCGGACTGATCGTCGTCGGCAAAGACGGCGCGAAAGAGAAGGTCGCCTTGAATGAAGCCGTTCCTTTGAGCGATTCTGAGGAGATGACCGACGATCTTCTGACGCTGCTGAACAACTGCCGCATCCGTTCCATCATCCGCGACAGCAAAGACCGCCTGTGGATCTCCACTTGGAGGCACTATGGGCTTCTGCGTTTTGATCACGGTGAGCTGCGTTCCTTCACTCAGAAAGACGGACTGTTTTCAAATTCGATCCGCAGCGTTTACGAATTCGATGACGGCAGCATCGCTGTTGCCGGCAATGGAGGCGTATGTGTGATCAGAAACGACAAGGTCGTTTCGATCTACGGTGTGAAAGAGGGCATCATCAACACGGACGTCCTCTGTGTCACCCAGGGTGAAAACAAGGATATCATCATCGGTACGGACGGTGCCGGTATCTATATCATCTCCGAGAACGGGATGAAGCACATCGACCACAGAGAGGGACTCACTTCGGAATCGGTGATGCGCATCAAGCCCGACAGAAAACGGGGCGTCTACTGGGTCGTGACGGGCAACTCCCTTTCCTACCTGAATGCGGATTACGAACTCACGACGGTCGACAGCTTCCCGTATTTCAACAACTTCGATCTATATGAGAACAGCAAGGGGGATCTGTGGGTCCTCGCCAGCAACGGCATCTACGTCGCCAAAGCGGAAGACATCCTGAACAAGACGAGATACGATACCCAGCACTTCTCAATGTATGACGGTCTGCCATGCATCGCGACCGCCAACTCCTACAGCGAACTGACGGATGATGGCGATCTCTATATATCCGGGACCAACGGCGTCGGCAAGGTCAACATCGAAGCTCCTTATGAGAGCGTCGCCGATCTGCTTTTCACGGTGCCTTATGTCGATGCGGATGGCGTCAAGATCTATCCGGACGACATCGGAAGATTCTTCGTGCCGGCGGATACCAAAAAACTGACGATCTACGGTTCCGTATTCAACTACTCGCTGGTCGATCCTCAGGTCTCTTATAAACTGGAAGGTTTTGATGAGGAAAGGACGACGGGCAATGCCAACGAGATCCTGCCGGTCTATTATACGAACCTGCCTGGCGGCACCTATAGTTTCCTTCTGGAACTGAAGTATTCGATGTCCGATTCAACGATCGGCACGATGGTGCAGATCATCAAGGAAAAGGCGATCTATGAACAGCTCTGGTTCTATATCTATGCAGGTCTCTCAACCCTGATCGTCATAAGCGCTCTGGTCCTGTGGTATGTGGATGAAAGGGAAAAGAAGCTTGAGATCAGACACAAAGAAGAGAGCGAGAAACAGCGGATCGCTAATGAGCTGGCGATGGGCAGCAGCATCCAGCAGAGCATGCTTCCGCACATCTTCCCGCCATTCCCGGAACGCAATGAATTCGAACTCTTTGCCAGCATGGATCCGGCCAGGGAAGTCGGCGGCGATTTCTATGACTTCTTCTTTGTGGATGACGATCATCTGTGCATGGTCATGGCCGATGTTTCCGGCAAGGGCATCCCGGGCGCTCTGTTCATGATGGTCTCCAAAGCCATCATCCACAACTCGGCGATGTTTGAAGCCTCTCCGGCAAAGATCCTGACGATATCCAATGAAGCCATCTGTTCCAACAACACGACGCAGATGTTCGTGACGGTCTGGCTGGGCATCCTGGATACTTCAACAGGAAAGCTCGTGGCAGCCAATGCCGGACATGAATATCCGATCGTGAAAGATCCGGAAGGAACTTTCGAGATCCTCAAGGACAAGCACGACTTCGTTCTGGGCGGCATGGAGGATATCGTCTACCACGAATATAAGCTGCAGCTTTCGCCTGGCAGCAAGATCTTCCTTTACACGGATGGCATCCCGGAAGCGACTGACGGCAAGAAGAAGATGTTCGGCATGGAAAGGCTTCTGAAAGCATTGAACAAGGAGCCGGAGAAAGATCCGCAGGAGCTCATGGTCAATGTGCGCAAGGCCGTCGACAGTTTCGTCAAAGATGCCGAACAGTTCGATGATCTGACGATGATGTGCCTGGAATACAAGGGTAAAGAGAAATAAAACAAGATCAGAAAGACGGAGTTCAGCTCCGTCTTTCTTTTCTGGCGAAGCAGTATGAGATGCCAATCCACAGGACTTATGCGATAATGGTAGAAGAAGAAAGAGAGAAATGATCATGTTCGTATTCTGGGGAGATGGTTCTCAGGAAGCGAAGGACCTTGTCGATGCGATCATCGTCCGCAGCACCGGGAACTTCAACTGGACGTTTATCTTTATTTTGGCTGTCGTCTTTTACGTGTACTGGTCCGAGTATCAGAAGAAAGACTTCAAGGCGATCGTCGCCGGATTTTCGCTCTATGGCGTGCACTGGCTCTATGAGATCGCAAATGCGGTCATCGCCCATTTTGCCGGCTATCCGCTCTGGTCCGTCAGCAACGCTTCGACGACTTTCATCCTGCTGATCGGCGTCTGCTGGGAGCTTTCGATGATGTTCTCTCTGGCGGGCATCATCTCTTACAAGATGCTGCCGGAAGAGCCAAGCGGGAAGCGCAAATTCTACGGTGCATTAAGCATGGCCTTGTTGTTTGCCCTGTTTGAATCGTTCCTGGCCGGCACCAGCAATCACTCCTTCATCTGGGTCTACAGGTGGTGGGGCGTCCTGCCGGTCTTCATAACGACGTACATCCCGTTTTTTCTTGCAAGCAACTACGTGCCGTATCTGGATAGAAACAGACAGATCAGGTTCCTTGGTATCGTGTGGGGACTGGTGGCTTTGTGCCTGGTCACGCTGATACCGATGGGGATCATCTGATAGATGAATGATTAGGAGGAAGAAGATGGAGAACAGACCTTATGTTCCATGGGAACTGATGAATGACTTTATGATCGATGTATTCAAGGCGTATGGAGTACCGGAAGAAGACGCAAAGATCTGCGCGGACGTCCTGCTGGAATCGGACAGAAGGGGCATTGAAAGCCATGGCTGCAACAGATTCAAGCCGATCTATATCGACAGGATCGTCAAAGGCACGCTGCTGCCGGTGACAGACCTTGAGATCGTCAAAGAGACAGCTACGACAGTGGTCATGGATGCCCACGATGGAATGGGCATGGTGGCTGCGCATGCGATGATGGAAAAGCTGATCGCCAAGGCAAAAGAGAACGGCATGGCCGGCGGCGCCATCCGCAATTCCACGCACTACGGCATTGCCGGATACTGGACCGATATGGCGGCCAAGCAGGGCCTGATCGGCATCACCGGCACCAATGCCAGACCATCGATCGCTCCGACTTTCGGCGTTGAAAACATGCTGGGTACCAACCCGCTGACTTTCTCGCTGCCGACGGATGAGGAGTTCCCGTTCACGCTCGACTGCGCGACTTCGATCGTGCAGAGAGGAAAGATCGAATACTACGCCAGATCCGGCAAAGAGACGCCTGCCGGCATGGTCGTCACACACGATGGTTCCGTGGTCACGGATTCAAAGGCCATCCTGAAGATGCTGACGGAAGGAAAGGCCGCGCTTGCGCCATTGGGCGGCGGTCCGGGTGATGAGATGTGCGGTTACAAGGGCTACGGCTATGCGACTGTCGTCGAGATCCTTTCATCTGCTTTGGCCGGCGGTGAATTCATGAAGGCACTGAGCGGCGTTTCACCGGAAGGCAAAGCGCAGATGTATCATCTGGGTCACTTCTTCTTCGTCGTCGATCCGGAAGCCTTCATGGGCATCGATACGTTCCGCAGGATCGCCGGTCAGATCTGCCGCGACCTCCGCGCCAGCATGAAGGCACCGGGACACGATCGCATCTACACGGCAGGCGAGAAGGAATACCTCGTCTGGCTCGAGAGAAAAGACAAGGGCGTTCCTGTCAATGAGGCTGTTCAGAAGGAGCTGATCGCTTTGCGCGATGAACATCAGCTTCCATATAGATTCCCGTTCGAGGAGGCATGAAAATGGATGTCATGAAAGAATCGCTGCGCTTGCACAAAGAGTGGAAAGGCAAGATCGAGGTCACACCGAGAGTCCCTGTCGATTCCAAGGAAGCCCTGACGCTCGCCTACACGCCGGGTGTCGCACAACCTTGTCTGGAGATCGAAAAGGATATCGATCTGAGTTATGAACTGACCAGGAGACACAATCTCTGCGCCGTCGTCACCGATGGCACGGCGGTACTTGGCCTCGGAGACATCGGCCCGGAAGCGGGCATGCCGGTCATGGAAGGGAAATGCGTCCTCTTCAAGTCTTTCGGCAACGTCGATGCCTTCCCGATCTGCATCAAGTCAAAAGATGTCGATGAGATCGTCAACACGGTCTATCTGATCTCCGGTTCCTTCGGCGGCATCAACCTGGAAGACATCTCTTCACCGCGCTGCTTCGAGATCGAAAGGAAACTGAAGGAGAAATGCGATATCCCGATCTTCCACGATGACCAGCACGGAACAGCGATCATCACCCTCGCCGGACTGACCAACGCCATGAAGGTCGTCGGCAAGAAAAAAGAGGATGTGAAGATCGTCACATCCGGTGCGGGAGCTGCCGCGATCTCCATCGTCAAGCTGCTTCTTTCAGCGGGCTACAGGAACATCGTCATGACGGACCGCAAAGGTGCGATCTATGAGGGCAGGGAAGGGCTCAACTGGATCAAGGAAGAGATGTCCCTGTGCACCAACAGGGAGAAGGAAAAAGGCGCCCTGAAGGACGTGATCAAAGGCGCTGATATCTTCATCGGTGTCTCCGCACCGAACACGATCACAAAAGAGATGGTCGCGACGATGAACAAAGATGCGATCGTATTCGCCTGCGCCAATCCGATGCCGGAGATCTCTCCTGAGGATGCGAAAGAGGGCGGTGCGAGAGTCATCGCCACCGGAAGGAGCGATTATCCCAATCAGGTCAACAACGTCCTGGCTTTCCCGGGCGTGTTCAGAGGGACCTTTGATGTCAGGGCGAGCGACATCAACGAAGAGATGAAGCTGGCAGCGGCAAAAGCCCTGTCTGATCTGGTCTCCGATGAGGAACTCAACGAGGAATACATCCTGCCAAAGGCGTTCGACCCGAGGGTCGGAGAGGCCGTTGCGAAGGCGGTCGCGCAGGCTGCCAGAGACAGCGGCGTCGCCAGGATCTGATCATTCATAAGAAAGGCTCTGCATGATGCAGAGCCTCTTTTCTTTTTATTTCGTCGGATCTTTGCCGAGGATGAACTTGCGGATGTCGTCCGTGAGTTCTTTGATGTTGTCTTCGCCGATGTAGATCATGTGACCGGATTTGTAACCTTTGAAGAAGGTGCGGTCCTTTGGCAGTCCGGCGTGCGCCAGGGTGTGGTAGACGAATCCTGTCTCGGTGCAGAGGTCGAACCAGCCGTTGGCGAAGAAGACGCGCATGCCGTGTCTTCTGGTCATGGCGTTGCGCAGCTGTTCACCGGTCGTGCCGAATTCGACTTTCTTGTTCCAGTCCATATAGTAGTTGGCGGAACTCACGTAGCTGCGGTCGAGCTTGACGCCCAGTCCCGGAAGCAGATCGCCGACTGTCGCGGCGTAGAAGTAGGAAGAGTAGCGGTCAGCGGTCGCGTCGTCCCAGAGGGCTTTCTGTTCCTCGTCGACCTGCGGTTCCAGCATCTCTCTGGTGATCCTGCCGTCGTATCTGGAGACAGCCTTTCCTTTTGAACGGATGACTTCCTGACGGAAGGTCGCATCGTCGATCTTGAGGCCGTTTCTGATCAGGTATTCTTTGGAGACGCCGGTATAGTAGCTGACTCTTTCGATGATGTGTTCCTTTTCTTTTTCGCTGATCTCTTCACCTTTGTAAAGAGCCGGGAAGTATTCCTCGTCCGCGAACTTCTTGGCTTCTTTGACGAAGTCTTCGACTTTCTTGCGGGAAGGTTTGTTGTGGAACCAGTTGACTGCGGCATAGGTCGGGAAGCCCAGCACGGATCTTTCGACCGGCAGGCCCTGCCCGAAGTATTCGCCGACAGTGACGGTGTTGCCGATCATGACGATGCCGTCGAAGGCGATGCCGTAGGATCTCTCTTTGCCTCTGGTCGCAGCGATGCCGGCAGCTTCTGCCGATCTGGTGCAGCCGTAGCTTTCACCGACCAGGTATTTCGGAGACAGGATCCTGTCATAGCGGCGCAGCCACGCTTCGATGAAGTTCAGCAGCGCTTCCGCATCTTCTTCGATGCCCAGGAAGTTCTTGCCTTCTTCCGGATCGATCAGGACGCCGTAGCCGGTACCGACCGGATCGACGAGAACGATATCCGCCACATCCAGGAGGCATTCAGGGTTGTCGATGACCTCGTAAGGGCCGAAAGAGGAAGGGCGGTCAGGTTCGCCGTAGGTGATCCTTCTTGCTCCGAGGAAGCCGGCGTGGACATACATGGATGAGCTGCCGGGGCCGCCGTTGTAGCCGAAGATGACCGGGCGATCTTTTGTGTCTTTGACGTCGGAACGGAAGTAGGAATAGGAGAAGATCGAGGCGATCGGTTCACCATTCTTGTTGTAGAAGACATTGTCTTCACTGACGGTGTGATAAGGGATCTTCTTGCCGCCGATCTTGACGGAACCGTCAGATTCGAAGCGGGCAGGCGTGAACTTATCGGCTTTGAATGTTTCTGTATTATAGATCATAGGGGACGCTCCTTTACAGTCTTCATCTTAACACAAAAGAAAGAGGGCCTCTCTTCACTCGCTTTCTGAAGGGTTTGTCATCGCGGATGGACAGGTGATATATTGAAAGCAGAGAACACGAAAAGATCATGGGAAGATGAATGGATCTGCAGATCTCTGTTTTGAAAAGGGGGATCAGTTGAAGATGAAGAAGTATCTTCTGGGACTGGATAATGGGGGAAGCGACATCAAATGCGCGATCTTTGATCTCGATGGAAACGAGATCTCTTCTTCGGCGCTGCAGGTCGCGATCTCCACTCCGCATCCCGGTTTTACGGAAAGAGATGCGGATGATGTGTGGAAGGCGAATGCGGAAGTCATCAGGACGGCGATCGAAAAGGCCGGTATCGATGGCAAAGAGATAGCAGCGATCGGCATCACAGCTTATGGAAACGGACTTGTCTTCACAGATGAGAAAATGGAAACGGTCTATCCGGTCATCGTTTCAACGGATGACAGGGCCAGCGATCTGGTCAGAGAGTTCAAAGAGAACGGCACGGAAAGAAGGCTCTTTCCAAAGACCAGACAGACGCTGTGGTCGGCACAGCCGGCAGTCCTTCTGCCCTGGTTCAAAGCGAATGATGAAGAGGTTCTGAAAAAGACGAGATGGATCCTTTCGATCAAGGACTATCTGCGATACAGACTGACAGGGGAAGTGTTTGGCGAGATCACCGAAGCTTCTTCGACGAGCCTGTTCGATCAGGACGGGCAGGACTATGATATCGAACTGTTCCGGATATTGGGAATAGAAGAGTGCTTCGAGAAGATGCCGCCGATCCTGCACAGCACGGCGATCGCCGGATATATCAGTAAAGAGGCAGGAATGCAGACGGGCCTTGCGGAAGGAACGCCTGTGGCGGCAGGCTATTTCGATATCGATGCCAATGCTCTGGCCAGCGGCATCCTTTCCGATGATGAGCTCTGTCTGATCGCCGGTACCTGGTCGATCAACGAGTTCCTGACCAGGGATGCGGCCAGGGATCATGAGAAGCGGACCAACACCGCAACGACTTCCTATGTGGAAGGTCTCTTCCTGATGGAGGATTCGACGCCGACTTCCGCCAGCAATTTCAACTGGTATATCGAGAAGATCATCAGAGAGTACGCTCCCGGTCTGAAGAACGAGGAGATCTACGGGATGTGCAACAGGCTCGTGGAAGGAAGGGATCCGAAAGAAAGCCACGTGATCTTCGTTCCGTATCTCTATGCCAGTGCCAGCGATCCGGATGCCGGTGCCGCTTTCATGAACATGAGCGCCAAAGACGACAGTGCCTCGCTTTTAAGGGCGATCTATGAAGGCGTCGTCTTCTCGAGCGTGCATCATGTGCACAATCTGCAAAGGCCGGTCTCGTCCTATCGGATCGCCAAGCTTTCCGGAGGCATCACGAATTCTGAGGTCTGGTCACAGATGATGGCCGACGCCTTGCAGATACCGATACAGACTTTGGAAGGATCGCAGATCGGAGCCAAAGGGGCTGCGATCGGCGCTGCCATCGCCTGCGGAGCTTTCAGGGATCTGAAAGAAGGTGTTTCGCGCATGGTCCATGAAGGAAAGCTCTATATGCCGCGTCAGGAATACGCGCGGATCTATCAGAAGAAATACGAGCGATATGAGGCCGCTCTGGAAGCGGTCGATCTGCTGGCAGAAAGGTGCAGGTGATGAGATGTTCACAGTGAGTCCCTCGATCTATTCGGCTGATCTTCTGGATCTGAAGACGGTCTTAGACAAGGCAAAGGATTTTGAACACATCCATCTGGATATCGATGACGGCAATTTTGTCAGAGGGATCTCTTTCGGCTGCGATCTGGTCTGCCGGATCGCTTCCTATACGAGCGTGCCTCTGGATGTTCATCTGGAAGTGCTGAATCCGATGGACCATGTCGATGAGCTTGCGGAAGCGGGTGTGGAAATGATCAGCGCCCACGTCGAAGCGCTGGAAGATGTGAAAGGATTCCTCGACAGGGTCCACGGTCACGGGATCAAGGCGGGTCTGGCGCTGAATCCGGGAACGGATATCGAAACGATCAGACCTTACAAAGACGACATCGACATCCTGCTGCTGGTCTCGGTCGTGAGCGGAATGAAGGGCCTTCCTTTCCAGACTTCGGTCCTGAAGAAGGTGGAGATGGCAAGGAAGATGCTGAAGGAAGAAGTCCCGATCTGGGTCGATGGCGGGATCAACGATGAAAACCTGAAGGATGTGGTCTGCGCCGGTGCGGATGGTGTAGTCATCGGACGCGCGGTGTTCAAAGCGGATGATTTCAAGAAGGCCTATGATCATTTCATCGACATGGGCAGAAGATATGAGAGACAGGTCAGGGGGAACGGATGATGCGTTACGAAAAGGAAAGACTGGAGCTGATCGAAACAGCTCGCAAGATGGAAAGATACGGACTGGTGCGGATGTCGGGAGGCAATGTCTCCCTGCAGATCGATGATGTCGTACTGGTCACACCAAGCGCGATGAGCTATGACACGATGGTGGCGGAAGACATCGTCGTCGTCGATCTCAACGGCAACATCGTGGAAGGAAACAGGCGGCCGACGAGCGATCTGAAGGCCATCCTCTACATCCTGAACCACATGCCAAAGATCAACGCGGTCATTCATACCCATCAGCCAAAGGCGACTGCGCTTTCCCTGGTGGCAGACAAGCTTCCGCTCATTTCCACGACCCTGGTCGATGAGGTGAAAGACGAGGTCAATGTCGCACCGTTCACGATCAGTTCCGATGAGGGGATGGGCATTGAAACGGTGAAATATGCGGGGAACGCTCTCTGTGTGATCCTGAAGAACCACGGCATCATGGCCTATGGCAAGGATCTGGATCAAGCTCTGTGCGCCGCCATCTATCTGGAAGAAAGCTGCGATGTATATCTGAATGCGCTGGCGACCGGCAAGCCGATCACGGTGCTGACAAGGGAGCAGGCGGAAGCGGAGGATGCCCCCAGAGGATATTACGGACAGTATTAAAAGGTCGGCCCTTATGAGGCCGGCCTTTTAAAGAGAGGGATCAGATAGATGTGGCTATGTCGTCTGTCTGATGCATGAGGTCTTTCGTCGTTTCGTATAAGGCATCATAGATGGCCTGATAGCGCTGATAGATCTCATGTTTTTTCATATCCGGGAGGTAGGTCTTGCCCGGTCTGATGAACTTCAACATGCTGTCGTAGGTCTCAAAGCCGGGGTAGCGGATGGCGGATGCGGCCATCAGGGCATCTCCGTAGCTGGCACCGATATTGACCAGCGGTGAGGAGATCGGCATGCCCAGGACATCGGCAACGATCTGCATCCAGACTTCGTTGAGTGTGCCGCCGCCGGTGACGAAGATCTGATCGATCGGGATATTGTGCGCCTTCATCAAAGTGAGCTGCTGATTGATGGAGAAGGCGATGCCTTCCAGAGCGCTGCGGTACATGTGGGCCCGGCTGTGGGAGAGATTGAGTCCGAAGAGGATGCCTTTCGCCTGCGGATCGTTGATCGGTGTGCGTTCACCTGCCCAGTAAGGCAGTGTGATCAGACCTTCGCTTCCAGGCGGGATCCTGTCGATACCTTCCATCATCGTCTGATAGGCGTCCGGTCCGCCTTCTTTTTCGATCTGCAGGGCATCCGGGAACACGGTATCCCTGTACCACTTGGTCAAAGATCCGGCGGTATTGGTACCGGCCGAAATGTCGCAGAGGCCCGGTACGATGAATTCTTCGCGCCAGAGGCGTTCATCGTCGATGAGCTCCGAGGTGCCCAGGATCATATAGACGGAGGATCCGATCTGTATCATCATCTTGCCCGGTGATACGACGCCGACGCTGATCGCTTCCGCTCCGGAATCATCGGTACCGGTGAGTACCGGTGTGCCTTCCATGAGACCTGTTTCAGCGGCTGCTTTGGCGGTCACGTGTCCGACGACATCGGTCGCTTCGTGGATCTCCGCCAGCTGATCCGGGCGGCAGATCGGTCTGCAGTACTCCTTGACTGGTCTCCAGTCCGGGCCATAAAGCGGATTGAAGCTTGCCAGGCCCAGGAACTTGTCGACGACGTAGTTGTCGGTCAGTTTCGCGGTGAGGTAGGTCGAGGCGGTGATGAATTTGTGGGCTTTAGCGTAGACTTCCGGTTCCTTGTTTTTGATCCAGAGGATCTTGGGCATGACGTCACTTGAACATAGAGCCCTGCCGTACCACTTGCGGATCTGTTCCTCGCCGTACATCTGCGTGAGTTCTTCGATCTCGTCGGTGGCTCTGGCGTCGATGCCGTAGAGGATGGCCTTGCGTAAGGGCCTGCATTCCTCATCGACCGGCAGACAGTCAGCACCCAGCGCACTCGTGCCGAGGGCTTTGATGTCTTTCGGGTCGACCCCGCTGTTTTCGATCAGCTTCTTGCTGATGATGCAGAAGTCGCCCCACCAGTCTTTTTCGGCGTCATGTTCATAGTGGCCCGGTGCGGGATTGGTCATTTCGTGTGCGGTCGCATACTGGCAGACGACTTTTCCTTCTTCGTCGATCAGCACGCCTTTGCTGGAGTTGGTACCGGTATCGATACCCATAAAATAAGCTTTGTTCATATCATTTCTCCTCATAGACGATCCTGCCGTCGCAGATCGTCATGAATACTTTGAGAGCCCTGACTTGCTCGACCGGGGTCCCGAATAGATCACCGTTCAGGATCGCGATATCGGCTTTCTTGCCGGCTTCAAGCGTTCCGATCTGGTCTTCTTTTCCCAGGTTATAGGCACCGCCGTAAGTCCAGGCTTTCAGCAGTTCCGCTGTGCTCAGTGTGTTTTCTTTGTTGAATGGTTCTCCGCCTTCCGGGAAGTAGCCGCCGACGGCGTGATAGACCGATTCCGGGATGTCATCTATCAGCAACGGCAGGTCGGTGCCGCAGCTGATCACGACGCCGCTGTCAGCCATCTTCCTTCTGTTCCAGTAATATCGGCCTCTTTCTTCACCGATCTTTTCGTTGATCATGGCGATCTTGCCGGAACGGTCGGCGATCGACTGGATCTGCGGATAGATCTCGGCGATGACGCCCAGTTTTCCCATCCTTTCCAGGTCGGCGGGGTCGGAGAATTCCAGATCGGTCATGGCCTGACGGAGGATGACTTTGCCGTTCTCGTCTCTCCGGCAGCTCTCATAGATGTCCAGCGTCCTGGCGATGGCTCCATCGCCCTGGGCGTGCAATGAGAAACGGAAGCCGCGTCTGTCTGCTTCCCTGGCGTCTCTGGCCAGTTTGTCCCAGTCGATGTTCAGAGCGCAGCAGAAATCCTTGCCTTTGTAAGGCTTCTTGAGTTCGGCGTTGTATTCACTGACGGATCCATCCGTCATCTGGTTGTATCCGGAGAAGGTGACCTTATCTCCTTTGAACTTTTCTCTCATCGTTTCGCCATAGGAGAAGTCCGCTTCCCTGGCGACCGGCTGAGACATGAAGTTGACCCTTAAGGTCAGGGCGTCGTCTTCTTCCAGTTCAGAAAGGGTGTCGGTGAAGGTGTAGAAGTCATCGAAGCCCATCTCTTTGATGGAGGTGATGCCTCTTGCGTTCATCATCTTCATGTATTCGATGAACTGCGGTCTGATGAATCCCTTGTTGCCCAGGATATATGGGAAGAGGGCGACATAGGCTTCCGGGTAGCAGGTGTCAGGCGTGAAGTGATAGGAATCGATCGCGGCCGTGTTCATGCAGCAGGTCTCGCAGCCTTTGGCGAAGAGGACGACAGGACGTTCTTTGAATTCCTCATCCAGGACTTCCCTGCTGATGGTGAGACGCAGGTCGTGTCCGAAAAGCGGCTCGCCTTGCTCAAGAGCCTCTTCATATCCTTTCAGGACCTTCAGAGCCTGGTGTTCGCTGATGCAGTCCAGCAGATCGGCACCGAGGAAGCGCACGACATAACCGGTAAAGAAACAGTGGACATCGATGAATCCGGGTGAAATCGTCCTGTTTCCCAGCGAGATGATCCTCGTGTTTTCGCAAATGAGGTCTTTCGGGACCAGACCTTTGCCTACATTGCAGATCCTGTCGTCTTTGATCGCAACGTAGCCGGAAAAAGGGTCCTGTTCAAGGGCAGTAAAAATACTGTCAGATACGAGAATGAGATCAGCGTTTTCGTGCATATGATGATCCTCCTTGCGGTATATAAGATAAGTTAAAAATAGCACATATATGTATTCTTATCAATAAAGATGTTGGTAAAAGGATGGAAAAAGGGATAACAATTAGGCAAAATACCAGACATTATAGATAAAAACAGAGGAAAAATATCTAGTTGAGATATACAAGATAAGAGAATGAAAGCCCTTTACCTGTTTGAAATAAAATTAACTTGCATATTCATTCAGATAGTAATATGATGGAATTAAAGAGCAGGGAAGATTGCAAAGAAGAGAGCAGATGGTTTTCTTTGCATGTTCCAAACAAAATATTTAGGAGGGGTTAAATGGAAACCAAAAACAAGAACGAGCTTGGCAGAAAGCTTGGCCTGGGAGCTGTTATCGCGCTTGGCGTCGGTACCACAGTAGGTTCAGGTATTTTCTCTTCTCTGTCAGAAGTCGCTAATGCTTCAGGTAGCATGTTATTCCTGTTCCTGGCATTTATCATCGGCGGTCTTTTACAGATCCCGGCTAACTTCTGCTATGCAGAGCTGGCGTCCGCATATCCTGAAGATGGCGGACAGTATGTCTATTTCCGTGAGGCAGGGTCACGCTTCCTGGCGTTCCTCTGCGGCTGGATCAGTATCTTAGCAACTGACCCACCTTCAATCTCGATCATGGCTCTGGCGATCGTCAACCACCTGGCTTTCTTTGTTCCGATGTCAAATCTGACTCTGAAGCTGGTCGCTGTTGCGTTCGTCCTGATCTTCATGTTCCTGCATCTGAGATCCGTTGAAGGCGGCGGCGCTTTCCAGACCGTCATCACGGCTTTCAAGATCATTCCGTTCGTACTGATCATCGGTATCGGTCTCTTCAATCTGAATTCTCATTTATTATTATCGAACCAGCCTCTGGCAGGTGCCGGAACATTGGGCCTGACAGCTCTGATCGCCGGTGTTGCCGGAACGACCTGGTCATACGATGGCATGGCGGCTGCCTGCTACATGTCCGGTGAGATCAAAGATCCGCACAAGAACATGCCTAGAGGTCTGATCCTGACTGCGATCGTCGTCCTGGCTCTCTATGGCGGCCTGACATTCGTTGCTTCCGGTCTGCTGACAGTCGATGAGATCGCCGCTTCCGATGCGCCGATCGCTCTGATGGCTTCTAAGCTTCCGGTCATCGGCAATGTCGCCGGTGTCGCTGTTGCGATCATGGCGATCATCGTCGTCCTGGGTTCGCTGTCATCATGCATCCTTTTCCAGCCTCGTATCGAGTATGCTATGGCAAAGGACAACCTGTTCTTCAAAGAGTTTGAAAGAGTTCATCCGAAGTGGGAAACTCCTTACTTCTCGATCCTGGTCCAGTGCGCACTGGGCATCATCCTGATCTTCGCGACAGATATCGCCGGTCTCTTAGGCTACTTCACGATGATCGCTCTGGTCAAGAACGCTCTGACTTTCGCTACGATCTTCGTATTGAGAAAGAAAGGCGCTGCCGGCGGTTACAATCCGACTTACAAGTGCCCGATGGGTCTGCTGATGCCTGCGATCGCTATCTTCATGACTTGCACACTGATCTATGGCGAGATCACTTATGCACCGATCCCTAGCCTTATCTGTGCGGCATTGGCGTTCATCACCGGTTATCCGGCATACCGCTACTTCGAGAGCAGAGGCAAGAAATCTGCTTAATCGCAAGAAAAGAAAACATTGAATGTATGGATACAGGACTTCCCGCAGGGGAAGTCCTGTATGACTGTAGATCTTCCCTTCTCTATTAAATTGAAGATTCATATCCATACGCATATCGTTTGGAGTATCCGTATGGACAGGAAACGGAGGTTTGAAAATGAAACTGGCAGCAGTAGGAAGCAACTGTATCGACCATTACAACAACATCGACAATGGCAGATCCTATCCGGGAGGCGGTCCCGTCAACATGGCCGTCTACACCGTGCGAAACGGCGGGCAGGCGTCCTATATCGGTCCGATCGGAACAGACGATTACGGAAAGATCATGTACGACGCCGTCAAGGCAAAGGGCGTCGATGTCTCACACATGCATATCGTCGAAGGAAAGACGGCCGTCACGGAAGTCGAACTGATCGACGGAGAAAGGGTCTTCGGCGATTATGACGAGGGCGTGCTGAGCAGCTACAGGCTTTCCGATGAGGATATCGATTTCATCGCCAAACACGACGTCGTCGTCTGCGATCTCTGGGGCAAGGTCGAGGGGCAGTACAAGGATCTCAAGGAAAGAGGGATCAGGACCGCGTTCGATTGTGCGACGAGACCTGAGGATGCAGAGGCGCAGACAGCCATGCCGTACAGCGACTAT
>JAEEGF011490542.1_pt1 | contig 23044 bp, 17 predicted proteins | sample 9134171 | NCBI WGS metagenome assembly JAEEGF01 (sample SAMN16246542, study PRJNA631951) | gut metagenome | biome: gut microbiome; feature: rumen; material: AP-attached | host: Bos | place: Iran: Karaj | collected 2018-10
GCTATTATCTGCTGGTGGCCATGAACGGCAAAAAGACAAAGCTGACGCCCCAGATCTGCGCCTGCGGCAGCATGGGCTTTTCGTTCATCGTCATCATCGGGTGGGAACTCTTCGAATACTGCGGCGACTATCTGTTCGGCGACTGCAACCAGCGCTACAACTGGGAGATCGTGCCGGAGGATCCGTTCTACAACTTCTTCACCCATTCGGCCGCCGGCACGGCGCAGCTGCCGCTTGCCGACACGATCGTGGACATGGCAACGGCGTTCTTTGTTACGATCTTCACCGGCATCGTGCTGTATATCGTTTTGAGGCGCAGAGAGAAAAAGGAAGCGGCAGTCGCGCCGGAAGAGAAAGCAGAAAAGGCCACGGCAGCGGTTTAACCGAAAAGCAAGGCGGCAGTCCAAACGGACTGCCGTCTTTTTGTTTTTTTATCGCTTTTTCCAAAACAGCCCGTGCCGGTTGCAGTAGGCATAGATCCCCTTCACGCGGTTGATCTTGAATCTGGCCTCGGCACCGCCCTCGGGATAGAGCTTGACGAACTGCACGCCCTGATCGGACACCGCCGCAAAAAACGAGATATAGTGATCCTTGGTCATCGGGTGATCGACCGTCACGTAATATTCGTCCTCCACGGTTTCCAGCCGGATCGCGTGCGCCTCATCCGCCGACTCCGCCTCCTGCGGCGGCAGCGTGATGCCGCAGCAGCTGATCACCGCTTCGCCGATCGTCCGGATCACGTTGCCGCAGACCGGGCAGACATAGAACTTCCCTCTTGTCATGTTGGAAGACAGGTTCCGGTTGCTGATGCTTTCGCCCGACAGCAGCTCGATCACGGAGATGCCGAGCGCCCCGGCCAGCGGCTCCAGCAGGCTGATGTCCGGGAACCCCTGTCCCGTTTCCCATTTACTCACAGCCTTGCTGCTGACAAAGAGCGTTTGCGCCAGCTCCTCCTGCGTCATTCTTTTTGCTTCGCGCAGTCTGCGGATCACGGCGCCGGTCACGTAGTTATCCATGGCTCTCGCCTCCTTCTGCAGCTATGATAGCACATCTTTGCGGGGAAAGCTACCCACGGAGCGTGGAATGGGCATTTGTTTTCGGTTCAGCCTGTCGACGTGATTGTTTGTGCCGTTGCATCCGACAAACGCTTGCGCTTGCGCCGCAGTGCCACCGCCTGAAAGAGCAGCATGCCGCAGACGCTGCCGATCAGCAGGAGACTTCGGATGCAGGTCATCAGCCACAGCATGCCTCGTTCCACACCCAAAACGGCATAGCTCCGATAATACAGGTGCAGCATCCTGCCGAATCCCGCTGCCGTCCAGACAAACGTCACCGCTCCGACGCCGCAAACGGCAACAAAGAGTTTTTGCAGCCGCAGATCAAAAAAGCAGAACACCAAAACCGCAAACAAAAGGTCCAACGCAACAAAGACGTATTTGTTGAAAAACAAGCTGTCAAGCACAGAGGAAAAGGCGCGTGTGTCAAACAGCCTGCCGACCGCTTCCATCAAAAAGAACCCCGCGCCGATCAGACCGACCCAGCGCGGCGACAGATTCTGCCGCATCGCCTGCACGACGCCGACAACCGACAGAGAAACGAACAAAACGTATTCCCAAACCGCGACGCTTGTCAATTTTTCTTTTAACATAAATCCGCCTTCTGCCACGGTCAGCATCGTTGTCAGCAACTGCAGCAGACACATCGAAAGCAGCATGCCGTACAGGCAAACCTGTACCGTCCTGGCGCGGTGTGATTCCAGCACCGGCTGCTGCTCCGCATAAAGGCGCATCGTATCTTCGCCCAGAAGCGCATCCACCGTTGTATCCAAAAGCTCCGCCATCCGCTTTGCCATGTAAAGATCCGGGTAGCGCGTGCCGGTTTCCCAGCGGGATACGGTCTGCCGGGTCACATAGAGCTGCTGCGCAAGCGCCTGCTGGGTCAGGCCCTTCGCTTCGCGGGCGCACTTCAGGTTTTCTCCGAATTTCATCTGATCCTTCCTTTCGCAAGTTCAAAAAAGTATCTGCAGATCGCTTTCGTTATAGCATAAAGCGAACGCCTTTGCAAGAGAAACCCGCGAAAAAGCCGCGCACCGAAACGGAACCCCCCTGTTCTGCAAAGCAACGAGCACACAAAAAGGCAGCCCGCAACAGAGCTGCCTTTTTGCGTTTCGGTTATTATCTCTTTTTGTATAGCACTAATTCCGGGTTCTTGCCCTCCGCCTCATAGGTGCTGATCAGAATGAAGTCCATGTTCGCCAGAACGCCGAAGCAGCGTTCGCCGCCGAAGGCGGGTTCGAGCTGCGTGCCGAGGTAGGTCGTGCCGTCGTTCAACAGCTTCACGCTTTCGCCGCTCGGCAGCGGATAAGCGAGGTTGACGAAGCGGCCGACCAGCGCGTTCAGGCTTTCCACCCTGGGCATCCCTTCGATATGCAGATCGTTGATCTCGTCGATCAGCTGCTGCTTGAAGGCTTCGAACTGGCCGTTGTCGCTGAGCTGCTCATAGCGCTTCCAGTAGTCCAGCGTGGGCAGCAGCTGCTTCATATAGGCGCGGGCCTGTTCCTCGGTGAAGCCCTCCCCCGCCATATGGCCGACGCAGACGTTGATCAGGTCGTCCATGTCGCTGTAGGTATAGGTGCCGTCGGCATAGCACCACTGACAGTAGTCCTCGTTGAGCGAGCCGTCCTTGTTTTTGCCGATGATCGCGTCCTCCAGCGGCATGCCGCAGCATTGGCACACGAGCTTGCGCGGCGAGCCGAGCAGCGTGTTGATGGATACGTTGAACACCCCGGAAAGCAGCTTCAGCGTTTCGGTGTTCGGCACGGTCTCGCCGGTTTCCCAGCGCGAAACCGCCTGACGGGTGACAAACACCTTTTCGGCCAGCTCGTCCTGCGACAGGCCGTTTTTGGTTCTGAGTTCATAAATGACGTCTTTCGTGTTCATACAAACACCTCCCGATTCTCATTATACCCGCGCGCCGCGGGAAAAGCAAGCAACGCGCAGTTGCGCTTTCTGCAAAACAGCACGGGCGACCCCGCGGGCAGCCCGTGCTGTCAACTGTCATCTGCCTGCGCCCCGGGCGCTTACGCCTTGCCGGCGCAGCCGAGCACGTCGTTGATCTTGTGCTCCACCATGCCCTGAATGGCTTCGCGGGCGGGCTTCAGATACTGACGCGGGTCGAAGTGATCCGGATGCTCCGCAAAGTGCTTGCGGATGGCGGCGGTCATGGCAAGACGCAGGTCGGAGTCGATGTTGATCTTGCAGACGGCCATGGTCGCGGCCTTGGCCAGCATTTCTTCGGGGATGCCGATCGCGTCCGGCATCTTGCCGCCGTAGCTGTTGATCTCCTTGACGAATTCCTGCGGCACCGAGGAAGCGCCGTGCAGCACGATGGGGAAGCCGGGCAGCTTTTTGCCGACCTCTTCCAGAATATCAAAGCGCAGCTGCGGCTTCTGGCCGGGCTTGAACTTGTAGGCGCCGTGGCTGGTGCCGATCGCGATGGCGAGGGAATCCACGCCGGTGCGGGTCACGAAGTCATAGACCTGCGCGGGGTCGGTGTAGCTGGCGTTGCCTTCTTCCACCGCCACGTCGTCTTCCACGCCGGCCAGAGTGCCGAGCTCGCCTTCCACCACAACGCCGTGGGCGTGGGCGTAATCGACGACCTTTTTGGTCAGCGCCACGTTCTCTTCATAGGGCAGCGAGGAGCCGTCGATCATGACGGAGGTGAAGCCGCCGTCGATGCAGCTTTTGCAGGTCTCGAAGTCGGGACCGTGGTCCAGATGCAGCGCGATGGGCAGGCCGGTCTCTTTTTCGGCCGCCTCCACGAGCTTGACCAGATAGGTGTGGTTCGCATAGGCGCGCGCGCCCTTGGACACCTGCAGGATCAGCGGTGCGTTCAGCTTTTTGGCCGCTTCGGTGATGCCCTGGATGATCTCCATGTTGTTCACGTTGAACGCGCCGATGGCGTAGCCGCCCTTGTAGGCGTCTTCAAACATTTTTTTGGTTGTAACGAGTGGCATAGGTATATCTCCTTTTCTTTAATTTGCTGAGTAAATCGGGCGGGCGTTATCCGAACAGCGACGTGGTCGGCGTTGTCGTCGGCTCGGTCGTCTGCGTGTCGGGCGTATAGGCCAGGGCGAAGCAGTGGGAGCGGATCTTGCCCTCCATCACCTTGCCGCGGAACTCGTTGCCGGTCAGCTCGCGGCCGCCCACGGTCATGGCGGAAACGTAGCCGATGTCGCTGCTGATGGCCTGATCGTGCGACTTGATCGTAATCCACGTTGCCGGGTCGCCCGAAAGCGTGATGCCGAGCTTGTTCTGCACGATGGTGCGGAAGTCTTCGCTGGAAATGGTATAGGTCGTCTTGAAGCCGCTGACGTTGTAGTCGCCGTAGCTCGGACGGCCGCCGTTCAGATACGGCAGATTGCTGCCGCCCCAGACGTTGAAATAGGACGTGGTCTTGCCCGCGCTGATCGAATGGAACGGCGTCAGCGCCGTCTTGCCCTGATAGGCGATGTAAAGGCCCTCGTCCTTGACCTCCTGCGCCACCTGGCGGCAGATGTCGGAGGGCGTTTTGCCGTGGGCGTTCGCGTCGGCGTTGAGCCGGAATCCGTTGTATTTCGCAAAGGTATAAAGCGCAACCGCCTGCGCCTTGAGCGCTTCGTGGCTGAACGCGGAGCTCATCTCGCTTTCCAGGCAGGAGGCCAGGTATTCCACCGTTTCATAATCGGTGCCCGCATAGTTGATCATGGACGGATAGACGTCGCCCTTCACCAGCGTGGTGCCGTAATAGTAGTTGGCCAGAATCTGCGCATAGGTCCAGCCGAGCGAGGAAAGATACTCCGCGCCGTGCTGGCTCAGACCGACGCCGTGGCCGTAGCCGAACACATAGAAGGTGAACGTGCCGCTCGTGGAGGGCGCCGTCGTCGTGGTGGGCGCGGCGGTCACCTCCGAAGCGCCGGGCTCCGCGGGCAGATAGTTGTCTGCCGGCAGCGTGGTGTCCGAGATCGGCATGGTGGACGAATAGGACGACGGATCGGCGGAGGACGGATCCGAGGTCGGTTCGCTCTGCATGAAGTGGTGCAGCAGCAGAATCGGCGCGAGCACGGCGGCCAGCAGGATGACGACCGCAAAGGCGATCACGCCCTTCGACAGCTTCTTGCCGTCTTTTTTGTTCTCGTCGGCGCTCAGCTCGTTCAGCGTCCGCTCGCCGTCCAGCTTGCGGCAGACCGTGTCGCACAGCACGCTGACGCAGTGGCCGGGCAGCAGCATCACGTCGTCGGGATTCATCGTGTTGATCTTTTTGGCGCGGGCGCCCTCGCCGTCGGCAACGGCGGAATAGGCGTAGTACTGCACGCCCGCGTCGGTTTCGCTTTCATAGACCGGCGAAATCGCGGCGCCGAAATCGGTCCCGGCGTCTTCGCGCGCCTGTCTGGCTTCGCGGATCACCTTTGCCGTCTGCGATTCGTCCGGGTCGGCCGGCGCGTCCGCGTCGGGCGTCACGTCGATGAAATCGACCGCTTCCGTCAGGTGCTCCACGTCCCCCTGCAGATGCAGAATCTGCTGCGTGGCGTCGCCGAGCGCAATGGCCAGCCGCCGCTCGCTGCGCTGCAGTGTTTCCACCAGCCGCACGACCGGCCCCAGCAGCTCCCGCTCGTCTTCTGCCTTGCGTATCACGGGCGCCTTGGGCGCGTCGGCCGGCGTTTCCTTGTCGTCATGCGGCGAAAACAGCAGCTCCACAAAGCTTTCCAGCACGGCGTCGATCCGCTCGAAGTCGAGCGGCATCAGCGTCAGGCTGCCATTCTGCACAGCCGCCGTGAAGCCGCTGAACAGCCCGTCGTTTGAAAGATGCGTCACGCTGCCCTTCGGCTCCAGACAGTGCGCGCGCATGTCGAGGTCCGCTTCTCCGTCGTGGTTCTGCGCAATGCGCTCCGCGATCGACGGCGCGGACACGCCTTCGAGCATCAGCTTGGAAAGCAGCTTTTCCTTCAGCGCCAGATAATCGTCGGTTTCCGCCGCAAGAATCACGTCGTCGCCGTCTTCCACCGCAAACGAAGCGGCGGTCAGAAGTGCGTCGACGCCCTCAAAGCTCTGCCGGTCCTCTTCCGAAAAGCCGTAGGCGTCCAGCGTCAGGCAGATCTTATAGACTGCGTCGGCCGAAACCGCAGAGAGGTTTTCCAGAGTAAATAGCTTGATCATGTTGTCCTCCGTCCCTGCGCGCCGGGCTGCGAAAGCGGGCGCGCAACGTTTCTATAGGGTGCTCAGCCGGCGTTCCAGCGCGACGCGGTCGCGTAGGGATTGGCGAGCTTTTTCTTGTCGTAATAAACCTGCGGATAGCGCGGGTTGGCGTTCAGCGTGACGCGGGAGGTGTCCACCGTCGCGGATTCTCCCTGCCGCACCAGCCGCGCTATCACGACCAGCCGCGCGTCGTCGAATTCGTGCGAGCAGGTGGAAAGCGTCAGCAGCGGGTCGGTCACCTGCACGTCCACGCCGGTGTCATAAAGCGAGCGCTGCTTGAGCTCGGCCAGGTATTCCGCCTTGCGCTGGTCGCTGAAAAGCGCGGTGAAGTAATAGGGGAACACGTAGCCGTTGTCGTCTTCCGGCACGGAATTGGAGATGAACACGGCAAAGACCTTCCACTGATAATCGTGATACAGCGTGTTGAACGAAATCACGGGGCTCATCTTATAGCCGGCCAGCGTTTTGTAATGGTCCAGCGCGCCGAAGATCGTGCGGTCGTTCATGTGGTGGCCGAAAACCAGCGTGTTGTAATCGAGCGGCTCCGCCCGGTTGAGAAACGACATGAACGGGCAGCCGTATTTGGTGCTCTTGCCGTAGAAGTTCTTGTTGAGGTATTCCTCGTCGTCCGTCGACTGCACCACGGGCAGGCTCATGTTGATGCCCGGCGCTTCCAGATAGCCGACGAAGTCCTGGTTGGTGGCGTAGAGTCTGGCGTATTTCAGCTGCAGTCCGCGGGGGAACGTCACGTTGGGGAATTCGCCCTTGAGCTGGGCCCACTGCTGCTCGTCGGTCAGCTGCAGATTGTTGCCCACGTCGCCCGGCGCGTTTTGCGGCACGGCTTCGTTGGTCTGCAGAATCAGGTCGCTGACGTCTTCTTCAAACCGTTTGTTGTCCAGATGCAGCTTGTATTCGCGCAGCAGCACCCCGACCGAAAAGAGGATGGCAAGCAGAGAGAGCACCAGCACGACCGTGCGCCCCACGTGCGCGTCCCTGACGACCTCTTCCTTTGTGGGTGGTTCTTCCTCCGGCTCCTCCACCGCAAAGCCGCTGTCGGGCAGACTGCGGTCCGAGGCGAACGGCGCCGAAGCGTAAAGGGCTTCTTCGTCCGTTTCGTCCACCTCCGCCACGCGGAAGCGCGGGTCAAACACGTCGTCGGCCGGCGCGTCGTCGTCCTCCAGAAAGCTGCTCAGGCTTTTTTTCTTCGGGCCGCGGGTCGGTTCGTCCGGCCCCTCTTCGTGCGCATAATCCTTGCTCTGATAGAGGATCCGGGTGCCGAGGCCGTTGTCGTCCGCCGGTTCGGCGTCGGGCCGGTCTGCGGTCTCCGTCTGCCTGGCGGCAAGCGCCAGCAGCTGCTGCAGCTGTTCCTGCGTCAGCTGCACCGTGCCCTCCGCCGGCGCTTCGTCCGGCTGCTGCGGCCGGTTGGTCCGGATCGGCGAGGGCGGGGCTTCCCGCTTCGTCTGCAGCGGTTCCGTATCGGTAAAATCGAACGCGCCGCTGGAAATATCTTCGATTTGCGGACGGTCGACGCCGTCCTCATAGATCTTCTTCATGCGTCACAATCCTTTGAAAATGTGATAACCGCGCCGAAGCGGCCGCTCAGATATCGCCGTACCATATCGAGCGCGTGAGACGCGAATACGGTGCGGTTGTAGTCTCTGCAGTCGGGGCCGGTCTGGCCGGTATGCACCGTCCGCGTTTCCGTCCGGCTGCCGTCGGTCAGGGCAAGATATGCCAGCCCCGGCTCCCTGCCGCGTTCGTCTTTGCCCGGCCCGGCAAGGCCGGTGACGGAAACGGCAAGGTCGGCGCCGCTTTGCGAAAGCGCACCCGCCGCCATCTGCACGGCGACCGCCTCGCAGACCGCGGTTTCCCGCGCGATCAGCTGCGGGTCGACGCCCAGCAGCTTTTGCTTGATTTCGTTTCGGTATGACACGACGCCGCAGCCGAACACGTCGGACGCGCCGGGAATGTCCGTCAGCCGTTTGGCGATGAGCCCCGCCGTGCAGGATTCCGCCGCGGCGAGCGTCAGGCCGAGCTGCCGCAGCCGTTTGACCACGGCCGTTTCCAGGTTCGGCACGTCGACGCCGTAGACCTTGTCGCCGAGCCGGGAGACGATCTCCCCGACCACCGGTTTGAGCAGCGCGCGCGCTTCGGCTTCGTTCTGCGCCTTTGCGGTCACGCGCAGCATGGCTTCGCCGCTTTTGGCATAGGGGGCGACAGTGGGGTTTTCGTGATCCAGCAGATCGGAAACGGTCTGCGCCATGGCGCTTTCGCCGATTCCGAAGGTGCGGATCTCCGTCGACACGATCACGCCGTCGGAAAACCGGCGCAGATAGGGCAGCGCCCCGCTTTGGAACATCGCCCGCATCTCGCGCGGCGGCCCCGGCAGCATCATGAGCCGTTTGCCGTCCTTTTCCATGGCGCAGCCCGGCGCGGTGCCGTTGTCGTTTGCAAAAATGACGGCGCCCTCCGGCATCCAGGCCTGCTTTTCGTTCGTCTTCGGCATTTCGACGCCCTTGACGGCGAAGTAAGCCTTCATGCGGCGCAGACTTTCGTCATGCAGCACCAGCTTTTTTTGGAAGCAGGCGGCGCAGACCTCCTTGGTCAGGTCGTCCTTGGTGGGGCCGAGGCCGCCGGTGGTCATCACCAGATCGGCGCGCGAGAGTGCCGTTTCCAGCACCTGCCGCAGCCGTTCGGGGTTGTCACCCACCACGCTCTGATGCAGCACGGATATGCCGAGCGCAGCCAGCTGCCTGGAAAGATACTGTGCGTTCGTGTTCAGAATGTCGCCGAGCAGCAGCTCGGTGCCCACAAAAACGAGCTCGCACGTCATGCACAATATCCCCTTTCGTTACGGTTATTCTTCGAGATAGGTATATCTGCTCTCTTTGACCGCGCGTTCCACGAGCGGCCCGAAATCGAACAGGGCTTCCGCCTCCTCCAGCATCGGCACGGTCGGCCGCGTCTTGGGGTGCTTCGGCGTGAACACCGTGCAGCAGTCCTCATAGGGCTGCAGCGAGGTTTCAAACGTGTCGATCCGCCGCGCGATCTCGATGATCTCGTCCTTGTCCATGCCGATCAGCGGCCGGAACACCGGAATCCGGGCCACGGCGTTGGTGCAGGCGAGCGAATCGATCGTCTGCGACGCAACCTGACCGAGGCTTTCGCCCGTGATCAGCGCCTTGCAGCCATCGTTCACGGCGATCTGCTGCGCGATGCGCATCATCAGCCGGCGCATGATCAGCGTGAACATATCCTCGGGACAGTGGTCCTTGATCGCTTCCTGAATCTCGGTGAACGGCACGACGTAAAGCTTCACGCGGCCGCTGTAGCGCGACACGAGCTTTGCCAGCGCGTGCACCTTCAGCTCGGCGCGCTTGCTGGTATAGGGCGGCGAAACGAAGTGCACCGCGTCGAGCATCAGCCCGCGCTTCGACATCATGTACCCCGCCACGGGACTGTCGATGCCGCCGGAAAGCAGCAGACACGCCTTGCCGGAGGAGCCGATCGGCAGACCGCCGGCGCCCTTCCGCTGGTTGCCGTGGATCAGCACCTGATCGCGGATTTCGACCGTGACGGTCAGCTCCGGCGCGTGGACGTCCACCTTCAGCGGATGGATGTGCGACAGGATGTGCCCGCCGACCTCGGCCGCAATCTCGGGCGAGGTCATGGGAAAGCGCTTGTCGCTGCGCTTGCCGTTCACCTTGAACGTGCGCACCCGCCGCAGGTCGTCGCCCAAGAATTCCAGCGCCGTGCGCTTGATGGCTTCGATGTTTTTGTCGCAGACGGCGGCAACCGAGAAGCCGACGATGCCGAACACGCGCGAGACGCGCTCCACGGCCTCGTCAAAATCGACGTCGTCCTCCGCCGGCTCGCAGACGATGGTGGACTGCGATTTGCGGAACGTGAACGTGCCGAGATCGGCCAGCCGCCGGCGCAGGTTTTTGATCATAATATCTTCAAACGTGGAGCGGTTGAGGCCCTTGAGCACGATCTCCCCGTTTTTGATCAGAATTACTTTTTTCATGTCGTTATCCTTTTTTCCGAATCGTTTTGAGCGCCGCGCGGATCCCTTCCAGCGCATAGTCCAGTTCCTCTTCGGTCGTTTCATCCGAGAGGCTGACGCGCAAGGCGGCGTCGGCCAGTCTGACGTCGAGCCCCGCCGCCGCCAGCACGGGGCTGCGGTGGCCCTTTGCGCAGGCGGAGCCGGAGGAAACGTAGACGCCGCGGTCCGACAGGAAGTTCAGTACCGCTTCCGCGGGCAGACCCGGCAGCGAAAGATGGACGATATAGGGCAGCGCGTCGTCGGCGCTGTTGACCGCAACGCCCGGCTCGTTTTTCAGTTCTGCAACGAAAGCGTCGCGCAGCGCGGTGACGCGCGGCAGGTGCTTTTCGGGGGCCAGCCGCGTTGCCGCGCCGCCGAAGCCGGCAATCGCCGCCGTCGGCTCGGTGCCGGGGCGCAGCGTGCCCTCCTGCTCGCCGCCGAAGGTGTGGGGCCGCAGCGAAACGCCCGGACGAATCCAGAGCGCGCCGACGCCCTTCGGGCCGTGAATCTTGTGCGCGCTGACGGTCATCAGGTCGCAGCCGGTCTTTGCCGGCGAAAGCGGCAGCTTGCCGAAGGCCTGCACGGCGTCCACGTGGAACAGCGCGCGGCTGCCCCGGGCTTTCAGCTCCGCCGCAATTTCGCGCACCGGCTCGATCGCGCCGAGCTCGTTGTTGACGGCCATCACGCTGACCAGCACGGTGTCGTCGGTCAAAAGCCGCCGGAACGCGTCAAGCGACACGTTTCCGAACCGGTCGACCGGAATCAGGCGCAGCGCAAAGCCCTCGCGGGCGAGCTGCTCGGCGGCCTTCATCACCGAAGGGTGCTCCACGGCGGAGACCAGCACGCAGCGGCCGGGGTTGCGCCCGGCCTTTGCCGCGCCGAACACCGCCAGGTTGTTCGCCTCGGTTCCGCCGGAGGTGAAGCGCAGCTCCGCCGGCTTGCAGCGCAGGGCTTTCGCCACGGCGGCGCGGCTCTCTTCCAGCAGCGCTTCCGCCCGAAGGCCGATCTCGTGCAGCGAAGAGGGGTTCCCCCAGCAGTCGTCCATCGCGCGGCGCATCCACCGTTTTGCCTCGCTGCAAAGCGGGGTCGTTGCGCTGTTGTCCAAATAAGCCTGCACGCGGATACACCTCTTCAATATAATTACAGTCCATTATACTATAAAAACAGACTATATGCAATGGGAAAACGGACAATTCTCCCCCGTCGACCGATGAATTTTTTGAAAACTTTGTCCGCCGGAAGGGAATATTCCGCCCGCGCGCCGGGCAATCCTATTGTAGAAACCCTCCATAAAGAAAACCTAAAAGGAGACCCGATTATGCAGAATTCATCCGGCCGCGGCAAGACCCGGGCCCTCTCTTTTTTGTCGGCGCTTTGCGTGCTGCTGCTTGCGCTTTCGCTGGTCAGCGCAAGCCGCGCCAAGGCATACCGCACCCAGCTGCTGCACACGGCCAACCAGTCGCTTTCGCAGCTTTGCACCGAACTCGACACGATCAGAACCTCCCTGCAGAAAAGCGGCTACGCGCAAAGCGGGCCGATGCTGACGAAGCTCAGCGCCGCGGTGCAAAACGCCGCCGCGGGCGCCAAGCTGACGCTTTCGCAGTTGACGACGGAAGAAAACGGCGCCGCGACGCTCTTTCGCTTTCTGTCGCAGGTCGGCGACTACACGGCCGCCCTCAGCCGCCGCGTGCAAGGCGGAAAGCCGCTGACGCAAAAGCAAAAAGAAGGGCTGCGCGCGCTTTCGGCCTATGCCGCGTCTCTTTGCGCCGCCGCCAACGAAATCCGCGCGGGGCTGGACGACGACACAGTCTGCTTTTTTGCCCCCGCCGCCACGCTGCCGCACCAGAAGGCCGCGGGCCGCACCGACTTTGACGCCGTCTTCCTTGCCGCCGGAGAAAAGCTGACCGACTACCCCGCCCTGCCGTATGACGGCCCGTTTTCCGACCGGCGGCAGAAGCAGACGGCCAAGGCCACCGAGGCACTGGACGAGATCAGCCCGCAGACCGCCAGAAGCCGCGCCGCCAAATTTCTCGGCTGCGCCGAAGCGGAGCTCGTGCGCGAAAGCGACGAGGATTCCGCCCTCGCGCTCTATTGCTTTTCCAAGGGCGGACGCACCGTGGGCCTCACCAAGCGCGGCGGCCTGCTGTGCTACCTGACGAACGCGGGCTTTGCCGGCAAGAGCGAAATCAGCGCCGACGCCGCCGTCCGCGCGGCGCAGCGGTTTTTGAGCGAGATCGGCTATAAGAACATGCGGGAGGTCGGCCGCAGCACCTACGACGGCCTTTGCACCGTCGACTTCGCCTACAGCGAAAAGGGCGTGACCTACGACGCCGACCGCATCCGCGTCAGCGTGTCGCTCGACAACGCCGCCGTTGCCGCGGCGGACGCCCGGCCGTTTCTGATGCACCACGCCGCCCGCGTCCTGCCGCAGCAGACCGTTTCCAGAAAGCAGGCCGTGGGCGCGCTGGCGGACGAGCTGGATCTGCTCGATTACGGCGCAGTCCTGATTGCGCGCGACGACGGCACCGAGGCGCTTTGCCACGCCCTGCACTGCCGCGACAAGGACGGCAGGGAGGTCTACGTTTACGCCGACAGCGGCAGGCCGGAGGAAACCGACATCCGGCTGGTGACCCGGGACGACGACGGCGTGCTTGCAAAATAAAAAAAAGTATGGTATCATCCCAACAGAACCATTTGGGAAGTGATACCATGGCAACCGTTTTCATCACCGGCGCTTCCGGCGGGATCGGCGTTGCGCTTTGCCGCGCGTTTCTGAGCCGGGGCGATACCGTGCTGGCCCAGTGCGGCAAACACGCCGCCGCGCTGCGCGATCTGCGCGAACAATATCCCGAAACGCTGCGCACGTTTTCCTGCGACCTTTGCGACGAAGAAGAGGTAGACGCCCTCGCCGGGGCCGTCGCCGGCTTTGCGCCGGGGGTTCTGATTCTCAACGCCGGCGTGGCGCACGTCGGGCTGTTTCAGGACCTTGACGAGATCGACGCCGCGCGGCTCTTCCGCGTCAACGTCCAAAGCCAGATGCAGCTTTGCCGCGCCCTTTTGCCGGGTCTGCTGCGCGCCCACGCGGGCCGCGTGATCGCCGTTTCCTCCATGTGGGGGCGCGTCGGCGCGTCGTGCGAGGTGGATTACAGCGCGTCGAAGGCGGCGCTGCTCGGCTTTTGCAAGGCCCTCGCGAAGGAGGTCGGCCCCTCCGGGATCACGGTCAACTGCATTGCGCCGGGCTTCATCGACACGCCGATGAACGCGCATCTGACCGACGAAGCGCGGCAGGCGGTGCTGGACGAAACGCCCCTTTGCCGCGCGGGCACGCCCGACGACGTGGCGGCTCTCGCCCGCTTTCTTGCGAGCGACGAGGCCGCGTTCATCACCGGTCAGGTGATCGGCGTGGACGGGGGTTTCGCGATCGTATGATCGCGAAACAGTCAACAGTCGTCAGTCGACAGTCAACAGCAGAAAAGCGCCCCAATAAAATGCGCCGCAGGCGCCACAAAAACAAGGCTCCCCCTTTGGGGGAGCTGTCTTTGTGCGCAGCGCAAAGACTGAAGGGGTCTGGGCGCTTTTTTTATTCGGAATTCGGAATGACGCGGGGAAACGTTGTTGCAACGACAAACAGGGTTCCGCGGAGGAAAACGTAGGGGCGGCTTTTGCTTTCTTAACCGAAGAACGCCTTGTGCACGGCGGCAACGGCCTTGTCGGCCATCTCTTTTTCGATCAGGACCGAAATGGTGATCTCGCTGGTGGAGATCATGCTGATGTTGATGCCCGCCTCATACAGCGCGCCGAACATCTTGCTGGCCGTGCCCGCGTGGGACTGCATGCCCGCGCCGACGACCGAGACCTTGGCGATGCTCGTGTCGCAGGAGACCGTGGCGCCCTCGAGGCCGAAGATGTTCTCGAGCAGCTCGGTCGCCTGCTCGGCGTTGCTCTTTGCGCAGGTGAAGGAGATGTCCTTGGTGCCGTCGCGGCCCACGGACTGCAGAATGACGTCGATGTTGATGCCCTTGGCGGCAAGGGACGAGAACAGCTTGAACGCGTTGCCCGGCACGTCCTGCATGCCGACCACGGAAATCCGCGCCACGTCCATATCCTTGGTCACGCCTCTGATTAACATTTTTTCCATTTTTGCAACCTCCCTGACAATCGTGCCCGGCTCTTTGACCATGCTCGAGAGCACTTCGATTTCTACGTTATACTTTTTGGCAAGCTCCACCGACCGGTTGTTGAGCACCTGCGCGCCGAGCGTGGCAAGCTCCAGCATTTCGTCATAGGTGATGTCGGTCAGCTTCTTGGCGTTCGGCACCTTGCGCGGGTCGGCGGTGAACACGCCCGTCACGTCGGTGTAGATCTGGCAAAGGTCGGCATGCAGCGCCGCGGCCAGCGCCACCGCGGACGTATCGGAGCCGCCGCGGCCGAGCGTCGTGAGGTCGTCGCCCTTGTGGATGCCCTGAAAGCCCGCCACGATCACGATCTTGTGCTTGTCGATCTCCTTGAGCAGCCGGTCGGCCTTGATCTCTTCGATACGCGCCGAACCGTGTGCCGTGTTGGTGCGGAATCCCGCCTGCCAGCCGAGGAGCGACACGACCGGGCAGCCGATTTTTTCAATCGCCATGGCCAGCAGCGCGATGGAGATCTGTTCGCCCGCGGTGAGCAGCATATCCATTTCGCGTTTGGAGCCTCTGGGATTGATCTCCATTGCTTTTTCAATCAGGTCGTCGGTCGTGTCTCCCTGTGCGGAAACGACCACGACCACGTCGTTGCCTTCCTTATAGGTGTCGGTGATGGTACGCGCGACGTTCCTCACGCGCTCGGCGTTCGCCACCGACGAGCCGCCGAATTTCTGAACGATGAGTGCCATGGTTTTCACCCCGATTTATATGGTAAAGATTCGATAACGGATATTCAGAACAGACGGATGACCGAAGCGGCGCCGAGGCCGAGCCCCGCAGCCGCGCTGCGCAAGGCGCCCTCTTTCGCTTCCGGCGTGACGAACACAAGGTCGTCTTCGGCGCTTTCCAAAAGCGTGCAGCCGGGCAGCGCGGCGGCAAGCTTCGCCGTGTCGGCGGCCTTGTCTGCCGTTTTCGCGCGCACGAACAGCCGCGCGGGCGCTTCCATCGGGTCGGCCAGCAGGCCCTCCCTTGCGGGGCCCCAGCCGAAGGTCCTGCGTTTTTCATCATGCTGAACGCAGTCGATCACGTCGGCCACAACGGCGGAGGCCGTCGCGAGCTTGCCGGCGCCCTGGCCGTAGAACAGGACCTCGCCCACCATGTCGCCGCGCACGACGCAGGCGTTGAACACGCCGGACACGTCGGAAAGCAGGTGGCTTTCCGGCACCAGCGCGGGCGCCACCGTGACGCACCACTGCCCGTTTTGCAGCCGCACGGCGCGGGCGATCAGCTTGATGACGCAGCCGAGCGCTTCCGCATAGGCGACATCCTCTTTTGTCAGGCGGGTGATTCCCTCGGTGAAAACGCCGTCGGGATACACGTGGCTGCCGCTGGCGAGCGACGCGAGAATGCAGATTTTGCGGCAGGCGTCGATGCCCTCCACGTCGGCGGTGGGATCCTTTTCGGCATAGCCCTTTTCCTGGGCCAGCCGGAGCGCGTCGCCGAACGCCATGCCGTCCGTTATCATTTTACTCAGAATAAAGTTGGACGTTCCGTTGAGGATGCCGACAATCTCCTGCACCCGGTTGGCCGCCAGGCAAAGGCTCAGCGGACGGATGAGGGGAATGCCGCCGCCGACCGCCGCCTCAAACAGAAAGTTGACGTTGTTGGCGCGGGCGAGCTCCAGCAGCGCAAAGCCCTTTTTGGCCACCAGCTCCTTGTTGGACGTCACCACATGCTTGCCCTTTTTGAGGCAGGCCGAAACAAACGTGAACGCCGGCTCCAGACCGCCCATGGTCTCCACCACGATGCGGGTTTCGTCGTCCGAAAGGATGTCGTTCACGTCCTTGGTCATATAGCGCGAAAACGCATGGCCGGGAAAATCGCGGATATCGAGAATATGGGAAAGGCGCAGGTCTCCCAGGCCCTGTTCGCTGATATGATCCGCATTCTGCGCGATCACCTCAGCCACGCCGGAGCCGACAACGCCGAAGCCCATGATTGCAACGTTCATGCTTTTGGGTCTCCTTTTCCACGCTAAAGTGATATAATCATATCATAATTTGTCGCTTTTGCAAAGAGGTTTCTTTCATTTTTCTGAATTTTGTGAAATCCATTGATTTTCATTTCCCGATGCGTGTATAATAAGTATAATATGACAAAGCGAAGAGGTGCCGCTATGCAAGATGTTGAAAAAAGGCGTGCCATGATCATCAACGTGATCTATCTCGCCATGCTCGTTGCCATCGGATTCCTGATTATCCGTTATGCGCTGGGCGTCTGTTTCCCGTTTCTGTTTGCCTTTCTGGCGGCGGCACTGCTGCAGCGGCCCAAGAACTTTCTGGTGCGCAAGACGTTTTTGAAAGACGGCGCCGCTTCGGTGATCTGTGTGTTTCTGCTGGTCTTCCTCGTGCTGGCGCTGGTGTCGCTGATCGGCGTGCGTCTGTTTGCACGGGTGCAGGACTTCATCGACTATCTGTCGCTGCAGTTCCAGAACGCCGAGGACGTCATCGCCAACATTGAAAAATGGCTGCTGAACGTCATTGAAAAGCTGCCGGAGTTCCTGCGCAAAACGCTGCACGAAAACGCAACCGAGCTGTTCGCCAAGCTGAACGACTATTTCACCGCCTCAACCGCCGACACCGCCGAGGCCGCGGCCGCAGCCGGCGCCGAGGCGACGCAGACCGCCAAATCCGCGCTTTCCGGCCTGCTGGGCGGCAACTTCAAGCTTTCGTGGCTCACCACGCCGCTCACCAGCCTGCTTTCCACCGCAAAGCAGATCCCCTCGGTGCTGATCGCCGTGGTGATCACGCTAGTTGCCAGCTGCTTCATGACCACGGAGTTCCCGAAGGTGATGCAGTTCTTCCGCCTGCAGGTGCCCGAACGGCGCCGCAACGATCTGGACCGCGCCAAGGTGCTGCTCAAATCGTCGCTGGGCAAGATGGGCAAGGCCTACGCCCTCATCATGCTGGTCACCTTTATTGAGATGTCGCTGGGCCTGACGGTGCTGCGGCTGATCGGCGTGTTCCAGTCGAACTATATCATCATGATCGCTGCCGTCACCGCCATCATCGACATCGTGCCCGTGCTCGGCACCGGCACCGTTCTGCTGCCCTGGGCGGCCTATTCGCTGATTACCGGCTCATTCGGCATGGGCATCGGTCTGCTCGTGCTCTACGCCGCCATTACGGTGATCCGCCAGGTGATCGAGCCGAAGCTCGTGGCCGGCCAGCTGGGGCTTTCTCCCATCGTCACGATCGCCGCGCTGTATTTCGGCCTCAAGATTTTCGGCGTGCTGGGCATGCTGATTACCCCGGTGCTCGTGATCATGCTCAAACTGCTCAACGACGAGGGCATTATCCATCTGTGGCGCTCCCCTGCCCGCGCAAGGAAAGAGGCAGCCGCCGCAGCCGCCGCAGCGCCCGAAGCGCCGGCGGAAGAACCGGCGGAAGAAACCGACGCGTAATCCGTGATCCGTGCGGCCGACGCCTGTGCGCCGGCCGCGTTTTCTTTTGAAAAACCGCGGCAGACCTCTTGCAAAGCGGCGGGAAGTATTGTATAATATTGTCACAAATATGAAAAGAAGGTGTATTCCCATGTGGCAACTGAAGAAAGCATATTATCGCAGCTTTCAGGTCATCATGAAATATGTGCAGTCCGTCTTCGACTGGTCGGAACCTGAACTGCTGGAGGGCGCCGGCGCCGTGAAGCGTCTGCCCGCGCTGATCAAATCCAAGGGCATCGACAAGGTTCTCGTCGTCACCGACAAGGGCCTGATGGGCCTGAACCTGCTGAACGGTCTGTTTGAAGCGCTGACCGAAGCCGGCGTGGACTACGTCGTGTTCGACGGCGTGCAGCCCAACCCGACGATCGACAACATTGAAGACGCCCGCACGCTCTATCTGGAAAACGGCTGCAAGGGCGTGGTCGCCTTCGGCGGCGGTTCCCCCATGGACTGCGCCAAGGCTGCGGCCGCCCGCGTGACCAACCCCAAGATCAGCGTGCGCAAGATGCGCGGCCTGCTGCACGTGGTGCATAAGCCGGCCATCATCTTCGCCGTGCCCACAACGGCCGGCACCGGCTCGGAAGTGACCGTGGCCGCCGTGGTGTCTGATCAGACGACCCACGAAAAGAACGCGATCAACGACCCGAAGCTGCGGCCGAAGTTCGCGGTGCTCGACCCCGAGCTGACGATCGGTCTGCCGCCGCACATCACGTCCACCACCGGTATGGACGCGCTGACCCACGCGGTGGAAGCGTATATCGGCAGAAGCAACTTCCGTTCCACCGAGCGCTATGCCGAAAAGGCCGTGAAGCTCATCTTCGCCAATCTGGAAAAGGTCTATGCCAACGGCAAGGATCTCGAGGCCCGCGGCAACATGCTCAAGGCGTCCTACTACGCCGGCATGGCGTTCACCCGCGCCTATGTGGGCTACGTCCACGCCATCGGCCACAACCTCGGCGGCATGTACGGCATCCCCCACGGGCTTGCGATGTCCGTGATCCTGCCCTACGTTCTCGACTATTACGGCAAGACGGCGTGGTTCCGTCTGGCGCGTCTGGCCGAGATCTCCGGCGTCTGCACGCTGGGCTCCGACGAGACCAAGGCCAAGGCCTTCATTCAGGCGATCCGCGACATGAACGCGCGCATGAACAATCCCGACGGCTTTGAGCAGATCAGGGAAGAGGATCTGCCGACGCTCGTCAAGCGTGCGCTGAAGGAAGCGAACCCGCTCTATCCGGTGCCGAAGATCATGAACGAAGCGGACTGCGAAGCCGTCATCCGTCAGCTGATGAAGTAAAACGAAACCAACAAAAAAAGACCGCTGCATGTCGCAACATGCAGCGGTTTTTTTATCTTATAGCTGCGGCAGAACCGCTTTTTTCAGATAGGCCGCGATCGTATGGAACAGCAGGATCACAAACCCGAACGGGCCGCGGTGCACTTCGCCGCAAAGGGGACAGGCCGGCGTCTGCGGCGGTTCCTCGGGCGGGGTCTCCGGTTCGGTCAAGGGCGCGCCGCAGCGCGTGCAGCAGCCGTTCTCGTCCGGCTCGGTGTGGCCGAAGGCCGGCAAGGTATAGGCCGCCGTTTTCACCTCGCCGCAGTCGGCGCAGGTCAGCACCACCTCGCCCGGCGACGTGCAGCTCCGTTCGGTCAGCTGCGCCTGCCAGCGGTGTTCGTTCGGCACGCAGGGGCCCATGGCCTCGTAATCGACGTAGCAGTAGTCCAGATCGACGTAGGTCGAGCCCATGCCGTAGACGCTGCCCTTGCCGCCGTTGGAAAACTGCCACATCTCGCAGTCGGGCTTTTTGCCGCCCTCGGGGTCCTGATTCTGAAAGGTAAAGGTCTTTTTGTTCTGGTCGGTCGTGTAGCAGGTCCAGCGGGCAATCCAGCGGCTGCAGTTTTCCAGCCGGGTCAGGTCCATCTCACTCGTGGAATGATTCAGCGAGCAATAGACGCCCACGCGGTAGCCCGCGGCGGCAAACATGTGCAGCTCGATCAGCATCAGGTCGGTCAGCGCTTCGCTGCTGAGGGCAAACACGCTGCTGTCTTCCACGTCCAGAAACAGCGGATAGGTCAGCGCCTTGCCGCCCAGCGCCGCCAGCGCGTCCTGCGCCTCCTTCACGGCGCCCTGCGGCGTGGTGGCGTACATATAGACGTAGGCGCCGAGGGGAATCCCCTGCGCCGTTGCGGCGGCGTAGTTGGTTTCAAACGTCGTGTCCTTGCGGTAGGCAAGGCAGCGCAAAACGGCGAACTCCACGCCGGCCTGTTTCGCTTTGGCCCAGTCGACCGTCCCCTGCCAGCGCGACACGTCGATTCCCCTGCGGGCAACGCTTTGCGCGCCCGCGCCGAACGGCAGCGCCGAGAGCAGTATCACCAGCGAAAGCACCATCACACACCACCGTTTCCATCGTTTCATGCGGCCGCCTCCTTTGAAGTCTGTGGTCTCATTATACACAAGGGGCCGCAGCGGGTCAAGAAACAAAGCGTAAACAGATTGTGACCTTCTTTTCTTTCATGGGAAAAAAAAGAAGCAAAAGAAAGCGGCGCGCCCCGCGTCCTTCCAAATTCCAAATTCCACATTCCAAATGGAAAAGCCGCCCCACACGGAGCGGCTTTTGCAAACAAAACTTATTCTTCTGCCTCGGCTTTCGCGTCTTCAATGACCTTCTGGGCCACGTTGCCCGGCGCGTCTTCATAGCGCGCGAAGGTGAGCGTGAAGTAGCCGCGGCCTGCGGTCACGGAGCGCAGCATGGTGGAGAAATCGCCCATTTCGGCCATCGGCACTTCGGCCACGAGCTCCTGCATCTTCGGCTCGTCGGCGGCGCCCATACCCATCACGCGGCCTCTTCTCTTGGTGATGTCGCCCATGATGTCGCCGAGGTTGGCGTCGGGGATGTAGACCTTCAGGTCGCCGATCGGCTCGAGGATGACCGGCGCGGCCTGCGCCATACCGTTCTTATACGCGATCTTCGCGGCGGTGCGGAACGCCATATCGTTGGAGTCCACCGGATGGTAGGAGCCGTCATACAGCACGGCCTTGAGGCCGACGACCGGATACCCGGCAAGCGGGCCCTTCTGCACGGCTTCCTGCAAGCCCTTTTCCACGGCGGGGAAGTAGTTCTTCGGCACGGAGCCGCCGACCACTTCGCTTTCGAAGATCAGCTCGTCGCCGTCGTGCGGCTCGAAGCGGATCCAGACGTCGCCGAACTGGCCGGAACCGCCGGTCTGCTTCTTGTGGCGGCCCTGCACGGAGCAGCTCTTGCGGATGGTCTCGCGGTAGGCGACCTTCGGGATCTTGAGGTCGATCTCAACGCCGAACTTGCTCTTGAGCTTGGCAAGCACGATGTCGAGCTGCTGTTCGCCGAGGCCGGAAAGCAGCATTTCGCGGGTCTCTTCGTTGGTGGAGAAGACGACGGTCGGGTCTTCGCCCATGATCCGGCGCAGGCCGGCGGCGACCTTGTCTTCTTCGCCCTTCTTCTTCACGACGATCGCCATGGTCAGCGACGGCGCCGGGAACTTGACGCCGTCCAGATGCACGACCTTCTTCGGGTCGCAGATCGTGTCGCCGGTGTCGAGCGAGTTGAGCTTGGTGATAACGCCGATGTCGCCGGCGTTGATGGCGGCAATATCTTCCTGCTTGTTGCCGCGGACGCTGATGAGCTTGCCCATGCGTTCGCTGCTGCCGGTGCGGGCCACGTAGGCGGGCACGTCGGCGGTGATCTTGCCGGAAATGACCTTCACGAAGGACATCTTGCCCACGAACGGGTCGGCCACGGTCTTGAAGCAGACGGCGGCAAGCGGGCCGTTCGGGTCGCACTTGATTTCCACGTCGTTGTCGTTGTCGTCCTTGCCGGTCTCGCCGCCGGCCTGGGCCGGTGCGGGGGCGGAATAGACGAGCGCGTCAAGCAGCAGATCCACACCGTCCATCGTAACGCCCGAGCAGGCGTAGACCGGATAGATTTCGCCGGTCTCCACGCCCTTGGTCAGGCCGTTGATCACTTCTTCCTTCGTCAGCTCTTCGCCGTCGAAGTATTTCATCATCAGATCGTCGTCCACGGCGGCGACGGCTTCCATGAGCACTTCCTTCATCTCGTCGAAGTGCGGGTCGGACGGCATGTCGACCGGCGTCGCCTTGCCGTTTTTATAGGAGAACGCCTTGCCGGAGCAGAGGTTGACGTAGCTTTCCGCCTTGCCGCCCACCATGTGGGGCACGACGACCGGGCAAAGCTTTGCGCCGATCTCTTCCTTCAGCGCTTCGAAGGTTTTGTAGAAATCGCTGTTTTCGGCGTCCACGCGGGTGATGGCAAAGAACTTCGCGATGCCGCGGGCGTCGGCGGCCTTGATGGCCTTTTCGGCGCCGACGTCGAAATCGGAGCCCGCTGCGGTGACGATCAGCGCACATTCCGCGGCGCGCATGGCCTCATAGACGCCGCCTTCAAAGTCGAATTTGCCCGGCGCGTCCAGCAGGTTGATCTTGCAGTCCTTCCATTCCAGCGGCGCGACCGCGGTGGAAAGCGAGCACTGTCTCTTCTTTTCTTCGGGGTCAAAGTCCATCACGGTGTTGCCGTCGGCGATCTTGCCCAGACGGTCGCTGGCCTTGGCAAGATAGAGCATCGCTTCGGCGAGGCTGGTCTTGCCCTTTCCGGTGTGGCCGGCAATGGCAATGTTTCTGATGTGGTTCGCATCGTACGCTTTCAAATGAAAAACCTCCTTGCACCGCTGCTGCGTCGGCGCGGCGCGTTTCTTCTTTTTGTTGGGATCGCTCCCGGTCTGCTTCCCGGTCGGCGCGGTCTCCCGTCTGTCCGCAAAGCTGTCAACGTATATTGTAACATATTCCAAAAGAAGATGCAAACAAATTTATCACTAATTTTTATTGTGTGTTTTTGTTCACTGTGTATAGATTTCAGGGGACAGGGAACAGGGAGCAGGAGACAGGGACGCGGGGAAGGCCGGTTGCAAAAAGAACCGGTCGGCCGCGGCGGGGGGGCAAGGGGCCCTTTTCGTAAGGAAGAATACGCCCTAAAATCGCTTCTTTTCCGCGATAACTGCTTTAAAAATCCGCGCAAGGCGTCAGCCTTGCGCGGATTTTGTGCATTGTTCTCACGAAAAATAATCTGATTATAGGGTGCGCAGCAGTTTT
>JAEEGF011804769.1_pt1 | contig 23035 bp, 17 predicted proteins | sample 9134171 | NCBI WGS metagenome assembly JAEEGF01 (sample SAMN16246542, study PRJNA631951) | gut metagenome | biome: gut microbiome; feature: rumen; material: AP-attached | host: Bos | place: Iran: Karaj | collected 2018-10
GTGATGGTCTTGTGTTCTTCCTCTTCTTCCTTCTCGGCATATTGGTTGTTCGTTTTACTCAAGTCTTTCAATCGTTCCTCGGCATCAATATACATGCTGCGGAATTTCAAGAAATCGAAAATCGTATAGTTGGTACCGACACGTTTAGACTTGAACAAAACAGGACCTTTACTTTCTAACTTAATAGCAATAGCAGTCAAGATGAATATCGGAGAAAGTACGATGATGGCAAGTCCTGAGAAAACGATATCAAACAGGCGTTTCCATACAGGAATCTTGAATTTCAGAATCTTGTATTTGGGAGCCTCGTCGTCGAAAAGGATATTCTCGCGATCAGAAATGAATTGAATCTTCTTATTTAATGCCGTCACAGAAGCATCTTTGTTGATAGTGTCGTTCACTCCGCAATTCATATAGATGCTACGCTCTTCTTCTGACATGTTGTCTGTCAAAAGGATGATATAAACATTGCGGCATTTCTTGCGGAGATAGGTGATGGCTGTAACGTCCTCACTACGGACATTACGCTCAAAAAAGACAATGAAATGCTCGTTGGATACGTGAGGCGTGCAAACCTGTGCTGCATCCTTATAGGCAGTAGTCATACGGACTAACTGTCCTGGGATGTATTTGAGCCTTTCCTGTGTCTTTGGATTGTTACCTAAGTAAACAACACCTATCATAATATATATAAATAATGTGTATTAATTCGGGAGTATCTTCTTGACGCGTATCTTTAACTCCATCGGGTTGAAGGGCTTGACAATGTAGTCAACAGCTCCAATCTCCAATAAGCGGATTCGCTCGCTAGTGGAATCTTCGCTGGAGAGCATGATAACGGGAATATGGCGGAATAACTCGTTCTGTTTAATCCATTCCAAGAAATCATCACCTCGCATACCTGGCATACGGATGTCGGAAATGATTAGGTCGGGTGTGTTGCCAGCTTGTAGCCACTTAACACCCTGCAAACCGTCGGGCAACCACTGTACGTCGTAGTCGCTCATCAAGTAGATGGAGAGGACCTTAGCAATGGTCTCTTTGTCATCAAGTATTAGTATTTTTTTCTTCATATATGAATGTAACTTAGTTCTGAGTATTGTGATTCCAATGTGCAAAGGTAAAAAATAATTTTTAATTGTAGTCAAATAATGATAAAAAAATGCGAAAAAAAAGGAAAAAAGTTGCATTTTAGAAATAATTTAGGGAATTTTGGGGCGTAAAACGTAATCTAATATAGTAATAAAGATAATTTTTATCATTATGGCAAACAGATATCTTTTAGGTTTTGATGTTGGCAGTTCTTCTGTCAAGGCATCGTTAGTGAATGCCGATACTGGTGTGTGTGCAGCTGCTGCTTTCTTCCCTGAGAAAGAAGCACCTATCATGGCAGTGAAGGCTGGTTGGGCTGAGCAGGATCCTCAAATGTGGTGGGATAATGCAAAGCTGAGTTTGAAGAAAATTATGGCTGAGACGGGCGCAACGGGTGAGGACATCATCGCAGTTGGTATTTCTTATCAGATGCACGGACTTGTTTGTGTAGATAAGAACTTGAAGGCTCTCCGTCCGGCAATTATCTGGTGCGATTCTCGCGCTGTTCCCTATGGTGAGAAGGCTTTCAATGACTTAGGTGCTGATCAGTGCTTGACTCATCTGTTGAACTCGCCAGGAAACTTCACTGCAGCTAAATTGGCCTGGGTGAAAGAGAATGAGCCCAATACCTATGACCAGATTTATAAGATAATGTTGCCTGGCGATTATATTGCCATGCGACTTTCAGGTCAGGCTAACACTACTGTAAGCGGCTTGTCGGAAGGAATGTTCTGGGATTTCAAAAACAATCAGGTGGCCGACTTCCTCATGAAGTATTACGGTTTCGACTCATCGCTGATTGCGGATATTGTACCAACATTCGGTATTCAAGGTGAGGTTAGTGCCGAAGCCGCAGCAGAATTGGGTCTGAAAGCAGGTACTCCTATTTCTTATAGAGGTGGTGACCAGCCAAATAATGCCTTGTCGCTTAATGTTCTGAATCCTGGTGAGATTGCTGCTACGGCAGGAACATCTGGTGTAGTGTATGGTGTGCTTGGAGAAGTGAACTATGACAAGCAGAGCCGTGTTAATACCTTTGCGCATGTGAATCATAGCGCAGACCAGACCCGCTTGGGTGTTCTGCTCTGTATCAATGGTACAGGTATTCTGAATGCCTGGGTTCATCGCAACATAACTCCAGACATCAGCTATGCAGAGATGAATGATTTGGCTGCTACAGCTCCTATCGGCAGTGAAGGTGTGACAATTATTCCGTTTGGTAATGGCGCAGAGCGTGTGTTGGAGAATAAAGAAATCGGATGTTCTATCAATGGTTTGAATTTCAACAAGCATTCAAAAGCTAATCTCGTGCGCGCTGCCCAGGAGGGTATTGTTTTCTCGTTCTGCTATGGTATGGAAATTATGCAGCAGATGGGTATGGATATTCGGAAGATTCATGCCGGTAAGGCTAACATGTTCTTAAGCCCCTTGTTCCGTAATACTTTGGCTGGTGTCAGTGGCGCAACGATTGAACTGTATGACACTGATGGCTCTGTAGGTGCAGCTAAGGGAGCAGGTATCGGTGCCGGTATCTATAAGGATAGCAATGAGGCTTTTGCAACGTTGGAGAAACTTCAGGTTATTGAACCGGATATAGCGAAGAAAGCAGAATACCAAGCTGCTTATGCTGCTTGGAAAGCTACTTTAGAAAAGAACTTGAAGTAATAGATAGGAAATCGGCAATTCCATACGGAGTTGCCGATTTTTCTTTTATGAATTCTATACGTACGTATTTGCCGTCCGTTTTCCTCGTAAAACAGCCAGGGCATTGAGGGCCAAGGCTTCCATCTCGTTCTCTCCAGGGAAAACAAATACTGGGGCAAGGAATCCAATACGTCTTCGTAATTCCGATACAACATAGTCAGAATGGGCCATGCCGCCGGTCAGGAGGATGGCATCCACATTGCCACAAAGTACAGCCGCTTCAGATGCAATCTGTTTGGCTGTGTGGTAGAGCATGGAATCCACTACAAGTCTTGCGTGGTCATCACCTCGACGGATACGTTCCAAGATCTCACGCATATTATTCGTTCCAAGGTGAGCTGTCAGTCCTGCTTTTCCTGCAATACGTTTAAGTAGCTCTTTCTCTGTGTATTTCCCACTAAAGCACAGTCGTATTAAATCCGAGGCAGGCAATGTCCCTGCACGCTCTGGGGAGAATGGACCTTCACCATCCAGCGCATTGTTGGCATCAATAGCTCGTCCGTGTTCATGAGCGGCAACACTGATGCCTCCACCAAGGTGACATATTATTAGATTCAGATCTTCATATTCCTTCCCTACACCTTTTGCATAACGACGGGCAATGGCTCGCTGGTTAAGAGCATGCCATATACAAATGCGGGATATCATAGGGCTTCCGCAGATGCGGGCTAAGGGAGATAGTTCATCTACAACACCAGGGTCGGCAATAAAGGCACGACAACCAATCTCAACGGCTATCTCATAGGCTATCAGGCATCCGAGGTTACAAGCATGATTATGCATTACACAACCATGAAGAGTATCGTCAACCATCTTTTCGTTGATTTCGTAGACTCCTCCAGCAATGGGTTTCACCAGGCCGCCACGTCCAATCACAGCATCAAATCCCAAGGATATGTTTGCTTGCCTCAGTTCGTCAAGAACTATCTGCCGACGGAAATCTTGCTGTTCTGTAATGGCTCCATAAGGAGACAATTCTTCGGCAGTATGTGTGATGTTGCGTAACAAGATGGGCTTTTCGTCTTCATACACAGCTATTTTGGTAGAAGTGGAGCCTGGGTTAATAACTAGAATTTTCATAAAGCGGCAAGTGCAAAGAGAATACTGTTATATTTGGCTTCAGAAGAGTCACCGCGAGAAGGAACGACGACAGGGCACAGGGTGCCACAAAGAATACCTGCAGTATGGGCATCGGCAAAGAGAGTCATTGACTTATAGAAAGCATTCCCTGCCTCAATATCGGGCATGATAAGAACGTCAGCATCTCCGTTGAGAACGGACGTAATGCCTTTGGCATTCAGGGCATGGGCAGAGCATGCCGACTTGACATCAAGTGGGCCATCCACCAGGCATGCTCCAAAGATTCCGGCTTCAGCCATCATGCGAATGTCTCTATAGCCGTCGACAAACGGAAATTTGTTGCTTGGCTTCTCAGAACAATGAATGAGGGCGATGCGAGGTGTCGAAATACCTATTTTCCTGCAGATGGATGCAGCATATCGTACTTGCTCGATACGTTGTTCTTGGGTGGGGTAGGGTATGACTGCCGCATCACTGAAAAATAATAGTTTGTGATAAGTAGGGATCTCTGCAACAGAGAGGTGCGTGAGCACTCGCCCTGAAGGCAGTAATCCTTTCTCTTTGTTGAGGATGGCGCGAAGTAATTGGTCTGTTCCAATGAGTCCCTTCATCAAGACGTCTGCTTTCCCTTCTCTGATAGTCTGAACTCCTTTTGCAGCAGCCTCTTCTGGGGAATCGCCATCAATGAATACTGTAGAGGCAATCCCTTCTGATTCTACTTGGCATAATGCATCACGTGTAGCTTTGTCGTAAACACAAACAGCGGCGATACGGTAGCTTTGTCCGCACTGTCGCAGTTGGTTTTTCATGTCGTTAAAGGTCTTTATCATAGGCTTTAGATGTATATTATATTTAAATCTGTCTATTGGAGACTCTGTTTATACCATTCAAAGAGTTTTCTTACACCATCTTCTATTTCAACTTTGTGTGTCCATCCTAAGGAATGGAGTTTTGAGACATCAATGAGTTTTCGCATTGTGCCATCGGGCTTGGAAGTGTCAAACTCAATAGCACCTTTAAAGTCGACAGCATGGGCTACAAGATCGGAAAGTTCACGAATCGTCAATTCTTTACCAGTACCAACATTGATGTGGCAGTTGCGGATTTCTCCCAGAGAGGGAATTGCTCCGCCTCGGCCTGCTGAGTGGTTGCGATCAACCGCACCGTCAGTGCTAGCCCCATAGTGTACACTTGAATATTTGTCAATTCCAATGATGTCGGAGAAGTTGACATTCAATAATACGTGGACAGAGGCATCTGCCATATCCTCGCTCCACAGGAATTCTCTCAAGGGCTTTCCTGTTCCCCAGAGAACAACCTTGTTGTCGTGGATGCCATACTTCCCTAAAATATCCAGGATCGCATCGTCTTGTGACAGTCCATTCACGCCTTCCACAGGTCGCTTGTCCATGTCTTTGCGAATAGCATCCCAATCACGGTTATGGATGAGTTTAGCCAAATAAATCTTGCGCATCATGGCAGGCATAACATGCGAGTTTTCCAAATGGAAATTGTCATTGGGACCATAAAGATTAGTAGGCATCACTGCAATATAGTTGGTACCATATTGCAGATTATAGCTTTCGCACATCTTCAATCCGGCAATTTTAGCAATGGCATATTCTTCGTTGGTATATTCCAAAGGGGATGTCAGCAGACAGTCTTCTTTCATGGGCTGGGGTGCATTTTTGGGATAAATACACGTGGATCCCAGGAATAACAACTTCTTGACCCTATGTGCATATGATTCGGAGATGACATTGCACTGCATCTTCATGTTTTGCATGATAAAATCAGCACGATAGAGGGAATTAGCCATAATTCCGCCAACAAAAGCTGCCGCCAGTACAACAGCATCCGGCTGCTCTTCGTCAAAGAAATTTTTTACTGCAATTTGATCGGTCAAATCAAGCTCTTGGTGAGAGCGTCCTACCAAGTTGGTGTAACCTCTTTGCTTGAGGTTGTTCCAAATGGCGGAACCTACAAGGCCGTGATGGCCTGCTACATATATTTTACTTTTCTTGTCTAACATTATTCTGGGAGCTGTGCCTTAAGGAATAACTTTCTAACAAACTTCATGTCGTGCTGTACCATGATTTTCACAAGGTCTTGGAAAGAAGTCTTCTGAGGATTCCATCCTAACTTCGTCTTTGCCTTGGCAGGATTGCCCAGTAACTGGTCAACTTCTGCAGGACGGAAATATTTAGGATCAACCTCAACAAGTGCCTTCCCTGTTTTCTTGTCAAATCCCTTTTCGTCGATTCCGTCACCACGCCATTCCAATTCAATGCCAACTTCCTTGAAAGCTAATGTCGCAAACTCGCGAACAGTATGGTATTCGCCAGTAGCAATTACAAAGTCGTCGGGGGTGGGTTGCTGAAGGATAAGCCACATACATTCTATATAGTCTTTAGCATATCCCCAATCACGGAGAGAATTAAGATTTCCTAAGTATAGCTTGTCCTGATATCCTTGAGCAATGCGGGTTGCTGCAAGCGTGATTTTGCGGGTGACAAAGTTTTCACCACGGCGCTCGCTTTCATGATTAAACAAGATGCCGTTACAGCAGAACATACCATACGACTCCCTGTAATTTTTCATAATCCAATATCCATATAGTTTGGCGACAGCGTATGGTGAACGGGGATAGAATGGGGTCGTTTCACTTTGAGGCACTTCTTGTACCTTTCCGTATAGCTCGGATGTAGATGCCTGATAAATCTTGCAACTTTTCTCCAATCCGCAGATACGAACAGCCTCCAATAGGCGAAGTACGCCTGATGCATCAACGTCGGCAGTGTATTCTGGAACGTCGAAGGACACTTTGACATGACTTTGGGCTGCCAAATTATATATCTCAGTTGGCTTGGTCTCTCCAATAATTCGAATCAACGATGAGGAATCTGTCATATCGGCCCAATGAAGATTGACCAAACGTTTTTTCTTCATGTCGCGAACCCATTCGTCTAGGTAGAGATGCTCGATTCTTCCCGTATTGAAAGAGGATGAACGGCGAAGAAGACCATGGACTTCATAGCCTTTCTCTATAAGAAACTCAGCCAGGTATGAACCATCCTGACCTGTAATACCTGTTATAAGTGCAACTTTTCTATCTTCCATTAGTTATTCTTTTTTTTATTTGTCTTGGCCACTGAATTGTTTGATGCGCTGCTCTTCTGAGAGTTTGCAAATGAGTAGGGTGTCGTTATTCTCGGCTATAATATATCCGTCGAGTCCTTGAATCACAACTTTTTTCTCTTGCACCGTATGTACCATGCAGTTGTGTGATTCTATCATGGTGACGTCGGGACCAATGCATGCATTGCCATACAGGTCTTGTTTTGTGTTTTGAAGAAGAGAGCCCCAAGTGCCCAAATCACTCCATCCGAAATCTGCAGGACATACAAAGATTTCCTCGGCTTTCTCCATAATGGCATAGTCAACAGAAATATTATCACATTCAGGGAACAAGCGATCAATCTCTGCCTGTTCTTTGTCGGTACCGTAGATTGGAAGTAGAGACTCGAAAATCTTAGCCATAGCAGGCTGATAGATTCGGAAAGCATTGACAATGGTAGAAACATTCCAAATGAAAATGCCGGCATTCCAGAAATAATTATTTTTGCTGATATATTGCTTGGCTGTTTCCAGGTCGGGCTTCTCACGGAAAGAGTCAACACGGAAAATCCCCTTATTGCGGAGGGAATTGCTGGAAAGGGCTGCTTGAATATACCCGTAGCCTGTCTCCGGACGGGTGGGTTTCATACCCAATGTGACAATCGCATCGCTGTCATAGGTGAATTCCATGCATTCCGAAATGATACGACGGAACTCGTTGACGTTCATGACGACGTGGTCGCTTGGTGATACAACAATATTTGCCTTTGGGTCGTTAGATTTGATGCGCCAACTTACATAGGCAATGCATGGAGCCGTATTGCGACGACATGGTTCACATAAAATATGATTGCGTGGCATCTCTGGCAACTGCTGTGAGACGATGTCCATATATTTCTGATTCGTAACCACCCAAACATTCTCTTTTGGGATGATTGTCTCAAAGCGATCAACTGTCAGTTGAAGCAGCGTTTTCCCAACGCCCAAAACATCAATAAACTGTTTGGGGTTATCGGCTGTGCTCATGGGCCAGAAACGGCTTCCTACGCCTCCTGCCATGATGACTAAATGGTTGTTTGTTCTTGCCATAATGATTTACATGTTGAAAGACTTGGCAAATATACGAAAAATATTCTGTATAATCAAGACTTATTTCTTTTTTCTTTTTAAATAGGAGTGAAATACAAAATAAACAACGGCTATCAATACCAGTGCAATGATGGCTATTTTAATGTATTCTGCATATTCACTGATCTTGTCGTTGAGTTGGTCCTCAGGGACAATGGCGTGAAGATACCATCCTAAGGCTGCAAGAATACTATGCCAAACTCCAGCTCCGATGGTTGTATAGAGTAGAAACTTCCAGTAGTTCATTTTGGCAAGGCCGGCAGGGATTGAGATGAGATGACGGATACCGGGAATCAATCTTCCTGTCAATGTGGCAACGATGCCGTGGTCATCGAAATATTTCTCGCTTTTCTCAACTTTTTCTTGGTTCAATAGGCACATTTTGCCCCATTTGCTGTTTGCAAAACGGTAGATGACCGGGCGTCCTACATAATAGGCAACAACATAGTTGATAGATGCTCCTAAGTCGGCACCGATAGTTGCGAAGAGAATTACCAGAAAAACGTCTAGATTGCCTCCTGCTGCGTGATAGGCGGCAGGAGTAACGACGAATTCTGAAGGTACAGGAACTACCGTACTTTCTAAAAGCATTAGAAAGAGAATTGTACCGTAATTGAGATTAGAAAGGAGAGAAGATATGAAATTCATTTCTTTATTTTTTTTAACATAAACTGATAATAATCTTTTGATGGCATGTCTTCAGGAAATAGATGGCCTAATACCAAACGGGCCTCACGTGGATTACGCTCTGTGGCTATCCGCAGATACATCAGAAATTCTTCTGTGTAGCCCAGGTCCCAACAACAGAGTGCCATATAGGAATATCCTTGATCGAAGTCTTCAGTGACAATAAGTGCAAAGAATTTCTTGAACATCTCAAAGGCAGCTTTTACATATTTGTTATCGTATAGGGATACGATAATGCGTAAGATAACCATCGGGTCATTGCCAGAACGCAACATGGCTTTTTTAAAAACGGCCTCTGCTTCTTGAATGCGATTGTTTTCCAACAAGATATGACCTTTAAGAACCAACATATCTGTTTGGTCGCAGTCCAAATCATGAGTCTGCTCAATATAGTCAAGAGCCTCGTCCAAACGGCCTAGACTGCTACAGCAAAAAGCCAGTTCTTGATAAATCTGTGGAAGAAATGGTGAGTCCTTTGGACTGATTTTCAGTGCCTCATTCAGTACAAGAAAGGCTTTGTCATGTTGGTTGAGATTCACAAACGCCGATCCTTTATGCAGAAGACTGAACTCATCGTGTGAGGCTATTTCTCCATAGCGGTCGTAGTATCGAATGGCTTCTTCGAAATTTCCTAATCTATAGAGACCATTGGCTTTGTTGATGAGGCTGTCAGGATCGTCCGGGTCAATAGCAATGGCATATTCGCTGCTGGTGACAGAACCGCTGAAGTCCTCGTTCATAAACTGGGCATTAGCCAGTCCGTTCCAATAGCGCGTAGAGTAGGGGTCTTTGTCTAACAGCTCGTTAAATAGCCTTTCGCTATCCTTATATTTCCCCAACCCAAATAGGGTGCGGGCCATCAGCTCTTTAAAGTCGTTACTGCTGTCACCTTTTGTTCGCATCAGCCACTCGTAGGCCTTATCATTCAATCCGTAGTCAAAATAAATGTTGGCTACATCTTTTACGACGTCTTGATATTCTTCGGGTGGAATAGTGGAGAAATATTGCCTGAGATAGTTGTCTGCTTCTTCTACTTTATCTTTAGCGATAAGCAGTTCGGCCTGCATGTAGTGAAACTCTGGGTCGTTCTTTTGTTCAATGTTGTCTATGTATTCCTGGGCGGCATCTATGTTGCCTTCGCTCAGTTCCTCTCGTGCTCTGAAGACATTTGGAAGGGTTGCATTGGGGTACAAAGACAAGGCATAGTCAATCACTTCATCTGCCTGTTGGTCCTCACCGGTAAAATGGTAATAATCAGCAATGTCAGCCAGGTCGTCGGCATCCAAAAAGAGTGGATGCCCCGCCCTGACTGATTCTTCATAGTTGTCCAGAGCTGTTCTGAACTCTTCGCTGTCGAAATAATCGTTGCCGGTTTTCTTCATCTACTTGTTTATCTTCGCCCACGTATCTTTCAGACCGACTGTTTTATTAAATACGAGATGGTCTTTATTAGATGTCTCGTCGAGCGTGAAGTAGCCGATGCGCTGGAACTGCAGGAAGTCGCCAGGCTTCTTTTCTGTGAGGTATTGCTCTACAAAACAATTCTTGAGAGTGATGAGTGAGTCGGGATTAAGCAGTTCTCGGAAATCACGTTCATCAGCACCTGGATTCTCGACAGAGAAAAGACGGTCATACAGACGAACCTCTGCAGGAAGGCAGTATTGAACACTTAACCAATGAAGTGTGCCTTTGACTTTACGGTCAGCACCAGCCATTCCACTCTTACTCTCTGGGTCATACTCTGCGTATATCTCTTCTATCTCCCCATTGGCGTTCTTTTTGCAGCCAGTACACATAATGATGTAGGCATTCTTGAGACGTACTTCTTTGCCTGGTGTCATGCGGAAGAATTTTTTGGGAGCATCCTCCATGAAGTCGTCTTGTTCTATCCACAATTCACGACTGAAGGTGATGGTATGGGTGCCATCAGATTCGTTCTCTGGATTGTTGATTGCTGTCAGTTCCTCGGTTTTACCTTCCGGATAGTTTGTGATGATGAGTTTTACTGGATTCAAGACGGCAGATACACGACATGCCTTTTTGTTGAGGTCTTCACGGACGGCAGCCTCCAACAACGCGTAGTCGTTGAGCGCGTCGAACTTGGTGTAGCCAATAGAATCGATGAAATTTCGAATGCTCTGGGATGAGTAGCCTCGGCGACGCATGCCACAAACAGTCGGCATACGAGGATCGTTCCATCCGTCTACAAGTCCTTCGTCAACCAATGCTTTTAATTTGCGCTTTGACATGACTGTGTAAGTCAAGTTCAAACGGTTGAATTCTATCTGGCGGGGACGATAGTCATGCTGTCCTTCTTTCTCTTGCAGAAAGTCTACAAACTTGTCGTACAATGGGCGGTGAGGTACAAACTCCAACGTGCAAATAGAGTGGGTGACTCCTTCGAAATAGTCACTCTGTCCGTGGGCAAAGTCGTACATGGGGTAGCAATGCCACTTGGTTCCTGTGCGATGATGTGGAATCTGAATAATGCGATAGATAATCGGATCGCGGAAGTGCATGTTGGGATTGGCCATGTCGAGTTTAGCGCGCAGCACCATCGAGCCTTCAACGGCTTCAGGGGTGTTCATCTGCTTGAACAGCCGCAAGTTCTCCTCAATGGGACGATCTCGGAACGGACTCGGACGACCGGGTTGCGTGGGGGTCCCCTTCTGTTCGGCAATCTGCTCCGATGTCTGTTCGTCAACGTAGGCCATTCCTTTCTCAATGAGCCAAATGGCAAAATCCCAAAGCTTATCGAAATAGTCGGAAGCATAGTAAACATTCTCCCAGTGGAACCCGAGCCACTTGATGTCGTTCATGATGTTCTCGACATATTCAGTATTCTCCTTAGTGGGGTTTGTGTCGTCGAAACGCAAGTTACAGATACCACCAAATTTCTCGGCTACACCGAAGTCCATGCAGATGGCTTTGGCATGCCCGATGTGTATATATCCGTTTGGCTCTGGCGGGAAGCGGGTCTGTATTCTTCCTCCATTTTTACCTTCGGCGAGGTCTGCCTCCACCATTTGCTCAACGAAACTGAGACTCTTTTTCTCTTCGTTCTCAGTCAGATTCTTTTCCATTTCCATGATTTATAAAATGTTTGATTTTGTTTGCAAAGTTACGAATAAGTGAGTAAAATACAAAAGGAAAACGGCATTTTCTGCCAACGAATGCGAAAATATGTTATTTAACATACAAAATAATTTGCACGATAGTTAAAAAGGCTGTACCTTTGCCAACGTTATCCTGAATACAATCTTTTTACCTTAAAAAGGACTAATACCGATTAAATTGCCCCTCGCTGTGAAGCAAGGAGCATTTTTTATTTTTCTTTTTTGCTATTTTATGCCTCTTTCGTTTAGTGCTTTGCTATATTTTGCTGCATTCTTCAGGTGTTCAGTATATGTTTTAGCAAAGTTGTGAGTGCCAGAAAAGTCTTCTTTTGCACACATATAGAGATAGTCATGCTCAACATAGTTTAATACGGCATCGATACCCTTGATGGAAGCGATTTTTATAGGGCCAGGAGGAAGCCCTTCATGCACATACGTATTATAGGGGCTGTCCACTTTTAGGAGCTTGTTGTAAATGCGTTTGATGGCAAAGTCCTTTAAGGCGAATTTAATAGTGGGGTCTGCCTGTAGTGGCATGTTCTCCTTCAAACGGTTGATATACATTCCTGCAATCATGGGTTTCTCTGCGTTGTTAGCAGTTTCCTCGTCAATGATTGAGGCCAAAGTGGATACTTCGTCAGATGTCATATTCAATTTGGTGGCTTTAGCTGTACGGTCGGTATTCCAAAAGCGGTCGTGCTCTTTCTTCATACGTTCCAGCAATCCGTCTATACTAACATTCCAATAGATATCATATGTGTTGGGAATGAACATGGCGGCTATGGTGCAGGTATCGTAGCCCATTTTTTTGCAGATGTCCTGTGAATAGAGCGCGGAGGCAATGGATGCGGAGTCAATCATGAGCCGTTTGCCAAGGATAGATGCCAGGCGGTCCATCGTACGTGCTTCGGGGATGGTAAGATGCAGACTTTCTTGCTGCCCGTTCCTTAGGTGACGAAAGATGGTAATAGCTCCCTCTCCAGGTTTAATAGCGTAGCGTCCAGTCTTGATGTTTTCACTATAACCTGCATGGCGTAACAGGGTTTGTAGTCCAGCCATAGAGGTTGGACGTGCGATTGGGCTTATTTTTGCAATCACACTGTCCTGCGTGTCGTCCGCATCTATATATATATAATGTGTATCATCTGTTTTAGAAACAGATTGGAAAAAAAAGTAGAATGGTAAAGCCATAACCAGTAGTAAACCGACGACGGCAGGAACCAAATATTTCTTAGAATTAGCAATTTTCATATCAAAATTATTCTTTTCGCTGCAAAGTTACTAAAAGTTTAGAGTTTTGAGTATAGTGTTTAGACTTTTTTTTGTAACTTTGCCAAAAACTTTAGGTAGTTATGAAGTTAAAATTCAGTATACGGTATCGTACAGCGTGGGGAGAGAGCCTCCATATTAATATGGCCTACCATAGCTCAGATGGTACCGTGAAACGATATAACCTGCTGATGCAGACAGAGGACGGCGACCTGTGGACATTGGAAACGGCTGCGTTGGAGTCGCGTCAACATCCCCTTTCTCATATTATTTATCAATATCAAGTTGAGAATGGTGATGGTGAAGTTTTAAGACGAGAGTGGGATATGGTGCCACGTATTTATCATTTTGATACGTCAAAAGACTACTTGTTTCCTGACCAATGGCACGATATTCCGCTTCAGTTTCATCTGTATACAAATGCCTATCTGACTACAGTTCATGGAACGCGTGACGAGCATGTAGAAGCGTTGCGCCTACCATTATTCCGTCAAACCATTACTTTTCGCGTCTCGGCTCCACAGTTGCAATGGGGACAATCGGTGGCCCTTTTAGGCAGTCATCCTGCTATTGGCAGTTGGAATACTTCTCGTTATCTGAAGATGGAGTATGCTGGTCAGCAAGAATGGATGTTAACAGTGAATGCACTGGGCATGCTTTTCCCGATAGAGTATAAATATGTTGTTGTTGATGACGCAACTCATGAATTTGTGGCTTGGGAGGAAGGTGAGAACCGTGTGATAGATAATCAGCAAAAAAGAGAAAATAATCAGGAACTTATTTCTGATGGGCAGGTCATTGTGCTTTATGGTGACCAATTGCGTATTCGTGAGAACATTTGGCGAGCAGCAGGTGTTTCTGTCCCAGTGTTTTCTCTACGTAGTGAGCATTCTTATGGTGTGGGAGATTTCGGCGATTTGCGCCGTTTTGTTGATTGGGTAGCAATGACAGGAATGAGAGTTGTTCAACTGTTGCCAGTCAACGATACGACTCAAAACCATGATTGGCAAGACTCGTATCCTTATAATATTATAAGTGTTTTTGCCCTTCATCCGCATTATCTTGATTTGGAGGCTGCAGGTTTGCTGCGTTCTAAAGATAAAATGACACAATTCCGTCGTCGCCAGCAAGAGTTGAACCTGTTGTCGTATAGTGATTACGTCTCCGTTGATCGAGTCAAACATGAATATGTGGAATTGTTGTTTGAAGAACAGGGCAAGACCGTCACAAACAGTAAGGAATACAAAGCTTTTGTCGAGGCGAATGAAGAGTGGCTCAAACCTTATGCAACATGGCTAAATGATAAAGATCAACAGCCGTCAGACTTGACCTACTATTTGCAATACTTGCTGCACCGGCAATTGAAGGATGCCGCTGACTATGCGCGCTCAAAGGGAATAATACTGAAAGGTGATTTACCTATAGGGGTCAATCGTGAGAGTATTGAGATTGTTCAACATCCCATGCTGTTTCATCTTGACTCACAGACGGGAGCTCCACCTGACGCTTTTAATCAGCAGGGACAGAATTGGGGATTCCCGACCTATAATTGGGACCAACCGAAAGGTCAGAAGATAGATATCTTTGATTGGTTCCATCAGCGTCTTGCCAATATGCAACAGTATTTTGATGCGTTGCGCATTGATCATATTTTGGGATTTTTCCGCATATGGGAGATTCCTGAGGATGCAGTTTATGGACTGCTTGGGCATTTTTCGCCTGCATTGCCTCTGACTGTGGATGAGATTGAATACTTCGGGCTGCCGTTCCGTCGAGAATTGTTTACTCGTCCTTTCATTAATGACCGTATTATAGATCGCCTCTTCGGCATCCATGCACAATATGTCCGCGATAATTATCTCATCAGGAAAGCCTACAACCTTTATGACCTCAAAGAAGAATACAGTACGCAACGTAAGGTTATGGCGTTCTTTTCTAATCGTCGTGACGAGAGTAGTCTTTGGATTCGTGATGGGTTGATGCATCTGTTGAGTAATGTTCTCTTCGTGGAAGATCCAAGAAAGAAAGATATGTATCATCCACGTATCGGAGTCATCGGCGAACCTATTTATGAGGCGTTAAATGCAGAAGACAAAGATGCCTTTTCACGGCTATACAATAATTTCTTCTATCAGCGCCATTCGTTCTTCTGGGGACAGCAAGCTCTCAAGCGATTACCTGCAGTACTGAAGGATTTACGTCTGCTAATTTGCGGCGAGGACCTTGGAATGTTGCCTGACTGTGTAGAACCAATTCTTGACCAATTGCGTATCCTTACACTTGAAATCCAGCAGATGCCCAAGCAACAGGGGTTTGAATTTGCTCATCTTGAGGCCAATCCCTATCGTTCAGTTGCTACTATCTCAACTCACGATATGCAGACGCTGAGGCTTTGGTGGAATGATAATCCAGAACAGCGCCAACGCTATTACGTGACGATGTTGCAGAAGGAGGGAAGGGCTCCCGAACAGTTGCCGGCTTATCTTGCAGAAGAAATTATCGCTCGTCACCTGTATTGTCCTTCTATGCTTTGTGTTTTGCAGTTGCAGGATTGGTTGGCTATGGATAGTGAACTTCGTGCGAAGAACATTCGTAATGAACGAATCAATGTTCCAAGTGATCCCTATAACCAATGGAAGTGGCGTATGCATATTACCATTGAGCAACTCATTGCTGCTGATAGATATAATAAAAAGCTCAAAACAATGATTACACGCAGTAAGCGTTGCTGATTTATAAGTTTATCATCTCATGTACAGAACCTTTATCTTCGACCTTGACGGTACACTTTTAAATACGCTTTGTGATTTGGCCACTTCGGTAAATTATGCCTTGCGCACTCATGGTTTGCCAGAACGTACTATTGATGATATACGCAGTTTTGTAGGCAATGGGGTACGTCTGTTGATGGAACGTGCTATACCACAAGGTACTGCGAATCCGTGCTTTGAAGAAGCATTTGGCACGTTCCGCCAGTATTATATGGAGCATTCTCTAGATACAACCAGCCCGTATCCGGGTATTACCGAAGTCATTCATACTTTGAAGGAACGAGGTTGTCGACTGGCTGTCGTAAGCAACAAGTTTTATGCCGCCACTCAGGAACTAGTCCGTTATTTCTTTCCTGATATAGAGGTTGCTATCGGTGAACATGAAGCAGAAGGCATTCGTAAGAAGCCGTCACCAGATACAGTGTTTGAAGCGCTCCGTCAATTGGGGGTGGGGACAGAAGGGGCAGTCTATGTCGGTGATAGTGATGTAGATATACAAACGGCCCATAACAGTGGTTTACCCTGCATCAGTGTTCTGTGGGGCTTCCGTAATCGTGAATTTCTTCTTGCTCATGGTGCCACAACTTTTATCTCTCATCCCGAAGAATTGTTGATTTAGTATCGGCTATTCATGTCTAATGGCCTCAATGGGGTCCATATTGGCAGCCTTTTGTGCGGGGATATAACCAAAGAGCACACCGATGAAAACACAAACAAGAAATGAGACGTAGATGGACCAAGCTGGTACACTGGATGGCATGCCGATAGCGGAGAGAGCAGAACTGGCAGAACAACCAACTAGAATGCCTATCAAACCACCGGTGACACTTATCAAGACCGACTCAATGAGAAACTGTAACGAGATAACCGGACCTGTGGCTCCAACAGCCATTCGGAGACCTATTTCCTTGGTGCGTTCTGTTACGGATACAAGCATGATGTTCATGATGCCGATACCCGCTACAAGCAGAGAGAAAGCAGCAGCCACGACTAGGATGATAGTCACGGTATCCATAGTGCTGGACATAGTTTCCATCATCTCTGCCTGTGAACGGATGGTGAAATCGTCGTCGGCTCCATCTTTCAGTTTGTGGTTGTTGCGCAACATCTGGGTAAGTTCCTCAATGGCGGCATCCGACAATTCCTCAGTGACTGCCGAGCAGACGATACTGGAAAAGAATGTTTGTGCCACAATGCGCTTCATTACGGTGGTATAGGGGGCTATCATCACATTGTCTTGATCCATACCCCATGAGTTATAGCCCTTCGACTTCAATACCCCAACTATGCGCATGGGGATTGACTTGAACCGAATGGTTTTACCGATGGGGTCGATTCCCGTTCCGAAGAGTTCATCAACAATGGTCTTTCCTACAACGACAACCTTTGCGGCCTTCTTGACGTCTTCTTCTGTGAAGCATTCTCCATCTTCTACCTCCCATTGCTTAATGTCGAGATATTCGGGGCTCTCCCCATAAATACTAGTGTTGGTATTATTGTTGCCATAAATAACTTGACCACTGGATGTTACCTCTGGTGATACTTTGGTGACGTATTTCTTTTCGCGAAGGATACGTTCGTAGTCAGCCATCTTTAGCGTCTGCATGGCAGAAGGATCTTGACGAACACCGCCACGCATGTCGGCACCAGGACGGATGGTGAGTAGGTTGGTGCCCATAGTAGATAGTTCTGAACGTATACTCTCTTTTGATCCCTGACCGATAGCCATCATGATGATGACTGCTGCCACACCGATAATGATACCAAGCATGGAGAGGAAAGAGCGCATTTTGTTGTTGGCTACGGCTCTCAGACTTACTTTAAATAGGTTTGATATATTCATACGGATTCAATCATCTACAGGTTTGGGTAGTGCAGCTAATGCCTCTGCTGCCGACTTGATGTTTGTATTGATGGTGTCTTCACGAATTTTGCCGTCTCGAAGATTAATATTACGACTGCTGTACTCGGCAATCTCTGGATTATGGGTCACAAAGATGATGGTGTGCCCTTGTTTGTAAAGCTCTTGAAAAAGAACTAGCATCTCAAATGAGGTCCGCGTGTCGAGGTTACCTGTGGCCTCATCGGCAAGAAGCACAGCAGGATTGTTGACTAAGGCTCGGGCAATAGCAACACGTTGCATCTGTCCACCTGACATTTGGTTAGACTTATGCTCCAAGCGGTCGCCCAATCCGACGGCCTCAAGGGCTTTGATTGCCGCAGCACGACGTTGCTTTGCATCATATTTGTTGTTGTACATTAGAGGTAGTTCTACATTTTCGACGGCAGTGGTCTTTGCCAAAAGGTTATAGTTCTGAAAAACAAAGCCTATCTTCTGGTTGCGCAGGTGGGCACGTTGGGTCTTTGACATTGTACGGACAGGTACACCATCAAGGAAATATTCACCGCTGGTTGGCGTGTCAAGACAACCCAATTGGTTGAGCAGAGTTGACTTGCCGGAACCCGAGGTTCCCTGAATAGTAACAAACTCGCCTTCGTAAATCTTGAACGAGACACCTCGCAGAGCCTTCACAGTTTCTGAACCTACTTGAAAGTAGCGCTTCACGTTCTGCAGTTCGATGACGACTTTTCGATTATCGTTGTTCATTTCTTCTGCTGTTGGTTGCCTGATTTGTTATTTCCTCTTGGGCGAGGCATAAAGGGGTTGGAGGCCTTTTGCTCAGTTGCCTCACCACCAGAAATGTTAAAGTCGCTGATGACTTCAGTACCTTCGTCTATACCACTTGTAATCTCGGTCATCATGCCGTTACTAGAACCAGTCTCTACCTTATGAGCCTTGAAAGTGTTTCCTTCTAATGTCCATAGTTTGTGTTCTCCTTCACAATCTTGGATTTTTTGATCTTTCTTGAGGAGAGCCTCATTCGGTGTGAATCGTAATGCCTTTGAAGGAACTGCCAAGATATTGTTCTTTTCCATGGTGAAGATAGTGACATTGGCAGTCAAACCAGGCTTTAGTTTTAAATCATTGTTAGGAGCGGAAATAACAACTTCGTATGTTACAACATTGCTTGAGGTCTTGGCTTGTTGGCGTACTTGGGTTACAGCTCCTTCGAAATGGTCATCAGGGAAAGCGTCGACAGTAAAACTGACGCGCTGACCTTCCTTGACACCGCCGATGTCAGCCTCGTCAATGTCGGCAATCACACGCATATTCGTTAGGTCTTGTGCAATCGTAAAAAGTTCTGGGGTGTTGAAGGATGCGGCTACAGTCTGACCTTCTTCAACGCTTTTCGACAGTACAACGCCATCAATGGGTGAGGTAATGGTGGCATATCCTAGGTTGGTTTGTGCTTTTTGTACGTTTTCACGCGAAGAGTTTACCGTCTGTCTGGCTTTCTCGTAGCTTAGCTTGGCATTCTCATAGTCATGGGCCGAAATGAGTCCTTTGTCAAAAAGGGTCTGGTAACGGCTGAAGTTTGCCTGCTCATAGCTAAGGGTACTCATGGCACTTGTTAGGTCGGCCTTGACTCGGTTTAACTCACTGATGAGGTTTGTTTTGTCGAGCTCTGCTATCACTTGCCCTTTCTTTACTATCGAGTTGTAGTCGACATAGAGTTTCGCAACGATACCGCTGACCTGTGTACCTACAGTAACGGAAGTCACTGGCTCTATGGTGCCTGTAGCTGTAATGCTCGTATGGATATCTTGTTTCTCAACTTTGGCTGTTTCAAATGACACCTTCTCTTCTTTCTTGCCATCAGACGTCAGCCATACAATAACGGCTATTACGGCAGCTGTGCCGATAATAATCCATAGTTTCTTGTTCTTCAACATATATGTATGATATTATTAAATTCGCATTGTTTCTCCTTGGTAGAACCTTAGCAATTGCTGGTTCAAAATAGTAGTGTACTTTGACTGCAGACGATTTTGTTGTGCCTGTAACAGTTTGTCTTTTCCAGTCAAAAGTTCGACAATATTTTTAAGACCTAATTGGAATTGCTCCGAGAGGAGGTCATAAGATGCTTGCTCGCTTTCTACCGAGAGAAGGGCAGCACGGAACTTTTGTTGATTACTGGTTGCCTCCAGCCAATAACTCTCAATATTGGAGTATAGTTGCTTTTGTTCATTCAGTAAATCTAATTCTGCCTGTTCGTGGGCTATCTTTGCTTTGTTGATAGCTGTCTTTGTCTTGCGCCCGTCAATAATGGGAATCTGGATGCCAACACCAGCGGAAGCGTCAAAGTTCGTCTTCATTTGCGAGCCCCATGTGTTGTTTGACATAGAATTGGTAGAGGTTCCTAAGCCTGCAGTCATATTAATTGTAGGCATATGGCCGGCCTTCGCGATTTTTAGTTGTAAGTCGCTCTGCTCGATGTCAAGTTTTGCATTTTGAATCTCTGGACGTTGGGCCAATGCCGCTTCATATACGCTGATCAATGAGGGGATGCTAGAAAGTGCCTGTTCATCGCTCGTTGCAGGAATAACAATGTCAAACTCGCGTCCGTCGGTTATTTCCAATAGCTGACGTAAACGAAGTTTGTAATCAGCAACCTGCGTCTCTGCTTGTACTATATTATATTCGTCTGTCGCACGTTGTGCCGTCAGTTGAGCCAAGTCTGCTTTTGAAATTTGGCCGACTTCCATCATCACTTGTCCGCGTTTTTCATTCTTCTTAGCCGTCTCCAATGTCTGACGATGCACTTCTACAGCTTCAGTAAGGTAGAGAATCTGGACATAGTATTTGGCAATTTGCTCTTGGATGGAGTTGACGGACTCTTGTATATCCAGATCAGCTTGCTGTTCGCTCAAGCGATCTTTCTTTAACTGATTTTGCTTTTGACCACCATTCCAAACAGTCCATGAGGCATTCATACTATATGAGCCATTGTAATAAGTCTTTTTTACATCGGTAGAAACGGTTCCGTTGGTAACCGTCATCGTACCTGCAGATGTCCAAGGGCGATAGCCTACACTTTGGTTGGAAGAGGCCGAAAGGGTAGGGAAGAGCGCTGCTGACGACTGTTTGCGGGTTTCCGTAGCACTCTGCTTCATCAGACGTGCTTGTTGTAAAGTAATATTATTCTCAACAGCATAGTTGATGCAGTCCTCTAATGTCCATTTCTTTTGGCCATGAGCCATCGCTGAAAGAATGAGTACTAACATGATAATAACACTTCTTTTCATGTCAAGTTGGTTTGGTTTTCTATTTAAATTCATGCTGCAAAATTAAGGATTTTATTTTAAACTAGAAATAAATTTCAACTAAACGTTGCTATTTATCAATAAAAAAGCGTAAATTTGCATCGTCTATTCATAAAGATGCAAAAATGAAGAAAGTAATTATTCGTATTTTGTGGGCTTTGTTGGGGGCATCTGTCATTACAGCTGCGTTTGCATTCTATGCCATCAATAATGGGTGGATTGGATATATGCCTCCTATTGAAGAACTGCAGAATCCTATTAATAGATATGCTACACAAGTATATAGCTCCGATGGAAAAATCATGGGAACTTGGAACTATAATCGTGAGAATCGTGTATTGGTAGATTATTCTCAATTATCGCCTTCGCTTATCAAAGCACTTGTGGCTACTGAGGATGTTCGTTTCTACGACCATTCAGGAATAGACTTTGTGGCACTTGGACGTGCTATCGTCAAGCGAGGAATATTGAGACAGAAAAGTGCGGGTGGTGGTTCTACCATTACACAGCAATTGGCTAAGCAGTTGTATTCTGGAACAGCCCACAGTGTTATGGAGCGTTTGTTGCAGAAGCCAATAGAGTGGGTAATTGCTGTCCAACTGGAACGTAATTACACCAAGGACGAAATCATTGCGATGTATCTCAACTATTTTGACTTCCTTCATAATGCTGTCGGTATTAAGACGGCTTCTAATACTTATTTTGGAAAAGAACCTAAGGATTTGACGGTCAATGAAGCCGCAACCCTTATTGGTCTTTGTAAGAATCCGTCCTATTACAACCCTGTGCGTTACAGAGAAAGAAGTCGCGAACGTCGTAACGTGGTTTTAGGGCAAATGGTAAAAGCAGGTTATCTGACGGAGGCACAGTATGAACAGTTTTCCGCAGAACCTTTGGTTTTAAATTTCCATGTTTCCGATCATAAGGATGGTGTCGCAGTCTATTTCCGTGACTTCCTCCGTCGTTATATGATGGCAAAGAGACCAGAACGCTCGGATTATCCTTCTTGGAATATGGTTCGTTTTCATGTTGACTCTATCAATTGGGAAACAGATCCCCTCTATGGCTGGTGCAACAAGAATCGTAAACGTAATGGCGATACATACAATGTCTATACGGATGGTTTGAAGGTCTATACTACTGTCGACTCTCGAATGCAGGAGTATGCTGAGCAAGCGGCCCGTGAGCACATCGTGAAATATCTACAACCCGCTTTCGATAAAGAAAATCGTGGACGTAAAAGTGCACCATATTCTGGAAAATTGTCTGCAGAGCAGGTTAATAAAATTCTGATGCGTTCTGTTCATCAGTGTGAGCGATACAGAGTGTTGAAGGAGTCAGGAGCGTCTGAAGCAGAGATAAAACGTTCGTTCAATACCCGGACAGAGATGTCTGTGTTTACTTATCATGGTGAAAAGGATACGGTAATGACGCCATTGGACTCTATTCGTTATTACAAGTCGTTCCTTCGCTGCGGATTCATGAGTATGTGTCCTCAGAACGGACATGTAAAGGCATATCTAGGGGGACTTGATTTTATGCATTTTGCTTATGATATGTGCATGGAAGGTCGTCGCCAGGTAGGTTCCACTATCAAACCGTTTCTATATTCTTTGGCAATGGAGAATGGTTTCTCTCCCTGCGATTTGGCTCCAAACGTACAGGAAACGTATATCGTCGGTGGTCGTGCATGGACGCCTCGTAATGGTAGTCGAGCCCGCTATGGTGAGATGGTAACGCTAAAGTGGGGACTGCAACAATCTAACAACTGGATATCTGCTTACCTCATGAGTAAGTTGAATCCTCAGGCTTTTGTGACGTTGTTACGTGAGTATGGAATCAATAATCCCGAGATACATCCTTCTATGGCATTGTGTCTTGGGCCATGTGATATCACGGTAGGTG